>Ga0302324_100003722_pt1 | contig 34353 bp, 30 predicted proteins | sample Palsa_T0_1_FD_201949 | JGI IMG/M metagenome (GOLD analysis project Ga0302324, IMG submission 201949) | Peat permafrost microbial communities from Stordalen Mire near Abisko, Sweden - Palsa_T0_1 | ecosystem: Environmental > Terrestrial > Soil > Palsa > Peat permafrost | place: Sweden: Abisko...
AGGAACGCGGATAATAGCGGGGACAAAGGCTACTGCAGGGTCTTCTATTCGCTCAGGATGACGGGTTCGGATTCAGAGTGGGGGCGAGGGATTTAGACTTGTAGGAATGAGCGATTCAGTTTTGAAGCGGACCGTCGAGGAGTCGCAGTCGGAGCGGAGTGAGATTGTGTTTCCGGCCGACTCGAATGCGCTGGGAAGCCTGTTTGGCGGACGATTGATGGAGTACATCGATTTGGTGGGGGCTATGGCTGCGTCGCGTCATGCTCGTGCGATTACGGTGACGGCGAGTATGGATCATCTGGATTTTGTTGCTCCGGTGCGGGTGGGGGAGCTGCTGATTCTTAAGGCGAGCGTGAATCGTGCGTTTCGGACCTCGATGGAGGTTGGGGTGAGGGTGATGGTGGAGGATGTGCGGGAGCAGCGGTTGCGGCATGTTTCGTCGGCGTATCTGACGTTTGTGGCTGTGGATCGCGAGGGGAACCGGTTAGTTGTGCCGCAGGTGGTGCCGGAGACGGAGCATCAGAGGCGCAGGTTTGAAGATGCGGAGCGGCGGCGGGAGATGCGGGCGGGAGAGACACAGAGGAAGAAGGAGATGCGGCTGGCGCTGGGGACAGGCTGGCATGTTTGAGTGGTAGTGCGGTGAAGCAGATTCCTTCGCTGCGCTGCGGAATGACAACAAAAGCTGCGGAATGACAACAAAATAGGACGATCGATTTACGGAGAGTGACATGGGACATATGGGAGCAGGAGCACCGCAGCCGCAGCCTTTGCCGGGAGTGGCGCATGTGGTGGCCGTTGGGAGTGGTAAGGGTGGAGTGGGGAAGACAACGGTCGCGGTGAATCTGGCGGTTGCGCTGGGGAAGCTGGGGTATCGCGTGGGGTTGATCGATGCGGACATCTATGGGCCGAATGTGCCGATGATGCTGGGGGTTTCGCGGCAACCGAATATTGTGGGGGAGAACCGGATTGAGCCGATTCTGTCGCATGGGGTGAAGTTTATCTCGGTGGGGCTGATCTCGCCGGGAGACAAGCCGATGGTGATGCGGGGGCCGATGCTGCACCAGATTATTCGCCAGTTTCTGCAGCAGGTGGAGTGGGGTGAGCTGGATTATCTGATCGTCGATCTGCCGCCGGGGACGGGCGATGTGGTGATCTCGCTGGTGCAGACGGTGCCGCTGACGGGAGCTGTGGTGGTGTCGACGGGGTCGGGCGTTGCGCTGCAGGATGCGCGGAAGGCGCTGGAGATGTTTCATCAGGTGAAGGTGGATGTGATTGGCATGGTGGAGAATATGTCGCAGATGACGCTGCCGAGTGGCGAGGTGATCGACGTGTTTGGCGCGGGTGGAACGGAGCGGACGGCGGCGCAGTTTGGGCTGGAGTTTCTTGGGGCCGTGGAGCTGGATCCGCAGATTCGTGAGGGCGGGGATAAGGGGTTGCCGGTGGCGCTGGCGGGGCCGGATTCGAAGCTGGCTAAGGGGTTTTATGAGGTGGCGCGGAGGGTGGCGGAGAAGGCTAAGGAGATTGCGGCGAAGAGTGAGGATGTGCTGGAGATCAGCTAAAAGCTATGTCCTGCCGGACGGGCCCACTGCACGTGGGGTGGTCACTTCGTGACTTGTGTACCCCTTCGGCTGGCCCTCCCGTTGGTCGGGATCATCCTTGTTCATGACCAACGGGGGAGATAAAAGGTGTGCGAAGGCCCGGCTGGCGTAGAGTTAATGCATGGAGGGACGAATGGCGGATGCGGAGCGGGTTACGGCGCGGCAGAGAGCTATTCTGACGGCCATCATTGAGAGCTATATCGATACGGGTGAGCCGGTGGGGTCGGGGACGATTGCGCGGCTGCAGAGTGGGGAGGGTTTGGGGCTGAGTTCGGCTACGGTACGGAATGAGATGGCGGAGCTGGCCGATGCGGGGTTGCTGGAGCAGCCGCATACTTCGGCGGGGCGGGTGCCTACGGCAAAGGCTTTCAGGATGTACGTGGAGCAGTTGAGCGGAGGGGTGAATCCGCGGGTGGATGTGGGGCGGTTGTCGGCTCGGTCGCGGTCGCAGATTGATCTTAGTTTTGAGGGAGTTGCGGGGACGCAGGCGGTGCTGGAGCGGACGTCGCATGTGCTGGCTACGCTGTCGAGTGGGGTGGGCGTGGCGATTGCCGCGGCGGCGGACGGGGACATGCTGGAGCATGTGCATTTCTCGCGGCTGGCTCCGGCGCGGGTGCTGGCGGTGGTGGTGACGCGAAGCGGGCTGGTTCGAGATCGGGTACTGGCGCTTGATAAAGATCTTAGTTTGAGGGAGTTGGAGACGGCTGCGAATTTTCTGAATGAGAACTTTCGGGGGTGGAGCGTGGAGCGGGTACGGGCGGAGATCGCTCGGCTGGTGGAGCGGGAGAAGAACGAGTATCAGAAGATGCTGAACTCTGTGCAACAGCTTTGGGTGAAGGCGGTGCCGGAGGCAGGGGGGCAGGTGCAGACGGTGTATGTGGATGGGGTGGCGAATCTTGTTGGCTCCCAAGAGGATAGGGAGCGGCTGCGGGAGGTGTTGACGGCGCTGGAGGCAAAGCAGCGGCTGGTGGAGCTGCTGAATGCGTATATCGATGCGCGGCAGGAGAGCGTACGGGTGGTGTTTGGCCTGGAGGAGCATGCTCCGGAGATGGCGGGGCTGGTGTTGATTGCGGCTCCGGCGCGGATGGGTGGGGAGAGCCGCGGGACGGTGGGGGTGATTGGAACCAAGCGGATGGACTACGAGAACACGATGAATACGGTGAGCTACATCGCGCAGGTCTTTGACCGGATGCTGCATCCGGGCGACTGATTTTTTATTGACTGTGGTGGAGTGTGTTTTTACTGGGGGTTTTTGAGAGATACGTGTGCAGAACGTGGTGTTTTTGTGGTGTTTTTGTGGTGGATTGCGTGGTAAACGTGGTGAGTTGACGTGCATTTTTGGCGTCGGGAAAGTGCGCCAGGTTTTTGAGATTTATTTTTTGAGGGTTGGGCTGGGTGGGGGTGGAGGATGACGGGCAGGGAGCGACTCGCGCGATGGGCTGGAATGGGCAACAATAGAAGAGGTAACAGTATGAGGAGTGGTAAAGAGATGCAGGATGAGATGACCGGACGAGAGACGCTTGAGCCGGAGATGGTGGCTGGCTCGGAGGTTGAGCCTGTGAGTGAAGGGAGCTCTGCGCAGGCGGAGCTGGAGCAGCTGAAGGGCGAGCGGGACCAGTTGCTGGATCGGCTGGCGCGGCTGCAGGCTGAGTTCGACAATGCGCGGAAGCGTGAGGTGAAGGAACGGACGGATGCGCGGGAGTACACGATCTCGCATACGGTTGAACCGTTTCTGAGTGTGATGGATAACTTTCAACTGGCGCTGAAGGCGGATGGAACGGCGGAGCAGCTTCGCGGCGGTGTCGAGCTGATTCTGAAGCAGATGGAGGACGCGCTGAAGGGGCTGAATGTCCAGCCGGTCGAGACGGTTGGGGTGCAGTTCGATCCCAGAGTCCATGAGGCGCTGGGAAGCATCGAAACCAAGGAGTTTCCCGATCATCAGGTGCTGGAGGAGATTCGGCGGGGGTACAAGATTCGGGAGAAGCTGCTGAGACCGGCGCTGGTGCGGATTGCAGCCAATGCGGATCAGGTGGCAGATTAGCTGGTTCCAGATGAAGGCTTAACACGGATTTGCACGGATGACACGGATTTAAGAACAGGCAAGTGCAAGCGCAGGTCCTTCGACTGCGTATCTCGCATAGTGCGCGGGCTACTCGCGCTCAGGATGACACGGTTGGGGTTGGTTGAACGAGAACAGGCGACGGCAGTTTGTAGAGCTTTGGTGTCAGACTAGAAAGAGACTTTAGAGATATGGCGACGGCAAACGTGACGAAGATTGATTACTACGAAGTGCTCAGTGTCTCGCGGGATGCGAGCGATCAGGAGTTGAAGACGTCCTATCGGAAGCTGGCGATGCAGTTTCATCCGGACCGCAACCCGGATGATCCGACGGCTGAGGAGAGATTCAAGGAGTGCAGCGAGGCGTACCAGGTGCTGAGCGACCCGGAGAAGCGTGCGGCGTATGACCGGTATGGCCATGCAGCGTTCCAGGGCGGCGGCCCGAGTGCGGGTGGAGGGAGTCCGTTTGGCGGAGCACAGGACCTGGGAGACATCTTCGGCGATCTGTTTGGCGAGATGTTCAACATGGGTGGGAACGGCGGGCGGCAGGCGTCGCGGGTGCAGCGCGGACGCGATCTGCGGTATGACCTGACGCTGGAGTTCGAAGAGGCGGTCTTCGGCAAGGAGAGGGAGATCACCGTTCGGCGAATGGAGAGCTGCACGGATTGCAAGGGGACAGGTGGGGCGAAGGGCAAGGCTCCGGTGACCTGTACGCAGTGCGGCGGGCGGGGGCAGCAGAGGTTTCAGCAGGGGTTCTTTTCTGTGGCGCGGACCTGCTCGGTGTGCGGAGGGACCGGTACGCTGATTGTGGATCCGTGCACGACGTGCAAGGGTGAGACGCGGGTGCAGAGGGAGCACACCATTCTGGTGAAGGTGCCGGCGGGGGTGGAGCAGGATACGCGGATTCGCTACTCGGGCGAGGGTGAGGCTGGGAAGTTTGCCGGGCCGGCGGGTGATCTGTATGTGGTGCTGAACGTGAAGGCGCATAAGTTCTTCGAGCGGGATGGGGATGATCTGCATTGCGTGATGCCGATCTCGTTTCCGCAGGCGGCACTGGGGACGGAGCTGGAGATTCAGACGCTGGAGGGCCCTGCGATGATCAAGGTGCCGGAGGGGACGCAGAGCGGCAAGGAGTTCAAGCTGAAGGGCAAGGGTGTGCCGCATTTGAACTCGCATGGGAAGGGCGATTTGATTGTGGAGATTCGAGTGCAGACGCCTGGGAAGCTGAATAAGCAACAGAAAGAGTTACTGAAGCAGCTTAGCGAGACGATGGTGGTGGAGAATACGCCGACTTCGCGAGGGCTGTTTGAGAAGGTGAAGGAGATGTTCAGCTAGGATCTCTGTTTTACGAAGTGCCCGGGCTTTGGCTCGGGCATTTTTGTTTTTACGAAGAAGATTCTCGTCATGGGTGGTTCGTCGGGTGACGGTGGCAGTCCTGCCCAACGCTAAAAACAATTGTCGGATGCTTCTTCGTCTTAATTCCAGTAAGCTGCTTGCGATATGCGATTAGATAGACCTTGAAAGGAAAACTCGAATGTCCAAACTTCGCGTCCACGGTTTTTCGATCTCTCTCGACGGCTACAGTGCTGGTCCTAATCAGGATCTAGACAATCCAGTTGGCGTCGGCGGCCTGGGGCTGTTCGGATGGCAGTTTGCCACACGCACCTTTCATGAGATGCACGGCAAGGAGGGCGGCGCAGCCGGAGTTGATAATGACTTTGCTGCGCGCGGCTTTGAGGGCATCGGCGCATGGATCATCGGCCGCAACATGTTTGGGCCTGTCCGCGGACCCTGGCCAGATGACAACTGGAAGGGCTGGTGGGGCGATACTCCGCCGTACCACGTTCCCGTCTTCGTACTCACCAACTACCCTCGCGCCTCATTCACCATGAACGGAGGAACGACCTTCCACTTCGTTACCGATGGCATTCACGCTGCGCTGGAACGAGCTGTCGAAGCTGCGAAGGATCAGGATGTCCGGCTGGGCGGCGGGGTTTCGACGATGCGGCAGTACCTTGGGGAGGGCCTTGTCGACGAGATGAATATGGCCGTTTCGCCGGCTCTGCTGGGCTCGGGAGAACGTGTGTTTGAGGGTATCGACTTACCTCGTCTCGGCTATGAATGTACCGGACATGTTCCCACTCCGAACGCAACGCATGTCACCTTTACGAAGCGAACGTAGCCAATGCAATTTACGGCTTAGAGGAGATGGGTGGAAGCTATGGCTATGGCGGCTATGGCTGCGGTTTCGGCGCGGAGGATGCGCGGGCCGAGGGTGACGGGTTGCCAGTTGTGTTGGGTGAAGAGAGTCATCTCTTCTGGGGTCCAGCCGCCTTCGGGGCCGATGGCCAGGGCGTGAGTGATGGGAGGGTCGGTGAGAGCGACGGACTCATAACCCGTAGTTCTAACCGAAGCTTCGAGGGCGGTGGTGAGGGTGGTGGCTTGTTCGGTTTCGCTGAGGAGGATGCGGGTAGGGCTCTTCTCTTTTTCGAGGGCGACTTTGAGTTGGGTGGGGTCGGTGATCTCGGGGATGGTGGTGCGACGGGATTGCTTGGAGGCTTCGAGGGCTATGCGGCGCCAGCGCTCTGCTCGCTTTGGTGCAGCGAGGGCGAGGTGCTTTTCGGTGCGGCGAGCGAGGATGGGGGTGATGCGGGCGATGCCGAGTTCGGTGGCCTTTTCGATGGCCCACTCCATGTGATCGAACTTGAAGATGGCGAGCAGGAGATGAAGGGGAAGGGCGGCGTCGGTCTCGAGCTCTTCGTGGAGGGTGAAGTCGACGCGGGCTTCGGTGACGGTGAGGATCTCGGCGCGGTGAAGGAAGCCGCCGGCTACGACGTCGAAGATCTGGCCAGGTTCCGCGCGGAGGACGCGGGCGAGGTGAGCGGCCTGGTCGCCGGTGAGGGCGGCGGTAGTGGGGGTCCAGGTGTCGGCGATCCAGCGACGGCGAGTCATTGATTCAGTGTGCGCTAGTTTGCGGCTGGATTTGCGCTGCCGTCTTCAGGAGGGTGCGGGGCGTTGGGTATGGCTTCGCTGGCGCGGCTGATGAGTATGCCCTGAAGTCCCTGATGGTAGAGGTCGATGTTGAGAGTGGCGTTCCGGCGATGGTCCCATGCGGCTTTGGTGATGGGGAAGTGCAGGAGGAGCATGCCCTGTGCGAACTGGCCGGGGGCGATCATGGTCTCGCGGAGGAGAGGGTCTGAGGAAAGCGGCTTGAGCGCGGGAAAGGAGGTGTAGACGTTGTTGAGGTCCTGCTTTTCCGTGGCGCTGGTGGTGAGAACCTCGCCGTCGCTGGTGGTGAGGGTTGCGGTGAAGTCTTTGAGGAAGAGGGGGACGTGAAGGCGATCGTCGATGCGGAGGGTGGTGAGGACGTAGAGGTCGTCCTGGGCCTGATCGCTGCCGACGACGGTGGACTCTGACTTGAAGACGGTGTGGGTGGGAAAGACGACGGTGCGGACGATGGCGAGGTCGGCGGTTTTGCGCGGCGTGATTCCTATGACCAGGGCGATGGCGACGCCTAGAAGCAGGAACGCGATAAGTACGGGCGCAAGCAGATTACGGCGGACGGGTTGGGCGAAGGTAGGCGAAGACACTGTAATCAAAGGGTAATCAGATCGTAACTTTATGCAAGATTACGAGCACGATAACTTTACACTAAAGTGCTAACGATTGTGAATCGGTAATCGCCCAAGTAATATGCCACGACCTGTGAGACGGATGGTGATCTTCGCTTATGCTTCGTCTTTCTGGACGGCGTACTCCTGTAGCAGGACGGAGATGAGGGCGGCGGTGGGAACAGCGACGAGGGCTCCGACGATGCCTGCCAGGGCGGTCCCGAGGAGCAGGGCTACAAGGACGGTGAGGCCCATGAGGTTGACGCTGGAGCGCATGATGCGGGGGGTGAGGACGGCGTTCTCGATGTTCTGGTAGATGGCGTAGAAGAGAAAGACACCTGCCATCTTGGTCCAGGAGTCCAGTGCGGCGACGCCGGCTGCGACGAGGATGGTGATGACGCCGCCGGCGATGGGAATGATGTTGAACAGTCCCATGAGAAAGCCGAGGAGGAGGAAGTAGCGGACGTGAAGGAGTCCAAAGACGATGGTGCTGCAGACTCCCAGGATGAGCATGAGAAGACCCTGGCCGAGGAGCCATTTGCTGACTTTATGCTCGGCTTGTTTGAGAGTGGCGTCGAGGCGGTTGCGCTGGGAGATGGGGAAGAGAGAGAGAAAGAAGCGGTAGGCGAACTCGCCTTCGAGCATGAAGTAGATGCAGAGGAAGACGGTGGTAAGGATGTCGAAGATGTGGGTGAGCCAGAGGGGAAGAGAGGTGAAGATGTAGCTGGCGGTGGCGGTGAAGGCACCTTCGGCACGCTCGGCGACGGTGTCGATGCCGAACTTGTCGGCCATGGGGATCTTCTTGATGCGGGCGACGACCTCGGGGATGCGCTGGGGAAGATCGTTGGAGAACTGGCGGAGGTCGCGCATGACGGGCGGGAGGCCAGTGGTGAAGAAGATTCCCAACACCAGAAAGACACCGACGATGAGAAGGATGATGGCGACGGGACGCGAGGGGTGGTAGCCGCGGAGCTTGAGGTGGGTGATGCGGGTGACGGCGGGCATGAGGACGACCGCAAAGAGAGCGCTGACGTAGAGGATCAGCAGCTCCTTTTGCAGGGTCCAGGCGAGAGCGAGGAGAAGCAGGATGACGAAACAGAAGAGGATATTGCCACGGACCGCAGCTCGGGATTGCTTCTGGTCCGGGGTCAGATTAGGGGATGTGGTTGCCAGCTGGCTCTCCTGTTGGTAACGACTGTGTGATGCAGGTAGTGTGCGCCTTCGCTGCTCAGGGGAGGGAGTGAGGAGTGTGGTTCAGGCGCACGGTCGTGACTACGGAGGGAGCTAGCCGAAGGTCGTGGCCAGGATGGCTTCGACGGTCTGGTCGGGGGTGAGGTCGGCGGTGTCGATGGTGAGGGCGGCGAGGCGACGGTAGAGGGGATGGCGGTGGGCGAAGCGGATTTGGGCGGCGGCGGGGTCTTCCAGGACAGGGCGGGCGATGTCCTGGAGCATGCAGCGGTCGAAGAGGGTGGGGAAGGGGGCGTCGAGAAAGATAGTGAAGGTGCCGGGGGTCTGCTCGAGGAGGAGGCGGTTGGTGAGCTCTTCGGGGGTTCCGCCGCCGAGGGCGAGGATGGTGCTGGAGCGGCCGAGGGCGGAGGCGAGCGCGGCGGATTCGAGGCGGCGGAAGTGGGCTTCGCCGTGGCGGGCGAAGAGCTCGGGGATGGTGGCGCCGGTGCGGGCTTCGAGGTGGGCGTCGAGGTCGAGGAAGTCCCAGTGGAGGCGGGCGGCTAGCAGGTGGCCTATGGTGGACTTGCCGGCTCCCATGAAGCCGGTGAGGGCCAGGCGCCGGATGTGCGGAGGGAGGGCGGGGGGGGCGGCGGTTATTTTAGGGGCGGTTTTCATGGTGTCGAGGGATGGACCGGAGTTCATTTCTTTATCCTTGCTTGCCTACTGTGATTGTCTACTGTGTGGCTTCGGTTGGGCTGCCAACTTTTTTGTGCTGAACGTGAAAAAGCCGCAACCTTTGAAGGTGCGGCTCGGGAAGTTTCGAAGACTCTGAAGGTTTAGGTGTCTTCAGAGATGCATGCGAGGACTCCACTGGCCGCAGGGTAGCGCCAATAGGAGCAGGTAAAAAACGCGAATTGGAAGCGGCTCGTCATGCTGGATCGAGGGTACACCCGGATTTGGGTGGATTGCAAGGGGTTTGAAAGTTGGGTGGTGGTTCAGTTGCCGGTTTGTCCGTCATACGCCAGGAGCCCATATTTTTTGAAGTTGGTGAACGCGTTGGTGAATTTATTGGCGATTAGGCGCTCGTTGACCCATCTGGGCTCGATGGAGCTGAGAGGGAGATCCTTCGTTACTTATTCTGACTCTCAGCTAATTCTCGACATTGGCACTACCGGAGGAAGGTAATGAGACAACGAAGTCTAGAAATGCGCGGGTCTTGGCTGGCAAATGCTTTCGCGATGGGTAGACGGCGTAGAAAGGGAAGCGCTCATCCGGCCAGTCGGGGAACAGGTCAATCAGCTTTCCTTGCCTCAACAATCGCGACACCGCATCTTCCATCCCCTGCGCGATTCCATAGCCTGCTAGGCAGAGGCTGTGCATCGTGATGATGTCGTTGACGACGATACGACCATTTGTGGGAATCTTTACGATTCTTCGGCCACGATGGAACTCCCAATCGAACGGACGCCCAGTCTCTGGGTTGCAATAATCAATCAGAATATGTCCGCCCGTCACGAGATCCAGCGGCGTGGCGGGATGCTTGTGCCGTTTGAGGTAAGAGGGCGCAGCGACGGTTACGATGCGCGTGTCCCAGAGCTTTCTCACAACCAGGCTCGAAACCGGTGGTTTTCCGATATGGATGGCAACGTCGAAGCCGTCGCTTACCAGATCGCCGAGTCGATCACGACTTATCAGTTCAAGTTCGAGTTCCGGGTGGGCTTCAAGAAACTCCCTGAGCCGTACTCCTTCAAGGAAATGTGCAAAGGTGCGATGTATTTGCACGCGCAGTCTGCCCCGTACCAGTGCTCGTCCTTCGGTCACCGATGCCACGGCCTCTTCAAGGCCAGTCAGCAGCGGGCCGATTTGCCCGTATAACCGCCGTCCTTCATCGGTCATGGAGACGGAGCGCGTGGTTCGCTCGAACAATCGAATTCCGAGACGAGCCTCCAGCCGCGCGATGGACCGGCTTACACCTGACTGCGACATATTCAATGCTTTGCCTGCGCCGGCAAAACTGCCGCACTGCACAATCGCGGCAAGGGTGCTCATCCCGTTCAGGGTCCGCTCATCGAAGTTCTGATTCATGCGTTTTGTCATTTCTATTATGCCATTCATGCCTAAATCGCCAGAATCAAATACGACATCAGATATCCAGGTCAACAAAAATCCTGAGGGAGGTCGAATATGTTTGCAATTACTGGAGTAACAGGCAAGGTAGGCGGAGCGGTGGCTCGAAGTCTTCTAGCACAGGGAAAGAAGGTGCGAGCGGTAGTGCGGGATGCCGAGAAGGGACGTTCCTGGTCCGCTCAAGGCTGTGATATCGCAATCGCCAGCGTTGAGGATGCAACCAGCCTCACCAAAGCCTTTCAAGGCGTCGAAGGCGTCTTCTTGATGACGCCGCCGGACTACGATCCTGAACCCGGATTTCCTCAAACGCACAAGGCGGCTGCGGCCATTCGTTATGCCATCGAAGCTACCCAGCCAGGGAAGGTCGTGTTTCTCTCCACGGTTGGAGCCCAGGTTGCGGAACCCAACCTTCTGAACAACTCCAAAATTACGGAAGAGATGCTGCGCACTACCTCGGTCCCGATTGCATTATTGCGTGCTGCCTGGTTCATGGAGAACGCGGCATGGGATGTGGAAGCGGCGCGCAAGGGCGTGGTTCCCAGTTTTTTGCAACCTCTCGATCACCGGATTGCGATGGTTGCGTCGAGCGACATCGCGCGAACGGCAGCAGAACTCCTTAATGAAACATGGATGGGAGCCCGTGTTGTTGAACTCGAAGGTCCGAGGCGCTACTCCGCGAATGATATTGTCGCGGGTTTTAGCGCCGCACTGGAGCGTCCGGTGCGTGCAGAAGTAGTTCCACGTGAGCAATGGGAGACACTGTTTCGCTCGCAAGGCATGAAGAACCCCATGCCTAGGATTCGAATGATCGACGGCTTCAACGAAGGCTGGATCGACTTTGAATTTGGCGAGACGAACTCCCGCAAAGAACGCACCACCCTAGAGGCAGTTCTGCGTTCTCTCGTCACGTCGACTCCGAATAGCTGATCAATTGTGCCAACAGGCCAAAGCGCTTATCGAGAGATCTATTGGCAGTCCGTTGCAGGCCTGTGGTTGCTCCACAGAAGTGATCTGCTATCGAAACTTCGATAGTGGATTGGTGCGGTGGGGAAGGGCGAGATACAGGGGTCTCTCCGCTGCGCTGCTCACGATGAGACTGTGAGCAGCTTCGGTCGAGATGACGTTCGGTTCGTCAGGCTGGGGATAACGAAGACGGGTGTCCGGCTTCGATCTTCCGCGTCGATTCGGTGGTCTTCCGCGTCGATATTGTGGTTCTCAGCGTCGATCGTCGTCGGCGGGTTGCTGTTTAAGTTTGCTTTGGATGTTGCTCCAGACGGTATCGCTGGGCTCTACGGGGTCGAAGAGGCTCTTCGCGTGTTCGGCGATAGTCTCTAGGTCGCGGACGAGGGCGGCGCAGTCAGGATTGTTTTTGAGGAAGGTCTGGAGGCGCGGGTCAGTGCTGACGTGGCCGTCGCCGTTGGCGAAGAACTCGGGCAGATAATGCTCGAAGTCCGCTGGGGACATGGTGTCGAAGTCGGGGAAGTCAGAGTTTGTTGTCATACCGCCGTCTCCTTCAAGCCGGTTGTCTGGGTTGTTGGCGGTTCGGGCTGACGGAGCAGGTCGCGCAGCTTGAGGCGGGCTTTGTGAAGCTGGGATTTGCTGTTGCCGGTGGAGCATTCGAGCATGGTGGCGATCTCGTTGTGCTCGAAGCCTTCGACGTCGTGCAGGACGAAGACCATGCGGTAGCCGGGGGGGAGCGAGGCGACGGCGCGCTCGAGAGCTACGCGGTCGACGGAGCCGGTGAGGTTGAGATCGCGGCTGCCAAAGTCGCGCTTTGGCGCGTCCTCTTCCGATGGGTTGATGGTCTCTTCGAGGGAGACGAGGTTCAGGCCTTTTTTGCGGAGGTGCATGAGGACGAGGTTGACGGTGAGGCGATGGAGCCAGGTGGAGAAGGCGGATTCGCCGCGGAAGCTGCCGATCTTGCGAAAGAGGTGGAGGAAGGCGTCCTGGGTCATGTCTTCTGCTTCGGAGACGTTGCCTAACATGCGGAGGCAGAGGGTGTAGACGCGACGTTTGTGGAGGGCGTAGAGCTTGGAGAATGCCTCTGCGTCTCCGTTCTTGGCGGCTTCGATGGCTTCAGCTTCGCCGGCGATGGGGGGATTACGCTTGAAAAGGCCTGGAACGGTTTTTATTTCTGTCATTTGTAGGCCTTGGACGTCCATAGCTAGACTCCGGAGTGAGTGAATGGTACACCGTTAAGTTTTCGCCTGCAGTAAGCCTAACGCAAACGGATGAATGAGTTCTTTGTGCTTCTGGTTTGAGTGATTTGAGGGGAGAAAGGTTGTGTTGATTCGGGACAGGTGGCTTAGGGTGGGGCTGAGATTTTTGGGAGAGAAGGGCAACAGCAGATCCTTACGGGATGACAAACAAAAGGGCAGGTAACAGCAAAGACGCAGCAACGGCAAACAACGGCAAGATTTTCAGGAGGATTTTCTCAGGAGCCGATGAAGCGGGCGTAGAGGGAGCGGGCGAGTGTGATGTCGGTGGTGCCCTGGATGAGGGCGCGGCCGTCGGGGAAGAGGGTGAGGGTGTGGGGTGGGCGTTCGAAGCGGAGAAGCAGGTCGTTGAAGCGGACGGTGCCGTGGGGGGTAAGGCGGTCGCGCATAGCGGCGAAGTCGACGGGGCGGTGGTGCTCGTGGATTTGGACGGAGTTGCGGCCGCAGAGGGTGATGTGGGGACGGCCCTCCCCGGCTAGATGCGAAAAGATGCGGTGGGCGCAGACGGGACAGTCCGGGTTGGGTGTGCCGGTGTTGATTTCGCTGCGCTGGTTGGTCCAGAGATCGTGCGAGAGGAGGGTGCGGCGCATGAGGTGGGGCTGGTGGGTGAGGAGCTTGAGGGCTTCGGTGACCTGGATGGAGGCGGCGAGATTGACGGCGGTGGAGAGGATGCCGGCGGTGTCGCAGGTTTCGACGGGGCCGGTGGGGGGCTTGGGGAAGATACAGGCGAGGCAGGCGGTTGGGTTGTAGATGGAGGGTACGTCGCTTCGCTCCGGCAGGAGGGCTAGAGTACGGTTCTTCGACTCAGGGGCTTCGCTGCTATCGCTCAGAGTGACTTCTTCGTGAGCTGAGGATGGGCTCGCGAAGTTTGGGAGGATGTTCATGGTGGCGGCGTAGGCGCCGATGGCTGCGGCGTAGATCCAGGGCTTGGATTGCTGGACGGCGTAGTCGTTGAGGAGGTAGCGGGTCTCGAAGTTGTCGGTGGCGTCGAGGATGAGATGGGCTGGTGCGAGGAGCTCGTGGATGTTGGCGGGGACGAGGTCGGCGATGTGGGGATGGACGGTGATGGTGGAGTTGAAGAGAGCGATCTTGCGGCGGGCGGCTTCGGCTTTGGGGAGGGAGTCGCGGGCGTCGGCCTCGTCGAAGAGGATCTGGCGCTGCAGGTTGGAGGGCTCGACGAAGTCGCGGTCGATGAGGGTGAGGGTGCCGACGCCGGCGCGGGCGAGGAGGGCTGCGGCTGCTGCTCCTGTGGCTCCGACGCCGATGATGGCGACGTGGGCGGAGGCTAGCAGATGCTGGCCGGTGGGGCCGATGCCCGGAAAGAGGGCCTGCCGGGAGTAACGATCGGAGTCGGCGGAGGTGGCGACGGCGGTGCCGCTGGAGGATTCGTCGGTGGGTGTAGGTAAGTGCTGAGACATGATAGAGGATGGCTCGTCCAAAAGACGGGGCTCTTCCGTAGTATAGAGAGGTTCCCGATCGTTGGAGTTGGCTTACAGAATAGGCTGCTTTCGCATCCAACCGGGGAGAGTGCGCTGAAGCGGGCTGGTTGTGTTGGACGTAGAGAGATCAAACGATAGAGATCAATCAGAACAGAAGATGATGGGTGGTTTTTTGGGTCAGGTGCAACAAGGTCGAGCACGAACGCCACAGACCAGGGTGAGGCCCGGAGTTGTGATGGCGACGGCGATCGGCGCTTTGCTGGCGGCGGGGTGGGCTGGCGCGCAGGTGTTGCCGGCAACCTCCGTTCCAACAGCGGGGAGCACGCAGGGACAGGTGGGTGCATCGGCGCCGACGGCTCCACCAACTGCTTCGGTGGGAACGCAGGCGGGACAGGGAGGCGGCGCTGCTGCTGTTTCACAGAGTGCGGGGTTGGCGCAGACGGTTTGGGATTGGAAGGGGCTTCGGGTCGACAAGATTCTGTTCGAAGGAGTGACCTTCGATGCGACGGATACGCTGCCGCTGGAGCTGGCGCAGAAGGCAGGTGAACCGCTGGATCCGCAGAAGGTGCGCGAGAGTACGCGGCGACTGTTTGCGAGCGGGCGGTACCGCGATATTACGGTTCGCGGCCTGAGGCAGGGAGATGAGGTGACGCTGATCTTTGCAGGGTCGCCGCGGTTCTATGTGGGGCGGGTCACGATTGATGGCGCGAAGAACGAACGGCTGTCGTCGCTGCTGGAGTTTGCGACGAAGCTTTCGCCGGGGACGGCGTTTACGGAGTCGCAGATTGCAACGGCAACTGAGGGGGTCAAGCAGATACTGCAGCAGCAGGGCTACTACGAACCGACGGTTTCGGTGAAGACGGAGACCGATATTGCTGGAGACCAGGTGAATGTCACGTATACGGTCAATATTGGGCCGCAGGCGCGCGTGGGGCTGGTGACGGTCGAGGGGACGAACCTGGGGTTTACGACGGAGGAGTTTCGCAAGCAGAGCAAGCTGAAGGCGAACAGCAAGGTGACACGGGATACGACCAGTAATGCGCTGTCGAGATTGCGGAAGCGATACCAGAAGAAGGACCATCTGGAGGCCGCGGTGACGCTGAAAAAGCAGACCTACGATCCAGCGACGAAGAGGGTTGAGTATGACTTTCTTGTAAGCGAAGGGCCGGAGGTGAAGGTGTCGGTAGAGGGAGCGAAGATCTCGACGAGCCGCCTTCATCTGCTGGTGCCGATCTATGAAGAGGGGACCATCGATAACGACCTCCTGAATGAAGGCATCCACAATATACGGGACTTTCAGCAGCAGCAGGGGTACTTCGATGCGAAGGTGAATGTACTGGTGACAGGGGGGAATGCGGCGGCGGAGAGCGTGGTGTTTACGGTGGACCGCGGCAAGAGATACAAGGTGAAGGCGGTCGATTTAAAGGGCAATAAATATTTTTCGAGCGACCTGCTGATGGAGCGGATGCGGGTGCAGAAGGCGAATCTGTATCTGCGCAGCGGAAAGTACAGTCCTGCGCTGGTGGCGGCGGATGTGAGCTCGATCCAGTCGCTGTATCGAGCCAATGGCTTCGATCAGGCCGCGGTGACGACGGATGTAAAGAACATGGACAACTCCAAGATTGGCAAGCCGCTGAAGGTGGGAGAGATTGCGGTGACCTTCACGATCGTTGAAGGACCGCAGCAAAAGTTTGGCACAGTGGACCTGTCCGGCGTGGATGGGAGCCGGCAGAAGGACGTCAGGGCGCTGATGAACACGCAGACGGGGCAGCCGTTTTCGCTGGCGACGCTCTCGGGCGATCGGGATACGGTGCTGCAGTATTACCTGAGTCATGGGTTTGAGCAGGCCAAGATCGAGATCAAACAGACGAAGGAGACGGCCGATGCGGAGAAGACAGATGTATCGCTGAATGTGACGGAGGGGCAACAGGTATTTGTGAACCGGGTACTGCTTTCGGGGATTGTAAAGACCAGGCCGAAGATCGTGACGGACAAGATTCTGCTGCATCCGGGAGACCCGCTGGACCAGACGGCGCTGCTGGATACGCAACGGAATCTTTACAACATCGCACTGTTCAATGAGGTGGTGGCGGCGGTGCAGAATCCTTTGGGAGATGCTCCGCAGAAGAATGTGCTGATACAGGTTACAGAAGCCAAGCGGTGGAATGTGACCTATGGATTTGGATTTGAGGCACAGACGGGAACGCCGACGCAGGGGACGATCTCGGAGGCGTCGCGGATTCTGCTGGGTCTGCCGCCCGGGGATGTCGTCACGCAGGAGGGTAAGACGGGGGTGAGTCCAAGGGTGTCGCTGGATGTGTCGCGGATCAATCTGCGGGGCACGGATGACTCACTAACGCTGCACACGACGTATGGACTGCTGGAACAGGTAGCAATCATTACGCTGCTCAATCCACATCTGCGGGACAGCAAGAGTTTTTCTGCTGCGATCTCCGGCGGCTATTCGAATGTGCAGGACATTACGACGTTTGCGTCGTCGACGCTGCAGGGGGACTTTCGAATAACGGAGAAGTTCAGGCGCAGAGATACGTTTATCTACGACTTTCAATATCGGCGGGTGAAGGTCGACCCGAACAGCCTGCAGGTTTCGGCTGACTTGATTCCGTTGCTGTCGCAACCTGTGCGTGTGGGCGGGCCGGGGATAACGTGGTTTCACGATACGCGGTCGCCGAGCCCGTTGAACGCGGTGAAGGGATCGTATACGACGGTGCAGGGTTTTTATGCCTCGTCGAAGTTTGGATCGCAGACCGACTTCTGGAAGCTGGATGGAACGAACTCGACGTATTACAAGTTCGGTAAGCAGAAGTATGTTTTCGCGAGGAGTACGCGGATTGGGTATGAGAGAGCATCGGGCGAGAATCCGAATGTGGGGAGCACGGCTTGCGCGGGTATTTTTTTGACGACCAACCCGAGCTGCAATGCGATTCCGCTGCCGGAGCGGTTGTATGCAGGGGGCGCGTCTTCGCTTCGAGGATTTCCGATTAATGGAGCTGGGCCGCGAGACCTGCAGACGGGATTTCCAGTGGGCGGAGCGGCGGCGTTTGTGAACACGTTGGAGCTGCGCCTGCCGCCGCCGACTCTGCCGCTGGTGGGCAGCAGCGTGAGTTTTGTCGTATTTCACGATATGGGAAATGTGTTCCAGCATGCGAGCGATATGTTCCCGAGCCTTTTGCGGTTTCATCAGCCCGACAAAAACACATGTAGAGATGTTTTGAATCCCATCGGGACCTGCGACTTCAATTATTCTTCTCACGCGGTGGGATTGGGCGCGCGGTACGGGACGCCGGTGGGACCGATTCGCGTGGACTTCAGCTATAACCTGAATCCACCGATTTATCCGATAATTTTTGATTTCTCTAACAACCCGCCGCATGTTGGGCAGGCTGGACACTTCAACTTCTTCTTCAGCATCGGACAGAGCTTCTAGATGAGCGTGTTGAACCAAAATGCGGAGCGGTGGTGGATGATGAGCGCGATTGCGCTTGTGCTACTGACTGCGGCGCAGGGTCGGATGTGTGTGGGGCAGGCTGCGGCTGCTGCGAACGCTAAAGCAGCGCTGGGACAGGGAGTGGTGCTCGACAGGGTCGTTGCCGTGGTGAATGACGACGTAATTCTCGAGAGCGATGTGGATGAGGAGCGGCGTTTTGAAGAGGTGCAACCGTACCGCGCTACATCAGCCTTTTCGCGGGACACCGCGATTGAGCGGCTGGTGGACAGGGCGTTGATTCTGCAGCAGGCGGCGCTGGAACCGGAGGATGCGGTATCGGATCAGGAGTTGGACGCGCAACTGCTGACGTTGCGCAAGGACATACCGGCGTGCAAGCAGTACCACTGCGAGACGGATGCGGGATGGCAGAGATATGTCGGTGACCACGGATTTACGGTGGAGGAGTTCAGCAAGCGTTGGCGGAAGCGGATGGAGTTGCTGAAGTTTATCGAGGTGCGCTTTCGCAACGGCATTACGATTTCGGATGAACAGATCAGGAGCTACTACGAGAAGACGATGTTGCCTGAGTACGCGAAGCGAAGTGTGACTCCGCCGAAGCTGGAGACGATTTCGAACCGGATTGAAGAGGTGCTGCTGCAGCAGCAGGTGGGGGCTCTGCTGGAGGATTGGCTGAAGTCGCTGCGGGCGCAGGGTAGTGTGCGCATGATTACGCCGGGCGAGGTGGCGCCATGAGCGATCTGGAGAAAAAACTGACGGAGAAGAAGGAGCGCCTTGAAGCGAAGGTTGACGAGGAGATTGCCAAGGTAAACCGTTCGCTGGCTACGCGGATGGGGCGGGCGTTGCTGTGGGTTGTGGCTGGATTGCTGATTCTGGTGGGGGTGTTGTTCGCAACATTTGCGTGGTACTCGACGACCGATGACTTTGACCGGCGTGTGCGTGGCGAGGTCGTGAAGGTGCTGGAGAATGCGACCGGTGGAAGGGTAGAGCTTGGAAAGATCAGCTTCGACCTGCGGCAGCTGACGATCGAGGCGGATGGGCTGGTGATTCATGGGCTGGAGGGGCCGGGAGAGGCTCCTTATCTGGCGGCGGATGCGATCGTGATCCGGGTGAAGCTGTTCAACTTTTTCTCTCATGTGACGGGGAGTGGAGCGGCTTCGCATGTGAGCCTGAGCTACCTGCGCGTGGATCATCCGCAGGTGCATTTGATTATCGATAAGGATGGGAAGACGAACCAGCCCGAGCCGAAGCATCCGAGCACAAGCAAGGAGTCGGTGGCCGATACGCTGCTTGATTTGAAGGCGAAGGAGGTGCTGCTGAACAACGGTGTGGCGTTGCTGAATAACCGTGCGATCCCGTTCAATCTGGCGGCGCGGGATGTGGATGCCGAGGTGCATTACATTGCTTCGGACGATCGTTACGGCATGACCGTTGATCTGAAAGACCTGCGCACGAAGATGGGGAAGCAGGTTGAGGCGCAGTCGGCGCTGCATGTGGAGGCGGAGCTTGGCAGGGACATTGCGTTGCTGAAGGCGCTGCATTTGACCACGGGAAAGAGCTCGAAGCTGGAGGCTACGGGAAGCATCAAGCACTTTGAAAAACCAGAGTGGCAGACGACGGTGAAGGGGAGTCTGGAGCTGAAGCAGGTCTCGGTGCTGGGTGATGTGGATGGATTGAATGCGGGGACGGTGGATCTGGATTTGAATGGCCACAACTGTACAACTCCACCAGCGGTGGCGCAGAGACATCCACGATTCTGGGAGCGGAGTCATCCGCAGAAGGGAGTGCCGCAGGCATCGAAGGTGCTACCGCCTGATCCGGATTGTGTGGCTGGATATCTGCTGGTCGGGACGGCGAAGATTCATCAGGCTTCTTATCGCAATGAGTATGTGCGACTGCATGATATCGATGGGGGAGCTACGCTGCATGTGACGCCGACGCAGCTATTGCTAACGGCGCTGACGGGATATCTGCCGGGCGGAGGAAGCGCTGCGGGTGAGCTGCGAATTGAGAACTGGCTGGGTGAGATGCCAACGGCAGATGTTGCCGCTATTTCTCCGACGACGAAGGCTGCAGTGACGACGGCGAATACATCGGCCAAAGCGATAGGGGCGAAGGCAGTGGTCGAGGGGAAGGTGTCGGTGCCGAAGGTACAGACGGCGCATGCTTATCTGACTGCGACGATTACGAAGATTCCGCTGCGCACCATTATGGATGTGACGGCGCCTGAACACTACGGCGACCTTGGGTTTGACACGGCGGTGAGCGGGCCGGTGAAGGTGCAGTGGGGAGGGCCAGCGAAGGATATCTCCGACACCGTGGAGGTGGATGGGAACCTGACGTTCGCGCCTACCGGGGTGAAGCGCAAGGGTGCGTTGAACGATGTGCCGGTCTCCGGAAACACGCTGGCGCACTATACGGGGAGCAATGAGACGGTGCGGATTCAGAGCATCACGCTGCAGATGCCTGAGACGAACTTTGAGGCGTCGGGAGTGCTGGGTGTGAATGAGGGTGATCCGCTGACGGCGTTGCAGGTGGATATGACGGTGCGGGACCTCTCGGAGTATAACCAGCTGCTGACGACGCTGGATCTGGAGGCAAATGGGAAGAAGGGACGGGCGGCGATTCCAGTGACGCTGCATGGTGCGATGGTGTTTAACGGCATGGCGAATGGGCGGATTGCGGACCTGGATGTGAAGGGGCATCTGCAGGCGACGAACGCGGAGTTCGTGCTGGGGACGACGGATGTGATGATCGACTCTGTGGTGACGGACGCGGAGTATTCGCCGAATACCGGAGTGGTGGTGGCGAGTTCGACGATCAAGCGTGGGAGTGCGGTGCTGAATCTCGAAGGGAAGGTGACGCCACGCAAGGTGGTGTCGCGGCGTGGGGTGGCGACTTACGTTTGGGATGATGGGCTGGCGATTGATGCGAAGGCGCAGCTTGGTAATGCGCAGATCGTGGACGTACTGCAGATTACGGGACAGCAGCAGAAGGTTCCGCTGACGGGGACAGTTGCGCTGAATGCCCATGCGGTGGGGACCGTAACGAATTTGAACGGTGGGGGGCATCTTGCGCTGACCAATGGCGTTGCTTATGGGGAGCCGTATGAGTCGGCGGTAGCGGATGTGACGGTGAACGGGAGGGATGTGGAGGCCGGCGGCGTAGTGCTAAAGCTGCATGGGATGCAGATCGCCGGTAACGGCGGGTACGACATGGGGAGCGAACATCTGCATGGGCATGTGGAGGGACACGACCTTGTGCTGTCGAAGTTTGTGACGGTTCAGAAGGCGAAGATGAGCGCCGACGGAGTGCTGAGCGTGGTGGCGGATGCGAATGGAACTTTGACGGAGCCTGCGTTGAAGGCTGAGGTGAAGCTCGCGAATGTGACGTACGATGGGCAGGCTGTGGGCGAGGCTGTGGCCAGTGCGCATAGCGAGGGGAAGACGCTGTACGTTACGGCGAACTCCACACTGGTGGGTGCGAAGCTGGACGGGACAGGACAGATGCAGTTGACGGGAGACTACCCGATGCAGGCGAAGCTGACGGTGGCGGGATTTGACATCGGCAGGCCGCTGGCGATGTTTGGGACGGGTGGCGTGAAGGCGCAGTCGCTGATCGATGGCGTGGCGACGGTGAGTGGGCCGCTGAAGACTCCGAAGGCGTTGAGTGGAGAGGCCGAGTTCAGCCAGGTGGACATGAAGCTGCAGGGGATTGAGCTAAAGGCGGCAGAGCCGTTGCGGGTAGGGTTGCGCGATGGTGTAGCTACGCTGGAGCAGGTTCATATTACGGGACAGGACACGGACATGCGGGCAAGTGGGACGGCGCAGCTGCTGGGCGTAACCGATCCGAAGGGCGGCAGGCTGGATGTGAAGGCTACAGGAAGCGTGAGTACTACGCTGCTGCACACGTTTGATTCGGACATCACTGCGACGGGAAAGGTGGAGTTTACGGTGGCCGCGGGTGGGCGGGTGAGCAATCCGGCATTGACGGGCAAGGTGCAGTTCGACAACGTGAATGTGGCGATGGATGGCGTGCCGAATGGGCTGAGCAATATGAATGGAACGCTGGTGTTCAACGACGACAGGCTGCAGGTGCAGAGCCTGACTGCGCAGACTGGCGGCGGTGTTTTGAAGATCGGCGGTGCCATTCGGTACAAGAATGGTTTGTATGCCGACCTGACGGCCACGGGCGATGTGGTGCGGGTGAGGCTGTATGGATTGAGCGCGACGGCGAATGCGAACTTCAAGCTGCAGGGTGGGATGCAGGGTGCGCTGTTCAGCGGCACGATTTTGATGACGCGATTTGGGATTGGACAGGACGTTGACTTTGCGGCGTTTGGGTCGGCGGGTGGAGTGAGTGTGACGCCCGATCCGAGTTCGGCTGCGAATAAGATTCGGCTGGATGTGCATGTGACGAGCGCGCCGCAGCTTGATTTTCAGAACTCGTATGCGAAGCTGGCAGGGACCGTCGATCTGACGATCCGCGGAACGGCGGCGGTGCCTTCTGTGCTGGGCAGGATCGAGATCAACGACGGGAGCGCGACGTTTGCGGGGACGAAGTATCAGTTGCAGCGTGGAGATATTTACTTCTCGAACCCGGTGCGCATCGACCCGACGATTGACCTGGATGTAACGGCGCAGGTGGAGAACTACGACATTACAGTGGGGCTGCATGGGACGATGACCAACTTGAAGCCGACGTATCGGTCTGAGCCGCCGCTAAGCGAGGCCGATGTGTTTGCTCTACTGGCGCTGGGCCGTACGCAGGAGGAGGCGCAGTTGTATCAGGAACGGCTGACGCAGCAGGGAACCGATCCGACGACGAGCGCGCTGCTGGGTGGAGCGCTGAATGCTACGGTGAGCAATCGGGTAGAGAAGCTGTTTGGGGTGGGCAGCGTGAAGATCGATCCGGCGTTTGTGGGCACGCTGGGGGACTCGTCGGCCAGAATTACGGTGCAGCAACAGATCTCGAGGCAGATTACGGCGACGTTCGCGACCAACGTCAATACATCAGCGCAACAGCTGATCCAGGTGCAGTATGACTTGAATCACGATAACGCGATTGTGGTGACACGCGATGAGTCAGGTGTGTTCAGCGTCGTGTATAAGTTGAGGCGACGGTACCGCTAGCAGGCTTGAGTTGCATCCTACTTTTATGAAGGAGCCTGAAACCGGCTTTGGGCCGCGATTGACTATTTCTGGAGGAAGACGGATGCAGATGAGGATGAGTTTGAAGGTTGCGGGCAGTGTGGGGTTGGCTGGGGCGCTTCTGCTTGCCGGCGTCTGTAGTGGATGGGCGCAGAGTGCTGCCGGAGCCGCTGGAAGTGGGCCAAACGATGCTCAACTCCAGGCGCAGGTGATGAAGGCTCTGGACAATAAAAGATTCAAGGACGTAAAGGCTTCGGTGCAGAATGGCGTGGTGACGTTGAGCGGGACGGTGGATGTTTACAGCGCGAAGGAAGATGCGGACCAGAGGGCGCATCACAGCAAAGATACTAAGGGCGTCGAGAATATGATCCAGGTCGCGGGGCCGACGGTGGATGATGTAACGCTGCGCAACAAGCTGGCAGAGAAGCTGGCCTATGATCGCGTGGGCTATGGAACGACGGCCTTCAATGCGTTCACGATCGGCGTTATGGATGGAGCGGTAACGCTGGGAGGAACGGCATATGGTCCTACGGACAAGGACTCTGCGGTGAGCGTGGTCGAGAACTATCCAGGGGTGAAGGATGTGATCGACAATATTGAGGTCGCTCCGGTGTCGCCGCTGGACGACCGGATTCGACTGGCGGAGGCGCGGTCGATCTATGGATCGATCCAGCTGAACAAGTATGCGATGGACCCGGCGAAGCCGATTCGGATTACGGTGGTGAATGGGCATGTGACGCTGTCGGGGGTGGTGGATTCGCAGGCGGATAAGGACGTCGCCAATATTCGTGCGAATGCTGTGCCGGGCGTGTTTCAGGTGGTCAATAATCTGGAGGTTGCAGGGGCTGCGCCGGAGAAATAGGTTGGGTCTCGGGTTATTTGGGTCGCGCGGGTTATGTGGGCGTGGCCCAACTCTTTTACGATGGAAGGATGACATCGTTGTGGAAGAGTACGGTTGTGACGCTGGAGATGATCAAGTGGGAGCACTCGGTGTTTGCGCTGCCGTTTGCGCTGACGGGGGCGGTGCTGGCTGCAGGAGGTTGGCCGAGCTTGCGGGTGTTGAGTTGGATCGTGGTGTGCATGGTGGCGGCGCGGTCTGCAGCGATGGCGTTCAATCGGCTAGTGGATGCGCGGCTGGATGCGGCGAATCCGCGAACGGCGATGAGGGCGCTCCCGGCCGGGACGTTGACCAGCGGGTTTGTTGGCGGGTTCGTGCTATTGTCAGTGGCGATCTTTGTGGTGGGCGCGGCGATGCTGAACCACTTGACGCTGGAGCTGGCTCCGGTGGCACTGGCTATTGTGCTGGCCTATAGCTATATGAAGCGAGTGACGCGATGGTCGCACCTGGTGCTGGGGCTGGCTCTAGGGATTGCACCAACCGCTGCGTGGATTGCGGTGCGAGGGGCTTTGGATGCGCGGATTTTGGTACTGACGATGGCGGTGTTGCTGTGGGTGGGTGGGTTTGATGTGTTGTACGCCTGTCAGGACTTTGAGCACGACCAAAGGGTGGGGTTGAATAGTGTGCCGCAAGCGTTTGGGATCGTGCCTGCGTTCTGGATCGCACGGGCTATGCATCTTGGAATGCTGCTCATGCTCTGCTGGCTGATCGTTCTGTTTGGTCTGGGGAAGGTTGCTGTACTGGGAGTGGTGGTGGTGGCGGCGCTGTTGCTCTATGAGCACTTGATTATTTCGCCTGGCGATATGCGACGGATGAACGCTGCTTTTTTTACTTTGAACGGAGTCATCTCCGTGGTGTTTTTTGGATTTGTCGCGGTCGATGTGTTGATGCGACGATGAAAGGCCCGCCGAGGCGGGCCTTTCGTATCAATATATTTCATGCGTTAGCTAGCGGTTGTGATCGCGCTTGATGTCGTCAAGCTTTGCGTTGACGTTATTTTTGACATTCTGCGCGGTAGTGGCGATTTTTTCGCGGACGTTGTGAGCTGTGTCCTCGGAACGAGCCTTCAAGTCTTCGCCTTCGGCGCGAGCCCGCACGTTCGTGTCATCGTGGACAGCTGCTGCAGTGTCTTTTGTCTTGCCCCAGGTTTCTTTTGCCGCACCTTTGACCTGATCGGCAACGCCTGAGTTGGCAAGGCGGTTGTTACCTACAGCTTCGCCTACGCTTTGTTTAATCTTGCCTGCTACCTGATCGAATTTTCCTTCTACTCTATCTGTATTCATTGTGTGGCTCCTTCATGTTTGGTGAAACAGGGGAGGATGCGGTTGAACGCCTGTGGAGGAAGAGAAGATCTGATTTTTTAGATCTGTTAGAGCGCTCGTCTGCCGGAGAGGAGATTGAAGATGAGCACGATGATGGCGAGAACCAGGAGGATGTGAATCCAGCCTCCGAATGTGTAGCTGCTGACGAGTCCAACGATCCAGAGGATGAAGAGAATAATCGTGATAGTCCAAAGCATTTCGTTCTCCTAGACGATGGCCGGCTCTACTTCCCGGTTCGCGAATGATGACACTACAATACTGTCCCTGCATGTGGTAAGTTGCCTGCTCGGTCGGGGAGGTTGCCAGTGAGAATAAAATAGGAAGCAAGTGTCTACGCAGGAACGAGGTATGTGGATTGAAGGTGGCGATTCAAGGCGAGTTGGGTTCGAACAGCCACATGGCAACTTTGGCGATGCTGGGCAACCACAACGATATAGAGATCATCGCGTGCACCGTGTCGGCGCAGGTGCTGGCGAAGGTGGTTTCGGGTGAGGTGGATGGCGCAGTTCTGCCGATTGAGAACAGCCTGCATGGATCGGTGGCGGAACACTACGATTTATTGCTTGAGCTGCCAGTGCGGATTGTGCGGGAGAGCCTGCTGCGGATTCGGCATAACGTGATTACGATGCCGGGAGTGAAGCTCGAGATGGTGCGGAGGGTGATGTCGCATCCGGTGGCGCTATCGCAGTGCAGACGGTTTTTGGCGGAGCATCCGGAGTTTGAAGTGGTGCCGTTTTATGACACTGCTGGCAGTGTGAAGCACTTGATGGCTGCGGGTTTGCGGGATGTAGCGGGGATTGCTCCCGAGTTGGCCGCGATGGAGTACGGAGGCCAGGTGCTGGTGGCGGGAGTTGAGGATCATGCGGAGAACTACACGCGGTTTCACCTGGTGCGGCGGACGAGTGAGCCTGGTGGGGAGGCTGACGATGAAGCCAATGGCGCGGCTGTAGACAAGATGAGTCTGGCGTTTGCGATTGAGCATAGGCCTGGCACGCTGGTGGCTGCACTGGAACGGCTGGCGTGGGCGGGAGTGGACTTGACCAAGATTGAGTCCAGGCCGGTGCCGGGGAGCCCTTGGGAGTATGTGTTTTATGTGGATGTGCGGTTCGATCAGGCGGCGAAGGCTGAGGCAGCACTGGCTGCGCTGCGAGAGCATTGCCGGATGGTGAAGGTTCTGGGACGGTATCGGGCGGCTTAGAAGATATGTCCTGCCGGACGAGCCTCCTACGCGGAGGGCGGCCGCTTCGTGGCGCGTATACCGGTCGGGGCAGGATGATCTGCTTAGGTCCTCCCGTTGGTCGGCGAGAAGATCGCTCCCGAGCATCGCGAAGACCGTATGGGTGGGCATTTCAGAGCAATAGAAGACGTGCCTATGATGGGTTGGTTTGGAGTTGCGGCGGAGTGAAGGCAGTTCGGTGGCGATGGAGCAGCCAAAGCAGTAAGGCATAGATGGCCAGGCCGAAGACTCCGAAGACCAGCATCAGGGTTGGAGTGAAGGGAAACATTGCGGGTGATTGATTTGGATAGGTGGAGAATGCGTCCGTGAACTGCACCATATAGATGCGAAATTGCACCTGATACCAAGGGAGAAAGCTCAGCATAACGTTGCAACAGCCGAATATCAGAAAGGCGATGGTTGTCAGGCGGGCTGACTCCTTGAGTTTGAGAAGGCCGTATCCGATGAAGGCTGAGAGGACCGCGAAGGCTAGATAGAAGACGTGGGCATACTTGGCCGGAAAGATAAATCCAAGCAGAAATGCGGGGAAGGGCAGGAACGTAAAGGTCACGCAGCAGACTGCGGCGTAGAAGAAGAAGCCAGCCAGGATAGTGATTGCGATGGAGCGTTGGGGAAGGCCGCCCGGGGACAGAGCAGACAGGGATGGGTCGAGAAAGAGTTCGCGGGTGGTGCGGAGATTGAAGTAGACGAGCCACCAGATGCCGATGATGGCGATACCGATGTAGATTGCTATCAAGACGGCGAAGATGACGGCCATGATGTGGGGATCGGGTGCGGGGCTCCGGGTCGGCATGGTGAAGAGCATGGTTCGGCTAAACGCTGTACCCAGAGCCAGGAGTGTGCCGATTCCTGCCAGGCCACCGCCGATGACCAGGATGGAGTAGCGGGCCCAAGGGCGGAGGCGTAGGATGCCGATTACCGTGAGAATCGCCCAGACCGCGAGGATTGCGTAGAAGACGCTGACCCCGAGGATGAGGAGCTGGCGAAATGGGGCATCGTGGGGGTTGACGAGATTGAAGGCTGGCGACCGGCGAAGAGACCGACGAGCGCCATACCCGTCGTACCGAGGAGAAGAAAGAGGGCTGCGAGACTCAGGACGATTGCGGAAAGGATGAGACTGATGGGCCGCTTCATGAGGAGCCAGTGTAGACGGTGTTAGGTAGACCGCCCGATCTTTCTTCTGGGATCGAACTACCAGATTAGAAAGCTTTGTGCTGATGGGATTGGAGTTAAGGCCGATGACGGGGTAGGGAGAGGGTTTTCCTGGAAATGGGGGATTCGGGATTTGCGACCAGATGAAGACTTGCTGCATCGAATAGTGGATAATCTGATAGAGGTACACTCAATGCAAAACGACTTTGTAAGTGTGATTCAACCGACAGCAACGAAGAATAGTGAAGGGAATGGGGAAGAAGCCGCTGCGAAACGCCCAATTCCTGTGTTGCCGGTGCGGGATACTGTGCTGTTTCCTCATGCGGTGCTGCCGCTGACGGTGGGGCGCGAGAGCTCGATCCAGTTGATTCAGTCGCTGGGTGAGGAGAAGACGATTCTGGTGGTGGCGCAGCGGGACGCTCGGCAAGACTCTCCGCAGTCGGCGGATCTGTATCACATTGGAACGCGGGCGACGGTGCATAAGGTCGTCAAGATGCCGAACCAGAGCCTGTTTGTGTTTACCGAGGGCAATGAGCGGGTTCGGCTGGGTGAGTTCGCGCAGTTGACGCCGTTTATGACCGCGGAGTACGAGGTGATTGGCGATGTGGAGCCAGCGCAGACTCCGGAGGCTGAGGCGCTGCAGCGGAACGTGGTGGGTCAGTTTCAGCAGATTGTGACCTCGTCGCCCACACTGAGCGATGACCTGCAGACGATCGCGATCAACATCGATGAGCCGGGGCGGCTAGCGGACTTTATTGCTTCATCGCTGCCGTTTTTGACCACGACCGACAAGCAGGAGTTGCTGGAGACGCCGGATATTTCTGCTCGTCTGGAGCGGATTAATAAGCATCTGGCGAAGGAGCTGGAGGTACAGCAGCTTCGCAACAAGATTCAGACAGAGGTGCAGGATTCGGTGCAGTCGTCGCAGAGGGACTACTACCTGCGGGAGCAGTTGAAGGCGATCCAGAAGGAACTGGGGGATATGGACGATACCCAGAAGGACATCGCCGAGCTGAAGGAGAAGATTGAAAACGCGGGGATGCCGGAGGATGTGAAGAAGGACGCGCTGAAGGAGTTGGGTAGGCTGAGCCGGATGAATCCTGCGGCGGCGGACTACTCGTTGACGCGGAACTATGTGGAGTGGCTGGCGGTGCTGCCGTGGTCGAAGACCTCTTCGAGCGAGGTGGACATTCTGAAGGCGAAGGAGATCCTCGACGAGGACCATTATGGTCTGAAGAAGGTGAAGGATCGTATTCTGGATTACCTTTCGGTGCGGCGTTTGAAGCCGGATATGAAGGGGCCGATCCTTTGCTTTGTCGGGCCTCCGGGCGTGGGAAAGACCTCGCTGGGGCGATCGATTGCGCGGGCACTGGATCGGAAGTTCTCGAGGATCTCGTTAGGCGGCATGCATGATGAGGCGGAGATTCGCGGGCATCGGCGGACGTATATTGGTGCCCTACCGGGGCAGATTATTCAGCACTTGAAGCGGGTTGAGGTGAAGGACCCTGTGTTCATGCTGGATGAGATCGATAAGCTGGGGCGCGATTTTAGAGGCGATCCGGCGAGTGCGCTGCTGGAGACGCTGGACCCGGAGCAGAACAATACGTTCCGCGACAACTATCTGGATCAGCCGTTCGACTTGAGCAAGGTTCTGTTTATCTGCACGGCGAACCAGCTGGATACGATTCCTGGACCATTGCTGGATCGCATGGAGATTATTGAACTGACCGGCTACACGGAGGAGGAGAAGGTGAATATCGCCATCAAATACCTTATTCCGCGGCAGATCAAAGAGAACGGAATCGAGCCGGAGTTGATTGAATTTCCGAAGGAGAGCGTGCATCTGATTGCGCGGCACTATACGCGGGAGGCTGGTGTTCGTAAGCTCGAACAGCAGATTGGAACCGTGTGCAGGAAGCTGGCGCGGCGGATTGCCGAGGGCAACGCAGAGAAGCTGGTGATTACGCCAGAGGTCATTCATGAGTTTCTTGGCGGGATCAAGGTACGCGTGGATACCGAGATTGCAGAGCGGACCAAGCGAGCTGGAGTTGCTGTCGGACTGGCGTGGACACCGGCGGGCGGCGATGTATTGTTCATCGAAGCGAATCGGATGAAGGGCAAAGGCGGCTTTACGATCACTGGTCAGATCGGTGATGTGATGAAGGAGAGCATGCAGGCCGCATTGACCTGGGTGCGCTCGAATGCCGCGTCGTTAGGGCTCGATGAGGACTTTACCAAGGACACGGACTTGCATATCCATGTGCCGGCGGGAGCGATTCCGAAGGACGGACCTTCGGCTGGCGTGACGATGGCAACGGCGCTGGTGAGTCTACTGACCGATACACCGGTGCATCCTTTGACGGCGATGACGGGTGAGATAACGCTGAGCGGCAATGTGCTGCCGGTTGGCGGAATCAAGGAGAAGTTTCTGGCGGCGAAGCGGGCTGGTGTGCGGGATGTGATTCTGCCGACAGACTGTAAGCAACAGGTGGATGAAGACCTGACGCTGGAGCAGATTGCGGGTGTGACGATCCACTATGCGACTCGGATTGAGGATGTGCTGGCTGTGGCGCTGCCGAAGACTCCGCGAGAGAAGGTGGAGGATGAGGCGGTGAGGGAAGAGGTACTCCACGCTTCGGTGTAAGGACGTTTGACCACTGATTGAAGCGGAGAGACACAGATAAAAAAGGCGGTTCGGCGGTTGCCGGGCCGTTTTTTTTGCTTTGTGGTGGAGTGGTGTTTTTGCTGGGGGTTTTGAGGAGATGTGGTGTTTGGTTGTGGTGTTTTCGTGGTGAAGTTGTGGTGGAATGCGTGGTAAACGTGGTGAGTTAACGGACACTTTTTAGCGTCTAACAATGAGACAGGTTTTTGAACTTTATTTTTTGGCGGGTGTTGCGGATGATGACAATTGGGCATTCGACGCTGGAGATTGAGGTGTTTCTGGAGGCGTTGAGGGAGAACGGGTGCAGCACGCTGGTGGATGTGAGGCGGTTTCCGGGGTCGCGGCGGTATCCGCAGTTTGGGCAGGATCGGCTGTTTGCTTCGCTCAAGTCTGCGGGGATTCGGGCGGTGTGGCGGGAGGGACTGGGTGGGCGGCGGGTGGCTCGGAGGGACAGCGTGAATGTGGGGTGGAGAAATGAGAGCTTTCGGGGGTATGCGGACTATATGCAGACGGCTGCATTTGAGCACGAGGTGGATTGGTTGATGAAGTTGGCGGACTTCGACGATGCGGTGGTGATGTGCGCGGAGGCGGTGCCGTGGCGGTGCCATCGGTCGCTGATTGGGGATGCGGTGCTGGCCCGGGGTGGGGTGGTGGAGGACATTTTTGTGACGGCCAAGGGCGAGAGTTCGAGGAGACCGCATGGGATGACGGAGTTTGCTCGAGTGGAGGGCGGGAGGGTGTGGTATCCGGCGGCGGATTCCGCGGAGGCTGGGTTGTTTGGATAGGGGTTGAAAATAAATCCTTTCTTTGCATTACGATGTTTCGCACGTATCGTCGTAATCCTAACGAGGTGAGAGGCGATGGAGACCCTGCTGCAGGACGTTCGTTATTGCATCCGATCCCTGCTGAAGTCCCGTCGGTTTACGGCTGCGGCGGTGCTGACGCTTGCGCTGGGGATTGGCGCGAACACGGCCATGTTCAGCGTGATCCATGCGGTTTTGTTGAAGCCGTGGCCTTTTCGGGATTCTGCTCGCGTGCTGGCGGTGTCTCAGCGACAGGCGAATGGCAGCAATGTTTTCTCTACGCAGGACTTTCTGGATTGGAAGCAGCAGGGTGGGTTGTTGGCGAAGATGGGCGCGTATATTCCCTGGCAGTTCAACCTGAGTAACACCAAGGATTCGCCGGAGCGCATTGCCGGCGGCCAGATATCGTATGACATGTTGCAGCTATTGGGGGTGCGACCGGAGCTGGGGCGGCTGTTTTCCGCGCAGGAAGATGTCGCGGGCGGGGGCAACTTCGTTGTGTTGAGCTACGCATTGTGGAAGAACCGCTATAAGGGAGATCGAGGGCTTATCGGGTCGAGCATTGAACTGAATGGAGCGCCCTATACGGTGGTTGGGGTGATGCCTGCGGGGTTTCGTGTCTTCAGCGATACGGAGCTGCTTTGGACACCGTTGCAGTTGAGCCGGGAGGGTGGACTTAGTTCGTCGTCGAATATCCACTGGCTTGGGGGCTTTGTCCGGCTGCCGGATGGAGTGAGTTTGCAGCAGGCGCAGGCGGAGCTGGATGGCATTGCCGGGCGTTTGCATCGTGCCTATGCGACCAGCGATGTGGGCTTCGGGGTTCAGCTTCAGACGTTCAACGATGCATTTACGAGCGATGTGCGTCCTGCGCTGCTGATGCTGATGGGCTGTGTGGGCTTTGTGCTTTTGATTGCCTGCTCGAACGTCGCTAATTTGTTGCTGGCACGAGGAGCGACGCGGCGGCGCGAGATGGCTGTGAGGACAGCGCTGGGCGCTTCGCCGTTGCGAGTCTTCCGGCAGTTGCTGACCGAGAGTGTATTGCTGGCGTCGGTTGGAGGGATGCTGGGAGTTGCGGTTGCGTTTGTGGCTTTGCGTGGACTGCTGGCGATTCATCCTCCGGGTATTCCTCGTATTGAAGAGATCAGCATCGATGGGGCGGTGTTGGCGTATTCGCTTTTGATCTCCGTGGCGGTGGGTATTTTGTTTGGCCTGGCTCCGGCGATTGAGGCGGCGCGGCTGGATGTGAATGAGGGGCTTCGGGAGTCTGGACAAACTACGCGGCATGGATTTGGAGGACATCGTTCGATGCTGGTGGTTACGGAGACGGCGTTGGCGTGCATTTTGCTAATTGGCACAGGGCTTGCGCTTGAGGGGTTGTGGAAGCTGCACAGCGTTGAATTGGGGTTCGTGCCGGAGAGGGTGCTGACGTTCCGCGTTGCGGCGCCGTCGCAGCGTACAGGACAGCGGATCGCGGAGTTTTATCGGCTGGTGGTGGAGCGGATTCAGGCAGTTCCTGGAGTGCAGTCGGCGGCGGTGGCGCGCGACGTGCCGATGAGCGGCACCGATCCTTCTATGCCGATTGAAGTGGAGGGGAAGAACGCGGTCGCGGTGCAAGGGGAGACCGTTACGCGCTATCGGGCAGTGGGAGAGAACTATTTTCAGACGCTACAGATTCCGATGCTGCAGGGGCGGGGCTTCGGCGAAGGCGATACGGTGGGTGCGCCTGCGGTTGCAATTGTGAGCGAGAGTCTCGCGCAGAGGTACTGGCCGGGAGAAGATGCTGTTGGCAAGCAGATAAAGCCGAAGTTCAAAGGCAGCCAGTGGTGCACGGTGGTTGGGGTGGTGAAGGATGTGCGGCATCTTGGTGTCGATGAGGAGTTAGAGCCAACGGCCTACTATCCGTATACGCAGATTCCCGACACGATACTGCCGCTGCTGGAGGCGAATATGACGATCGTGCTTCGCAGCAGTGTTGGCGAGGGTGTTCTTGTCCCTTCGATACGGGCCGCCGTGGCTGAGATCGATAGAGGCGTGCCGGTGTACGAGGTGAAGAGCATGGATGAGATGGTGTCCGATGTAGGGTCTTTGCGGCGCTTCGATCTATCGCTGCTGGGCACATTCTCCGGGCTGGCGCTAGTGCTGGCTGCGATTGGAGTCTATGCGGTGATGGCCTATTCGGTCTCGGAACGGACGCGGGAGATTGGTATTCGTATCGCGCTGGGTGCGCGTTCGAAGGATGTTGTGTTTTTGATCCTGAAGCAGGGAGCCAGACTAGCTGTTGCCGGTGTTGTGGCGGGAGTGATCGCAGCGCTGCTGCTGAGGCGCGTGGTGGCTAACTTTCTCTACGGCCTGAGTGGCGCCGATCCACTGATCTTCTCTGTCGTTCCTCTGATGATTGTGGCAGTCATCGTGCTGGCCTGCTATCTGCCAGCGTATCGAGCCACTCGAGTCGACCCCATGGTTGCTTTGCGCAACGAGTAGACTCCCATGTCGCGGCACGAATGGCGATGTTGACCAGAGTTACTGGCCTATCTGTTTTCTGGTGGATGGAGTCAAAGGGGAAGGCCTCGCGTATTCTGTGAGGATGCGGGTTCGCGTGCTTTATTTTGGTGTGTTGAAAGATCTTATGGGGCTTCGCAGCACGATGATGGAGGTTGCGGAGGGCTCGTCTGTGGCGGAGTTGCTGGCGGTCCATCGTGGATTGGCGAAGGCGCCGGGGTCGCTTTGGGACTCGATTGCCGTGGCGGTGAACCAGGAGTATGCGCGGGCGGGGGATGTGTTGAGGGATGGCGATGAGGTGGCACTGCTGCCGCCGGTGAGTGGCGGGATTGAGGATGGCGATGCGGGTTGAGATTACAGATGAGGTGATTCCGTCGGCGGAGATTGCAGCGGAGATGAAGGCTGGGGCGGATGGAGCGGTGTGCGTCTTCGATGGTATTGTGCGGGATAATTCGCGGGGACGGAAGACGCTGCATCTGGACTATGAGGCATATCGGGAGATGGCGCTGGAGCAGATGCGCGGGCTTGCCGGCGAGGCGGTGACGAGGTTTGGCGTACGGGATGTGGCGCTGGTGCATCGGCTGGGAAGGCTGGTGGTGGGGGAGACGAGTGTGCTGGTGGTGGTGGCCTCGGCGCATCGGGGGGCGGCGTTCGATGCTTGTCGGTGGCTGATCGATACGCTGAAGAAGACGGTGCCTATTTGGAAGAAGGAACAGTTTGTGGATGGGGCAAGTTGGGCGGACGGTGAGGCGTTCCCCAGCAGCATTGCTTTGCCTGGGGCTTCGAAGGAGAGTGGTCGTCCTTCGGATGAAGCCCAGATTTCAGAATCGAGATATGGGGCACCCGGTTTTGTGGCAAAGGTGGAGGCGGGCGAGTGAGGTGGTTCGTCATTGCCGCGTTGATGTTTGGGATTGCGGATGTGTGGGCGCAGGCGCCGGTGGTGCGGCG
>Ga0302324_100003724_pt1 | contig 34343 bp, 31 predicted proteins | sample Palsa_T0_1_FD_201949 | JGI IMG/M metagenome (GOLD analysis project Ga0302324, IMG submission 201949) | Peat permafrost microbial communities from Stordalen Mire near Abisko, Sweden - Palsa_T0_1 | ecosystem: Environmental > Terrestrial > Soil > Palsa > Peat permafrost | place: Sweden: Abisko...
ATTCCCAGCAGGAGGCGCAGCGGGCAACGAACAAGAATTATGTTACACGGGCCCTCGGGGTAGAGCAGAATGTGGAGGTTGAGATCCACGAGCAGCCGGCGCAGAAAAGTGACTACTACGTACTGTGTTCGGATGGCCTTTCTGACATGATCGAGGACGAGGACATTCACTTAACAATCAGCACCTTTAGTGCTAATCTTGATACTGTTGCTAAGCAGTTGATCCAGCTGTCGAACGACAATGGCGGCAGGGATAATGTGTCTGTCATTATGGCGCACGTCGAGGAGCCGTTCCCGGCGCACCGGCGTATATTTGACAAAATCTTGGGATGGTTCGGCTAGCGAAATGGGAGTCTGAATGGCACGCCTGATGCTCAGCTTGGACGGTCAAGTCCTCGCGGAATACAACATGAACAAAGAGCGCTACACCATTGGGCGCCTTCCGGACAACGATATCCGTATCGACAATCCAGCGGTGAGCGGTCATCACTCTCTCATCATCAATATCCTCAATGACTCCTTCTTGGAGGACCTGAACAGCACCAACGGCACCTACGTCAACGGTAAGCTGATCAAAAAGCACGCAATGCAGCACGGCGATGTGATCACCGTGGGCCATCATCAACTGCGCTTCGTCGACAGCCAGGACGGCGACGCCGAACAGGACGAATTCGAAAAGACCATGGTCATCACGCCCAGCTCACAGGGTGAGGACCGGATTCGACGGGTTGCCCAGGCAGTTGACCAGGCGGCCAAGGCCGTTGCCACCAAGCGCCCAAGCGTGCCGGAGAACGCGACCGCATTGCCCAAGGCTAAACTGCAGGTCTTAAGCGGCGCATTCGCGGGCCGCGAGCTCGAATTGACCAAGGCGCTGACCACCCTCGGGCGGCCTGGCGTACAGGTGGCGGCCATCACACGGCGGTCCGAAGGCTACTTCATCGTGCACGTCGACAGCGGCAAGGAAAATGACTATCCGCATGTCAACGGTGTGCCGATCGGACCTCAGGCGCGGCGCTTGAACGACAATGATGTCGTGCAGCTGGCCGGCGTCAAGATGGGGTTCTTCGAGAATTAGGGGGCAATCCCGTAGCGTTCGTATCGCTCTGAAATCTTCGGGGCTATCTTTTCCGCTGCCGCGAGATCGACGCTGCTCTCGGCAGTTTCGTTCTTCTTACGCTTCGCGAGTCCGCGGCCGTACAGCGACCAGGCATTGTTGGGCCGCAGTTGCAGCGACGCATTGTAATCGGCGATGGATTTGTCGTAATCGCCGAGCCTTAATCGAACCAGACCGCGGCTGCCCATGATCCCTGCCAGCTCGGTCTTTGGAGTCAATCCAACGGCCTTGTTGCAATCGGCCAGTGCTTTGGCCAAGTCCTGACCCAACACCGCTCGATCCAGGCAGCGTCTAGCGTACGCGGCTGCCCGCTGCGCGTCCTCGGGATGCGCCGGAATCCAAAAATCATACTGGATTACGGCAGGCCCGAATAATTCGGCCGACTCGTAGATACGCGCCATGTCGAGCCGGATATTGGAAGGCTTCGCTAAAAGTCGATCGACGACATCCAGATCCGCCGTCGCGCCGGGGATGTCCTTGGCCGCCGTCCGAAATTCCGCGCGCGCCATCCGAGCTTGCAGATGCGTCGGCTCGAGTTCAAGAGCGTTATCGAAATCGGCTAGGGCGGCCGCCCCGTCTCCTTTTAACCAGAAAACACGGCCGCGTTGATACAGGTACCCGGCGTTTGTGGGTTCCAGTTCAACGGCGCGATTCAAATCCGCCAGCGCGTGGTCAAAGTCCCGCCGACCCGCAAAAGCGGCGCCTCGACGCACGAGCGCGGCCGCATCGGCGGGGTCGTCGGGTTTCTTATCAGCCGACGGCGTGACCGCGCTCTGCGGCGAGAGTGGCGGCGATGGCAAGTCCGATGGCTCAGGCTGCGTCGATGACTGCGCCGATAACTGTGCGGTGGCCGAGGGTTGCGAGTGCGCCGCGGACTGCGACGCTAAGTTGAATACGGGTCCGCCGTTGTAGGTGAAATACAGCCGGTGCTGGCTATTCGCGACGAAGATGCGGTGTGAGAGAAAAAAGTCCGATCCGATGAGCATGTCGGTTGCCCCGAGATCCATGTCTGCAATGCGCAATCGAGCATGCTGAATTTCCTCGCCCTCGTCGCCAAATTTTAAACTGGAGAATGTCGCAATGTAAGACTTGACTAAACTTGGCCCAATGCCAGAGGTGTAACCGACGTCAATCACGCCCGGCGTATCGAGTTTTACGCCGGCACGCTCAGCAGCTTTCAGCGACAAGACCGACGCCCACGCACCGGTATCGAACCACACGTGAGTCTTCACGCCATTGATATAAACCGCGGTTGCGGTATGCGGCTCCTGCGGAGTGGTTCTCGCGATGTCCAATACTGAATAGGGTTGGTCAGGTTTTACCCAATAGGCCAGCACCACATGGCTGCAGTCAGTGTCCTTTAGCAGCCGGATCATGCCATTTGCGAGGTCATACTCGACATCAAATTTTTCAAGAAAATTCTGGCCCAGGACCCCGACGGCGTCGGAACCAACCTCGCTGCCGCCCACGACGAATTGGATATTCGACAGCTCAACGCCGGCGAGATTGAATTTCTTGACCGTTGCGAGGGAAGCGCTAGTGGTGCCGCCGACGCCTTGGACGGTAACCCCAAACCACGGACGGGTACCGAGTTTGAATTGCTCTGCGGCAGCTGCGCTGATCACGCTCCAGAACGCCCCGCTATCGAGCATGAAGCGAACCTCTTCACCATTGATTTTAGCCGTGATGATTGGCCGCGTACCCGACATGGTAATCGGCAGATCCAACTTCTCCGCTTTGCACTTTGAAGCGGCGATGCTAGGGGTGGCGGCAACGCCAAACCACGCCAGCGAAATGACGCAAAGCCAACGGCGTGGGTGGAAGCAGCGCACGACGAGAGCTTGCTCGGCTGCGAGACGCCGGTCAATGGTCCAGTGGAGCGGGCGTTAGCGCAACTGCACCGCCACGCGTTGGCTCACACCGCAGAGCAGCTCGTAGGGAATCGTTTCTGCCCATAGCGCGATCTCTTCCACGGGCAGCCCCTCCCCCCAAAGTATTATCGGATCGCCTATTTTCGGCGGCGCTTTGAGGTCGGTGACATCGATGGCAATCATGTCCATCGATACTCGTCCGGCGAGGCATGCGCGTTCGCCGTTGACGAGCACGGGCGCGCCGGAGGATAGGCTGCGCGCGTAGCCATCGCCATATCCGACTGCTGCGATGCTAAGGCGAGTCGGACGAGTCGCAGTCCAGTCGCCGCCGTAGCCAACCTGCTCTCCCACCGAGAGGTCCTTGACCGCTATCAGGTGTGAATGCAGCGTCATCACCGGCCGCAGCCCATGGTCCGCGCCGGTCGATCCGGCAAAGGGCGAGACGCCGTAGAGCATCAGCCCGGGGCGGACCCAGTCGCCCTGCGCATCCGGAAACCCCAATAGGCCCGCGGAGTTTTCAATGCTCCGCTCGCCCGCGAGCGAACGTGTTGCGGCCGCAAACACCATCAGCTGTTCGGCCGTCGTGGGAAGATCGGGTGTGTCGGCACAGGCCAGATGCGTCATCAAATTGACCGGCCCCTGAAGCACGGGCAGCGCGCTCAACGCGTCGTGTGCGGAATGGAATGCCGCGCCTTTGAATCCTAAGCGATTCATGCCGCTGTCGAGCTTGAGCCACACTTTGAAACGAGCGCGTGGAGAAGCCGCGCGCAGCAATTCGATTTGCTCGGGAGAATGCACCACCAATTCGAACTCAGCGTTCGCCGCGGCATCGAGCTGCTCGCGATTGAGGACGCCCTCGAGAAGCATCACTGGGGCTTTGATGCCCGCGTCGCGCAGCGCGAGGCCTTCGTCAACGCGAGCCACCGCGAACGCGTCAGCCGAATCGAGCGCGCGCGCAACGGTCACGAGCCCGTGTCCATAGGCATTGGCCTTGACGACCGCAATCACGCGCGACTTCGGCGCGCGCTGTCTGACGATCTGCAGATTGTGGCGAAGCGCGCCGGTGTCGATCGTCGCGCTCACCATCGGAGTCACGAGAACTTCACCGCGACATCACCGGAATACACCTTCGGCATAGGATTCCGGCGCGTAATTCTCGAACTTGGTGTACTGACCTAAGAATGTCAGTTGCACATCACCCGTCGGACCGTTGCGCTGCTTGGCCACGATGATGTCGGCAATGCCTTTGCGCGTAGTGTTGGGGTCATACACTTCTTCGCGATAAATCAATAAAATCAAGTCGCTGTCCTGCTCAATTGAGCCAGATTCGCGAAGATCCGACATCACCGGCTTTTTCTCGACCCGCTGTTCAACACCGCGATTCAGCTGCGACAGGGCGATGACAGGCAACTTCAATTCTTTGGCGAGCGCCTTCAAGGATCGCGTGATTTCTGAAATCTCGGTGGCGCGATTTTCCTTGGTTCCCGCGACCTGCATCAGCTGCAGATAATCCACCACGATCAGATCGAGCCCGCGCTCGCGCTTCAGCCGGCGCGAGCGCGCGCGCAGCTCCGTGGGCGTGAGGCCGGGCGTTTCATCGATGAAGATTTTCGCGGTCCCGAGCTGCGTCATCGCCGAGTCGATTCGCGGCCAATCCTGCTCATCCAATCGGCCCGACCGCAGATTGCTTTGGTTGATACGGCCCAACGAGCTGATCATGCGCAGCGTGATCGATTCGGCCGACATTTCCATGCTGAAGATCGCCGCTGATTTATTCGCACCGAGTGCGGCGTTCTCCGCGATGTTGACCGCCAGCGTGGACTTACCCATCGAAGGCCGGCCCGCGATGATGATCAGATCGCCCGGCTGCAGACCCGAGGTCATCTCGTCGAGCTTCTTGAATCCAGTGGCAACTCCGGTCATTGTGCCGTCGCTGTGATACAGCTCATCGATTCGGTTGACCACATCCGGCAAGATGCTCTTTACGGATCTGAAGCCGGCCTTGCCGCGAGAGCCCCGTTCGGCGATCTCGAACACCGCGCGTTCGGCCTCGTCGACAATCTCACGCACCTCACGGCCTTCCGGCTCGAGCGCCGTGCCGACAATGAGATTGCCCACCGAGATCAGCTGGCGCAGCACCGAGCGCTCTCGCACGATATCGGCATAAGCACGAATATTGGCCGCGGTGGGCGTATCGCGCGCCAGCGATCCCAAGTAAGCCAGGCCGCCGACCTGATCCAGCATTCCTTGACTCTCCAAGTGTCCGGAGAGCGTCACTGCATCGCAGGGTTGATTGCGCTCGATCAATACGGCGACGGCCTCGAAGATCAGCCGGTGATCGTTGCGATAGAAATCCTCGCCAATGACGCGATCGGCAATTTGATCCCAGGCCGTGGCATCCAGCATCAATCCGCCGAGCACCGATTGCTCGGCTTCGATGGAATGCGGAGGAAGGCGCAGTCCGTCGCCGCCGCCACCCAAAGATCGATTACTGACGCGAGCGGCCATGCGTACCTAACGGGGACGCGATTGCCGGCCGCTATTCTTCGGGGACGATAGTGACCAGCAAGGTCACATCAACATCGGTGTGCAAATGCAGCTGAACCTGGTGTTCGCCCGTGGAGCGAATCGGACCCGTCGGCATGCGCACTTCACTGCGGCTGATCGGCTGCCCGGCTTTGACCGCAGCTTCCGCAATATCCGCGGTGCCGATCGAGCCGAAGAGCTTGCCCTCTGCGCCGGCCTTGGCCTTGAGTTCCAGCTTGAAGTTTTCAAAATTCACTGCGCGAGCCTGAGCTGCCTTGAGCTCCTCGCCGGCCTTCGCTTCCAATATGTGCCGCTGCGCTTCGAACTTCGCGATGTTCGCCGCCGTGGCCATCGTGGCCCGTCCGGTCGGTACCAGGAAATTGCGCGCATAGCCGGACTTGACCTTGACGCGATCGCCGATCTGACCGAGGTTCGCGACCTTCTGCAACAAAATGATTTCCATGTGCTCGCTCGCCGATTAATGCTGATCTGTATACGGCAGCAATGCCAAAAAGCGCGCGCGACGTATCGCGAGCTGCAGCTGGCGCTGGTAGTGCGCTCGGGTGCCGGTGATTCGGCTCGGAACGATCTTGCCGGTTTCAGTGATGTAGCTTTTCAACGTTGCCAGATCCTTGTAATCGATCTGCTTGACGTCATCGGCCGTGAATCGGCAAAACTTCTTGCGACGGAAAAAACGTGCCATGTGTATCTCCTTAACGCATGCCCATGGGCATGTCATCGTCGTCGCCATCGTCGCCGAAGTCATCGTGACGACGGGCATTTTCATCCGGCGCTCGGGCCATCGGCGAAGCCTCGGTCACTGCTTCGTCCATCTTGACGACCAAGCTGCGCAGTACCGCGTCGCTGAACCGGAACGAACCGGTGAGTTCGGTGAGCGTCTTTTGATCGCATTCGATGTTGAGCAGGATGTAGTGCGCTTTATGCACTTTGGAGATCGGAAAGGTGAGCTGACGCCGGCCCCAATCTTCGAATCGATGCACCGCACCGCCGCCGGCACTGATCATGCCCTTGTAGCGATCGACCATCGCAGGAACTTGCTCGCTCTGGTCCGGATGAACCAGAAGCACGATTTCATAATGCCGCATTGTATCTCCCTAAGGATGTAGCCTCCCGTTGCGAGCGGTGAGGCAAGGAGTGAGGCCGGCCATCCGGCAAAAAAGAGCGCGAAGAATACGCGTTGCAGGGCATTTTGGCAATCCTAGGGAGCCTCGTGCCCCCGTTGGCGGCGCACCTCGAACAGGGCAATTCCAGCGGCTACGGAGACATTGAGCGATTGCATGTGCCCCACCATGGGTATGCGCACCAGAAAATCGCATGTCTCGCGCGTCAGGCGGCGCATGCCGCTGCCTTCCGCCCCCAGCACCAGGGCCAGCGGACGTCTGAAATCCGCGCCATAGAGCGGTTGCTCGGCCTCGCCGTCGGTCCCCACCACCCAGATCCCCCGTTCCTTGAGCGCTCCCAAGGTTCGGGCCAGGTTGGTCACGCTCGCCACGGGGATGAATTCCGCGGCACCGGCGGCCACCTTGCGCACCACTCCGTCCACAGCCGCAGCCCGATCTTTTGGAATCACCACGGCGTGGGCCCCTGCCGCATCGGCAGTACGCAAACAGGCGCCGAGATTGTGCGGGTCCGTGACGCCGTCGAGCACCAGCAGCAGCGGATCCCCGCTCAGCTGACCCAATGACTCGGTAAGGTCGTGCTCATCCCAGGCTCTCAAAGGCCGCAGCGCCGCCACGGCACCCTGATGAACCCCATCGTCCACCAGCTTGGTCAGAGCCTCGGCGGTCGCCGCGTGAACGTGCACGCCCGCCTTCTCCGCCCGCGCCTTAAGATCGCGCACGCGCGCGTCATCCCGCGACTGCGCCACCCAAAGCTCCAACAACCGTTCGGGTGCGCGTTCAAGCGCCGCAATGACGGCGTGCAACCCATAAACCAGGTGCCGCTTCGAATCAGCCACGACCGCCGCGCTTGCCGCGCTTTGCGCCTCCGGCGCGCCCCCGGTTCGAACCGCCGCCGCGCCGTGAATGCGTGGCGCGTTCCGCGCCGCGCCGCGGCGCGCGCACGGTGCCGTGAGTGGCGGATCCGTCGGCATCCAGCAATTCGAAGTCGATCTGGCGCTGCGTAAGATCGACACGCGTGAGGCGCACTCGCACCGAATCCCCCAACTGCCAACGCCGCCCGGTGCGTTGACCCACCAAACCCATCCCGCCCGCTTCGAGTTCCCAATAGTCGCCAGGAATCGAAGAAATGTGCACCAGGCCATCGATGGGCATTTCCTTCAACTGCACGAATAGACCAAATTCGAGCGCGGTCGAGATGGTGGCATCAAAGGTCTCGCCGATTCGCGTCTGCAGATACAAGCACTTGAGGTAGCCCATCACATCGCGCGATGCCTCATCGGCGCGCCGCTCGCGCTGCGAACTCTCCGTGCCCAGCGTCTGCAGCTCCGCGGTCGTGTAGCGATGTCCCGACGCCGACTGCGGCACAACCGCGGCTTTGATCGCCCGATGCACGAGCAGGTCCGGATAACGGCGGATGGGCGATGTGAAGTGCGCGTATTCCTCGAGCGCGAGGCCAAAGTGGCCGATATTCGTCTGCTGATAAACGGCCTGGGCGAGCGACCGAATCACCAAGCCCTCGAGCAGCAAGCCGTCGGGTCTTGCCGCCAGGCGCTCGACCAGCTGGCGAAACTCGCGCGGAGTCGGCTTTTCCGAAAACACCGCGCCAACCTGCAGCGCACTCAACACTTTTTGCAGCTCGGTGACCCGCTTGTCTTCTGGCTGGCCATGAACACGATACAGGCTGCCCGCCTTGGCAAGCCGCAATGCCACGGCCGCCTCCACATTGGCAGCAATCATGCATTCCTCGATCAAGCGATGAGCGTCATTGCGCATCACCGCATAGAATCCCTCGATCGTACCCTTATCGCCGATGCGCGCCTTGACTTCGCCGCCGCGAAAATCGAGCGCACCGCGGGCGTCGCGCGCTGCCTTGAGCGCGCCATATACCGCGTACAGCGTTTGCAGCGACGCAGCAACGGCAGGCGTGATATCGGCCGAGCCGCCCGCGTCCGGATTTTGCAAATAGCGCCACGCCTGATCATAGGTGAGGCGCGCGTGCGAGCGAATCACTGCCTCGTAGAATCGCGATTTCCCCGGTTTGCCGTGCTTGCTCACATGCATATCGCAGACAAATGCCAGCCGCTCGACGCGCGGCATCAGCGAGCATAAATGATTGGAAAGATGTTCCGGCAGCATCGGAATGACGCGATCGGGAAAATATACCGATGTGGCTCGCGCCCGCGCTTCTTTGTCGAGCCCACTGCCGAAGCGCACGTAGTGGCTGACATCGGCGATGGCGACGATCAGCCGCCAACCGCCGCCGCGTGCCGGCTCCGCGAATACGGCATCGTCGAAGTCCTTGGCATCTTCGCCATCGATGGTGACCAACGGCAGATGCCGCAGATCCTCGCGGCCCTGTAAGTCCGCGGCCGCAACCTCCGGGGCAAACGAATTCGCCTCGCGCACGGCCTCGGCGGGAAATTCCTGCGGCAAGTCATGCCGCAGAATCGCGAAACGGGCCGCCAAATCGGATGGACGCAGATTGTCGAGGAGCTCAACGACGCGGCCATGCGCAGGCGCTTCCCCTTGCGCTCGCTTGGTGACCTCGACGATGACGGAATCACCATCCTTGGCGCCATGCCGATCGCGCATCGGCACTTCGATGGTATACCAATGGCCGGGATCTTCGGGTTCGACCCGGCCGTGATTCTGCTCGCTGTGCCAAACGCCGCCGATTCGCTTCGGTGCATCACCGGTGCGCTGGATGAGACGCGCGATGCGCCGGCCGCGCTCGTTCATACCGACAGCCAGCACTTCGACGCGGTCATTGTGCATGAGCGTCGCGACATCGACCCGTGCCAGAACCAAGGGCGCCGACCCATCATCGGGCAGCACCAGAACATCGCCGTTGGCGCGGCCGCGTACCCGGCCTGCGACGCGTTCACCCTCGCCGGCCGTGGCAAATCCATTCGGACCCTGTATCGCTTGGCCGTCGCGCACCATGGCCGCCAATCGTTTGGCGAGCGCATCGCGTTGCGCATCGGTGTGCAACCCCAGCCGCTTGGCAAGACGCGCCGCAGTCAATGGTTCCGGCGCGTCGGCCAGATGTTTCAGCAGCAGTTCTCGGCTGGCGATCGGATCCGCATAGCGCGACTTCTCGAGTTCTAGATTCGGATCCTCGCCACGCCAATCGGCGGGAGTTTTGGCCGCGGTATGGGTCTTGGGGCGCGAGCTTCTAGGTCCGCGTCGCGTCATAGGTAATTAGGGGTGAACTGAATTCGATGCATGGGTTGGTGGGTGTTGCGCTGAAGCGCGCAGTACGATGACAGGTTATCAGCTTTGCGAGGCGCCGGCCGCTCAAATTTCGACGCCTGCCGTTTCGAGTTGGCTGCGCAAACCCGCGAGCTGCGCCTCGTAGTGGCGCCATTGAGACAGCGAGGATTCGTAAATCGGCCTGCGCACCTGCGCCGCACTCGCGGTGGTGCTCGCCGCTGGATTCTCGTGGAATGCCCCGCAGGCATCCTCCCAATCCAGTCCGCAAAACTCGAGCAACTTGCGCGTCTCACCCATCTGATCCGTGACCAGATTTTCATAACTCGCATGGTAGATGGCGCCCGGCAGCGTCTCCTGCCAGTGAGCCATCAGTTGCCGGTAGGCGGTGTAGAAGCGCGCGATCTCCTGCAGATCATACGAAAAAGGATACCCGTCCTTGAACAATGTCTTGTACATCGCATAGCACGCTGCCATCGGGTGCCGGGTCAAATGCACGATCTTTGCGTTTGGCAGCGCGCGGCGAATCAAGCCGATGTACAAGTAATTCAAGGGCATTTTATCGATGAAGCGGCCGCTGCCCATCGACGCTGAGGCCGCGCGGCGCAGGTAATCGATTCCCAAGGCCGTCGGATCGAGCGACGCGGAGTGGGCGATCAGCTCCTGGCGCGTCAATTGCACCCGCCCGGTCTTGCGCCTCACCGCATCGACGATGGCCAGCGCGAAGCAGTCCAGCTCCCCTGCCGAGAATACCTTCGAATGGCTGCTCAAAATCCGCTCGACCAACGTGGTACCGCTGCGCGGCAGCCCGAGGACAAAAATAGGCGCGTCCTCACAAGTGCTGCGCGGAGGCGCAGACGCCGGCGCTGGCACCTGCGCCGATGGAAAGGCATCGATGATCCATTGCACGGTTGCCAGATCGGTGGCGAGGTCGTACTTGAGATGCTCGCGTTGCCTTCTTGCCGCCCGTGTGAGCTGGTCGAATGATTTCGCGTACTCGCCAAGATCCTCAAACTCCTTCGCCAGCGCGTAGCGTATCTGAACATCGCCGCGCCAATCGGCGATTCCGCCGGACACCAGCCTTTCAAGCTCACCGAGGTGATTTCGTGCGGCGCTCTGTACGCGCAAATCCGATCGGTTCTTGTAAGCCTCGTAGTCCGTCGGCTTCAACGCAATCACACGGTCATAATCATCCTCGGCGCCGGCGAAATCCCCGAGAAAACGGCGCACGCTGGCGCGGTTATAAAGGACCTGCGCGCTGCCCGGGGCAAACGCAGCCGCTTGGTCGTAGGCGGCGAGCGCATGGTTCTGATCATTGGCAAGACTGTATAGGGTTCCCGCAGCATCCCAGAGTGCGGCATCCTTTGGGGCTTGCCGCAGCGCCGCTTCAACGGCCGCAAAGGCATCGGCCCGCAGCCCGAGCGCCAGCAGACACTGCGCTCGGTGCATCAAAAATGCGGGGTGCATGGGCGCCGACTTCAAGACATCATCGATGGCTTGTACCGCCGCCCGCCAGTCTCTCGCCCGCATGAGGCGCAACACTTCGCGATGTTCGCGCGCAAGGTCGGCGTTCACAGTCAAGGTCGGCGCCGTTTTCGGCGACGCCCGCCCGCGGCAGCGGCCATGCCCGGCACGTAGCTTTCGGAAATGAGCTCTTGACAGTGGCGTTCGAACGCTTCCACCAGACGGGTCTTCCTCAGCTGCCTCAAGGTCGCAATGCCGATGCGCATGGGCGGTGGATCGCCGCTCAAGGGAACGCGAAACACGCGGCGGCCGTCAAGCGCCACGTCGGCTCGCGGTCGCACGTTCGCCAGCGAGTACCCGAGACCGTTTGCGACCATGGTTCGCACGACGTCCGGCTTCTCCGAGGAGAGCGCAATATTGGGTTCGAGACGATCGCGCGTGAACAGCGCCAGAAAATATTCGCGGCTCATGGGCATATCGAGCAGCACCATGGGCAATGCCGCCAACTGACTGAGCTTGACCGAACGTTCGCGAGCCAGCGGATGTGCCGCGCCGAACAACGCGTGCGGGGGCAGCGTCGCCAGCGGCAGGAACGAGATGTCCTCGGCGATCTGCAAATCGTAAGTGATGGCAACTTCGATCCGCGCCTCCCGAAGGCTGCTCATCAAGCCCTCCTGATGCCCCTCCACGGACCGAACCTGCGTGTCGGGATGCGCCTTGATGAATGAATGCACCAATTCCGGCATGACGATCGGCGCCAGGGTGGAAAACCACCCGACCGTCAACTCCCCGCGCATCTGATGGCTGAACTCCGCGGCCGCCGAATACAGCCCATTGGCTTGCTTCAAGAGCTGCTTGGCATCGCGCAGCAGCGCACGCCCTGCCGGTGTCAGCGACAAGCCCTGCGCGTGATGCCGCAGAAACAGCTGTACATCCAATTCACGCTCGATATGCGAGATCGCCGTGGAGATCGCGGGCTGAGAGATGTTCGCGCGCTTCGAGGCGAGCGTGATGCTGCCGGTCTCGGCAGCGGCGATGAAGTACGCCAGTTGCCTGAACGTGAATTTCATCCGCGTGGACTTTTCACGGGTTTCCGGGTACGCCGAAGCTTGGGGCCTGCTTAGGATCGATGGCCCGGCGCACATAATCATCGATTTGCGGGGCGTAGATCTCCCACACGGCGGCAAGCGCAGCGATCGGCTCTTGCGCGCTCCAGTCGACGCGCAAATCGACGATCGGCCAGCTGACTTCGCGCACGATGAGGAGGCCTGCGGAGTGGATCGGTCCGGCTTCTCCGCCCCGCCCCGCGCCCGCACGCAGCGCTTGCAGCAATCGTACGCCAAAGGGACCGCTCGCGGCCTCGAACGCGAGCACCATTGCCGCGGGAACATCTTCTCGCGCCAAGAGATTTCCCGCTGCCGCGCAATGTTCACCCATGGCAGATCCCGCGAGTCCCAAGGCATGAGCGCCCGAATGAACCACGCCAGGTCCCTGCGCGCCAACGACCAGCACTTGCCGGAAGGCGCCAAATTCGGTGGCACTCAACGCTTCGCGAAGCGCCGTGGCTGCGGGCTTCCCCTGTGCGAGTGCATCGAGAATGCGCGGGCCGAGGGAGGGATCGGTGATATTTTGCGATGCCACCGCGCCTGCACCGGCGCGCGCATGAGCGCAGCGTGCCGCAACCGCGGGCGATGAGGAAGCGATGGCCACACCGAACATTTGCGTCTCGGCGCAGCGCGCCACGATCGAAAACGTCACAGCTCATCCGCCATCGGGGATCACGGCAATCACGTCGACTTCGACCAGCCATTCGGGTCGGGCGAGCCCGGCGACGACGATGCCCGTCGACACCGGATACACCCCCTTCAACCAGCGCCCAATGGTGCGATATACCTCTTCGCGAAAGCGCGGATCGGTCAGATAGATGGTGACCTTGCAGATATGCTCGAGCGTTGCGCCCGCTTCATTCAAAAGTGTTTTGATATTCGACATGGCCTGCTCGGCCTGCGCGGCGGCGTCGCCCACCCCGACATTGGCCGACGTATCCAGGTCCTGTCCCACCTGGCCGCGGACGAAGACCATGCGGCCCGAGGCAACGACGGTCTGACAGAGGTCGTTGTCGAGTTTTTGTTCCGGGTAGGTGGTGCGGGTGTTGAACTTACGTATGCGGGTGTGCATGAGGAATTCCAAAAAAAGCGCGGCAATGATCGGCGAATTCTAGCGCCATCGGGCTCAATTTTCGGCTGGCTAAGCTGGCGAGAACCAGCCGGCTGTTCTTGACGTTGCTGGTAAGGGGCCGCGCCACCAGCGCGCGACCGTCGTAGGTCATGTTGTTCGCGGGCTTGGTCGCCAGGATGCTATAACCCAGCCCGTGCCCGACCAAGCCCCGCACCATCTCTAAAGATCGCGTGCGATAAGCGATATGCGGCTCCAGCCCGGCATCTTTGAATAGCGACAGGAAATACTCGCGGCTCGGCGCGAGATCGAGCAGCACCAGGGACTCGCTCAGCAATTGCTGCAGCGTGATTCCGGAGGATGCCGTGAGAGGATGCCCTTCGGGGAGCAGCACATACGGGGTCAGCTCCGCCAGACCCGTGATATCGAGCGCTTCATCCAGTCCGAAATCGTACAGAAGCGCCATTTCGATGTCGCTGCGGCGAAGACTTGCAATCAAGTGCTCTTGATCGGCCTCCAACAGCGTGAGCGACAGACCCGGATGCAGCTTGGTGAGCCGCGCCACCAGCGCCGGCACTACATAGGGAGCGAACACCTGGTAGCAGCCAATGGACAAAGCCGCGGCGGTAGAGTTTTCCCGAGATTCCCGCGGATGGAATCGGCGCGGTACCCCGTAGGCTCGATTGGCGTAGATCAGCGGGGCGCCGCCGCCGGTGACGAAAATATCCTGCACCGACCCGAACACCACGAAGTGCGAGCCCACTCGTTCGCTGGCGGTGACCTTGCAATCAAATGCAACCAGCGCGTCGAGAACACGCGGCGCACCGGTCACTTGCGTGGTCCACTGCGTGCAGTCGAATTTGGCATGACCCCGGGCGCCGCTTCGGCCCGCGAAGTTATCGGAAATATGGGCCTGATCGTCGCGTAGCACGTTGACGCAGAACACGCCGTTTTCGAGCACCGCGGCGGCCACCGCGCTCTTGTGGTGGATGCAGACGAGCAGTGTCGGCTGCGGCGTATCGGCCGAGACCGACACCATCGCCGATACGGTGACGCCGTGGCGCCCCGCACTGCCGTCCGTGGTCACCACATTGACCGTACACGCCGCATGGCTCATTCCCAACAAGAAGCGCTGGCGAAGTCCGCTATCGGCCTCGCTGGATGGCGCAAACTCCAGCAGGTCGCTCATAGCAGCGTCGCCGCGGTCCCGTTTGCGGTGGAAGCCGCGGTGGGTAACTGCCTTTGCGCCGCAAACCACTGCGTCACCGCGATGTCGCCTTCGGATCTATCGGTTTCTTTGAGGACGCGCTGCGAAAGATCGGCGGCCTTCTTGACGAATTGCAGGGGTCCTTGCCAATCAAAATTGCGATACACGGCGGCGAGGTGCGCATAGGGCGGCGATTGCGCGAACAGTTGGAACGTCAAACGATGACCCGCGTAATCGGAATTCAACAGGTCGCGGGCGAACGCGAGCAGCTTGCGGCGATCATCCGCCACCCAATCCTCGTTGACCGAATAGAACTTGTCCAGCCACGGCTTGGTTGCCGGCGACTCGAACGAGGCCTTGTCGGGCGTCACGCAGATCTGTCCGCCGCACAACTCGCGCGCGATGTGCATCATCTCGTGCAGCTGCGAACAGGCGAGGACGCGGCCGGAAAAAAGCAGCGACTGGTTCGGCATCAGCAGGCCCGCCGGACTCTTCTCGGCGAGCGCGATTGAAGCAGTGAGATGAGCATTGATGCCTTCGCGGTAGACCGCCAACTGAGCGAGTTTTTCCTGCACGGCTTGCTGCTTGTCCAGGCCGGTTTGCCTGACATTGAACAACGCCGCGCCAATCATCATGTCGGCAAGCTTCAAGTTGCGCTGCACGAACGCAAACGCCGAGTAGCGATGCAGCGTGGCGCGAATGAACATCGCGGCCTTGGTGTGCCGGTAGAAGAGCACATTCTCCCACGGAATGAGCACGTCATCGAAAATCACCAGCGCATCCACTTCATCGAACTTGTTGGCCAACGGATAGTCGGCGGCAGGTGCTCGCCCGGCAAAGCCGGTGCGGCAAATGAATTTGAGGTTGGGCGAACTCAAGTCGCAGACAAATCCGACCGCGTACTCGGACAGCGCAGAATTGCCCCAATTGGCAATCGTCGGCTTGGTGAACGCCTGGTTGGCATAGGCCGCGGCGGTCTCGTATTTCGCGCCGCGCACGACGATACCGGCATCGGTCTCCTTGACCACATGCAGCAGCATGTCCGGATCCTGTTCTTGCGGAGACTTGGAGCGGTCTCCCTTCGGATCGGTGTTCGCGGAAACGTGGAACGGGTCCGCCTCGATCACCGCCTGGATGTGGCGGCGGATATTGGCCGAGAATTGCGGGTCCACCTCGTTGAGCACATCCTGGCCGTCGAACAGGGACCACATTTCCCCGACCGTCTCATCCCCTACCCGGGTCACGACGCCGCCGATGGCCTCGAGGACGGTGTCGGTGGCTCGCCGCTTGTCCCACCAGTCCTGCTGGGTCCGCGGCAGCTTGTTCGCGACTGCGTGCCTGGTGCCGTCCTGTTCAAAGCTCAGGATGTCTTGGGTGGCCGCCGCATGCTGCATGTCATAAATGCGAGCCCGGATGTCGATCAGCGGCTTCATCATCGCGTGCCGGGTCACGTCCGTGACGCGCTCGCCGTTGATGTACACCTCACGACCATCGCGAATGGAATCAAGGTACTGCTGTCCGGTTCGAATCATAGCGATGTCTCCACACTGGCATGGCGCCCGCATCCTCAGGCCGTGAGGCCATGATCGCCCATTGCCAGGTTTACATAAACCGTATAAATACTGCGCTTTGCTTCCGAAATACGGAAGCTGATTGACAAGCCCCAAGTCAGTGCGTAAATTCCTGCGCCTCGCGTGGGGTCCCATCTTGCCCAGGTGGCGGAACTGGTAGACGCGCTGGTTTCAGGTACCAGTGGAGCAATTCGTGGAGGTTCGAGTCCTCTCCTGGGCACCATTCAATCGAGCGGATCGGCGCGCGGTCACTGCCGCGCGGCGCGGCGAATTCCAGAGGTTGAAAGAAAGCTCTCGTCGGCGACCCGCACCAGATCCCGCCCCTCGTTTTTAGCGACGTACAGCGCCGCATCGGCGCGGGCAATGAGTTCGTCGAGCGAGCGCGCCTGTTTTTCAAGCGTCGCCAATCCCGCGCTCAGGCTGACATGCAGTCCTGCGCCTGACGGCGGCAGATGTATTCCGAACACCAGCGTCCGCAAACGCTCGAGCGTGACCAGCGCCATGTCCGGCGTCGCCTCGGGCATGATCAGCAGGAATTCCTCGCCACCCCAGCGGCCGAGCACATCGCCGGCGCGCAGCGTCTCGCTGCCCATCCGCGCGAATTCTCGCAGCACATAGTCCCCGGTCGCATGACCGCAGCGATCATTGATGAACTTGAAGTGGTCCATGTCGATGATGGCAATGGTCAGGCATTTCTGGGACGCGGTCGCCGAGGCAAGCGCGGCACTCGCCAGCTCCGCGGTACGGCGGCGGTTGGGCAGCCCGGTCAAACTATCCTGGCTCGCCAATCGCACCAGCTGCTGGCGGAAGCGGAAATTGGTGACCAAGAAATAAATGAGCAGCGCGATGACCAGCACGCCGGATACGGCGGCAATGGCGTTCCAGCGCAATTGCTGCGCCTGGCGCTGCGACTGTTCGTGAGACAGATCCAGCTCGCGCTTCAACAGCGCGTTGCGCTCGATCTCGCGATCCGTTTCGAACCGCGCGCGGATCGCGGCCGCCTGCTTGCTGCGCTCCGCATCATTGGTGGCGATGTAACGCCGCATGTACTCCGCCAGGTCGCTGTAGGCATCGCGATAGTTGTGCAAAGCAGCGTTGGTGCGCGCGCGCCACTCGTACAAGGAAGCCACGCGCAGCGGCAGCACATCGGTGCCGCTGTGATCCAGCACTTCGTTCAAGGTGGGTAGCGCCCGTTCAGGATGACCTTCCGCCAGATCGATGCGTGCCAGCAACAGCAGCGTGTCCTTGACCTCGTCAGGAAATTGCGACGCGATGAAGGTGTGCAAGGCGGCTTCGCACGCCGACCTCGCCTTGACCAATTGACGCAATTCGAGCCGCGCCTCGCACACTCGCACATTGGCGTAAGCCACCCCCTGGGTATCATTCAATTGCGCGCTGATCTTGCGAGAAGCATCGAACTCTTCGATCGCGTCGGCGAATTTCTGCATCAGAATCAAAATCCGACCACGCAGAAACCGGTCGACGGAAACCGCGAGCGTTGAATGCTGGGCGGTGTCCCAGTCCAGGGCCTCCTGATTCAGGGCCAACGCCTGAGGATAATCTCCCATCGAGCGCAGCACGGTGGATAGAACACCCGCGGCCAGAATGCGCGGTTCGGCGAAGCCCGGCGCTGTACTCGCGTTGTAGGCCTGAGTCAGGCTGCCGATCGCCAGGTCCTCTCGATTCTCCCGGTATTGCAGCAGCCCGCGGCCGATGAGCAGACAGATATCGGAAAGAGAGCCGCGCTTTTGCGCCGTTTGCGCCGCTTCAGTGGCCTCGACCGCGGCAGCGATCCCTGCTTGGTCGTAAACATTCTCCGCATAGATCGACAACAATCCGACGCGCACGGGATCGGCATTGTCGGTCGCGAATTTGAGTCCCTTGAACACCGCGCCGCGGGCATCCGACTCTCGCTCGAGGATGCTGAAGGCTTGCGCCTGCACGCCGTAAAGGGAGGCCAGCCGCTGCGGGTCGGGATGTGCCGCGGCGACCTCCGCATCGAGCAGCACTTGTACTTTTTTCAAAGCGGAGTTTGCATCCTGATCGACGAGCGTTTGCAGAGCCCTTATGGCCGGATCGGCGTTGGGCAGACAGGCGGCAGTGGCGGGCAACGGGCTGAAGCTCCACGCGGCCAGCAACGCGAGGCAATACCACAAGATTCCCGCTCGGGAAACGCGTCCGCCCGAATGCCTAGCCTTACACATAAGTAGCCTCAAACTACGGGTTTCCCCGAGCCCGTTCGCTACCAAATGTCACGGTTTTCAACTTAGATGCCACGACCCAAGAAACGGTGTTCGGGAACTGGCGAACTGTGAACTAACTCTCAAGATGACAAGATCGCGGGCAGGAGGCATATTGGCAGCTTGCCCCTTAAAAAATGATTACAAGGGAAATAGGGTCAATTATGACATCCGCGTTCCTGGATCGCCAAAGTACGGTCGCCGGACCCGGCTTTAACCGATTTCTGGTACCGCCCGCCGCCCTGGCGGTGCATTTGTCCATTGGGCAGGCCTACGCCTTTTCGACCTTCAACCTGCCCCTCTCCAGGCTCATTGGCATCAGCCAGTCAGCCCCGGGCGATTGGACCTTGAAGGAATTGGGTTGGGTGTTTTCCATCGCAATTGCCGTTCTTGGCTCGTCTGCCGCCCTGTTTGGCCGCTGGGTGGAACGGGTGGGTCCGCGTCAATCGATGTTCGTTGCAGCAGTTTGTTTCGGCGGAGGATTCTTGGTTTCGGCAGTCGGGATTCATCTGCATGCGCTCTGGCTTCTTTACCTTGGCTATGGCGTGCTGGGGGGTTGCGGACTCGGTATCGGCTATATCTCGCCCGTGTCCACATTGATCAAATGGTTTCCGGATCGTCCCGGCATGGCCACCGGCATGGCCATCATGGGATTCGGCGGGGGCGCCCTCATTGCGGCGCCTCTCTCGGTGCTGCTCATGAAGCATTTTGCCACCGCCGCCGCCAACGGCGTGTTCGAGACCTTCGTCACCATGGGCGTGATTTATTTCATGTTCATGATGGTCGGTGTCGTCACGGTGCGCGTGCCCGCCGATGATTGGAAGCCGGCGGGCTGGGTGGCGCCGGCACAGCCGAAGAAACTCATCACCACGGCGAACGTGTCCGTCGATGTGGCATGGAAGACGCCGCAATTCTGGCTGCTGTGGGGCGTGCTTTGCATGAACGTGACGGCCGGCATCGGCGTGCTCGGTCAGGCCTCGCCGATGATCCAGGAAATATTCAGCGGCAAAGTGACGGCGGCGGCCGCTGCGGGCTTCGTCGGATTGATCAGCCTGTTCAACATGGTCGGTCGATTCTTTTGGGCCTCCACATCCGACTACATCGGGCGGCGCAACACCTACATGGTGTTCTTTCTGCTGGGCATCTTGCTGTACGCGTCCGTTCCTACCCTGGGCCATCTCGGCTCGATACCCCTGTTCGTGGCCGCGTTCTGCGTGATCCTCTCCATGTACGGCGGCGGATTCGCGACCATTCCCGCGTATCTGCGCGACATGTTCGGCACGTATCAGGTAGGCGCCATTCACGGACGCCTTCTCACCGCGTGGTCGGTCGCCGGAGTCTTAGGACCCGTCCTGGTCAACTACATTCGCCAGTTCCAGATCGACAATGGCGTGCCAAAGGCGCAGGCGTATTCGATCACCATGTACATCATGTGCGGGCTTCTGTTCATCGGATTCCTGTGCAATTTCGCAATGCGCGCGGTCAACGCCAAATATCACCATCAGGTGGGGGGCAAGCCGTTATGAGAGGTCGACTCGTTTTCCTCTGGCTGCTGGTCGGAATTCCACTCGCCTGGGGGGTGCTGAAAACGCTGGAAAACGCACTCAAATTGTTTCAGTAATCGTCTAAACGCCAAAATACGGAGCCCGTCATGCATATGAACTTAAGCCTTACGCCTCTGGTCTCGCTGATCGCAGGCATCCTCATTCTCGTGATGCCGAAGCTGCTGAACTACATCGTCGCTCTGTACTTGATCGTCATCGGGTTGATCGGCCTATTCGGCACCGGCGGCGAATTTCACTTCAGATAACCTTGCGCAACGCGGCGCCGTTCGGACTGCCGAGTCCGGTACAGGCGTCCCATCCCGTCGCCGCCTCAAAATCGCCATTGTTGCCATGGGTGATGTCGCGTAGCGCAGTGGGGTTCTGGTACAGCCGCGGATTCACGTAGCCAGCAGGCTTGCCGGAGGCTTGGTTGATGCGCGTGATCAACGCCGCCCACAACGGCGCGACAGCGCTCGTACCCCCAATGACCGTATTGGCGCCGTCAATCCGCACGTCGTAACCGGTCTCCGGATCCGCGTTGCCAGACACATCCGGAACGCCGCGCATCTTGAGCGGCGTCTTTTCACCCTGACTCGTGGTCACGCGCAGGGCGGTTTGCCACGTGGCTGCCGGGAAAACGCTGCTGACACCGCCGCCGCTGGCGCCGCCGCTGCTCCCATCGTTCCAGACTACTTCGCTGCTGATGGCAGTGGCGCTGGCATCAAGACTGGTGCCGCCGCAGGCCAATGCGAAGGGGCTCGATGAGGGGAAATCTACGTGGTCGCTGCCATCATTGACGCCGTCGCTCGAGCCATTGTCGCCGGAAGCCACGCATACCGTGATGCCCATGGTGGCCGCAGCCTGAAAGGCACTATCGATCGCCGTCATGGCCTGCGAAGTCCAGGACGATTCAGGGCCGCCCCAGCTGATGGAGATGACGGACGGCTTGTTGGTCGTGTCATGAATGGCGGTTGTAATGGCATCGAGAAATCCGGCATCGGTATTGGGCGCGAAATACACGGCAATACGCGCCTCCGGTGCAATCGAGCCGACGACCTCGATATCGAGCATGACCTCGCCATCCGGTCCGTTCGCATCGCCTGTCGGGCTGTTCGAACCATGATCGACCGGCACGGCCACAACGGTCGGCGCGGTCACCTTCAGACTCTTGAAATACGTCTGCAAATCAGCAGGCTCAAATCCCCCGCCCAATTCGACGAGGGCCGCGCACTCTCCTTCGCCGGACCCCGCGGGAAATCCGTACAAAGATGCCACCTGGATCGGGGTAAATGAGATCGCGCGGCTCGACGCTGGACGCACCCTGAAGTGCGGCGCGGCCTGCGGCCGGTTGTCCAGGCCAAGCACCGCCTCGATAATTCCCTCCAAGTCGGCAGGAATATGGATGCTCCCAGTGCGGCCGCGATAGCTGCGACCCGCGTGCTCCATCTTTTGCAACTGAACCCCGAAGGCGGCATCGAACTGCGACACCGTGCCTTCGAGCACGACGGTGCGCCGCGCTGAATGCACAAGAACGACGCTCAAGCCTTGTGCAATTGCGAAGGCTCGCACGGCGGAAAGATCCGAGACCTGGGCGCCGTGTTGTTGCGCAAATTCCTCGCGGCTCATGAAGGACTTTGACACCCGGCCCGCGGCCAGGGCGGCGGCTTGCGCACGCATTTCAAGAGCCGCGCGCCTTCTGACGATTACGCTGACTTGCAGCTGCTCATGAGGATCCGCGGGCCCCGCCACACGGGCGCCGGTCATGGCGGCCCGTTCGCTTCCCTGCAATGAAATGATTGCCATGATCCATCCCCGACAGTGAACTCAAGGCAATTATACGCTAGGCGACCGGTTGCACTGGACGGCGCGCGAACCATCCAAATAGGAGAATGCCCGCGTAACAAGCGGCCGGAACGATCAGAGCTTGTTTCAAGCCCCAGAAGTCCGCCGCGTTTCCCGTCACCAGCGGCACGATGGCGCCGCCCACGATTGCCATGCAGATGACTCCGGATCCTTCCGCAGCGCGCTTGCCCAGTCCTTCGTTCGCCAGGGTAAAAATTGTCGGAAACATGATGGAATTGAACAACCCGATCGACAGCAGCGACCAGCCGGAAATCGCGCCCGTGGTATTGGCCGAAATCAGCAGCAACGCAATCACGGCGCCCGCCACGCACGCCAACACTGTCGCGGGAGAAAAAAGCCGCAGCACATAAGAACCGATGAAGCGGCCCACCATGGCGCCACCCCAATAGAATTGAATGTGCTTGCCGGCGTCCACGGAGGCCAAGCCCAGCGTGTTGGGCTGCATCAGGTAATTGACGATCATGGAGCCAATCGCCACTTCGCCGCCCACATAGAGAAAAATGCATAGCGTGCCGAAGGCAAATCGCGGCCGGGTCAATAAATTGAACGCGCGCAGTATGGGAGTGTGCGTCTGCGGACCCTCGACCAAGGCCTTGCGCCGCAGCCATACCACAGTGGCGATGATCGCCAACGCCACCGCAAGTCCGATATAGGTATGAACGATGACCTGCGTCTCGACGCTTCGAAAATGATCCAGAGCGGCACCGGACAAGGTCTTCGGATCCACTTTCGCCAACGATCCCAGGATCAGAATCGATCCAACGTAAGGAAATACCGTGGTGCCCAGCGAATTGAATGCCTGCGCGAAGGTCAATCGGCTGCTGGTCGTGGCTGCGGGACCCAACATGGAAATCAGCGGATTCGCCACTACCTGGACGGTGGTGATGCCGGAAGCCAGCACGAACAAGGCGATCAGAAACAATCCGAACAATCCCTGCGCCGAAGCAGGTATGAACAACAAACATCCCAGCGTCATGGTCAAAAGACCCACTACCGCGGAGCGCATGTAGCCAATGCGCCGCACCAGAGCGGCCGCCGGAATCGACACGATGAAGTACGCCGCAAAAAAAGCGAACTGCACCAGCATCACCTCGCCATAGGTGAGTGTGAACAGCTCCTTGAGCTTCGGTATCAGCACATCGTTCAAGCTGGTAATGCCGCCAAACGCGAAGAACAACACGAACACGAAGGCTTGCAAGTCCGGTGCGTACACCGTTTGCGAGGGTTCGCCCGACTTGAATGTCGGCACCGCCATCAGCTGAAGGGATTTTGGCGAATGATGGTTTCCTCGCGATCCGGGCCGGTCGAAATGATCGCGATCGGCACGCCGACCAGAGACTGCAACCGGTCCAGGTAGCTTCGGGCGTTTGCCGGCAAATCGTCATAGCGCGTGATCCCCACGCTGCTTTGTTTCCAACCCGGCATCTCTTCGTACACTGCCTCGCATTCGCCGAAATTCTCCGACAACAGCGGCGGCGTGGAGGAGACGCCGCTCTCGGTCTTGTAGCCCACGCACACGCGAATGGTGTCGAGCCCATCGAGCACATCGAGTTTGGTCACGCACAGCATGGAGCAGCTACTATGCACGATGGAGCGCCGCAACGCGACTGCATCGAACCAGCCGCAGCGCCGCCGCCGTCCCGTCACCGAGCCGAACTCATGACCCACGCGCGACAGATGCTCGCCGAACTCGTCGAATAGTTCGGTGGGAAAGGGACCTGCGCCCACACGGGTGGCATAGGCCTTGACGATGCCGAGCACCTCATGCAGCCTTCTCGGGCCGATGCCGGTACCTGCCGCCGCGCCGCCTGCGGTGGTCGTGGAGGAAGTGACGTAGGGATAAGTACCGAGATCCACATCGAGCATCGCGCCTTGCGCACCCTCGAACAGCACATTGCGGCCATCCACGCTCAATTGCTCGAGAATGCCCGTCACGTCGGCCACCAACGGCTTCAGGCGCTCGCCCAAGCTCAAGTTCGATTCCAAAACTTGCTGAAAGTCGATTGGAGTGGTCTGGAAGTAGCGCTGCAAAATGAAATTGTGGTAGTCGAGAATCTCGCCCAATTTCGCCGCAAATCGCTCGCGATGGAATAGATCCGCGACGCGCAGCGCGCGCCGCGCGACCTTATCCTCGTAGGCGGGACCGATGCCGCGGCCGGTGGTGCCGATCGCATTCGCGCCCTGAGACTTTTCACGCGCCCGGTCCAGAGCGACGTGGGAAGCAAGGATGAGCGGACACGAAGGACTGACGCGCAGACGCTCGAATACCGGCACAGACTGGCCGATCAACATCTCGGCCTCTTTGAACAGCGCCTCGAGCGAGAGCACGACGCCGTTGCCGATCAAACACTGCACGTGTGCATGCAGAATGCCGGAAGGGATCAGCGATAGGATGGTCTTTTTGCCGCCGATGACCAAGGTGTGTCCGGCATTGTGGCCGCCTTGAAAACGAACCACCGCCTGCGCTTGATCGGTGAGCAGATCGACGACTTTGCCCTTGCCTTCGTCACCCCACTGCAGACCGATCACAACCAGGTTTTTACCCATTGCGCGCCATCCACAGCAATGCGAGCCCTGCCACGATGCTGATCAACCCGCCCCAGCGCAGTTGCGCGGGTTCGGTTTTTGCGAGCTTCGCCATCAGCCGCTGCGCGGCAGCCGGATTCGCGAAGGGCAGTATTCCCTCGAGCACCAGGTACAAGGCGAACGCGCCGCCCAAGTAGCGCGCAAGTTCAGTCCAACCAATATCCATTACAGCGCGGGTCTATTTCGCCGGCGGCTGAGGCTGGGGCTTGTTGAAATACTTGAAATACGCATTGTCCGGCGCCACCACCAATACGTCGCCCTGGGTTCCAACGGCTTCTCGATATGACTGCATGCTTCGATAGAAACTGTAGAACTCCGCGTTCTTTGAATACGACTTGGCATACACCTCACTCGCGGACGCATCGCCTTGACCGCGAATCTGGCCGGCTTGCCGTGCGGCGTCGGCCAAAATCTCGGTTTGATCCTTGTTCGCCTGGGCGCGGGTGCGCTCGGCGACCTCCACGCCTTCGGCGCGCAGCTTGGCGGCCTGCGCTTTGAACGACGCTCGCATGCGGTCGAACACGGAGTCCTGAACCTGCTGCGGCAGATCGATCTTGGTGATGCGTACATCGACCAGTTCAACGCCCAGTTGTTCGGCCAGCGGCCGGGCGGTTTTCATCATCGCGTCGGTAAACTCGGCGCGCTCGGCCGTAATCACCTGCTGCAGCGTGCGCTGCGTGACCACGCTCTTGATGCTGTCCTTGACGGTCTCGCCGAGGCGCGCGTTGGCGACCTCTTCGGAACCGCCGGTCGATTCATAGTATTTGCGCAGATTGTTGATGCGCCATTTCACATAAAAATCGACGTTGAGCTGTTCCTGCTCGCTGGTGAGGAAATGCTCTGACGGATACATTTGAGTGAGGATTCGCTTGTCGAAACGGCTGACCTCGTTAACCAACGGGATTTTGAAGTGCAGCCCGGGCTGAAAATTCGATTCCACGATATTGCCGCCGGTGAACTTGATGGCAAGCTGGCCCTCGCTCACCGTGAACACGCTGGCCCGGCCGATCAGGATGACGGCCACCACCGCCAACAAAATATACAAGAAGCGGTTTTGCATCAGCGCACTCCACGTGCGCGCGCAGGATCTTCAGGCGGCGCTACCTGGATCTCCGGCAAGCGCGCCGGAGCCACGGTCATGGTGTCGTTGGGCATGGAGATCGATTGCGGCCCCGGCGCGATCAATTTATCCAGCGGCAAATACATCATGCTATTGCCGGTCTTGGTATCGATGATGACCTTGCGCGAATTCTTGTAGACATTTTCCATGGTCTCGAGATACATGCGCTCGCGGGTAACGGCGGGCGCGTGTTCGTATTGAGCGAGCACTTGATCGAATCGCGAGGTCTCGCCCTGCGCCAAGGCCAGTACCTGCAGGCGGTAGGCTTCGGCATCGAGCAAATTCTTGGACGCCTGGCCGCGTGCGCGCGGCAGCACATCGTTGCGATAGGTCTCGGCATCCTGCTGATACCGCTGCCGATCCTTGTCCGCCTTGATCGCGTCGCGCTGCGCATCTTGCACGGGCTCGGGGACGATGACGTCCCCGAGTTTGACGCTGATGATGCGAATGCCCATGTCATAGTTGTCGAGCGTTCGCTGCAACAGTACGCGTGCGCGATCCGTGATCGATGGATCGAAAGCGAGCGCCTTGTCGAGCGATGCCTGCCCGACCGCCTCGCGCATGGCGCTCTCGCTCACCTGTATCAGCGTCTCCTCGACGTCCTTTACCTTGAATAAATACTTCATCGGGTCAGGCTGGGTGTACTGCACGGCCGACTTCACCTCGACCAGGTTGGTGTCGGCGGTGAGCATCCTGGCATCGTCGGTAACGCTGTACTGCTGCGATACATTGACGATGCGTTTTTGTTCGATCGGCCAGGGCAGGTGCCAGTTGTAACCGGGACCCGTGATCTGCTCGAACTTGCCGAATCGCAGAATGACGGCGCGCTCTTGGGCATCGACGCGGTACATGCCGCTGCCGATCCAGACTGCGCCGATGAGAAGTAAAATACTGCCCAGTCCCCGCGAGAAGCCCGGAGAACTTTGCCCGCCTCCGGCCGAACCGCCGCCGCCGCGCCCGAACAGGGAACTCAAGCGCCGCTGAAAATTGCGCAACACATCGTCCAGATCGTTCTGCGATTGTTGCGGGCGGTTCCAGGGATTGCGTTTTTCGCCGCCAGGTTCGTTCCAAGCCATGAGGTATGCCTAATTATAAATAGCCGAGCATTCTAACAGGCGACCCGCCGCCCACAAGGGCGCTCAGGCGACGCGCTGTTGGCGAGCCCTGGCGGTCTGCACCTGACTGACGCCCTGGCCGCCGAGCAATTTCGCCACCTCGGTGACATCCAGTTCGACGTCCAATTCCCAACTCCCGTCCTCGCATTGCCGTTCAGCGCGCACGGCGTTTCGCTTATAAAGATCGGATCGCACAGAGGCCGCTTTGAGGTCCAGATGCAGAGTGCGGCGAACCTGATTGGGACGCACCGCGTGCGCCAGCGCTTCGCGCAAGTCGTTCAAGCCGGCGCCGCTCACCGCCGACACCCAGGCCTGCGTCGCAACACCGTCGGGTCCAAAGATGCGTCGCGGCTTATCGTCGCTCAGGTCGATTTTGTTGAACACCAGCAACTCGCGTATGTCGCCTGCGCCGATGCCGCGAAGCACCTCGCGCACTTGCTCTATGCGCTCATCGCGCAAAGGATCGCTGGCATCGACCACGTGGAGCAGCAAGTCCGCATCGCGCGCCTCTTGCAATGTCGAGCGAAACGCTGCGATGAGCTCATGGGGCAGCGCGCGCACGAAGCCCACGGTATCTGCCAGCACCACTTCGCCAATCGCCGCGAGCTTCACCCGCCGGACGGTCGGGTCGAGGGTCGCAAACAACTGGTCGGCGACGAAGCTGTCGGATCCCGTCAGTGCGTTGAATAGGGTCGACTTGCCGGCATTGGTGTAGCCGACCAACGCTACCGTCGGCACGGGTATCTCTTTTCTGACATGACGTCCTGTGTCCCGCTGCCGGCCCAGTTTCTCCAGCCGCGCCCGCAATGTCCGAATGCGTTTGGCAATCAACCGCCTGTCGGTCTCGAGCTGAGTTTCCCCAGGACCGCGCAGGCCGATGCCGCCCTTCTGGCGCTCGAGGTGGGTCCAGCCCCGCACCAGCCTGGTCGCCAAGTGCGACAGCTGCGCGAGTTCAACCTGCAGCTTACCTTCGAAGCTGCGTGCTCGCTGCGCAAAGATATCTAAAATCAGACCGTTACGGTCCAATACTCGACGTCCCGTCAGCTTCTCGAGGTTGCGCTCTTGACTGGGAGTGAGGGTTTGGTCGACCAAAATCAGATCGGCCTGATGCTGCTCGGCGAATACGCGGATTTCTTCGGCCTTCCCCGAACCCACAAAGTACTTAGGATCGGGCCGCGCGCGATTGGCGAGCACGACTCCTAAGCTTGTCGTGCCCGCAGAGGCGGCCAGCGCCGCGAATTCAGCGAGATCGTTGGGATCTGTGGGACGCCCGATGCCGACGCCGACCAAGACAGCGCGCTCGCCGCCCCTCGGGCGGTCAAACAATTGCAGAGCGCCGCCCGATCATTCGACGATGGCCGGTTCCGTGACTTCGCCGTCTTCGCCTGTCGGCAATCGCACATTGCGCGCCGGTACCACAGTCGAAATGGCGTGTTTGTACACCATCTGACTCACGCTATTTCTCAGCAACACGACGAACTGGTCGAACGAATCGATCTGTCCTTGTAGTTTGATGCCGTTCACAAGATAAATTGAAACAGGCACCCTTTCTTTTCGCAGGGCATTCAAGAATGGATCCTGCAGAGACTGGCCACGGGCCATGGGTAAAGCTCCTTGTTTTTAGTGTCGTTTGTACTGCCGTATCACTTCCGTGCGGTGCGAGGCAGATACATGATTAATGCTAGCACAGCGCAATGGCCCGCGTTATACGGAAGATCTTGCAATTGCGCCCTCGGACAGTGCATCAGAAATCACGCGCGCAACATCGGAACGCATGGAATCCACCCAGCGCGCTTCCGCCCGCCGTCGAAGCCAAGTCAACTGACGTCTGGCGAGTTGTCGCGTCGCGGCAATCGCTTGTTCTGAAGCTTCGTTCAACCCACATTGTCCAGCTAAATGACTCCATACCTGTCGATATCCGACCGCCCGCATGGAAGGATGTTCCGCGCTCAAATCGCCGCGTTCGTACAGGGTTCTCACCTCGGCCACGAATCCGGCATCGAGCATCGCCTTGAACCGCAATTCGATCTTGGTGTGTAACTCGGCGCGTTCAAGGGGTGCAATGGCAAATTCGATGACATTTACGTCGGCAAATACCGACAAGCGCGTTTGTTGCAGCTTCGTGATGGTCTCGCCGGTAAGCCGAAACACCTCGAGCGCCCGTTGGATGCGCTGCGGATCGTTGACATGGATGCGCGCGGCCGCTTGCGGATCGACCTCGGCAAGCTCGTCATGCAACGCCGCCCAGCCCAATCGCGCCGCCTCGAGTTCGAGCTGCGCACGCACTGCGGGATTCGCCTCGGGCAGCCGCGCCATTCCAGCGCTCAACGCGTGGAAATACAGCATGGTGCCGCCCACCAACAGCGGCTGGCGCCCGCGCCGCCAGATTTCCTCCATGGCTCGCTGCGCATCTCGTGTGAATTCCCCCGCGGAGTAGCTTGCCGCCGGATCGCGGATGTCGATGAGGTGATGAGCGATGCGGGCGCGCTGCTTCAAGTCCGGCTTTGCCGTGCCGATGTCCATGCCCCGGTACACCAGCGCCGAATCGACGCTGATGATTTCCAGCGGCAGCTGCTCGGCAAGCCGAATGGCGATGTCCGATTTACCCGAGCCCGTGGGACCCATCAACAGCACGGCCGAGCGGCGTTGCATCGCCTTGGGATCTCAGCGTCCGCGCAAAAAAAGCCGATCGAGGTCGTTGAGCGACAAGCGCACCCAGGTCGGCCGGCCATGATTGCATTGATCTGCGCGCTCGGTGCCCTCCATGTCGCGCAGCAGCGCATTCATCTCAGGCAGGCTCAAGGAGCGCTGCGCACGCACTGCGGCATGGCAAGCCATGGTGGCGAGTAAATGGTTGATCGACTCCTCGACGCGTCTGGAGTGACCTTGCTCCAAGAGGTCGGAAAGCACGTCGCGAATGATGCGCGCGGGGTCGCGGCCGGCGAGCAGCGTAGGAACCGCACGCAAGGCCAGTTGGTCCGGCGCCAAGCGCGTAAGCGCAAATCCTAGAGCCGCGAATTCGTTCGCATGCCCTTCCGCAGCGTCGCCCTGCGCCGGCGTGACGTGCAGGGTCTGCGGGAGCAGGAGTTGTTGTTGCGCTGTTTCGCCTGCCAACAGCTTCTTCATACTCTCGTACATGATTCGTTCATGCGCAGCGTGCATGTCGACCAGCACCATGCCGTCCGCCGACTGCGCCAGGATGTAGACCCCGTGCAGCTGCGCAATGGCATAGCCTAAGGGCTTTCCTAAGTCGGATGGCGGCCCGCCATCGCCGGCATCTGCGCGTATCTCCTCGTGCACGTGAGCAGCGGTGGGGCTCAAGTAACCGCGGTATGTATCTGCCGGCGGGCGCTGCGCGGCTTCCGGCAGCATGAAGCGTGATTGCGTTGGATTGCCGGACGCTGCAAAGCGTGCGCCGCCCGACAGCCAATCGAGCGGCGCACTGCCGGCGGATTCCGCACTGGGACGCGTCTGCGCCAGCGCCTTCTCCAGCGTGCGAAACACGAAGTCATGCACCCGGCGTGAATCGCGAAATCGCACTTCCAGCTTCTGCGGATGCGCATTCACATCGACCAGGCTTGGGTCCATCTCCAAAAACAGCAAGTACGCGCAAAACCTGCCGTGAAACAACACGTCTTGATAAGCAAGACGGGCCGCACCCGCAATCAGCTTGTCGCGCACGAAGCGGCCGTTGAGGTAGGCAAATTGCAGGTCCGATTGACTGCGCGAAAATGTCGGCAGTGCGAGCCACCCCGAGAGGCGCAAAGTCTCGGTCTCGTGGCTCAGTTCAATGACGTGTGCCGCGAACTCCTCGCCGCAAACTCTGGCGACGCGCTCGAGGCGCTCCGCACCGCTGCGCGCCGCCTGCAGCGTCCAAATAGCCTTGCCGTTATGCACGAGTGTAAAGGCGGCATCAAAGCGCGACAGCGCCAGGCGCTCCAACATGCGCGCGATGTGCTGGTATTCGGTGTTCTCGGTGCGCAGGAATTTGCGCCGTGCCGGTACGTTGAAAAAAAGATCCCGCACCTCGACGCTCGTGCCCTGGCCGTGCGCCGCCGGCGCCGGCGGCGCGATCGTCCCGTCGCGCGCCTCGATTCTCCAGGCGTGTGCGGCTCGCGACGAGCGCGACACCAGCGTGAGTCGCGAAACGGAAGCGATACTGGGCAATGCCTCGCCGCGAAAGCCCAGGCTGGCAACGCTCTCGAGATCCTCGAGCGAAGCGATTTTGCTGGTCGCATGGCGGGCCAGTGCCAGTGCCATCTCCGATGGATCGATGCCGATGCCATCATCGCGTACCCGGATCAACCCGCAGCCGCCGCGCTCCAGTTCAACCTCGATACGCCGCGCTCCCGCATCCAGCGCATTCTCGACCAGCTCCTTGACCACGGATGCTGGACGCTCGATCACCTCGCCGGCAGCGATTTGACTGATGAGGACGTCGGAGAGTAATTGGATGGGCAATGGCGACCTCGCGAGTCGCGCATTTTCGCACAGCCCCACATTTAACGGCGCGCGATCTTCCCTGCCCTAGGCGCCGGCACCCTAAGCGCGGACGCCCTAGTCGCCGGCGTCAGCGCCAGCGGCGCTGGCGGTGACCAGCGCCGGCCGCGGCGCGCTCGCCGCTGCGAGCTGAGCGATACGCGTGCCGGCCGGTGGATTGGCATAAAAATAATCATGCACACCTTGATGAATTGCCGCAGCGAGTTTGGCCTGGTGGGCTTGCGTGCGTAATCTCTGTTCTTCTTGCGGATTGGAGATATAGGCCGTCTCAACCAGCATCGAAGGAACGTCTGGCGACTTCAGCACCATGAATCGCGCCTGCTGTACCTGAGGTTTGCGCACCTCTCCGGCCCGGGTCAGCTGCTGCAGCACGCGCTCAGCCGCCACCATGCTGGCGCTCAGCGAGGCGGATTGCGACAGGTCCAATAGAACGGAAGCCAGCACATTGTCCTTGTCATCGAGTGAAACACCGCCGATCAAATCGGACGCATTTTCGCGCTCCGCCAGCCAACGAGACGCTTCGTCGGTCGCACCGCGCTGGGACAGAATGTAGACCGACGAGCCGTCGATGCTGCGGTCGCGAATCGAATCGGCGTGAATCGACACAAACAGATCCGCCTGCTGGGCGCGGGCGCGGCGCATCCGATCGCGCAGCGGCACGAAGTAGTCGCCGTTGCGGGTCAAGATGGCTCTCATGCCGGCCTCGGCGTTGATTTTGAGCGCGAGTTCCCGCGCTATCGCGAGGACCACGTCCTTCTCGCGCGTGCCATTCATGCCGATCGCGCCGGGATCCTCGCCGCCATGGCCGGCATCGATGGCGATCACGAGATCGCGGGCCTGCGCGGGGGCATGCTGTGCCTTGACGGGTTTACCGACGCTGGCCGTCGTGCCCAAATCAACGACAACGCGATAGCCATAATGAGCATTGGGCGGGGTCAGAAAGCTCTTTGCCTGGATGGGCCGTGCCAAGTCGAGCACGATGCGAAATTCGCCCGATGGGCTATGCGCAATGCGCATCTCTCTCACAGCCCCGGAGCCTGATTTCGGGGTATGCGCACCCTTGGCGAGTCTCGCGCCCGAGACATCCAAGAACACTCGCTCCGGATTGTGCATCACCAGCAAGCTGTATTGCGCACTGCCGGAGAGGTCCAATACCACACGGGTATTGTCCGGAGCTGCCCACAAGCGTACATCGCGCACTTCGACCGCATGGCCCGGCCGCGACATGAGCGCCAGAAGCAAAAGCCCGGTGCACTGCATGAACAAACGATTCATGCAATAAGTTAACGCTGATCCTATTCATTTTTCAAGTTAAATTAGATACATAGGGCGTTAAGCTATTGTCGCGTCCCAACTGCGACAGCCAGCGCTCCCCCTCACCGCCGCGCGCCGTAATCGAGGCGGACCGCCCCTCGCCCGCATATTGAAGGCTGACCACGATATCGGCCGGCGGGACTGCAGCGCCGCCTTTTTCAGGCCATTCGATCAACATGAGATAACCCGCCCCTGTTAGGTCGCGCAGCCCCAACTCTTCGACTTCCTGCACCGACTGCACTCGATACAAGTCGATGTGAACGCAGGTGAGAGCGGCGAGAGTGTAGGTATCGACCAACGTGTAAGTGGGGCTGCGAACCGGACCCGTCACGCCGAGCGCGCGCAGTATGCCGCGAACACAAGTCGTCTTGCCGGCGCCCAGGTCGCCCTGAAGGTAGACCACCGCACCACTTTGCGCGCCCGGGAAGGCCCGCGCCAGCGCAGTCCCCAGGGCCTCCGTCAGGCTGCTGTGGGCGAGGTTCAGAATCATTGGAGAGGACATCGGCTTCCAGTTGCTGCGCGAGGCGGCATTTTTGGCCATTATACGGGCGCCTGCTTCATGAACGCCCCAGCCCTCACCGTCGATGTAGATCCGGCCACTCTGTCGGCTTGCGTGAGACGTTGGGCGCGGGAACTTGGTTTCACGGGAATCGGGGTAGCCAACATCGATCTGTCATCCGACGAGGCCTTTTTTCTCGATTGGCTGCGCGCGGGATTCAACGGCGAAATGGGCTATATGTCGCGCCACGGCAGCAAGCGCAGCAGGCCGGCGGAGCTGATTCCGGGGACCGTGAGTTGCATCAGCGTGCGCATGAATTACTGGCCCGAAGATGCGGCGGACGCGCCATCCCAACTCGCCGACGGCAGTCGCGGCTATGTGTCCCGTTATGCCTTGGGGCGCGACTATCACAAAGTGATGCGCGCGCGGCTGCAAGGGCTTTGCGATCGCATTCAAGAAGCCGTGGGTTCCTTCGGCTACCGAGTCTTCACCGATAGCGCTCCGGTATTGGAGAAAGCATTGGCGCGCAACGCCGGTTTGGGCTGGATCGGCAAGCATACGAATCTAATCGACCGCGACGCGGGCTCCTATTTTTTCCTGGGCGAGATCTACCTGAACTTCGAGCTGCCTGCTGATGGCGCCAGCACCGCTCACTGCGGCTCGTGCAGCGCCTGCATGCCGGCATGTCCCACTGGCGCCATCGTTGCGCCCTATCGACTGGATGCGCGCCGCTGCATTTCCTACCTCACCATTGAGCTGAGCGGAGCGATTCCCGTGGAGTTTCGCCGCGCGATCGGCAATCGCATCTACGGCTGCGACGATTGCCAACTGGTTTGTCCTTGGAATAAGTTCGCCCGGACCACCGCGGAAAAAGACTTCGCAGTTCGCCACCGACTCGATCATTCTCAGCTCACGGCTCTTTTCGCCTGGAGCGAGCCGCAATTTCTCGAGAAAACGCGCGGCAGCGCGATTCGTCGAATTGGCTACGAGCGCTGGCTGCGCAATATCGCGATCGCACTCGGCAATGCGCCTTCATCGCCGGAAATCATCGCCGCGCTCCGCAAACGGGCCGAGCATCCCTCAGAATTGGTGCGCGAACATGTTCACTGGGCGCTTGAACAGCATCGATCGGCAAGCGCCGAGACTTAGCCCGCCGGCAGCAAACTGCTTCCGACGGGATTGAAAAAGTGCCTGCCGCGGCGCGCTTTGGTGATCTCCGCGAACAACTGCTGGTAGTCACCATCGCTCGTCACCGGATCAATCGCCGCGGAATTCACGATGAG
>Ga0302324_100003726_pt1 | contig 34333 bp, 30 predicted proteins | sample Palsa_T0_1_FD_201949 | JGI IMG/M metagenome (GOLD analysis project Ga0302324, IMG submission 201949) | Peat permafrost microbial communities from Stordalen Mire near Abisko, Sweden - Palsa_T0_1 | ecosystem: Environmental > Terrestrial > Soil > Palsa > Peat permafrost | place: Sweden: Abisko...
TGCTTGGGATTATCGAGATAGCGTTCGGCGTAGATCGTCCCGTTGTTGAAATACGCCATTGCTTCGCGTTGCGCGGTGGAAAAGGCCGATTCGATTTCATCGAGCGAGCGCGCGATCTTCAGCCCTTTGCCGCCGCCGCCGCCCGATGCTTTGAGTGCAAGCGGCAGGCCGTAGCGCTTTGCAGCGTCACGCGCTCCAGCGACATCGGCGATCGCTTCGGTCCCACCCGGCACGACCGGCACTCCCGCCGCAACCATCGCTTGTCGAGCGCGAACCTTGTCACCCATCGCGTCAATCGCCGCCGGCTGCGGTCCGATCCACGCGAGCCCCGCGTCGATGATGCGTTGCGCAAATCGGGCGTTTTCAGCAAAGAACCCATAACCGGGATGAAGGGCGTCCGCGCCGCTACGGCGCGCGATATCGATCAATTTGTCCGCATTCAAATAACTCTGCGCGGGGGCGGCGGGACCAAGGTGGTACGCTTCGTCGGCCATGCGCACGTGCAGCGCGTCGCGGTCCACGTCGGAATACACGGCGACCGTTGCGCAGCCGAGCTCTTTTGCGCTGCGCATGATCCGGATTGCGATCTCACCGCGGTTGGCAATGAGGATTTTGGCAAACGGCGGCTTAGCCAAGCAGCCGTCCGCTCATCTTCCAGCTCGCCCGCTTGGGCGGATCGGTGACGTCAACGCGATTCATCCGGCGCCAGCGCGACGCGGGCACGGGATCGGGCGCGGGCGCGTTGCGCGCCGCCACGATCGCCGCCGCGGCGACGACCGCAGCGAGCTCGTCGTCGGTCATCTTACGCTGTCGGCTCGTTGTCGGGGTACATTCCCATCGCATGGTATCCGGCGTCGACAAAATGCACGTCGGCCGTGATCGAAGCCGATAAATCGGAGGCAAGATAGACCGCGCAGTTCCCGACGTCGTCTGAAGTAATGTTGCGCCGGAGCGGCGCTGCGGCGCTGACTTTACCGAGCATACCTGAGAACCCCGCGACTTGGCGCGAGCTGGCGGTCTTGATCGGTCCGGCGGAAATCGCGTTCACGCGGATGCCGCGATTACCGAGATCGTACGCGAGATAACGCACGATCGATTCGAGTGCGGCCTTGGCGATGCCGGCGATATTATAATTCGGAACGATGGCCGTTGCGCCGTAATACGTCATGGCCATGATGCTTGCACCGTCGTTGAGGTTCTCGCGCAGGGCGGCCGTAAGTGCGATCAGCGAGTACGACGAAATATCGAGTGCGAGCGAAAACCCGCTGCGCGACGTATCGTAGACCTTTCCGGCCAAATCTTCTTTATTGACGAAGGCAATCGAGTGAACGAGGCCGTCGAGCTTGCCGGCTTGCGTGGCGAGTATACGTAAATTCTCGTCCGACGTGACATCGCACGGATAGCTTGGTGCGCCGCCGAGTTCAGCGGCGAGTTTCTCGACTTCGTCTTTCACCCGTTCGCCCTGATAGACGAAGACCAATTGCGCACCGTGCGCGTGCATGGCGCGCGCGATTCCCGTGGCGATGGACCAACGATTGGCGACCCCGGTGATCAAGATCGTCTTACCTTCGAGTAGCTTCACGAAGAAAAGGGGTTATCGCCCGGCCCGGGGTCCCCTTCGCGAGGCTGGCCGCGCCGCTTGCCCGAACGTGGGCGCATGCGCCGTTATCGAATTGCCGCGATCCCCGCCGACGGCATCGGGGTCGAAGTCATTGAAGCCGGTCTTGAGGTACTGACGGCGCTGCAAGCGTCGGGTGCACCATTCGCGCTTGACATCACGACCTTGCCCTGGGGTTCGGCATATTACGCGCAACACGGGCGCATGATGCCCGCCGATGGACTCGACGTGTTGCGCCCGTTCGATGCAATCTATTTCGGGTCGGTCGGTAGTCCTGACGTGCCGGATCACATCACGTTATGGGGTTTGCGCTTGGCGATTTGCCAAGGCTTCGATCAATACGCCAACGTGCGGCCGACGCGCGTGCTGCCCGGCTTACAGAGCCCGCTGCGCGCGTGCGGTCCGAGCGATCTGGATTGGGTGATCGTTCGCGAGAACAGCGAAGGCGAATACGCGGGCACGGGCGGCCGCGTCCATCGGGGTTTGCCGGAAGAAGTCGGCATAGAGACGTCGGTCTTTACGCGCGCCGGCGTAGAACGGATCATGCGCTTTGCATTCGATCTTGCACGTACTCGTCCGCGCAAGAAGCTTACGGTCGTGACAAAATCGAACGCGCAGCGCCACGGCATGGTGATGTGGGATGAGATTGCCGCCGAGGTCGGGCGCGCTTATCCGGACGTTACCGTTGACAAAGAACTCGTTGACGCAATGACCTGCCGCATGGTGCTCAAACCCGACACGATCGACGTCGTCGTCGCGACGAACTTGCACGCCGACATTTTAAGCGATCTCGCGGCCGCGCTTGCGGGAAGTATCGGGATCGCACCGACGGCAAATCTCGATCCGTCGCGCCGTTTGCCATCGATGTTCGAACCCATTCACGGTTCGGCGTTTGACATCACCGGCAAGGGCATTGCAAATCCGATCGGCGCGTTCTGGACGGCGGTCATGATGCTCGAACACCTCGGCGAAACCGAATCCGCCGCACGGCTGATGCGCGCGATCGAAGAGGTGACCGCGACGGGTCCACGGACGCCCGATCTGGGCGGCACGGCACGAACTGCCGACGTCACCGCGGCCGTGCGCGACGCTCTCGGCGCGGTCCACGCATGAAGCTCATGACCGTGGTGGCGCTGCTCCTCGTTTTCGCAGCACCCGCAAATGATGCACCGGCTGAGATGACGATCGCCTATCAGCCGGGACTCAGTTATAGCAACCTCATCGTGATGCGCGAAACGGGGGTACTGGAGAAGAAGTTTCCCGGCACGAAGTTCAATTGGATTATTCTGAGTAGCACGGCTGCCGTGCGCGACGGGTTCATCGCCAATCAAATTCAGGTGGGCGCGGGAAGCATTCCGCCGTTCTTGACCGGTTGGGACCGCGGCGTCGGCTGGAAGATTCTCGCCTCGCTCAACCAGATGGACATCTGGCTCGTCGCCAAAGACAAGAACCTCCACACGCTCAAGGACCTTAAACCCGATATGAAGATCGGGATGCCGTCGCCGGATTCGATTCAATCGCTGACGGTTCGCAAGGCTGCACTCGAACAACTCGGTAACGCGCACGCGCTCGACACGGCGATCGTTTCGATCGATCATCCCTCGGGAATGCAAGCGCTGTCGGTGGGTCAGCTCAGTGCGCATATGACCGCACCGCCGTTTCAATACGAAGAAGTCCAATCGGGCGATCACGTGATGCTGCGGAGTTTTGACGTCTTCGGCCGGCACACGTTCAACAGCGTCTACGTTAACGAGAAGTTTGCAAGCGACCATCCCGCATTTATCGCCGCCTTCTACCGGGCGTTGCTCGACGCGACGCAATTCCTCAAGGCGCACCCGCACGAGGCGGCGGAAATGCTTGCGAAGGACGCCGGCGGGAAGACCCCGGCGAGCGATTTCGAGAGCTGGATCAAGCGCAAAGACGTGATCTTTAGTATGACGCCGCGCGGCGTCATGCAGATCGCCCGCTTCATGCAGTCGATCGGCGGCCTCACGAAAGTCCCCGGATCGATGCGCGATATCGAGCTGAACGCGACCTTGGGCGGAGCGGGCGACTAGCGGGCAAGCCAACACTTGGCCGATTCCGGCGCTCTCTTGCATATGACCGTCCGCGAATTGGAGGGGCCCCTGGAGCGTGAAGCCCTGGTTCTCGAAGCGCTTTCCGGCGCCGCCGGGGGGCGCGAGAATCTGCTGCGCGCGATTTGGCCCGACGCCTATCGGATCGCGTGGAGCGTTCTGCGCAATCATGTGGCCGCTGAGGATGCAGCGCAGGATGCCTGCGCCAAGCTCGTCGGCTCGCTTTCGCAACTGCGTTCGGCCGATGCGTTTCGGACGTGGTTCTATCGAATCGTCGTGCGCTGCGCGCTGCGCTACCGGGCGACGCCGGTCGATTCGCAGCCGCTCCAAGCGCCGGCAGGTACGTCGGTCGAGGATCGCGTTGATCTCGCGGACGCCGTGCTCGCGTTGCCGCGCGACATGCGCATTACGGTCGTTCTCCGCTACTATTACGACCTCAATGCAACGGAAATCGCGGCTGTTACCGGCGTGCCGTCGGGAACCGTTCGCTTTCGCTTGGCGATGGCTCGCCGTCGCCTCGCGCGCCATCTCAGCCTGGGGGGACACGTATGAAAAACCGCAACGACGCTGCACTCAGCCGCGCGCTCCGCGATCGTTTGGACGCGCTCGAAATTCCGCCGCCGAACCTCGAACGGATTGGTGCGCGGGTAAGCGCACCGGTACCACGCTATCCGCAGTGGCGCCGGCACGGAATTGCCTTTGCGGCCGGCGTCGCGATCGGAGTCGTCGTGATGGCGCGTTTTTGGGGAACGGGGCCGGACGGCAAAACCGAGCGTTTGGTGTACAAACCGACGACGCTTGAGCAAGCTCGCCACGACCTTCCGTTTCCGGTCGTTACGCCCGCCGTCTTGCCGGCCGGCTTTCACTTGCAGTCCGTTGCGATCGGCGCGGACCAAAGCGTCCACCTCGTTTTTGGTAAGGATGACAGCGCGCTGGAGGCGGCTCCCGGGATACACGTTACCGAGCGTGCCTCCGCGATCGCAGATCAGCTCGCCGGCGACACGGGAGCTGCGGGCGTGCGGCGGCCCGACGGGAAAAGTCTTGTATCGTCATTTACCGTCGGCAATACGCACGTGAATGCGTCATTTATCGATCTCGACAATTCACGCTCCGTCGCACGAGCGTTTAAGGCGTCGATGATACCGCACGGCGCGAATCCTCGGTGAGGATTTCGCGCGCTCTCGCAGTGTTTCTGGTTGGCGTCGTACTCCTGTCGGGTAGTGTACCCGCGCGTGCGGCGGACGATTCGAGCGACGTCGTCATCGAAGTCGTCGATGCGACCGGCGGCGCGCCGGTTTCACTTGCTCGCGTGATCTTGCAGGGCGAGACATCGTCAATCGGCTACACTGATGCCGATGGACGTGCTCGCTTCGAATCGCAAGCGACCGGCGCATATCGGGCACAGGTTGGAAAACGTGGATACACGAGTGCGCGTTCGTCGCTTTTTGATGTGATCGCACGCCGAACGACAACCGTTCGGGTGCGCCTCGCCAAAGTATCGGCGATCAAACAGATCGGCTCGGTGAGCGTGTCGACGGCGCCCGCGCGCTCCTCGCGCGAAGTCGGTCAAGACGACGCGTTGCGCCACCTCGACGGCTCGCTACGCGATGCAATCGGCGATTTGCCGGGCGTCACGACGAGCGGTGACGGGTTCGCCGTCGACGGTAACGATCCGTCGCAAACCGGCGCAACCATCGACGGCGTAGCGATTCCCGGCGCGGGTGGTGCGTTCGGAGACCGCGGTATCAATGCCGATCTATTCGCGGGGGCCGGTGCGTCGTCGGGGGCTGCCAACGGTGCACTTGGCGGCAGCATCAACTTCCGTACCCTTCAACCGACGCGCTTGCCGCAGTCACAGGCGACCTTGCAATATGGCAGCGATAACAGCTCCGCTGCGCAATTCGCGACGCGCGGCTCGCTCCGCAATCTCGGCTACGTGTTCGAACATGTGGACCGCGGTCGCACAAATGGCCTTACCGGACTTGATTTTACCGATCTGAGCGGTTTCGATTATCGCCATGACGGCGACCGTTTTAGTTGGGGGGATCTTGCGAAACTGCGTTGGTCGCCGTCGCTGTCGCAGACGCTGACGTTCACGGCGACGTCGACGGGTCAAACCAGCGGCGATGTTTGCCAATCGCTGACGGCGTTTGTCCCGTGTGGCTCGGGTCCGAACCTCTACACGCATCAACACGGTTCGTTTGCAACCCTGGCCGAGAATGCCGTGATCGGCGCGACGGCGGTCTCCCTCACCGGCGCCGTCAGCGGCTCGCGCTCCGACAACGATCAGCAAACCGCTACGTTCCTCGGTGCACCTGCGCCGGCGGGTTTCTTGACGAACACGCTCAGCCGCGGTATGTCGCTGGGGATCATGTTGCCGGCCGGCGACCGTCACGATCTTTCGCTGAACGCTTCAACGTTTGGTTTTACCTCATCAGGTTCGCTCTTGAACACGCTCGGCACGTTTCCGTTTTCTTCGACGAGCCGCTATGAGAGCGCGAGCATCCTGGATCGCGTTCGGCCGAATCAGCGCTTAACGCTCACCGCATCGGGCGGCGTCAACGGCGGCACCGGCACGAGCGCACTCGGTTCGCTCGACGTGCGCTGGCAGCCATTTCGCGATCTTGCCTACGACATTTCGGGTTCGGCCGGCAACGTCGGTTCGGGCATTGTGATCGGACCAAGCGCCCTGCCGGATCCGCGCTCGCTCACCTATGATTGCGCGACCGGCACCGCTACCGGCCCGCTTTCCGTTGCGAACGCGGCGACGCAGCGGTCGTCAACGGTGCGCGCGAGTGTCGAACGATCCGCAAAGCGCGGACGTCTGCTGCTGACAGCGTGGAGTCAAAACCTGATCGGCGCGCCGCTGCTTACTGCCGTCGATCCCGCGACGGCCGGTGTTCCCGCGTCGTACCTCTCGACCGTCAACGCGATTGCCGCATCGCCGCTCGTCTGCGGCGGCACACCGCTGTCGCTTGCGTTCACAGCATTCAACCCGGCAAATCAGCGAAGCAGCGGCGCAACCGTCTCCGGGACGTACCAAGCCGGCACCGCGCTGTTTGCCGGATATGGGAGCGTGCAATCACGCGTCGTGACGGGCGGCGTCACGCCCGGCCCTTCGTTGCTTGCGCCGATCGGTTCGCAAGTGCCCGACACGCCGCTACACCGCGGCGGGATCGTTGGTACGGTCAAACTCGGGCGCGCGGTCGATGCGCTCGCGAATATCAGCTACACGGCGGCAAACAATCCCAATCGGCTTCCGGCATATAGCGTCGTGAATGCGGGCTTGGCAATGCCGCTACGCGAAGGTTCACTTGCGCTCGTCGGAACGAATCTGATGAACCGCTTTGCGGGGCCGTTTGTCACACCGTTTGCAACGCACGGCCTAGCTTTACCGGCGACGCCGCTTGGACCGCGCGCGGTCGGGCTGACGTATACCGTTCGTGTCGGGCGACTCGGCAGTGCGGGTTCGGGCGTGGGCAATACCGACGCGAGCGCCGGCGACGGAGGCGAGGTGCGGATCCAAATTCGCGCACGTGAGCTTCCGGCGGTGATTGCCACCGACGCGTTAACGATCGATCCCGATAACGACAATTGCTCGCCGATCGCAGCGCGCGTCGCGCAGCCGGCGATGGATGCCATCGGCACGATCCGGGATGCAGCCGAACGCGCGAAACGCGACGGCCGTTATCCGGCGTCGCTCGCCCGCGTTCCGACCGAAGTGGCCGGCGTTCGTCTGCAGTACATCGTGTACGCCGCGGGTGCGCACTACGCCGTGTCGATCGGCGGGAGCTTGCTCCAGATAGCCACGTTCATCAATTGTGCACGCCTGGCGACGGGCGACCGCGACGAGTTTGCCAAGCGCGGTTTGTATGTTCCGGCGCCTGATTCCAAAACACCATTCAACGTGTTGTTCTCACCACTTGTCGGCATGTATTTCTCGTTTGGCGCGGTCGCTGGTATGGTCCGAACCGAGGCGCGATCGGAGCCCGAGCCGGCTACGCCGCCGAGCGAACCATTTGCGCTGCGCGCGGAGTGCCCGGCGGCATCGAAACCGCTCGCCGAGGCGTTGATCGCCGCCGTGCGCGCAGCGCGCGACGCGTCACGCGCGGGCCGGCCGATCCCGTCAGCCGACGTCGCCGAAATCGTCGGACACGGTGATTCGCCGTTCTGGCTGGCATTGAAGCCGACCGACGAAATCGGAGGAGTCGTTGCCTTCGCCTGCCTGCACATCGCCGGGATCCCCGCGTCGCATCTGGCGGCAGCGGGCATCGCCGACGCGCGCCGGTCGGGCCTGGGGTTCTCCGATCGCTTCGGATTCTATTCGATCGCGCCCGACGTGCAACAGCGGCTGTCAGCCCCGAGCAATTAGCGGTGGGCGTCCATCCAGTCGGTGATTGTTTGGACGGTTGCGGCTTCGATGCCGAGGTAACCATGCGGCGAGAACGCCTCGCAGTCCGTTGACGAGGCTGCCTTGCTGGACGTCATTTGCAGCGTAACATCGCCGGAAAGTTGCGTCACTAAGGCTTCGATCGGCGCCGGCGGCGAGGCGCGGCACGTGTCGTTGCGATTATGCACGAACAGAAGCGGAACGTTTGCCTTCGCTAACAGGCCGGCATCGACACCGTGCGAAAACTCCCGGCCGGGCCGGGTGACCGTCGAGGTGAAAATGATGCCGGCAACGCCGCTCTTGCCCAACCGCGCGGCCGCGTCCGCGGCAACGATCGTGCCGTTGCTCGTTCCAACGACGAACGTCGGCGGTGCGAGCACGTGCAAAGCGGTGACCGCTGCGGAAACGTCGCGCGGATCATCGAGCAGCGCCGTAACGTAGCCGGCCGCGACGAATCGTTCGCGCGATCGCACCAGAAAGTTTCCTTCACCCGACGTGATCTCGCCGCTGGGCGAAATGCCGATGCGAGTCGTGCCGCCCGGAATCAGCAGCACGCTCCCGGCCGGCGCTCCGGCCGGCGTTAGCACCAGCATCCGCATTCCGGCGACATCGCGCACGGCTACGGCACTCGCCGCACTTGCCATCGCACCGAGCAGCACGAACGCAGCAACGGCCGCGCCGGACGGATTCTTCACAGCGGAATATTGCCGTGCTTGCGGCGGGGTCGTTCGACGCGTTTGTTCGCGAGCATGTCGAGGGCGCGCGATACGGCTTGTCGGGTTTTGGACGCCTCGATCACGTCGTCGACGTAGCCGCGTTGCGCTGCGATAAATGGATTGGCAAAGCGCTCCGTATATTCAGCCACGAGTTCCGCGTTGCGCGACGCCGGATCCGTTGCCTCGGCGATCTCGCGGCGGAAGATCGTTTTCACCGCGCCGGCCGGACCCATCACGGCGATCTCCGCAGTCGGCCACGCGAGGTTGACGTCGGCGCGGATGTGTTTGGACGCCATGACGTCGTAGGCTCCACCGTAGGCTTTGCGCGTAATGATCGTGATCTTGGGCACGGTCGCCTCGGCGAACGCGTACAGCAGTTTTGCACCGTGCTTGATGATGCCGCCGAACTCTTGCGCTGTCCCCGGTAGAAATCCGGGTACATCGACGAACGTGAGCAGCGGAATATTGAAGGCGTCACAAAAGCGTACGAAGCGCGCGGCTTTGATCGAAGCGTTGATGTCGAGTACGCCGGCCAGAAACTTCGGCTGATTTGCGACAACGCCGACCGTTCGTCCGCCGACCCGCCCGAAACCCGTCACGATGTTTTGCGCGTAGAGCGGCATGATCTCGAAGAAATCATTGTCGTCAAGAACAGGCGCGATCGCGTCGAGAATATCGTACGGTTTGCTTGGCGAGTCAGGAATGACCGCGTCGAGTTCGGGCGCTAGGCGCAGCGGGTCATCGTCGCTCGGGGCGAGCGGCGGATCGTCGAGATTGTTTTGCGGGATGAACGAGAGCAAGCGCCGCGTCTGCTCGTTCATGTCGTCTTCATCGACGGCCGTAAGATGTGCGACGCCGGATTTCGTCGCGTGCGTCATCGCGCCGCCGAGTTCTTCAAAAGAAACGTCTTCGCCCGTGACGGTCTTGATGATCTCGGGGCCGGTGATGAACATTTGCGAGATGCCCTCGACCATGATCGTAAAATCCGTGATCGCGGGCGAGTACACCGCGCCGCCGGCGCACGGCCCGGCGATCAAACTGATCTGTGGAATGACGCCCGAGGCCTGCACGTTGCGCCAAAAAATTTCGGCGTAACCGCCTAAGCTGACGACGCCTTCTTGAATGCGCGCACCGCCGGAGTCATTGATGCCGATCATCGGCGAGCCCGTGCGCAGTGCAAGATCCATGACTTTGCAGATTTTTTCGGCAAAGACTTCGCCGAGCGAACCGCCGAGTACCGTGAAATCCTGCGAGAAGATGAAAACTTGTCGCCCATCGATCATTGCATGGCCGGTGTACACGCCGTCACCGAGAAACTCGCGCTCGCCCAGGCCGAACGCCGTCGACCGATGCACGGCAAAGCGATCCAATTCCACGAAAGAATCGGGATCGACCAACGTCTCGATTCGCTCGCGGGCAGTACGCTTTCCGCGCGCATGCTGCTTGTCGTTTGCGGCTTCGCCGGCCGGGGCAAGGGATGCATCGCGCATCGCCTGGAGACGCGCGTAAGCGGCGTCGTGCGGGGAGCGGGGCTTGGCGGCCACGCTACCAGATACCGAGCGCGACTTTCACATCGTCGGATGCCATCTCGCGCGGATCCCAGGGCGGGGTGAACGTGATGTCGACCTTGACGTTCTTTACGCCGTCGATCGATTCAACTTTCGACTGCACGGACTGCTTGAACATCGGTCCGACCGGACACATCGGCGACGTCAATGTCATCAGGACGTTGACGTCCTCGCCTTGTGGACCCTCGACATTGACATCGTAAATCAGTCCGAGCTCGATGATCCCCAGGTGCAGCTCGGGGTCCTGAACGTCCTTAAGCGCATCGCGCACTTGCTCGACCGTAACCATAGTCGTCCTCCGTTACGGCGTAACCGCGCGCGTCCTGCGCCGGATGCGCTTTGCCTTGGCCGGCCGTCGTCAGAAGCAGGCGAAAACGAGGAAGTACGTCGTCGCAACGGTCGCCGAGCCGAGCGTAATCGTGCTCGAATTCGTGCTGGAGTTGAATACGACGTCCGCTGCATTTGCGCCGATGCCCGCACCGAACGGTTGCCAGGTCGTAAGCGTGCCCGCCGGATTGCCCGCAGCGCCGCCGATCGTCTCGAAAAACGACGTGCAGGTTGCAGCGCTGGCCACCGAGATGGCGATTGAGGGGCTCAGACTTCCGGCCGGCACGGTGATGAAGGCGCCCGCCGGAAACGCCAGCGTCTCGAACATGATCGGCGTTACGGCGGCGCCGCCCGGAGCTGCGGGTGGGGCACCGGGCGTATTTGAGGGCGCGGTCTGGCTGCTGGTCACCGTGATGGCTCCTGAGACCGACGTGCCGGTTTGGAAGGCAATGCTCGCCCCGCAGAAGGCCATCGGCGCCAGCTGCAGCGCAAAACCGGTCGCAAGCGTCAATTGCCCAGCCGACGTCGAGCCGCTGCCGCAAAATGGCGACGTGACCGAAGCGCCCAGTGCGAGGCTGCCGATGGCACCGGCGACCGCGGGTGTCGAGGTCGAAGAAGAGCCGCCGCAGCCGGCCAGGCCCGCGACGAGCGCGACCAGGGGAACCGCGCCGAGAACGGCGCGGCGAAACGACCGCATCATCATCATTGTGTTGCCGATGATACGGTCGCTACCTCTGAACCGCCTGAGGTTTCTAAAAAAAGCCGATGCGGTAATTCGTGGACCACGCGCGAAGAAGCCGCCGTGGACATTCGCCTTGTCTTGGCCGGCCTTGTCGTCGGCACGATTGCCGGCATGTCCGGTATCGGCGGCAGCGCCCTGCTCGCACCGATTCTCATCTTGCTCTTCGGGGTCAAGGCGTCGGTCGCAATTGGTACGGATCTGGTGTACAGCGTACCGATGAAATTGTTCGCGGCCTTCGTACACATCCGCCAGCGCACGGTCGATCTGCGCATCGTGCGCTATCTGGCGACGGGCGGCATTCCCGGTTCGATCGTGGGCCTCGGAGCTTTTGCCTTTTTACGCGCGCGCGTTCCGGCGGCGGAAATGGATCACTTTCTGCGTCACGCAATCGGCGTCGTCATTTTGGTTGCCGCAGCGATCGCCCTCGCCGTTCATTTTGCGCCGCGTCCGGCGCTAGCGGCCGAAAACCTTCGGCCGCTTACGACGGCGGGCATCGGTGCAATCGTCGGCTTTCTCGTTGCAATGACGTCAATCGGTTCGGGATCGATCACCTTACCGTTCTTGATGCTCGTCCTTCCGGCGCTATCGCTGCGCGTCTTGATCGGTTCGGAGATCGTCTTCGCCGCTTTGATCGTGCCGGTGGCCGCCGCCGGTCACGTTGCATTTTCGAACGTCAACTGGGGTATGGCTCTCAGCTTAGCAATCGGCGCCGTTCCCGGCGCCTATCTCGGTGCGAAGTTGTGCGCGCGATTAGGTGAGAGGACGCTACGTCCGGCGATCGTCGTCATCATTGCTTACGCGGGATTTAAGTTGCTGTAACGGCTGCGAGCGTGGCGCTTTTTTGAACCACCTCCGAATGACGAGCATGGGGAGGAACAGCAATAGGAAGAAATAGCTTGCCCGTTCAGGGCCGGCTATGACATCGGCTGTGAGAATGATCAACATCGCAGCTCCGACGGATGTTGTGCGCAGCGCCGAAAGCCAAACCGAATCGCGTTCTTCGTCATCGAAGGTATACCAGGCGCGTCGTAGGTTGCGCCAATAGATCGTAGCCGACGTCACCAAGGTGGCGAAGAAGCAGCCGCAATAAATGCCGATACCCCACGACGCTTCCGCCGCGGTCACCCCACTGCCGAAGCGTGCCTGTACGCTGAAATTCGCATTCATCGCATACGGCATCAAACTCGTGAACGCGAGATACACGAAGACGATGAACAAGTCCAGGCGCCCGGGTTTAAATCCTTGCGTCACCATGCGGTGGAATGATAGCCATAGCGTCACGAGAACCGCGAACGTTATGAAATAGGCGAAAACGTGGAAGGCGTCGCGCACGTGGAACGCCTTGCCGAGCTGTGGCAGTTGGATAACGAGCTGCGACATCGCAAAGCCGACAACGACATCACCCAGACCCTCCAGACGCGTCGCGAGGCGCCGGTCGCGCGCATTGAGTGACTCGTGAAACGCCATCCCTATACGGCCAGGTAGCGCTGCATCATCTCTTCGTTTTGCTGCAGCTCGGCAATCGAACCTTCGCCGACCACCCGGCCGTTCGAGAGAACGTAGCCACGGTCGGACAAGCTCATCGCAACGTGCGCGTTTTGCTCGACGAGCAAAATCGTATTGCCCTCCGAGCGGATATTCCGCACGACCTCTTCGACGGTGCGGGCAACGAGCGGCGCAAGACCTTCCATCGGCTCGTCGAGCAGGATGATGTCCGGGTTAGCGATGAGCGCGCGTGCGATCGCAAGCATCTGTTGTTCGCCGCCCGAGAGTTTCGCGAGTTTGTCCTTGCGCTCGCCGAGCACGGCAAAATTCTCGTAGATGCGCTTCTCGGTCCAGACGCCTTTGCGGCCGGCCAGCGAGGCGAGGCGCAGGTTTTCACCAACCGTGAGGTTGGGAAAAATGCGCCGATCTTCGGGAACGAACGCGATCCCTTTTTGCGCAAGTGAAAAAGGCGTGTGATTGGTGATGTCCTGGCCTTTGAACCGGATGCGACCTTTACGCGCGTTCACCAGGCCCATGATCGTTTTCAGTGTTGTCGACCGGCCGCTGCCGTTGCGGCCGAGCAGCGCGACGACTTCGCCTTTTTCGATGTGAAGTGAGACGTTTTGCAACACGTGGCTCTTGTCGTAATAGGCGTTGACGCCGTCCAGCTCGAGCAGGCTCAAACGAGTTCTCCTAAATACGCACGTTGCACGGCTTCGTTGGAGCGAATCTCTTCCGGCGTTCCCGTTGCCAGAACGGCGCCGGTTTGAAAGACGGTGATCGTGGTTGAAATAGCCATGACGACATCGATGTCATGCTCGACGAGCATGATCGTGCGCCCGGGCGCGACCCCGATTCGCTGGATCAGTTCGACGGTCTCGTGCGTTTCGGTCGGCGACATCCCGGCGAGCGGTTCGTCGAGCAGCAGCACTTTGGGATCGCTTGCGAGCACGAGGCCGATCTCAAGGCGACGCTGATCGCCGTGCGAGAGATTTTCCGCGCGCGCGTCGCGCGCTCCCCAGAGTCCGATATCATGCAAGAGTGATTCGGTCTTGACGCCGAGGTCGCCCATGCGGGTCGTCGGCAGAAAGAAGTTCGCCTTCCCGTCGTGGACGGCTTGCACGGCCAGCCGAACGTTTTCGTGGACTGTAAGCTTGCCGAAAATATTGGTAATTTGAAATGAACGGGCGATGCCTAAACGCGCGCGCCGATAGGGTTGAAGTGCGGTGATGTCGCGGCCCGCGAACCAAACGCGACCTTCGGAAACCGGAATGCGGCCGCTGAGCAGGTTGAAGAACGTCGTCTTGCCGGCACCGTTGGGACCGATGATCGTTCGGACACCGCCCTGCGGAATCTCGATCGAGACATTATTGACGGCGGCGAATCCGGAGAACCGCCGCGTCAAGTTCTGCGTCTTGAAAGCGTAGTCGCTCATGGCGCCACCGACGGCAATTCTTCGGCCATATCGGTTTCGGTTCGGGCATCGCGCGAGAATGCGCGCCGCAGAGCGTTGCCGAAGCCGTAGTGGCGAATATCCTCGAGGGCACCGATGATGCCGCGCGACGCCGTAAGCACGAACACCACGAAGACGATGCCGATCCAAGCTTCCCAGAATTTTGTATACTGCGAAATATTGTTCTGCAGTTCCCAGTAGATAAACGCGCCGAGCATTGGCCCGAAGAACGTTTGAATGCCGCCCAGGAGCGACATCATGACGACGTTGCCGGAATATTCAATTGATCCGGCATCAGGGTTGATCGACGTCTGATAATACGCCCAGAGCCAGCCCGCAACCGCTGGAAAGATCGTCGAGATCACGAACGCATTGACGCGATACTTGTTTACGTCGTACCCGAGAAAGCGCGCCCGCTCTTTGTTCTCGCGAATCGCGTGCAGCACGCTGCCGAACGGCGACTTGATGATCCAATACAGTACGGTTACCATGATCATCACCACGATCGCAGCGAACGTGAAGTAATGCCACGACTCGCGCAGCCAGTCGACCGGCAAACCGGGTATCTGCGGGCGTATCACGCCTTGAATGCCGTCCTCGCCGCCGGTGAAATCGCCGAACTTGTAGGTGATAAAAAAGATCACTTGCGCAAAGGCAAGCGTGATCATGGAAAAATAGATGCCGCTTGAACGCGGGATGATGAGTCGCGCGAGCAACGTCGCCCAAATAGTCGTCAGAGCAACCGCGATTGCCAAGGCCGCCCACATGTTGCCGGCGCTGCCGTGGTGATAGGTGTGCCCGAACATGCTCAAGTCGAAGCCCTTGGAATACAGCGCGGTCGCATACGCGCCGATTGCAAAAAACATTGCGTGGCCGAACGAGAGTTCGCCGACATGTCCGAAGAGCAGGTTGAAGCCCGATGCAAACAGCGCGAACACGAGTATCGTCGTGCCCAAATCGACAAATCCGGTTTTGCCCGCCCACGGTGCGGCGCCGGGCATGAGAAACGGAAGAAGCGCAATCGCGATTGCCGTGCCGAACAACGGGTGGGTGAGAACGCGGCGGGCGGTCACTCGAAGAGACCCTCCACGCCGAAGATGCCGCGCGGCCGCATGAGCAAAATGATGCCCATAATGAGGAAGCCCGTGAGCTCAACGGCGGGCGGATAGACGAGTTCCATCATGCTCGACAGGATGCCGATCAGCAGTCCACCGACGATCGCGCCCCAGAACGACCCAATGCCGCCGACGATCACGATCACAAACGTGAGAATAATCCATTGGCTCGCGAGCTGCGGTTGGATGGAATAAATCGGCGAGGCAAGTGCTCCCGCCAGGCCCGCCATGAGCGACCCGATTCCGAAGACCAATGTGAACATTGCGGGCATGTTGATGCCGAGTAGCTTGACCATTTCGGCGTCGCGCGTGCCGGCGCGGATGATCATGCCGATGTTGGTCTTGTTCATGAGTAGCCAAACAAGCCCCAGGATGACGATGGTCAACCCGACCAAGAAGACATCCTTATAGAACGGTAGCTGGTAGCTTCCGATCGAGATCGCATCGGGGAGATAGGGCGGCCGGTTGACGCTCACTGCGTCGTCGCCCCACCGCCAGCGCGCGAACTGCGCGAACACGAGCGCACTGCCGTAGGTTAACAGCAGCGTGTACTCCGGCTGTCGCCCGTAGAGTCGCCGCACGAGCAAGAACTCGAAGAGCATGCCGCCGCCGCCGACGATGATCGCGGCGAGCGCCACCGCCGGCCAAAACGTGACGACGGGCACGAGCGTATACGTTAAGTATGCGCCAAGCATGAAGAACGAGCCGTGCGAAAAGTTGATGACCCCCATCAATCCCAGAATGATGTTGAGGCCCAAGGCGACCAGGATGTAGAGCATGCCCAGGGTCACGCCGTTCACGAACTGGTCCATGATCGTGGCCGAGTTGATCGTCGCTAGCAAAAGAAGATTCCGTCCTGCGGGCGGCTGCGGCCGGAAACAGGGTTTCCGGGAAGAGTCGACTCGTTTGGCACATTCGGCGGTTGCCCCCTCTGTGGAGCGCAGGAGGCGGAGCGTTCAGAAGCAAGTCGGGTTTGAAACTACGCTTATCCGCCGATGGTTATAATAGCAACCGAAACCACACGGTTCTTACGGAAGACGGGTGGGGTCGGCGGTAGGAGCGATTCGATCGCTCGGGGAGTCTAAACCGTCATGTCAATGTGGGAACCGTTTACCGAGCGAGCACGCCGTTCGATTGTCCTCGCGCAAGAAGAAGCGCAGCGTCTTGGTAACAATTACATTGGGACCGAGCACATTCTGCTCGGCATTATTTCTGAAGGCGAGAGCCTGGCCGCCAAAGTGCTGGAGACCCTCGGGGTCAATCTGGCCAAGGTTCGTCAGGAAGTCGAAGCCATCGTCGGCCGTGGCGGCCAGACCGTCCAGCAAGAGATGGTGTTCACGCCGCGCGCGAAGCGTGTCATCGAACTGGCATTCGAAGAAGCGCGTCAGCTCAATCACAATTACATCGGTACCGAGCATCTGTTGCTGGGCCTCATCCGTGAGGGCGAAGGCGTGGCGGCACGCGTGCTGACGAATCTCGGCGTCGATCCCGCGAAGGTGCGCGTTCAAACGACGTCACTGCTTGGTGCCGAAGGCCAGCCGCCGGCGCCCAAGGGCAAGTCCAAGACGCCGACGCTCGATGCCTACGGCCGCGACCTGACGACACTTGCGCGCGAGAACAAACTCGATCCGGTCATCGGACGCGCAAATGAAATCGAACGCGTCATTCAGATTCTGGCGCGGCGCACGAAAAACAATCCGGCCCTCATCGGCGAACCGGGCGTCGGCAAAACGGCGATCGCCGAAGGTCTGGCGCAGCGCGTCATCAAGGGCGAAGTACCGGAACCGCTGCGCGACCGGCGCGTCATCACGCTCGACCTGGCGGGCTTGGTTGCGGGCACGAAGTACCGCGGTGAATTCGAAGAGCGTATGAAGCGCGTCATGGACGAGATCCGCGGCGCAGCCGGCGAGATCATTCTGTTCATCGACGAGTTGCACACGCTCGTCGGCGCAGGCGCAGCCGAAGGCGCAATCGATGCGTCGAACATTATCAAACCGGCGCTTGCGCGCGGCGAACTCCAATGCATCGGCGCGACGACACTCAACGAGTTCCGCAAGCACATCGAGAAGGACTCGGCGCTCGAACGCCGCTTCCAGCCGGTGCTCGTCGGTGAGCCGTCGGTTGACGAAACGGTCGAGATTCTCAAAGGTCTGCGCGACCGGTACGAGGCTCATCACAAGGTGACGATCACCGACGAAGCGCTCGTGGCTGCCGCCAAACTCAGCGACCGCTATATTAGCGACCGCTTCTTGCCCGACAAAGCCGTCGATCTCATCGACGAGGCGTCGTCGCGCGTGCGTTTGCAAGCGACGTTGCCGCCGCAAGAGATCCGCGACATTGAAAACGAGATCCGCAAGGTCAAAGTCGAAAAAGAATCCGTCGTCAAGTCGCAAGAATTCGAGAAAGCGGCGTCCATTCGCGATCGCGAAGAGAAGCTGCGTCTCGAGAAGCAGCGGCTCGATGCGGAATGGGCCGATAAGAAAGCCGCCGCCGACAAGACGCTCAAGGTTACCGAAGCCGACATCGCCCACATCGTGAGTTCGTGGACCCGGATTCCGGTTGCCAAACTCGCGCAGGCCGAAACCCTCAAGCTGCTGGGCATGCAGGACGAACTGCACAAGCGCGTCGTCGGTCAGAATCAGGCGATTGAAGTCATCACCCGGGCGATCCGCCGTTCGCGTGCGGGACTCAAGAATCCCAAACGCCCGATCGGTTCGTTCATCTTCCTCGGACCGACCGGCGTCGGCAAGACCGAAGTCGCGCGCAGCGTGGCCGAATTCTTGTTCGACGACGCGGAATCCATGATCCGCATCGACATGTCGGAATACATGGAGAAGTATGCGGTGTCGCGCCTGGTCGGCGCACCTCCGGGATACGTCGGTTACGAAGAGGGCGGTCAGCTCACCGAAGCCGTGCGGCGCCGGCCGTACTGCGTCGTGCTGCTCGACGAGATCGAGAAGGCGCATCCGGATGTCTTCAACTTGCTCTTGCAAGTGCTTGAAGACGGCCGCCTGACTGATTCTCAGGGCCGCGTCGTGGACTTTAAGAACTCCGTGATCATCATGACCTCCAACGTCGGCGCGACCGGCATGACGGTGTCGACCGACATCGGCTTCCGTCCGCAAAAAGACAGCGGCGCCACCGATGAAGCGCATTACGAGCGGATGAAGAGCAAAGTGCTCGAGGAAGTCAAGCACACGTTCCGCCCCGAGTTCATCAATCGCGTCGACGAGATCGTCGTCTTCCACCAGCTCTCGCGTCCGCAGATCGAAGAAATCGTCGGACTCGAACTCGACAAAGTGCTGCGGGAAGTCAAGGCGCAGGAGATGGAACTCGAAGTCACCGACGACGCGAAGAAGCTGCTCGCGAAGAAGGGTTGGGACCCGCAATTCGGTGCGCGTCCGCTGCGTCGCGCGATTCAGCGCGAAGTTGAGGACGAGTTGGCCGAGGAAATGCTGCGCGGTATGTTTGGTGCCGGCGATCGCATCCTTGCCGAAGTTAATCCGGATAATCCCGAGAAGCTCAAGTTCTCGAAGATTCCGAATGTCGACCCGCCGGCCGCCGTGCCGCCGGAAGTACACTCGGTCTGACAGGATTGGGAGTTCTAAACGAACTCCCAATCCATGGCGTTTGCGGCCTGCGGCCGCAAGCCGCGGCGTGATTGCTGAACTTTAGCGAAATCGTTCGCTGTGGGCTAGCATTGTGCGTCTATGGGGCGAAGGGGGACGGGATGCGGATTTCTGCCCGAGTCGCGGGGTTACGAGCCTGACTCCATTTGCCACCTGGCGATCGCGCTTGCCGGCGCAGATCGGGAACTGGTTCGCGCGCGATCTGACGCGTTTGGCGATGACCCTCGTCGACGCGAACCGCGTCAGCCTGCGAGCCGTCGAAGACCTCAAGATCGACGCCGTCGTCAAGGACAAGAGCGAGGTGACGGTCGCCGTCGAGTGGTCGACGGGCACGGGGCCGCAGGCGCTGCGTAGCGTATGCACGTGCGGCGGTACCGGGGTGTGCGAACACGTCATTGCAACGCTGGAAACCGTGCGGACAACGAGCGTCGCGCCCGTTCCCGCGACGGCCGGCGGCGGTCCCGACGAGGACGACACCGATTATACGTGGTTGCCCGAACTCGACACGGAATCGCAGCGCGCGCGTGCGCGCAGTATTTGGCCCGTGCTTACCGCCGCCGACGGTAAGACGCTCGGTGGGGCACTTTATCTGGATACGCCGCGTTTGCGCGGTGTCATCCGCGATGCTGAATCGATCTTGTCGATGATGGAGTCGACGCCGGCCGACGATTGGGACGATGTCGACCGTGAATTAATTCGTGACGAAGCCGTGCAAGAAGCATTCGGGTCGCGCATCTCACAGCGTGCGCTTGCGCGCGCGCTCTTCCGACTGTCACGGCATCCGCGTTTGCGTTTCGACGACCGGCCCGGCGACAATCGCCATCCGGCGGAGCTCGCGCCGTTCGCGGTCGACCTGCGCGGCGTTCGGTTACGTGCAGCGCGTCACGGCGAACATTTCATCCCGATGCTCGAACGCGCCGATGGTTCGCGCTTTTCGCCTGCGAAAGCGCTCGTCATTGATGGTCCGCCGGTGTGGCTGATCGCCGAACGAACGGCGTATCTGCTTGATAACAGCTTCGATGCGCGCAAGGCGATCGCGGCGGCTGAAGCGGTGCCGTCCGAAAATGGCTCGATCAAGGCGCCGTCGACCGGGGCGATCGCACGCGTCGCCGCGTTCCTGAGCGCAGACGACCGTCAAGCCCTCGGCGTTGTCGACGCCGAAGCACCGTCGCTGGCCGCCCGCATGGCGTGGCGTGACGGCGCATTGCTCGCGCGTTTGGCATTCGTGGATCGTACGACCGGCGCACGCGCTCCGTTCTCGATTCACGGCGGCATTGCATCGATCGATGGTCGCTTCATGCGCTTCCCGCCGACCGCCGCCCGCGCGTTCGCGGCACGTTTCGTCGAGGCGGGTTTCGTGCCGCGCGGCGGCGACGGCTTCGCACTGCACGATGCCGAACGCGCGGCGACGCTTATTCGCGACGTCCTGCCCGGCTGGGAAGACGTTGACGTTCGCCTTGACGAGAGCCTGAGCGCGCTTGGTGGCGAGGATGCGATCGACATCGCCGTCTCGGCGCGGCCGTCGAGCGTACCGGGCGAATCGAACGACTGGTTCGAGCTTAACGTCGACGTCTTCATCGGTGGCGGCGAAGCGCTCACGCCCAAAGAGCTGGCGGCGCTGTTGTCGTCGACCGGCCGCTATGCCGAAGTGCGCGGCAAACTGTTCGATGTCGCAAAACTGCGTACCCAGAGCAACCTGCTCTCCGACATCACCGATCGCAAGCGCAACGGTCTCGCTGCGCTCGTCGCCTTACGCGACGAACTGCACGAGAGCTTCGGTAACGTTACCTTACCCGAAGAAGTCGAACGCTTACGCGACAAGCTGCGCGACTTCACCGGCATCGAAGAAGTCAAAGTCCCCGATACGTTAAAAGACACGCTGCGCGATTACCAGCGGCGCGGTTTAGATTTCCTCGCGTACCTCAGCTCATTCCAATTCGGCGGCATTCTCGCCGACGAGATGGGGCTCGGAAAAACGCTTGAGGTGATCACGTATCTTTTGCGGCGTAAGCAAGAAGAGGGGCCGGCGCCGGCGCTGGTGATCGCACCGACGTCGGTGACGCATACGTGGGAGAACGAGATTCGGCGCTTTGCGCCGGAGTTGACGACCTTGCGGTTGCAGTCCGGTAACGAACGCGCGGCACGCTTCGAGCAAATTGAGAATCACGATGTCGTGATCACGTCCTATGCGCTGGCGCGACTCGATGCCGCGCAGCTCGAACGCTTCAATTTTCGGACGCTGATTCTCGACGAGGCGCAGAACGCGAAGAACCCCAGTTCCCAGATCGCCAAAGTCGTGCGCAACTTGCGCGCCGAGCACCGCTTGGCGTTGACCGGTACGCCGGTCGAGAATTCGCTGCGTGACTTGTGGGCGATCTTCGCATTTTGCGAACCGGGGCTGCTCGGTTCGGAAGCGTCGTTCCGCCGCCGCTTCGAGAATCCGATCGCCGAAGGCGACGAGCGTGCCGTGCGGGCCTTGCGCTCGCGGCTCGAACCGTTTGTCTTGCGGCGCACGAAAGAAGATGTCGCGCGCGAACTGCCCGAGCGGACCGAACAAGTCATTGAATGTGAACTGTCGCCGTTGCAGCGCCGCCTGTATCGCGGAATTGCGGAGGCAGCGCGCCGCGACGTGCTCGCAAAGCTCGACGAAGAGGGCGGGATCGAAGGCGCCAGCGTCCACGTACTCGCCGCGCTGACGCGTCTACGTCAAGTGTGCGCCCATCCGGGCTTGATCGTGCCGTCGTACATCGATGAGCCCGAGGCCAGCGGCAAATTCGATGCGTTTCTCGAGACGGTCGATGAAGTGTTGTCGGGCGGCCATCGCGTACTCGTGTTCAGCGCCTTCGCCTCGATGCTCAAGATCATGCGCGCGGCGATGGACAAACGCGACATTCGCTACGGTTACCTTGATGGGGCGACCAAGGATCGCGACCGGCAAACCGAGGTCGAGCGCTTCATGGCTGCCGAGGGACCGCCGGTGTTTCTGTGCTCGCTTAAAGCCGGTGGCGTCGGCCTCACGCTCACTGCCGCCGACTACGTGGTGCTCTACGATCCGTGGTGGAATCCGGCAGTCGAGCGTCAAGCCATCGACCGGACGCACCGCATTGGGCAGACGCGTCCGGTCACGGCGTATCGCATGGTAACCGCCGGTTCTGTCGAGGAGAAAATACGGGCCCTCGCCGAGCGAAAGAACGCGCTTTCTAAAGCGGTGATTAAAGCTGATAGTGCCGTAGCGAAGTCTCTCTCTCGTGAAGACCTCGAAATGCTCTTCGCCGACCCTGAGTAAAGAAGCAACCAGCTTTAGAAATTCACCGATGGAACCGATGTACAGAGAACATCCGTTCTTCGGACAATATTTACGTAGAGGTGCATCCTATGCGGCGTTTGGTTCTTCTTGTAGCGGCGTTGTTTGTCTTTTCCGGCAACACAGCCGTTCTCGCTCAAAATCATAGCGCGCTTGCGCCGGCCGATCAATACTTCGGCCGCATGAAGCTGAGCATCCTCGGCATTCGCAACTCGATCAAGGATCTCGACTATCGCGCAAGCCAAGCCGTCGACGGTGATGCAACGCACGTTTTCGATAAACTCGTGCTCGTTGAAGACGCTCTCCACGATTGGCAAAGCCGCTACCCGCGCGACACGTGGGTCCCGCGTTATACCTACTCGCTCGCGATGGTCTACAAGAAACTGCCGATGGAAGAAGCGCGCGTCCGAATGAACGACCTCTTCGACCTGCTCTCGTCGCATTATCCCAACAGCGAATTCGCGCAGGCCCCGCGCTAAGGCGAAAAGTTCATGCGTCGCCACCGCCTAGAGTACGGCGGCGACGCAGACTAGCTGCAGGCGGGCGATACGATGCCACGACCGCCGCCGGCAGCTAAGGCTATTGCGTCGGGGCGATCGCTCCGGCGAGATCGGCGTGCGCGAGATTGACAAGCTCCGCTCGTGTTACCGTGCGGCAATTCGCCGCGCCGCGGTCTTCGTCGCACCACTGCACGCGCGAGAGATCGATGCCGTGAAGATCCACACCGCGCAGATCTGCGCACGCCGCGTCATTGCGATCACCGACGACGTTCAGCCTGGAGGAGTCGCCGTAGTAGTTGTTGTGGCTACACAGCCGTACGTCTCCGAAGACGGCGCCGTGCACGTTGGCTTCACGCATATTCGCGCCGACGAAGTTGCCGCCTGATAGTTGTACGCCGCTCAGGTCGGCGTTGCGCAGGTTCGCACCGACGAGCCGGGCGTCGCGCAGGTCACTTTTCGCGAGCTTGGCATCACGAAAGTTCGATCCCACGAATCGAATCGAGCGCAGGTCGGCCAAGCTGAGGTCGACGCCTTCGAGATTGCAGCCGGTACATGTGCGGATCAACCCCCGCTGGTCACCATCGATCAGGTTCGATCGCTGCAGCGAAACGCCGGTAAATGTCGCGCCATCGAGGTTTGCTTTGGCGAACGTCGTTCCGCGCAGCGATGCGCCGATGAAACGCGCATTGCGCAGGTCGGCATTATTGAGGTTGGCGTTGTCGAGGTTGACACCCGTGAAGCGGACATCCGACAAGTGCGCGCCGTCGAAGTTCACGCGCCGAAGGTTGGTGCCGATCAGCGTGATGCCGTGCAGATCGACGCCGTGGAGATCCTTGCCGGCAAGATTGCAGCCCATGCAGCGATCGAGGATCGTACGAATCTCGGGGTCGGCGGCGCGAGCAATGACCGGTGTCGAGAAAAGAGCCAGAGCGGCCGCCAGCGCGGCGATGCGTCGTATCATCGTAAGTGCATTCCTCTCAAGTCGATGCCGTTGAAATTCGCGCCGGTGGTGTCGGCGCCGCTCATGTCGGCTCCGTCAAACGAGGCGCCGGAAAACGAAGCGTTGCGTAGATTCGCGCCACGGAGGTTGGCATTTTGGAAATTCGCGCCGTCGAGTCGCGCGCCGCTGAGGTTGATGCCGCGCAGATCGGCGCCCTCGAAGTTCGCTCCGATGAGCGTAATGCCGTGCAAGTCGAGATTGCGCAAATCAGCGCCCGCCAGATTGCAGCCGACGCACGAGTTGAGCAGTGCCCGGACATCGAGATTGCGGAAATCCATCTCCGACAACGAGACACCTGCCATCGTTAGGCCGCTGGTATTGGCGCCGCGCAGTGAGATGCCGTTAATGTTCGTACCAACGAACTTGGCGTTCACCAGCGACGCACCGTCCAGCCGGACGCCGGCCAAGTTGACCCCGGTAAAATGAGCGCCATCGAGTTTCGCGTTGCTCAGGTCGGTCCCGGATAGATTGACACCGGTCAGCCTCACGTTGCGCAGATCGGCACCGCGTAAATTGCGTCCGCTCAAGTCGCAGCCCATGCAATGGGCCAGGATTTTTGCGAGCGTTGCGACGTCGGCATTGGAGGGAATGTCGCGATTTCGGTGTCCGTCTTCGTCATCGATTCCGTCGAGTGCAGCCGCGCCGTCGTGCAGTCCCTCGGCGACTGCGCGCTGTACTTCGCGGGAAATGCTGCCCGGCAACGCCGCAATTTGCTCGCGCGCCTCGCGCGGTAGATGCAGTTCGCGGCGCGAACGGGCGGCCGATGGCGCCGGCGATGCAGATGGTGCATACGGTGCCGGGGCCAGTTCCGGTGTCACTTGCGCAAGGCGCGTTGCGCCATCGTGAACGAAAACCTTCACCGGTTTTTCGCGGATAACGATTCGCGCAGTCGGCAGCGGCGCGGGATGCAGGGCCGGTAGCGGTAGCGGCTCGGCCGCGGGCTTGGCCGCGACTGGAGAGGAAACGGCGACAGGCGGGGCGGGTTGCTGTGGTAGCTCGATTGCGGGCGCGCTGCTGCCGACGGCGATAATACAAGCGACTGCGGCAGCGGCAACGCCGAGCGCTGCAACCGGCGTGAGCGATGGGATTGCCGGGCGGCTCTCAAGCAGCGACTCGATGCGGATCGAAATCTGCTTGCGCGTCAACAGTGCGCCGGGTGCAACGATTGCATGTTCGGGCATGCGCATTTCGCGTGCCAGGCGCCACAGCGATTTCGCGTACTCTTGGGCGTGGCCTGTTTCGTTCACGACCGCGTCGTCCGAGGCGATTTCGCGTTCGAGCGCGATGCGCGCGCCGACGAGCCAGACGATCGGATTGAACCAGAAGATACGCTCGATCAAGCGCTGCGCCAAATTTGTCCAGTCATCGTAGCGGCGTAAATGCGCGTGCTCGTGACGAATGAGCTGGTCGATTGCGGCAAGTCCGCTGTGCGTTGCGAGTTCGGTCGGAATCAGAATCACCGGGCGCCGGAATCCGATTGCGACCGGCGTTTCGGTCTCGAAGCTCAAGCGCAAGTAAATCTCGCGATCGTGCGCGTGGTTTTCCGTCAGCCACGGTAAATCGTCGGCGAGGTCACCTTCGAGTGGGCTCGAGCGTTTTTTGAGTCCGCGCACGCGCACCAGACTCGCCAGTAACCCCGCCAGTCCAGCGATCGCGCCGGCGATCCAAACGCCGACGATCGTTAGTGCGGCAAGGCGAGTCAGATGTGGTTGCCACGCGGGCATCACGAATGAGAAGCGCGGCGCCGGAGCGGTTTGCGCCGGGGATGCCGGCGCTTGCATTTGCGCCGGCGACCGGTGGGTGACCGTCGCTGGACGAACGGTTTGCCGGGCCGGCGATGCGGACCACTGGTTCGCAGGCGCGGCAAAGGCGCGTGCCGCGGATACCCCAAACCCCGCGAGCGGCATGATGGCGGTCGCCAGGAGTGCGATCGTCCAAAGCGCATGGCGCGCGGTCGCGCGCAGTGCAATGGTACAGACGAGGCCGAAGACCAAACCGAAGAGCGCCGCGCCGAGCAGAACGCTGAGCACGATCGCGTGCAGTGCGGCGGCAACGATCGCCTCGATCACTTCTTGAATCCGCCCTTACGGTCGATCAGTTCGCGTAGCCGGGCAAGTTCAGCATCGTCCACGTCCTCGGATTCGAGGAGATTGAGAACGAGTTCGCGCGGCGAGTTATTGAAGAAGCGCGACACGACATGCTGCACGACGCTGCGTTGTGCGTCTTCGCGCTCGACGGCCGGCTTATAAATGAACGCACGGCCGACGGCTCGGTGCTTCACATAGCCTTTTTGCTCGAGTATGCGCATCGTCGTCAGCACGGTATTGTAGGCAAGCGGCGGATCGCCGAGCGATTCGGTCACTTCCGCGACGGTCGCCGTGCCGCGGGACCAGAGAATATCCATAAGGCGGTACTCTGCCTCAGTGAGGGTGGGGGATTTCTTACGGGCCATGCATCGAGGCTAACATGGCCCGCGGCCTGTGTCAACTAAAGATATAATAGATAAACCCGGCAAGCCCGAGTCGAAGGCCCGGCCATGACCTTTCCCGACCAGCTTTTCGCATATTGGCCCGCTGCCGTCACCGTGGTCGCGATTGCGGTCGCGACCCTGATCGTGGCACGGGTAGCTACCGCCCGAATCCCCCGCATGTTTCCCTCGGCGTCGCTGATTGCGACCGTCCTGCGGATAACCATTATCGCGGTCGGCTTTCTCGTGGCGCTCGGGTCGCTGGGCATCTCGGTCGCTCCGGTGCTCACGGCTTTGGGTGTCGGCGGCTTGGCGGTGGCACTCGCGCTACGCGATACGCTGGCCAATTTGTTCGCGGGGATTCAAATTCTCGCGTCGCGGCAAGTGCTGCCCGGTGACTTCGTGCGCTTCGACGGCGGCGAAGGCTATGTCGCCGACATCACCTGGCGCAACACGTCGATTACGGACTCCGTCGGTGGCCGCCTGATCGTCCCGAACGAAAAACTCGCCGGCTCGATTGTGACCAACGCGACCCGGCCTGACGGCCTGCACCTTGTCTACACGTTCGGACTTTCGCCGGGCCTCGACATTCCGGCGATTCTGGCCGCGGCCCGCACGCAGCTCGCGCCGCTTGGGATATCCGAATTGCGCGTCGTGGCGCAGAGCGAAGCCGCCGTAACGTGCGCGGCGCTCGTGATAACCGGTTCTACCGCCGACGCGTTCGCGCATCGTGCCGCAATCGCAGAAGCGGTCACCGGTGTCAGCTTGAAGCGGGCTTAAGGGGTATTTAACCTCGGCTCGGTATGCATAGACGATGAGCGATATTTCACGCCCGGACTTTCTAAAAGCCGGCGCCGCAGCGACCCTCGCATTCGGTTCCGGCATTTTGCCGGCCGCAGCAGCGATGCCCGCGAGCCGCCTGAATGACATCGATCACTTTGTGATCTTGATGCAAGAGAATCGTTCGTTCGATCATTACTTCGGGACCTTACGTGGTGTGCGCGGATTTTCCGATGCCGCCGCGCTCAAGCATCCCGATGGGCGCAGCGTCTTCTACCAGCCGGACGCGATCAATCCCGACGGGTACGTGCTGCCCTTTCATCTCGACACCTCGCGAACGAGCGCACAGCAACTGCGCGATCTCAGCCATGAGTGGGACGCGCAGCACGCGTCGCTCAACGACGGGAAAATGGATGGCTTCGTCAGCGCGCACCGCGACAAGAACGGCACCGCCGGTCCACTGACGATGGGATATCATACGCGGGCAGATCTGCCGTTCTATTATACGCTTGCTGACGCGTTCACGATTTGCGATGCGTACCATTGCTCGGTGCTGGGCCCGACATATCCAAACCGCCTCTACTCCATGACCGGAACGATCGATCCGGGCGGAATGCGCGGCGGTCCGGTTTTGAACAATGACGCTGCTAAGGGTGGGCACACCTATGCGTGGGAGACATATCCCGAGCGGCTCGAGCGAGCCGGCATTTCGTGGCAAGTGTACTATGACGTGTATGACGACTACCTGATGAATATGACACGGTTCTTCAAGCCGTTTCAATCGCCGGGCACGCCGCTCTACAACCGCGCGCGGCGCGGACAGCCGATCGATCGGTTTCTCGAAAACCTGCGCACCGGGAATTTTCCGCAAGTGACGTGGGTGCTTGGACACGCCGAACAAACCGAACATCCGCAATACTATCCGGCGTCCGGCGAACACTTCGTGCGTACGATACTCCAGGCGCTCTGGTCCAACCCCAAGGTTTGGTCGCGCACGGCGTTCATCTTGATGTACGACGAGAACGATGGCCAGTTCGACCATGTCGTGCCGCCGATGCCGCCGCCGGGGACGGCCGACGAGTTTGTCGACGGAAAACCGATCGGTCTTGGCTTCCGCGTGCCGTGCATGGTGATTTCGCCGTATTCGCGCGGCGGCTACGTGTGCAGCGAAACGTTCGACCATACATCGGTTCTGCGGTTGCTTGAAACGCGCTTCGGTGTTGAAGTTCCCAACCTGAGCGCGTGGCGACGCGCAACGTGCGGCGACCTGACAAGCGCTTTTGCTTTTAACGAGGGGCCGCAGCTCGATGTGCCGCCGATGCCGGAGACCGCCGAGCGGCTGGCGAGCATTTACGAGACGGTGCCGACGTTACCGCGACCCGACGTTCCCAAAGTCCAGGCAATGCCGGTTCAAGAAGCCGGTACGCGCCCTAGCCGGCGCGGCGCGGTCCTTTGAAGACGTAGAACAACAGCGCAAGTGAAGGGATAAGGACGACCGCCCCGCCCGCGCAGGCGATTAAAAATGCGACAATCATGGCGTCGCTTGATGCTGCCGCCGTCAGTGTGAGGTGGCCCGCAATGAGCGACGGCGCTTGAGCGCCGAACCAGCCGATGAGGATCGCCAGTGCTTCGGCGCCGACGGCGACGCGCGCTACGAGGCGCGCTCGGCGCGCGACGGCCACCGCGACGACGAGCCCCAGCACAATCGCGCAACTGATGGCGATTGCGGCGTGCGGGGTAAGAAGCGCGGCGAACAGATCGCTCTCGGTAACGCGTGCGATCGCAATGGGGATTGCCCCGGCAATCCACAGCGCGAACGTCGCGATGATTGCGCGCCTACGAAAATCATTCTGCAACGGTTCGCCTTCGGCTTCATCGGCGAGGAAAACCGCAGCGATTTGCGCACATGCGACAAGCGCGAACACGCCGACCGCGAGCGCAAACGGCGAAAGCCACGCATAACGCCCGGTCGCAAGTGCCCCCACGCTGTCGCCGAGCCAGAATGGTGTTAGGAGCGATGCGGCGCCAAAGACGGCGGTCCAGCCGTGCGCCACAGAAGACTCGGGCGTCGCGTAGTTTCGGAAGACAAAGGCAGCGCCGCGCAGCACGATGCCGACAAGTGCGAACGTGAGCGGCGCATTCAACATCGTGGCGATATCGGCAAAGGCCGGCGGAAAGCACGTGAATAGTGTGACGATCGCAAAGATCAACCAGACGTGATTTGCTTCCCAGACCGGGCCGATCGCGTGCGTGATCGCGTCGCGTTGCGCGTGACGTCGCGGGCCCGTCGCCAGCAAATCCCACACACCGCCGCCAAAATCGGCGCCGCCAAAAATCGCATACAGCACGATCGCCGCCAGGCCGACAAGCGCGGCGCCTTCGGCCGGGTTCACGTTCTGGCACCGCGATCGACTTGCCGCAAGAGCCACCAGCACGTTGCCGCGAGCACGACGTAAATGAGGGTGAAGCCATAAAACGCGATGTCGATTCCGGGCGCGATCGTTGCCGCATCGGTCGTTCGGATCAGTCCGCGCGCGATCCACGGCTGTCGGCCGAATTCCGTCACGCACCAGCCGGCTTCGAGTGCGACAAGAGCGAGCGGAGCGCCGCACCCGATCACGGTTGCCAGCAGGCGCGACATGTTTCGCCTGCGCAGCACGGTCATGAACCATGCGGCGGCGATGAGGAACAACGCCGTGCCCGAGCCGACCATCGCATCAAACGAGAGGTGCGTCAGTTCGATGGGTGGGCGATCGTCTGCGGCAATATCGTTGAGGCCGGTCACTTGCGCGTTTGGGTTGCCGGCGACGAGCAGGCTCAATGCGTAGGGAATTTCGATGGCGCCGTCGATGCGATCGGCGCGTGCGATGCCGCCGATTGCGATCGGCGCACCACGCTGCGTGTGATACACCGCTTCCATTGCGGCAAACTTCGCGGGCTCGTGGTCAGCGTCGAAGCGCGCGAGAATATCGCCGGCAATGATTTGAGACGGGATAGCAATTGCTGCCATCACCATCGCGATTCGCAGCCCCGCCGCTACGTGCGCACGCCGGTCGCCACGCAGCCACGCGACTGCACATACCGCGGCCGCGGCGAACGCGGTGAAAACGAAGGCGGCGAGTGTCGCGTGTGTGATTTCAACGAGCCACGGGCGCGCGAACATCGCGACGAGCGGCTGGACATCGGTCACCGCGCCGCTCTCGATGCGAAAACCCGTCGGCATTTGCATCCAGGCGTTGGCCATCGTGATAAAGATCGCCGATATAGGCCCGCTGAGAACGATCGGTAGTGCTGCAAGCCAGTGCGCGCGTGGTGATAGGCGCTCCCAGCCGTACAGGTAGAGCCCGATAAAGATCGCTTCGATAAAGAAGGCAAAGCCCTCGAGCGAAAACGGCAAGCCGATGATTCCGCCGGCGTAGCGCATGAAGCCGGGCCAGAGTAGGCCGAGTTCGAACGAGAGAATCGTGCCCGATACGGCGCCGACGGCGAAGAGTATCGCCATGCCCTTGGCCCACGACCGCGCGAGATCATAGTATGCACGATCGCGTGTACGCAACCACATGCCTTCGGCTGCAAAAACGAGCAGCGGAAGCGCAACGCCCAGTGCGGCAAACACGATATGGAACCCAAGCGAGGTCCCCATCTGTGCACGCGCTGCCAGCACATGGTCCATGTTCCGATAATACTTCCGTAGCGTTCGCGCAGTGACCGCTTTTGTCGGCTGTCACACAACGGGTTAAAAAAGAAAACGGCGGCCGCCAAAGCGGTCGCCGTTTCGTCATCCGAACAGTTGGGATTACTTGAGGTTGACGGCCACGTAGCCGTCGCCTCGCGCGCCGACTTTTTGATCGGCGAAAATCTTTGATGCGGCTACGCTATCGGGATTCGAACACGGACCCGCAGCAAACTCGCCGCCGACCGTCGACGAAATCAAGAAATGTTCGCCCGGCGAACGGCGCTTTGATTTATCGACGATCATGCCGGCATAGACTTGCTGGATCGCCTGATGATCGCACGCGCGGAAGAAGGCTTCGGTCTTCTTGTGAGCATCGTATTTGAAGCCCTCAAACGATGCGATCAGCTTCCCGGTATCCGTCGTACCGGCGGCGTTGAGGCGGTTGACGATATTCTCGGCGGCAACGTATCCGAGATACTGACGCCAATCGACGTTGGGTGATTTCTTTTTGAGATCCGCGTAGCACCGTGCGGTCGTTGCGCCGCCGGCGTCCGGGCCCCAGACGTATCCCCAGATCGAACCAACGAGGTCGTCGACCGGCATGCCGACGGCGACATCATCGCCGCAAAGAATGCCGCCGAACTTCATTTTCTTATTCAGACCGAGCTGAACTGCAGCTTTCGTCGCGTTCTGCGTGTCAGGTCCGTAGTTGCAAAACACCAGCACGTCGGCGTCGGTGTTACGGGCCTTCGTAAGGTACGACGAGTAGTCGGTTTGCCCGAGCGGATGTTTGTCGTTGCCGACTTCACTACCACCGTGCGCGAGCAAGATTTTGAGGAAGCGGTCGTGCGCGTCGTTACCGAACGCATAATCCGCCGTCAAGAAATACCATTTCTTGCCGAACTTCAAGAGCGCCGGTCCGACCGCGTTTGAAAGCATCGCGTTGGATGTTGTTTGGCGGAACGTAACCTTATTTGCTTTGGGGCCGGTGATGTTCGTGTCGTGCGTGCCGATCGCGAGGAAGAACGTTCCCGCATCTTCGCACGCCGCGGAAACGGCGAGCCCGACGCCCGAACTCAAGCAACCGATGAGCACGTCGACTTTATCCTGGCTGATGAGGCGCTTGGCTTCGGTCGTTCCGACGGCCGGCTGGTTTGTGTCGTCGCCCTTGACGATCTGATACTTAATGCGCGAGTTCGCTTTCATCGCGTTTTCGATCGCCGCTTCAATCCCCCACTGTTGTGATTGGGACGCCGACGCGTACACGCCGGAGAAACCGTCGATATGACCGATCTTGACCGTCGCACCCCCGCCGGCGGCGATTACGTCGCGCGCGGGGGCCAGCGGTGCGGCACCGGCCGCGCGGGTTTCGAGAAGTGGGAAGCCGAGCGCGGCGGCGCCGGCAATACCGAGTGCACCGGTGCGGCGAATGAATTCAGCGCGATCGACGGAACCGTCGAGCCGTTTGTCTTCCATGGTACTCCTTGCCATTGGGGGACTGTTCGCGCTGAAAATTAGCTGCAAGTCTGGGAAGTCTTGCCAAAAGGGCCGGCCGTACGACGGCGAAGATGCGGGCGATGAGCGATGAGCGGTCCGAGCCTAAAGTCGTCCTGCTCGTCCGGCTGCTCAGCGCGATCGACGAAGGGCGCTACGCGTTCGAAGAACTCAAGGAACGCATCGCCGACGGCCGGCCGCCGAGCACGCGCAGCTTGCGGCGCTATCTTGCGATCCTATCCGAAGCGGGATTTCCCTGGTATTTCGATCGTGCCAGTAGCACGTACCGCTTCGCGGACGGCTACAGCCTGCGCCGGCTCAACCTCACGCAGCACGAACTGTTCGGCTTGGTCACGCTCAAGCGGCTCGGCTCGTCGCTCGGCGGGACGCTCGCGAGCTACATCGACGAAACGACGACGAAGCTGTTGGCTTCGAGCGACCGCCGGTCGGCCGGGGCCCTCGACGGTTCGTCGTTTGCGATCCGCCTTGACGCCGTCGCACTCGAACCCGAAGTCGAGCGCGTGTTTGAACTCCTACAAAATGCGGAGCGCGAGCGCCGGCGCGTGGCGTTCGCCTACGTCGACAAGAATGCTGCGCGCACGACGCGCCGCGTGGATGCCTACGGCTTTATCGTTTCGTCGGGCCGGATCTATCTGGTCGGGTACGATCACACGCGGACGGACATGCGTGTCTTTGCCGTCGATAATATCGAGAAGCCCAGCGTGCTGCCGCAGACCTTCGAGCGGCCGGCGGACTTCAATCTTGAGGCGTACGGGGCGAACTCGGTGAGCGGGGTCTGGCAAAGCGATACGCTGACCGATGTGACGGTGCGGTTCTCGGCGGTCGTCGCCAAGGCCGCGGCGGCGGCGAACGTCGCCCGTGAGAAGCGCGTCGCACGGCGCGACGACGGCGCCGTCGAAATAACGTACCGGGTCGGTGACCCGCTTGAAATCGTTCGCTGGTCGATGGGATGGGGTGCCGAAGCCGAAGTCATCGCACCGGAATCGGCCCGCGCAGCCGCGCGCGACATTGCGCAACGCATCGTATCCCGCTACGAGCCGGCCTGACCGTCGCTCCACCGTGAAAGGACCCCAGATGTTTTTGTTCCGGTCGCTTCTCGCCGCAATGCTCTGTGCCGTGGCCGTGACGGGAGCATCCGTTACCGCCCGCGCCGCGACCCCGGCGGGTCAGCCAGTAGACGGCATACCCTGTCAGGCTGCCGAGGGTGTCGCGATGCACATTCACCCGCACCTCACGATTCTCGATCACGGCAAGCCCATCGTTATTCCCGAAGATGTGGGCCGTCCGCTCGCAGCGCAATGCCTGTACTGGCTGCACACGCACACGCCCGACGGCATTATCCACGTCGAATCGCCGAAGTTTATGACCTTCACGCTCGGCCAGTTCATGGACGTCTGGGGTGAGCCGCTGAGCAGAACGAATGTCGCAGGCGCGAGGCCCGGCAAAGGCGAGAAAATCGCTGTGTACGTTCAAGGACGCCCGTACGCCGGCGACCCGCGGAAGATTGAATTTGCTCAGCACCTCGACATCGCGATCCTCGTGGGGCCGCCGTACCGCATTCCCAAGCCGTTCACCGACTGGAACGGCAACTAAGGGATCTCCGAGCGCACCTTGCGCTGTGAAAAACGCGAAAACGCTGTGAGTGATTGTGAAAAACTCCACTTTCTTGTGGATAAGCGCTCGCTCGGCGCGTGACCCCCTTGCAACGCTTTTTGTCGTGTGACATTATCGATTCACGACAGAGATGTCGGACGGCTGACGAGCAGCCGTGGAAGTGAAACTGATGCGACGCGAAAGTGTCGCGGAGATTCAAATCCAATGGCCTTCGACGCCATCCGGGCCGCGCAATCGGCGCAGGTGAGCGCAACACCAAACAACTCGAATGTACGAACCCCGCGGCTCACGCAGCGGGGTTCGTCATATGTTGGGGTCTGGCGCGCGCCGGTACGTTGGGGTCCGGCGCGCGCCGGGCT
>Ga0302324_100003727_pt1 | contig 34327 bp, 29 predicted proteins | sample Palsa_T0_1_FD_201949 | JGI IMG/M metagenome (GOLD analysis project Ga0302324, IMG submission 201949) | Peat permafrost microbial communities from Stordalen Mire near Abisko, Sweden - Palsa_T0_1 | ecosystem: Environmental > Terrestrial > Soil > Palsa > Peat permafrost | place: Sweden: Abisko...
CCGCCGCGGCCGCGCCGCGGGTACCCGCCATGGCAGCGTGCGCGCGCTCGAGCACGCTGCGGGGCGCATCGAAGGGCGCCTTGGCGAATGCCGCCGTGGCGCACCGCGCCGCTTGTGCTGCAAAAGTACCGTGCCCCAAACCATCGATGACTATTGCCGAGGTCACGCCATCCTCGATCGCCAGGCGCCAGGCATCGCCACATTCGCTCTCACCGGCGAGCGCCACGCTGATCGCGCCGAAGCGCTCGGCAGGGCCGGCGCCGATGCGCGCCATGATCACCGTACCCTCGCCGGCGACCGAATAGATGTCGAACTCGCTTGCCAGCCGACGCACTGCCCCCAGTCCATTGCCGGCCGTTCCAGCGGTCGAGTAGCCGTCGGCCATGCAGCGCGCCACATTCTCCATGCCAGGGCCGCGGTCGATCGATATGAGCTCGATCATATGAGCGCCTTGCGAGGCAACGGCTTGCGTCAGCAGCTCACCACCGCCGCTATGCCGTACTAGATTGGTGGCGAGCTCGGTGGCGGCAATGGCCACGCGACCGGCCGCAGTGGCGTCCAGTCCGTGCAATTGGGCGAGCCGTTGAGCCTGCCGCCGAGCCTCACCAATTTTGCTCTCCTCGTCGATATGATGACGGCTCTGGATCGTCAGACCATGCATGGCCACGTTTCACTTCCAGCGGGCAATGCTGACCCGAGTGCCCGCACCCGCGCGCGAATCGATTTCAAACTGATTGACCAATCGTCGGGCGCCGGACAGACCCAGACCCAGTCCGGTGCCCGATGTCCAACCATCGCTCATCGCTAGCTCGAGATCCGGGATGCCGGGACCCTCGTCACTGAAGGTCAGTTTCAGACCGTTACGGGTCCCCTCTTTCAGCAGCTCCCAATGCATGGTGCCGCCGCCGCCGTAAATCAGCGCATTACGCGCCAGCTCGCTGGCAGCGGTCACGATCTTGGTCTGATCCACCAGTGAAAACTCAAGGCTCTGGGACATTCGTCGTACCAGCTGGCGTGCAAGCACGATATCGTGCTCGGAACGCAGCGGCGCTTCACCGCTCGTTGGCGTCGTGGTCATCGAGGTTGGAAAGTTTTCCACGTAGCAGACTCATTCCTCGTTCGACATTGAGCGCCGTGGCAATACCCGGAAGCGACAGACCCAGCTCCACCAGCGTGATGGCCACCGCGGGCTGCATGCCCACCAGTACCGTGGCGCAGTCCAAAATTCGCCCCATGGCGGAAATGTCGGACAGCATGCGGCCGATGAATGAATCGACCATTTCCAAGGCAGAGATATCAATCAGCACACCCTTGGCGCCGTTACGTTCAATCGCGTTGGTCAAATCATCCTGAAGTTGCAGCGCCAATTGATCATGCATATCGACCTGAATGGTGACAAGTAGGAAGTTGCCCATTCGCAGGACCGGAATTCGCTCCATGGTGGCGCTCAGTGCGTAATCTTGTAGCCGCTGCGCTTGAGCGCTAAAGCTAACGCATCTGCCAGGTTGGCTTTGGTGGTCACGCCCTGCAGATCCACGCCCAGGTGCACGATGGTCTGTGCGATCTGCGGCCGAATGCCGCTGATGATGCATTCGGCGCCCATCAGGCGCAGCGCGGTCACAGTCTTCAGGAGATGTTGCGCCACCAGCGTATCGACGGTGGGTACGCCGGTGATGTCGATAATGGCGATCTCCGAACCGGTGTCGACGATTTTCTGCAGCAGAGACTCCATGACGATCTGTGTGCGGGCGGAATCGAGCGTGCCGATCATGGGCAATGCCAGGATGCCATCCCACAATTTCACGACTGGCGTCGACAGCTCGAGCATTTCCTGCTGCTGACGATTGATCAATTCTTCGCGCGCCTTTTGAAAGGTCGATACCGTGTGCAGTCCCAATGTATCCAGCAGCTCGGTGGCAGCCCAGACTTCGTCGGCCAGAAGCGCGGCGTCCTTGCCCGACTCTGTCCGCAGGGCATCGAACAGCGGTCGCTTGAACGAGAAAATGAAACTGGCGGTTTCGCCCGATGAGAAACCCTGCTGCGCGCGTGAACGCGACAGGCCCTCGAGGAATTCACGCAGTGGACGCGCTTCGGGGCTCTTTAGATCGGCCGGGTTCCTAACCTGGGCCGCCGCGCTCAGCAGTTGCAGGAATTGCCTGCTCTGCTGCTCGAGTTCATCCGGAGTAATCCGCCCCTGAGCCGAGACGGCGTTTGAGGTCGACAGGTCCTTGAGCCATTGGGCGTTTAATTCGCCGGCGCGCTGTTTGAGTACAGTCGCGATCATGCCGCTGGACGCCATTTCCGTTCCTCCTCCGCCAAGTCATTGATAGTGCAAGCAGTTCAGCAGCGTTGCTTGGCAGCGGCTGTCGAGACCGTTGTTCATTTGAGCCGAGAGCCCCCGTAGCCTCGCCACGCTGGATGCGCTGCGTGGCCGCGTGCAGGGTGTTCAGATCGGTAAATTTTACGCACGCCGCGGCGAAGGCTACATCGCCGATATGGCCGAGCGTCATTATAACGGGGGGCTGTCCGCGACAGGCGCTTTTTCAATGAGATGGCGCGCCGACTACTCGGACCCCATTGCGCCGCTGCCCCCGACGCGGGTCAATTCTGGCGGGAACGGTGGGTATCGCCCATCCGTCCCCGCCAAATCAGCGCCCTCACGGATTGCCCATGGAACCTGATGAAGACGAGCCAAAACCGCCGCCGGACGATGAGGAACCCGCCGGCCCCGTATTCGCAGGCGGCACCGCTGTGCTTGAGGGCGGCACCCCTGTGCTTGAAGGCGGCACCGGCGTGCTTGAGGGCGGCACCGGCGTGCTGCTCGGGGGTACCGCAGGGTTCACGCCAGGTGTCGTGGGCACTCCCGGGGCTGTGGGAACGCCGGGGGCGGTGGGCGCACCCGGTGCAGCTGGCGCACTCGCCGCGCCCGGCGCCCCACCCGCTCCTGGCGCGGCTGCGCCCGCGCTCGAGCCTGGGGCCGCTGCCCTCGCCAGAGGCACGATTGCGCCAGCAAGGGCCAGCAATATCAGCGCGGCCATTGAGGGGCCGCCAAATCTCGTTGCACGCATAAGCTGCTCCTACGACACTTTGTAATGGAATATCAAGCTAGCTTGCTCCGCAGCAGGCGAATGTCGGCGCAGCGGCCGGATCAGCGTCAGTGCAGACGCCTTGAACTCAGCGCGTTTGCTCACTCGCAGAATCGGGCGTTCGCTCGTGCTGCAGTTGCGCGCAAAAGTTTTCCAACAGCTGCTCAATGCGCTCCGGTTCGGCCGGTTTCGGCAGATGAACGTCAAAGCCGGCCTCGCTCGACGCCTTGCGGTCCTCACGCTGATCCCAGCCGCTGATTGCCAGTAGCAATGCCTGCTTGCCCCACTCCTGCTGTCGCACGCCGCGAGCCACATCACAGCCAGTGAGCTCAGGCATACCAATATCAAGGATCAATGCATTCGGCTGCTCGCGCAAGGCAAGCCTTAGCGCTTCGTCGCCTGAATGCGCGAGCCACACGCGGCAGCCCGACATGGTCAGCAGTATGGCGAGCGACTCGGCGGCATCGCGATTGTCATCGGCCACTAGCACTTTGAATCCTGGAATCATAATCCAGTATTTCCAAGCCACCGCGCGAGCGCAATAAGTGCTCTCCGACACGGGCGCTTAGATTGGCGGTTGCGCCATCAGAGCGTCCGACAGCAGCCGCGCGCGGCATGGACCTACAGACTCTGGCGCTGCGCGCGCCGACACTGCATCCTCTGCATTCATGGCAGCGAGGAACGCAAGTGCCCAGCACCAGGCTCTCGATCTATCGCGCCAAGCGCGACTTCGGGCAGACCTCGGAGCCGAAAGGCTCCAAGGGGACCACCAAGTCGAAGCGCTTGCGCTTCGTCATCCAAAAACATGCTGCTCGACGCTTGCACTATGATTTGCGGCTCGAGCTCGACGGAGTGTTCAAGTCCTGGGCCGTCACGCGCGGCCCCTCGCTGAATCCCGCCGATAAGCGTCTGGCGGTCGAAGTCGAGGACCATCCGCTCGACTATGGTGATTTCGAGGGCACCATCCCTCAGGGGCAGTACGGCGGCGGCACGGTGCAGCTGTGGGACCGAGGCTATTGGGACCCGCTGCCCGGACGCAGCGCACAGGAAGCACTCAAGGCCGGAGATCTCAAGTTCACGCTCGACGGCCAGCGCCTGCATGGCAGCTGGGTGCTGGTGCGCATGCGCCACGAGCGCAACGGGGGCAAGCGCAACAACTGGCTGTTGATCAAACATCGCGATCAGGCTGCGGACACTACTGACGCGCAGGCGCTGCTCGCCGAAGACCGATCGGTCGCCTCGGGCCGCAGCATGGCAACAATCGCCGCAGGAAAGGGCAAGGGGCCGAAGCCCTTCATGCTGGCAGCGCCGAGCGCGAAGCCGGACGCAGTTTGGCAATCCAAGCAAGTCGCGGCCAGGAAATCCACGGCCGCGCCATCGCCAGCCACCAAGAGCGGGCCCATGCCGCGCTTCATCGAACCGCAGTTGTGCACATTGGTTGAGCGGCCGCCGGCCTCGGACGGCTGGATACACGAAGTCAAGCTGGACGGCTATCGCTTGCAGTTGCGCGTTGAGGACCGCCACAGCGTGCTAAGCACGCGCAGCGGACTGGATTGGAGCGCGAAATTTCCTGAGATAGCGTATGCGGCGCAGCCGCTGCCCGACTGTATCGTCGATGGTGAGGTGGTAGCGCTCGATGCAAATCGAGTGCCGAGTTTTGCCGATCTGCAGGCGGCACTATCGGATCGCGAGACTGCGCAACTGACATTCTTCGCCTTCGATCTGCTGTACCTGAAGGGCGAGGATGTGCGCGCGTTGCCGCTGTCCGAGCGCAAGCGGCGGCTCGAGGACATGCTGCAACGCCTGGACGCGCAGGCCATCCGCTACTTGCAGCATTTCGAAGCCAAAGCCGACGCGGTACTGGCGTCGGCTTGCCAAATGTCGTTGGAGGGAATCGTGTCAAAGCGCCTGGATGCCGCGTACGTTTCGGGCCGCTCCGGCGACTGGACCAAAGCCAAGTGTCGCGCGGGACACGAAGTGGTGATCGGCGGCTATACGCTACGCGCGGGGCTGCCGAGATCGTTGCTGGTCGGGGTCAACCGCGAGGATCACCTGGTGTACGTCGGCCGCGTCGGCACTGGCTTTGGGCAGCGCGCGCTCAAAACACTGTGGCCGCGATTGAAGGCGGCCACCTCGAAGAGCAATCCTTTTGCCGCCCGTGGCGCGCCACCAGCGGATAAGGACGTGCGTTGGGTCAAGCCGGAACTGGTGGCCGAGATCGAATTTGCCGGCTGGACCGAATCGGGCATGGTGCGTCAGGCCGCCTTCAAGGGTCTGCGCGAGGACAAGCCCGCGCGCAGCGTGCAGGCCGAGCGGCCATCGAAGTTGCGCCGCACCGACCCGCCCGCTCTGCCCGCCGCATCAACGCCCCGCTCTGTGCGTGCCAGCGCTAAAGCAACCCGTCGTGCCAGTCCGGCCGCGTCGGCGCCGAGCGACGCCGCCGTGGTCATGGGGCTGCGGATTTCCCAGCCGGATAAGAGCCTGTGGCCCGATGCCGGGGACGGACGGCCGGTCAGCAAGCTCGAGCTGGCGCAGTATTTTGCAGCCGTCGGCGACTGGATGATCGGCCACATCGCCGCACGCCCGTGCTCGTTGGTGCGGGCACCGGATGGCATCGGACGACAGCGTTTTTTTCAACGTCACGCCATGCCGGGCCAGTCGAACCTGTTCGAGCTGATCACGGTCAGCGGCGATCGCAAGCCCTACCTCGCCATCGACCGCGTTGAGGGTTTGATCGCTGCTGCACAGAGCGCAGCGCTCGAACTGCATCCATGGAACTGCGCCCCGCATGAGCCTGACGTGCCCGGCCGGCTGGTGTTCGATCTCGACCCCGCACCCGATGTCGCCTTCAGCGCGGTCATTGCTGCCGCGATCGAAATGCGCCAACGCCTTGAAGCCGTGGGTCTTACCAGTTTCTGCAAAACCACAGGCGGCAAGGGCCTGCACGTGGTCACACCTCTTTCTGCGGGCCGTGAACAGCTCGACTGGAGCGCCGCCAAAACCTTTGCCCAGGCCATCTGCGTACACATGGCAGCGGACAGTCCCGAGCGCTTCCTGACCACCATGGCCAAGAAGGATCGCCACGGACGGATATTTCTCGACTACCTGCGCAATGACCGCATGGCCACCGCCGTGGCGCCGCTGTCCCCGCGCGCACGCGAGGGCGCGAGCGTGTCGATGCCATTGCTGTGGTCGCAGGTTCGCGCCGGCCTGGATCCTATGCGCTTCACGGTGCGCACTGCCCCGGCACTTCTGACCCGCTCAAAGCCGTGGAGCGACTACGACAAAGCGGCACAGCCGCTGCGCGCGGCGATCGCGCGTTTCACACAAGCCGAACCCGCCGACGACTCGAAGCTCGCGCGCAAGCATCGCGCACCACGGTCAAAACGCGCTACCGCCCGCGCGCGAACGCAGGCGGCCACCTGAGAGTGTTTCAGGCTTGCTGTGCCGGCGCGTCCAAAAGCTTTTCCAGACGAATCGGCAGTTTGCGTACTCTGACGCCGGTGGCATGGAATACCGCATTGGCGATGGCGGCATTCATGCCGACATTGCCGAGTTCCCCTACACCCTTGATGCCCAGCGGATTCATCTGGGTATCGAGCTCGGGCAGCATGATGGTTTGGATGTCGATGATGTCGGCATTGACTGGAATCAGATACTCGGCGAGATCGTCGTTGTAATAACGCGCCTGCCGGCGGTCGATATCGGTCGACTCGTGCAGTGCTGCGGAAATGCCCCAGATCTGGCCGCCCATGAGCTGGCTTTTCGCAGCCATCGGGTTCACGATTCGACCGAATGAGAATGCGCCCACGGCGCGCGGCACCCGAATCTCACAGGTGCGCCTGTGCACGCGCACCTCCACGAACTGCGCGCCGAAGGCAAACTGCATTCTGTCCTTCAAATTGGCGCCGCCCACGAGCGCGGCTTTGCCGGTATAGAGTTTTGACGGCGCGTCCGGCTTGGCGCCCGGCGGATTGTTTTCCACATAAACCTCGATCGCGCCCTGTCCGATGCGGCCGGCTGCCTGCTGCAACGACTCGCGACGATCGTCCGGCGCCACCAGGCTGCCGTCATGCAGCTTAAGGACCGTGGGATCGGCGCCCGCAAAGGTGCTGGACGCGTCGGCGACGGCCGCGCGCGCAATTTGATCGCGGATCTGCTCACATGCCTTGGCCACCGCATTGCAAACACTGGCCGTGGAATTTGATCCCCCTGACACCGGTGCCGGCGGCAAACGGGTATCCCCGCTCTCCACTTGAATGCGCGCAATGGGCAGACCCAGGCCCTCGGCCGCAGTAATGGCCATGGCAGTGCGTACACCATTACCAATCTCGTGCGTGGCGCTTTGTACGCGCGCCGAACCTTCAGGCGTCAAACGCAGGCGCGCGGCTGCGGGCGCCGCTTGTGTCGGGTACATGGTGGTTGCGGCCCCCAACCCACCCACCAATCCCCGTCGCTCATGGAACGCGGTGCGGGCGTGCGTCGCGACCAACCGAAGGTTGCCGATGCGGCCTCGAAGCACTCGCGTAGGTGGCGGCTGCTATAGGGCAGGCCCTTGATGGGTTCGATCGCGGTGTCATTGATCAAACGCAATTGCACCGGATCCATATTCAACGCATAGGCCAGCTCGTCCATGCCGCATTCGAGCGCGAATAGGTATGGAGTCTCAGGCGGACTGCGCATGAAGCCCGGCGTGTTGCGATCGGCGCGCACGATACTGACTTTCGAGTCCACATTGGGGCAGGCATACAATCGGGTACTCGCATCAGTGCCCGACACCGAATAGGCGTCAGGGCGCGAGCTGATCTCCCAACCCTCGTGACGCAGCGCGCTGAGCTTGCCATCGGCTGTCGCCCCGAGCTGTATATGGTGGCGCGTCTCGGCCCTGTAGGTGGCGATAGTGAAACCCTGGTCGCGCGTGGCCACCAGCTTGACCGGCCGGCCCAGCTTGCGCGCGGCCACGGCAATGAGGGCCGTGCGCTGAGTGAGCGAGCCCCGCGATCCAAATGCCCCGCCGACGAACGGCGAGACGACGCGGATGTCATCGGCCGACATGTTGAGCTGCTGGGCCAGACCGTTTTTTGCGCCCCAGACGTTCTGACTGGATTCCCAGATCGTCAGGCTGCCGCCTTCCCAGGCTGCGATGGAGCTGAACAACTCGATGGGGTTATGGTGCTGGGTGGCCGTTTCATATTGCACATCGATGCGGGCCGCTGCCCAAGCGAACGCGCCGCCGAAGTCTCCGACGCGGGGATCTTCCTTGCCGTTCGAGCCTACGGTTACTCCCGCATCGTCAAAGCTCGCCGATGGCCTTTCAGTCTCATAGCGCACGAGCAACAGCCGCGAGGCCTCGCGCGCAGCTTCGAAACTCTCCGCCACCACCACCGCAACAATCTGACCGGCGTGCAGAATCTTTTCATCGCGCAGCGGCTGTATGGTGCTGCCCATATAGCCTTCGTCAGTCATCATCTTCCCCGGGCTTACCAGCGCACCGATGTCGCGATAAGTCAGGATGGCCAGAAAACCCGGGACGGCGCGGGCCGCACGCTGATCAAAGCCCACAATGCGGCCTCTGGCGATAGCGCTGGTCTTCAGGAAAGCCCAGGCCAGTCCCCCGGGAGCGAAGTCCGAGCCGTAGCGCGCCTCCCCGGTCACCTTCTCGCGCCCGTCGATGCGCGCCGTAGGCGGCCCGCACAACGACTTTGGCGCGCTGATGGCCATCAGGCCAGCTGCATGGCCTGAGCCTGCAGCAACGCGCGAACCAAGGTATGCCGGCCTAGCGCAGGCTTGAACACGTTGTCGCCATGCGTCACCGCTCCGGCGAATGCCGCCCGCGCGGCCGCCTGCGCCGTGGTTTCATTGAGATGCTGCCCAGTCAGCGAGTGTTCCGCTGCATGGGCGCGCCACGGCCGATAGGCGACCCCTCCGAGGCCGATACGCGCCGTGAGCACCTTTGATCCGTCGAGCTGCAGCGCAACCGCGGCGCTGGCGAGTCCGAACTCATAGCTCTCGCGGTCACGAACCTTCACGTAGGTCGAGCGGCGCGTCCAGGGCCCGGCGGGCACTATAAAGGACGTAATCAGCTCGCCCGGCAACAGCGCCGTTTCACGCTCCGGGTGCTCCGGGCCCAGATGCAGCGCCTCAAACGGCAGAGTACGTGTGCCGCCGGCACCCAGAATGACCACCGCGGCCTCAAGCGCTACCAATGCCTGGGCGAAATCGCCCGGGTACGCGCTGATGCAGTCGTCGCTGACCCCAAGCACCGCGTGCTTACGCGTCAGACCATCCAGCGCCGAGCAACCCGAGCCGGGATCACGCTTGTTACAGCCACCCCAATCACCGTTGCGAAAATAATTGCAGCGCGAGCGTTGCAGTACATTGCCGGCCAGGGTGGCCATGTTGCGCAGCTGAGGACTGGCCGCAAGCTGCATGGTCTGAGCAATGACCGGGTACAGACGGTTGACCATCGGGTCATCCGCTACCGCCTGCATGCGGGTCAATGCGCCCAGATGCAGCCCGCGATCATCGCTTCGGATATACGCGTGGCGGGCTCGCAGATCGCCGATGTCAACCAGCGTCTGCGGTCGCATGGTATCGAGCTTCATCAGATCGAGCATGGTGGTGCCCCCGGCAATGAACTGCGCGGGGGCCGAAGTCGCCGGGCACGCAGGTTGACCGGCGGTAGCACGAAGGGCCGCGTTGGTGTCGCTCGCCCGCTCGTAGTTGAAGCTGCGCATGCTTGATCCCCTATGAAATGGAGGGCATGTTGGATTTCGCGGCCAAAATGGCGGCCACGATGTGGGGATAGGCGGCGCAGCGGCATAGATTGCCGCTCATATACTCGCGAATCTGCCGCTCATCTGTCGCGTTGCCTTCCTTTACACAGGCCACGGCACTCATGATCTGTCCGGGAGTGCAGTAGCCGCATTGGAAGGCATCGTGATCCATGAATGCCTGCTGCATCGGGTGCAATGTCCCGGCTTGCGCCAGCCCTTCAATTGTGGACACCGGTTCGCGCACGGCCACCGCCAAGGTCAGACAGGACAGGACCCGCACGCCGCCGACCAGAACCGTGCAGGCACCACACTGCCCATGGTCACAACCCTTCTTCGAGCCCGTGAGCTGCAGATGGTCACGCAGCGCATCCAACAGCGTGGTGCGCGGATCGAGCCAAAGATTTCGCGTCTGGCCATTGACGTTCAGAGTTACCGCCACCGCTGTGGCAGCTTTGCGGTGCGATGACATTGGACTCACAGCGTCGCTCACCGCGGCAGCAAACGCTGGTGCCGCGACGCCCGCCGCCCCTGCACTTAACAGGAAAGTCCGACGGCTCACGGCCTGCGAGGCTGGCGGAAGTGCGGGGGCGGCGGGCGCCGTAGCGGTCCGGTGCGTTACCGAGTCGTGGCTGGCCGTGCTTAAATCGTTGCTATCCATTCGGCGGCCTGTCCTGAGCGTATTGGCCGCCATTATTGAAACTGTGAATGCGTTTGAGTAATTGCCCGGACGCTTGACTGCGTGTGCGAAAGCGCCGACATCCTGCGGCGGTTATCACCGCCGCAGGATCTGCTCTCGCGAACCCTCAATGCCAATACGGATCGACACCGTAGAATTTATATACGGTGCTGGCCCAGGTCGGCTGCGCCATGCTTGGCCAGTGATCCTTGTCGAAGCCCGGGGCATCCTTGAGGCGATCCTTATCCACATCGAGGATGAACTGCTTGTGTTCGGTATCCAGCGTCAGTGCCGACCACGGAACCGCAAACAGCTTATCGGCAATGCCCAGAAATCCGCCGAAGGAAAGTACCGCGTACGCAACTCGCCCGGTCGGCACATCGACCATGATCTCCTTGATCTCGCCCAGGCTGTCGCCATTGCGATCGACCACCGAATCACCCGAGAGGCTCGAGGCGCCCATGACTTCCGGTCCGGGTCCGTCGCCATGAGAGCGTTCGCCGACAATGTTGTCCGTCTGTAGACTCATCTGTTCTCTCCTTAGTGCGCACAGTGAGGTTGCTCGCAATCGACCGTCCCGCTTCGCCGCTGTACTAATCGATTGAGATTCTCTGCAGGCTATGCGATCGCACGTGTGCAGATGATCGGTGGATCACTGATGTGCCGGGGGATACCGACCTACACAGCCCCAAGGTCGGCAAGAGCGGATTTTGTTCGCCTCAGCCGGTGATAGCGCTTACACTGAGTATTCCGGCGACCTCGCGCAACTGCTCGAGGCCATTTGACAGCAGGTGATCTTCGCCATCATGTCTAGGCGCGCGCCGATCGAACTGTTTGCGCTGCTGTATTTCGCCACCTACCTGCCGTATGCGGTGATCGTGCGCTGGCTGGCGACGATTCCATACCCGCCATTCGCACGCGCGCTCACGGGTCTGGAGATTCTGCCGGCGGCCACGATACTCAGCGCGCTGTTGACCCTGCTGTACGCGTACCTCAGTGGCTGGACGCGTTACGCCAATCACGTGCGAATTCTGGGCCTGTCGATACCGTCTCCGACGCGATGGACGTTGGCATCGGGTGTCGGCACGGCGCTGTTGCTGTTCACGGTGCCGCTGTCGTTCACATTCAAAGGCGTCAGCATTCCCTTCATGCAACTGCTGATGCGCGGCGATGTGCTCATCATCGCTCCCTTGGTCGACTTGCTCGCAGGCCGTCGGGTGCGCTGGTATTCCTGGGTGGCCTTGGTGCTGGTGAGTATTGGATTGCTCCTGACCATCAGCACCCGGGGAGGCCTGTATCTTCCGCCCTTGGCGATCGTCACCGTGGTGCTTTACACCATTGGCTATTTCGTGCGGCTTGTCGTCATGACAAAGGTCGGGAAGACCGGCAACCCCGATACGGTCAAAGGCTATTTTGTCGAGGAAAAGATGGTCGCTCTTCCAATTGCCGTACTGGCGCTGGCGATACTGTCAAGCGTGCCATTCGGCGCCCAAAGCGGCCAATTAAACTTCGGTTTCGTCGGAATCTGGAGCAGCAATCAGATGGGATGGGTGCTGATTCTTTCGGTGCTGCTGGTGTTGGTGTCGATCTTTTCCATACTGATCCTGCTGGATCGGCGTGAGAATACCTTTTGCGTGCCCATTGAGCGCTCGGCCAGCGTGCTGGCAGGAATCGGCGCAGCCTTCGTGCTCGCCTACATGTCAATTGGGGCACCGCCCACCCCTGCGGAAGTGGCCGGCGCAACACTGCTGATCGCCGCCATAGTGGTCCTGTCCTGCGGGCGCCGTCTTAGCTCCGAACAAGGCTCGCCGTAGCGGCCTACTCAATTAACCCGGGCTCTGCGGCCACCAGAACGAGCTCGTCGTCGCTTCTGACGTATCTTGCATTCAGACCTTGGCTTGCCGTGTATCGCTCCAGGTAGGCGACCACTTGGTCAAAACGCGGATCAGCGCTCGTGAGTATCTCGGGCTGCGACATCGGGCCGATAAAAGCGGGCAACAAACTCACTCGCTCGAGCCGGCCGTTGCGCAGTATCACTTTGGCGATGACGGTATAGCGCGAGTCAGGAGGGAAATTGTAGGTGATCTCCAGATTCGGCTGCCATTCGGGGTGCAGCTTCTGAATTTCGCGGAAGCCCTTACTGTTCGCGAGTTTCTCGTCCATGGGTAGATCCATGGCGAAGTTGCAGAGACTATAAAGTATGGGCTTACCCTTATAGACGTCGACGCCCTTCAGAATATGGGCGTGGTGACCGAGGATGATATCCGCACCCGCATCGATGGCGGCACGGCCGACGTCGCGCTGATAGTCGGCAATCATACCCGGAACAAAATGAATGCCCCAGTGCAGCGACACCGCGAGAAAGTCAGCCTGTGCCTTAGCCTGGCGAATATCATCGCTCAGCGCCTGCAGGTCGTCACGATTCGCAAAGGTATGGACGCGACAGGGCGTTCCGGGCTGATCGTGCTCGATCTGCTCGTACAGCGTCCATGCCCGCATCGGCGCACAACCGGCGCGATTCTCCTCCGCCCAGTATCCCATCGGCAAAATCGAGCTGTAGGCCAGGAAGGCGATGCGTTGGCCTTTGGCAGTGATGAATGCGGGCTCGCGCGCCGCCTGGATGTTATTGCCCACACCCACCACCTGAAGATCAGCCTTTCGTAATGCCTCGATGGTATCCAGCAAGCCTTCCGTGCCCCAATCCATGCAGTGATTGCCGGCGAACGAGACCACGTCAAAGCCAGCTGCTCGCAGTGCATGCGCCGACTTGATGGAGGTTCTATCGGTGTGGCGGCATTGCGGTAGCCGTGAGCCGCGACTGGTGATGCACAGCTCGAGCTGGCAGAACGCCACGTCGGCAGCTTTCAGCTGCGCGCGCGTATGGGCAAACAGTGATGCCGGGTCGTCTCGACTGGGGCCGATATCGCCTACCGCATACAGCCAAACCTCATCGGCGGGCGATTTAGACATCTGAATTGATGGCCATGCGGGCAGAAAATGTATGCGCTTTCATTTATGCTGTCAACGCGTACAATTCTGCTCATGCACGACTCGACGTCCGTGCGATCGGATCAGGTTGGCGCGAACCCGGCCATTGCCGGGATCAGCGATTTGATCTCGGCGCACATTTCCCGGCTGCAATATGAACAGATTCCAGCGCCGGCACTCGATGCCGCAAAGCGCTCACTGCTCGATGCGCTCGGTGTCATGCTCGGGGCGAGCGGCCTCGGCGAGGGCTGCTCTGCATTTGTAGAGCTGGCATTGACAGCGGGCGGTTCCGGCGAGTGTACGATTCTAGGCTACCAGGCCAAGGCCCCTCTGCTTGCCTGCGTGCTGGCCAATGGCTCCATGGCTCATGCACTGGACTTCGAGGATGCCTTCGACGCGGCGCCCTGCCATCCCAACGCCGCGCTCATCCCTGTGGCCCTGGCCTTGAGCGAGGCGCGCGCTCCGATTACAGGCCGTACGCTGTTGACCGCGATGGCCGCGGGGTGCGATCTGGTGTGTCGGCTGGCGTTGGCCCTGCGCGCGGATCCGGCGCAATTCGGTTGGTACACGCCGGCCATTCTGGGCGCGTTCGGAGCCGCCGCCGCGGCGGCACGGCTGCTGAATCTCACCCCGCTGGCGACGCGCGACGCATTCTCGCTCACACTGTGTCAGTCAACCTGTAGCGCCGAACTCAAGTACAGCCATCGCTCGGTGGTGCGCGCGGTGCGCGACGGCTTCTCCGCCCAGGCCGGCCTGCTCTCGGCGCTGCTGGCGCAACGCGGGGTTGCCGGATTTGAGCAGCCGTTCGAGGGGCGCGCAGGTTTGTATGCGCTGTATGCGCGCGGGGCCTGGGACGCGCCCAGCCTGCTCGAGCAACTCGGTTCGCGATTCTACGGTGCGCAGGTCAGCTTCAAGCCCTGGCCAAGCTGTCGCGGCACGCATGCCTTGATCGAGGGAGCCCTGGAGCTCAGGCGATGCAATCAGTGGTCGCTGGCGGATATTGCGAGCGTGCACACGCGCGGCGGCCCGATACAGCGAATGCTCACCGAACCTCGGCCGCAGAAACTGCGGCCGCAGACGGCCATCGATGCCAAGTTCAGCATTCCATTCACGGTCGCGAGCGCTCTGGTTCATGACGAGCTAACCCTGGAGCGCTTTACGCCCGCGGCGCTGACCGATGAGCGTGTGCTGTCGCTGGCTCAGCGGATCAGCTTCGAGACCATCGCGCAGGAGGACAGCGCTCAGGGCACCAGCGGCGAAATCGAGATCAGGTTGCATGACGGCCGCTGCTTTACAACCCGCATCGTCCACCCTCGCGGCCATCCCTCCAAGCCACTTGAGTGGAATGAATTGGTGGCAAAATTCGAGATGTGCGCAGCGCGCGCCGCGCGGCCGCCAACGCCCGCGCAGCTGGCGCATATGGTGGCAGTGATCGGCAATCTGCAGGACCTCGATGATGTGGCAGCTGCGCTGTTTCCAACGTCTCGGCCTGGAATATGATGGCAGCTTCATTCGCCTGTCGGGTGCGCCGTTGAAGAAATCGAAGAGCAAGCCAGGCCGACGCCCGGCGAAACCTCAGCGTTCTCATTTCACCGGCACCACGCTCGATGAGGTAGCCGTGGCAGCCGGCGTGTCCTCGGCAACGGTCTCGCGGTTCTTCAATTCCCCTGCCTTGCTGACCGCCGATACGGCCCGACGTGTGCGCGCGGCGGTCAAGGACATCGGCTATGTCCCAAATCTGGTTGCCGGCGGGCTCGCCTCGAGCCGCTCGCGGCTGATCGCCGCGGCCATTCCGGCTATTTCGCAATCGATATTTTCCAGCACCATACAGTCATTGACCGACTCGCTGGCCGAGGAAGGCTATAGCGTGATGTTGGGACTCACGGGTGCCGCCGACGAGCACGTAGAGCGTCAGCTGCTTTCCATCATCGGCCGCCGACCGGACGGCATCATCCTGACCGGAACCATGCTCGATGCGGCGGCACGCAAACAGCTCAGGGCCACCGGGATTCCAACGATAGAAACCTGGGACCTGCCCGATGACCCCATTGATCTGGTCGTGGGCTTCTCGCATCAGGCGGTCGGCGTTGCCGTGGCACAGCGGGCGCTATCACTGGGTCGTCGTCGAGCACTGGTCGTCTCGGCAACCGGAGTGCGTGCGCTGGCCCGCCGCTACAGCTTTGCGCGCACCATGCTCGAAAGCGGCGCTCGTGAACCCACGATCTCCACCTTTACCGGACCGACGACCTACGGCCGGGCGCGACGAGCCGTCGCCGCCCATCTGGATGGCGGGCAGAGAACTGACGTCATTGTGTGCTCCTCGGACTGGGGCGCTCACGGCGTGCTCGATGAGTTGCGCCAGCGCGGCGTGCGCGTGCCTGACGATATCGCGGTGATCGGCTTTGGTGATCTCGATTTTGCCGGCGAACTCAACCCCTCGTTGACCACCGTAAAAATCGACGGCGCGGTGATGGGTAAGCATGCCGCGCGATTCCTGATGCTTCGGGCTCGCGGACAAAAGATCGAACAACCCCGGGTCGATATCGGCTTTTCGCTGATCATCCGGCAAAGTGGCTGACGAGCTCATGATGCTGGAGCAATCCGCCTCCCTGGCCGCAAAGCTGCGTTGGCGACTGGCCTTTCCGACCATCCTGTTCATGCTGTTCAGCTCTCTCGACAGGGTAAATATAAGCTTCGCCGCCCTGCAGATGAATCGCGAACTGGGGTTCACGCCCAGTCAGTATGGCTTTGGCGCCGGCGTGCTGTTTGCAGGTTTTCTGCTCGCTCAGTACCCCAGTGTGCTGCTGCTGCAGCGAATCGGGATGCACCGATGGATCGCCTGTTGCGCGCTGTTGTGGGGAGGCGCGGCCTGCGCGACCGCATTGATCCATACTCCCGCGCAATTCTATGTACTGCGCGTGCTGTTGGGCGCCGCCGAGGGCGGACTTGCGCCCGGCATCGTGATCTATTTGAGCCAGTTTGCCACCGATCGGGCGCGAGCCTCGACCTTTGCAGTGCCCATGCTCGCGATCCCGTTATCGCTCGTATTGGGTAGCCCTTTGTCCGGTTGGCTGATGGGCCTGACATTCCCGGGCGCTCTGCCTGCCTGGCGCTGGATGCTCATCGCTGAGGCTCTTCCGACCATGCTGCTCGGCGTGATGGCGTGGTTTTATTTCCCGGACCGGCCCGACCAGGCATCGTGGTTGAGCGCCGATGAACAAAGCTGGCTCCAAGCCCATGCGGCACAACGTGGCCACGACCGGCGGCGCAATGACTGGCGTGTACTCCAGCAGCCGTTGGTCTGGGCATCGGCCCTGCTGTGGTTCTGCCTGCTGTCCGGTTCGTACGGCGTCATGTTCTGGCTACCGCAGATGATCAAGCGGCTGGCGGGCCTGAGCCCGTTTCAGATTGGATTGGTCACTGCGCTGCCCTGGTTCGGTGCGATGCTCGGCATGTACTACAACTCCGCGCATTCGGATCGCAGCGGTGAGCGTTACTGGCACATCGGCGCGCCCGCGGCGCTGGCCGCCATGGCGTTGCTGATGGCGTGGGCGGCTGGTGCCGGCGCCCTGGGCCTGGCGGCGCTGTTCGTTGCCGGCTTGGGATTGGGCGCAGCGCAAGGCGCCTTCTGGGCCCTGCCCACCACGCTGCTGACCGGCAATTCGCTGGCGGTGGGCGCAGTCGCCATCAACATCGTCGGCACCGCCGGCGGCCTGGTCATGCCGCACCTGATCGGCTTCGCACTCGAAAGGAGCGGTGATTTTGCCGGTCCAACCCTGCTGATCGCGGCAGTACTGCTGCTGGGCGCGGCTCTGGTGGCAACTGTACGGCTCGCGCTCGGGCGCACGCCTGTGGCTCGCGCCGGCTAAAGTTCAGAATCGGGCCGGTAATTGTGCGCAAGCGGGCGCCCTGTAAGCGCTTTCATAAGATCCCGAATGCTGCTAAATTCCGCGGGCCAATTCCACTGCCGGGAACCAGCGATGTCAGAGCGAATAATTGCCGATGCCGCGCCAGCGTGCGCCGCCGATGGTCAGGATTTCGATCCGCTGGTAGCAGAGAGCTTCGACAGTCCCTACGCCGTCTATAGACAGTTGCGCTCGGCTTGTCCGGTTGCCCACTCCAATGCCTGGGGAGGTTTCTGGGGGCTTGCCAGTTACCAGGATGTGCACCGCGTCCTGATGCAACCCGAGGTGTTCATTACTTCGAAACAGAACGTCGTTCCGAAGCTGGCCTTCACCGGGCGGCGGCCACCGTTGCATCTGGATCCGCCCGAGCACACACCCTACCGCCGCGCGCTGAATCCGCTGCTCAAGCCCGAGCGAATCGCGGCGCTCGAACCGGTGATCCGGCAGATCGCCGCCGATCTGCTCAAGCCGCTCGTGGCTCAGGGCGGTGGCGAGATATGTGCGGACTACTCCAGTCATCTGACGATTCGCGTGTTCGCCGAATGGATGAATGTGCCGCGCGAGATGATTCCCGAGCTGCAGCAGGTGGGCCGTGCTTACAACATAGCAGTGCAGTCCTCAAACGGCGAAATGGTGCGTGAGACCAGCCTTAAACTCTATCAGCTTGCGCGCGACATGATCGAGAGCCGGCGTCGGGAACCACGCGATCCAGCCACCGACCCCACCGCCGCGCTGCTGGCTGCGCGCGTGGATGGCCAGCCGTTTCCAGACGATATGATTCTCGGAACCATCCGCCAGGTTCTGGTGGTCGGCATCATCGCACCGACCATCGTGGTCGGCAGCATTGCCGTGCACCTTGGCCGCGACGCGCAATTACAACAACAGCTGCGCGATGATCTGTCGCTGATACCCCGAGCGCTTGAGGAGCTGTTGCGGCTGTATACGCCGTATCGCGGATTTGCCCGCACGGCCAATCGCGATGTGGAGTTCCAGGGTCGCACGATCAAGGCAGGCGAGCCGATCGCGCTGCTGTACGCTTCGGCCAATCGCGACGAAGCCGTATTCGAAAATGCCGATCAGTTCGTATTGAATCGACCGAACATCGCCGATCACCTGGCCTTTGGCATGGGACCGCATGTGTGCGCGGGCGTGCCGCTGGCGCGCCTGGAACTGCGGGTGGCCATAGAGGAATTATTGAAATGCGCGCGCGGATTCGAGATCGCTGGCGAGATCAAACAAACACGATTTCCTGAAATCGGCGCGCTCTCGGTTCCGTTGCGTTTCCTTTAGGGCCTACGGCACCACCAGGATGGTCACGCGGCGAGCCGCGAGGCTAGCCTCCATTCCCTGGGACGCTATGGCTGCAAGATGCGCACGCACCGATAGCTTCGTGCCCGCCGGAACGCCCACGGTGCGCAATGCTTGCTCCACGGCGGCGGCGCGGCTGGCGGCAAGCGCCTGGCTCTCCACATAGTCCTGGCCATTGGATAGATGAATGGCGGCGCGATAGCCGGTGATTTCTATTCTTGAAGCCACGGTGGCGTTGGCATATCGGGCAGCAGTCGCAATGGCGTTTTGAGCCGGGTTCCAGAGCCGTTCGCTGTCGGCATTGAACGTCGCCGTGAAGACTTGAGGCTTGAACGGGGCAGTGAACTCTACCGGCAACGTCCTCGGTGGTGGCGGCGGCGGCACAGCGCCCCTCACCCCGGATGGTCCGGAGCCGCGGTTGTGGGGCGGATCCGCAAAGCCTGCGGCCGGCAGCATGATATTGCAGTTGATATCCTGATCGGGCAGCACCGAGACGCGCACAGGCTTGAGCACCACACCGCCGCAGATCTTGGGTGCGCTGGCGACCACGCCTTCCACCAGCATCTTGTGACCGAACTCCGGCGGATAGAAGTCAGCCGTGAGGTCACCCTGGGGACCCAGATAGTAGAGCTCGCCACCGCTCTCGCCCAGCCAACAGGGAAGCTCTGTGTTGCGCAATATGGGACAGGCGACAAATGCCACGGGAGTGCCCGCGTCCTGGGCCAGGGCTGCCGCAGCGGCCAATGAGCACACCAGAAGCGTCGCCGCAGCGCCGTGGCCCCGGTTCATCACAGCACTCCGAGAAAATTAATCAGGTCCTGCTTTTCCTGCTCGGTGTAGTTGGATTCAAAGCGCTTGTTGTAATAGTCGACCAGCTCGCGCAGGGTAGCGGCCGATCCGTTGGAGAAGTATGGCGCCCGAGCCGCCAAGCCACGGAACTGCTGCATGATGATGGCGCCAATGTCGAGGCACCGACCGGAAATGAGCGCCCGCCCTGGATCGTGGGTATAGATCACGCGCCCCAGATAAGGGTGCGGCCGCTTGGAGGCTCGACAGGTGAGTTTGAACAAGGGCAGCTCGCTGGTCATGGGCAGATCATCCGACCAGGGTCGGTTGGCCGTCCCGAGATCCATCCACCCGGGCGCAAAGTCCATGCCGGTCAGGCGGGCGTTATGGCAAGTCGCGCAGGTGCGCTTGATCGGGTTGCCCAATCCCACGGTGTTGAGATGGGTTACGTCGCGAATGTAGAAAGGCCGTGTGAAGAACACTTCCATGCCGCGGGCGACTGAAGCACGAAAGTCCGCTTGCGCGTCGGCGGACTGAGGTTTCGCCCACTGATCGAAATAGCCGAACACCGGCTTGTAGAAGTTGTCGCCCAATCCGGGCGTACCACGCTGCATGGCGGCCGGGCCGAGCCCGTCCGGGCCGGCCGCCTCGGCCAGATTGCCGCCGAGCCCGGAGAAGCTTGCGGCAACATAGATCTGGTTCTCGAAGTCAGTGATTTGCTGCAGTTGTGCGTCAGTCGGACGCGTAGCGGCCTGCAGGTGGGTCAAGGCCGCGTTGGCCGCCTGGGTTTTGGGTGTGGGCTCGCGCGCATCGGCCATGATGTTCATGTTGACGAATCGACCGGTCTCGGGGTCGCGCTCCATCGGGCTGCCGTCTTTGATGTTGAACGGCGCGCCGACGCCACTGGTCACGTATTTGATATTGGCCACCACGCGCGGGCGGCGGAACACTGAGATCTGGGGATTGGGACTGTGCAACCCATAGACCGGATCGGTATTGCAGCCGGTAGGATCGCTGATCACCTGCAGATCGAATTCGGGTTCGATCGCCGAGCCGTCGGCTGCCTTCGGCGGCCACGGCAGGAAGATACGAAACAGTCCATGTTTGAGCAACAGTGAATGGGATGCCTCCTGATCCTGCGCAGCGCTCGGACAGTTGGAACCATCGACCGCAGCGAACACGGGATCTTTTCCCGCGGTATCCCGCCAGCGCTCGTCGATGGCGTCGACTGAAACGCTCATGCCGTTGGCCGGCTGGTGGCAACTGACACAGGCTCGGCCGTTCCTGCCTATGGCCTCGAAGAAGGGATGACGCTTGGTATCGATCGGGCCCGTGGCGTTGATCAGGCCCACCTTACCCAATGAATCATCGAATTCGGCGAACGCCGCAAATTCTGAGCCGCTTCCGGGGTTCCACCATCCGGACACTGCATAGGCCGTGGCGGCCGGCGCGATCGGCGCCGCGGCGGCCTGCGCATTCTGAGACGGGGTCTGCCCGGAAATCACCCCAATTGCACCGGGCTGCGTCGAACGCACGATTGAGCTTTGAGCGTTGCCGCTGACCGGCGCATCTGGCGATTGCGCAAATACGCTGGAGATCGCCAAGCCTAAACTCGCGAGCCGAAGACCGGGTTTTACTCGCCTGCGCTGGCTGGCTCGAACAGATTGCATTCGTCGTTGGCCTGATGGTTGTTGGCCCGATGACTCAGGTCCCAGCAAGCGGCAACATTATATGCAAGCGCTTACAGTGACAAGTCCAAAGCACTCAAAAATGCTCTCGGGCGCTTACGCTACACTGTGTCAACGGCCAGGTAGGGACTATGACCGACAGAAAGAAAGTGCGCGCCGAGCGCGTGCCGACGCAGCCTCGCGCCAAGCGAATTCCAAAAAGTGGTGCCTCATCACCGCCGATCAATGTGGGTCTGCTGCCCAACCTCCTGGGCTACAACATCCGGCGCGCACAAATCGCCCTATGGCGCGATCTGACGCGCTCACTGGGGGAGATCGAAGTGCGCCCCGCCGAGTTCAGCTTGATGATATTGGTGGAAGCCAATCCCGGTATCGCGCAGATTGGACTGGCCACTCAGCTCGATGTCGACAAAGCCACCATCGTCGGCATCATCGACCATCTGCAAAAACAGAAGTGGGTGAGCCGCAAGCAGTCCGCGATCGACCGGCGTCGCCAGGGCATCTTCCTGAGCGCGCTCGGCCAGCGCGAGCTGCATCGGCTTCGGCAGATCATGATCGTACATGAAGCGCGATTCACCCGGCTGTTTTCCGCCGACGAACTCGGCCAGCTGTTTGCATATTTGCGCAGAATTCATGCCTGATCGGCGGCGCCGTTATCTCTGAGCAGCACCACCCTGCTGGCAACGAACTCAGCTATCCGGTTCTGCTCAAATCCGAGCCGCTGCAATACCGCCAGGGTATGCTCGCCGAGCAGCGGCGCCGATCCCGCCACGCCCGGACCGTCGTGTTCAAAAACGAATCCGGCGTTTATATAGGCCGCCGTGCTGCACTGTGGCACTCCCGGGACTTCGGTAGGCAGTACCAAGCCACGGCCGCCATCGCGTACCTGCTCACACACCTGCCCGATATCGCGCACCAGACCGCACGGAACGTTGTGAGCACTCAGAACGCGCTCCCATTCGGCGCCGTCGCGGGTCGCAAACGCCCGCGTCAGCAGGTCGCGCAGATGGGTCGCATGCTCCGGCCGCGCGCGCGCTTCTGGCTCGGCAAAGCGCGGATCGCCGATCAGTTCAACATGGCCTATGGTATGACACAGCGCCGTGAATTGATTGTTCTGCACGGCACCCAGGGAAATCCTGGCCCCATCGCGCGCGCGGAACATTCCCGCCGTCGGCGCGCCGCTGTAGCCTGTATCCCCGGTTCGCGGCAGCGTCTGACCGGTCACGAAGTAGGGAGTGGCCAATGATGTCAGCATCACCACCGACGCATCCAGCATGGAGACATCAATGTACTGACCGTCGCCAAATCGATGTCGCTGGAGCAGCGCTGCGATTACTGCCATCGCGGCCAGCGTGCCTGTGTAGGTGTCGACCACCGGCCAGCCTACCCGTGATGGTGGATCATCGGGGCCGCCATTTGCGGCCATCATGCCGCTGGTGGCCTGAACGATATTATCGATAGCCGGATAGTCCCGAAGCGCGCCACTCTGGCCATAGCCGGAAACCGAGCACACGATAATTCCCGGGCGCATGCTCTTACAGACTTCATAATCCAGTCCCAGGCGGCCCATGACGCCCGGCCGAAAATTCTCCAGCACCACGTCCGATTCCTGGATCAGGCGACAGGCGATCTCGTGTCCGCCCTGAGTCTTGAGATCAAGCGCGATGGACTGCTTGCCCACATTGGCGGCGATGAAAGCCGGGGCAATGCCGTCAAAGGCCCGAAAGGGCCCATAGTTGCGCAAGCCATCGCCGGCAAAGGATTCCACCTTGATGACCTCGGCACCGAGCATGCGCAGCATGTGCGAACAGAACGGGCCGGCCATGACGTGGCTGAAGTCGGCGATCCTGATGCCTGCTAGTGGTTGAGGCATGGCGATGCGTCGAGTCCGGACTCTGCCAGCGCGTGCCAGCGCGAACTGTGCCAAAGCGGATTCGCGCGCATGAGCGATTGCACGATCGACCACCCCTGTATGTAACAAGCGTCCCGTGGGCACAGCCGCGGCGCGCGGCGGCGGCTCGAATCGAGCTCTGGCGCCCGCGATCTGATTGCGCAGTTAGTTTGTACGATCAACTAGTACAGCGCAAGTCGGCCTGCGTACTATCAGGCGCAATATCTAATATCACGCTGCTATTTGCCGCGTAATTCCCAGTATCACGGGCTGGTCCGCGCGCCGCGGCTTTTCTGAAATATCGATGAGGTTGCCAACGAGTACATAATGGGCGAGTATTTACGCAACGATCGGGGGATCCACGGCCTAGCCCGGCAAACGGCGTACACCATGCGAAATTCACTGACCCCCGTGGCCAGCCTGCTGGCATTGTGTATGCTGATGAGCTCGGCCCCGTGCCGCGCGCAGCAGGCGCCGACCGACCCGGGCTTCGGCGACTACCATCCCGCGCCCGTGTATACCGAGCGGGTCTCGCGCTCGTTCTATCTGCCGATGCGCGACGGCGTGCGATTGGCCATGCGCGTGTCGGCACCGGCGCAGAATGGCAAGGCGGTCGAGGGACGCTTTCCCGTGATCTGGCAGGCTGGTCTGTCGACCTCTGAACAGGCGGGTCCGACCGGTGCGGCTTATTGGACTGTGCCGTCCCTGACTCAATACGGATATGTCGTGGTACAGATTGCCCGACGCGGTAATGGCCAATCCTTCGGCGTGCGCCGCGGATACAACGATCGCACCGAGTCGGACGATGCCTATGAGGTGACCGAATGGCTCGCCAGACAGCCTTGGTCCACGGGCGCAATCGGCGTCTACGGTTGCTCCAACACGGGCGACGCGGCCATGCATGTCATGACATCGCGGCCGCCGCACCTGAAGGCGGTGTTCGCGGGCTGCTTCTCCTGGAACAAGTACGATGCCATGCGACGCGGCGGCATTTTTGCCCAATGGGGTACGGGTCCGCAGCGTACCATCGAGCAGGATATGAGCGCGGATGCGGTCGACGCAGACGACAGCAAATCGCTGCTGCGGCAAGCCGCCGAGGAGCACCAGAGATCAACCAATCTTTACGAACTCTGGAGGAGCATGCCCTATCGCGATTCCTGGTCACCGCTGGTAGGCAGCCGCTTCTGGTCGGAGAGCAGTGTCAGCAGTTACGCCGATGCCATGCTGAACTCTGGCGTGGCGCTCTACATTCAAGCCGGCTGGCACGATGAGTTTCGCGACCAGGGTTTGATCGCAGCGTTGAATCTTCCCGACTCGCGCATCCTGATCGGTCCCTGGGCGCACTGCCTGAACCCGGGATTCGATCTGCTGCGGGAGATGCAGCGCTTTTTCGACATTCACCTGAAGGGAATCGATACCGGATTGAGCCGCGAGCCTAGAATTCACTATTTCACCATCAACGCACCGGCCGCGAGGCAATGGCGAGCCGCCGAGCGCTGGCCGGTGCCGGGTATGAGCCTGCACAAGTATTACCTGACGGGCCGGCATGAGCTGCGCGCAGCGCCGCCGGCGAGCTCGGCGCGAGCTGAATTTACCGTGCACACCGATATCACCTGTCCCGACGCCAACGCCGGACCGTGGGCACAGCCCTGCCACGTGCCCGGGCAAGGCATCAGTTTCTCAGGAGCCCCGCTAACGCGCGATTTGGAAGTCACCGGTAACGCGCTGGTGGGTATTCGGCTCGCGGTAGATCGACTCGACGCCAATATCTTCGCCTATTTGGAGGACCTGGCGCCTGATGGAACCGTGACACTGGTGACCGAAGGACGATTGAAGGCTTCACTGCGTCAACCGGATCAAGCGCCATTCCAGCTTCCGGGCACACCCTGGCACCGTGCATTCGAGCAGGATGTGCGCCCGCTCGTCCCAGGCACAGCCGTAGATCTTGAGTTCGACCTGCTGCCCACGTCTTACCTATACCTGGCCGGGCATCGTCTGCAACTGACTGTGACGGGGGCGGACTATCGTGAACGCAATCGCGACGCCGACGCTGACGGGGCTCGGATCGCGCTGCTCATTGAGCCGGCGTGGCCAGCCTACGTCGAACTGCCCACGATGATCGCCGCCGCCTCACGCTGACGGCAGGCTCGGCAAGGCTCGCACATGGGCGCACCTCTGGAATTGCTCTTCACCGGCGATCTCGTGCTCGATGTGCCGGATCCGGATCATTGGCTGAGCGGCATTGCCCCGCTGACACGCCTCGCGCAGTTGACCATCGGACACCTGGAAGTACCGCATACGCGGCGCGGCGCGGAACTTCAGACTGATGTGCCCGCGCCCGGAGCCGAGCCCGCGTATCTCGCAGCGCTGCAGCGCGCTGGATTCGATGCGGTCACGCTTGCCGGGAACCACATCGCCGATCGTGGCGCACAGGGCATCGCCGACACTCGTGATGGACTCGATCAATTGGGCATTAAACATTGCGGCGCGGGCCCAAATCTCGCCGCCGCGCGCGCCCCCGCCTATCTGAGCGCCGGCAATCGGTGCGTTGCCTTACTCAGCTACAACTGCGTCGGGCCGCAAGAGGGTTGGGCGAGCGCTGAGCATGCCGGCTGCGCCTATGTGCGGATCGAGACGGCGGACGGCAGCGCCATCGCGCCGTCGGCCCCGTTGCAGCAAGCGCAGCCCGCCTCGCTGGCGGCGCTGGCCAAGGACATTCTCGAGGCCGGCCGCCACAGCGACTTGATCGTGGTCGCTCTGCACAAGGGCATTGTTCATACTCCGGCCCGCCTGGCCCCGTACGAACGTCCCGTGTCGCACTTCGCCATCGACGTGGGCGCCGACATCGTCGTGAGTCACCACGCACATATTGTTCGCGGCATGGAGATTTATGGTGGTAAGCCGATCTATCACGGCTTGGGCAATGGCTGTGTGGTCACGCACGCGTTGGACCCGGAGCAATCGCATCCCGCGCGTGCCCAATGGGCCAAACGACGACGACAGCTGTTCGGATTTGAACCCGACCCGACCTACCCGCTCGCCCCATTTCATCCTGAGGCGATTCACGCCCTGCTGGCTCGAGTGCTGTGCCATGACAATGGACGCATCGAAGCGGGCTTTGTGCCGGTTTATGTGGAACCGCCCGGCCGACCGGTGCTTGCCGACACGGCCTTTAGCCAGAAGGTCGTCGACTACATCATGCGAATCACCGAACAGGCAGGCCTGCCATCCCTGTCCATGACACAGCGCGATGATATGGTGGTGCTCTCTTGAGCGAGCAGCGGCGGGATTCGGATGCCCCCCGCAGCGCGCGTGGTGCGCTCTTCTATCTGGGGGCCGCGGCGCTATTGTTCGCGATGGCCGTCGACGCCGTAGCGGTCGTGGGGCGACACCTCGGCTTTCCATTGCTCGGGTCGCTGGAACTGGTGCAGGCGGCGATTTTGCTGGCCGCCTCCTCGGCATTGGTCTCAGCGACACTGGCCAACCGGCACGCTTCGGCCCGATTTCTGCTTGATCGAATCGCTCCTGGTGCGCGCGCCGTGATCCAGCGCTTCAACTGCGCGCTGACATTGCTGTTCTTCATCGCTCTGGCGATCGGTCAAATATGGATCGCCGGTGACCTATGGAACGCTCACGAAGATAGCGAGCTGCTGCACATCCCTTATGCCCCGTTGCGCATTGCCAGTATTGCCGCGGTAGTGTTGGCTGCCCTGATCGTCGCGCGCCGGCTGCTGGCTCGAGCCAAACCTTGACCGGGGCACCACTGACCGGCATTGCCGGTGTCGTAGTACTGCTGCTGCTGCTCGGCACGGGCACGCCTATTGGCGTCGCGCTGGGTCTGGTTGGGTTCGGCGGGCTCACACTGCTGCTTGGACTCGAGCCGGCGCTGATCAAATCGGGCGTCATCGTGTTCGACACTTTATCGCGCTACGAATTGGGCGTGCTGCCGCTGTTTCTGCTTATGGCCCATCTTTGCTTCGCCGCCAACGCCAGCCGTGACTTCTTCAACGCCGCCGCGCGCATGGTCGGACATCGCCACGGCGGTCTGGCTCTCGCCTCGGTGGGCGCCTGCGCCGGCTTCGGCGCGATCAGCGGCTCCAGCCTCGCCACCGCCGCCACGGTCGGGTTGGTGGCGTTGCCCGAGATGCGGCAGCGGGGCTATTCAAGTGCGCTGGCAACTGGTGCAGTGGCCGCGGGCGGCACGCTCGGACAAATGATTCCTCCGTCTGGTGCACTGATTGTCTTTGGCATCATCGCCGAACAATCGATCGGCAAACTGTTTGTCGCGGCCATCATTCCGGCCATCACCCAGATGCTGATGTATTGCCTGGTAATCGTGATCCTTTGCCGGCTGCGGCCCGATATCGCGCCGGCCACCGAGCGCGCCAGCTGGGCTCAGCGCCGCGCCGCACTGTTCAGAGTCGCCGACCTTGGCTTGTTGGTGCTGCTTGTGATCGGCGGCATTGCCTTCGGTTGGTTCACGCCGCCGGAAGCGGCCTCGGTGGGCGTGGTGGGCGCACTGGCCTTGTGCCTGTGGCGTCGACGACTGAACTGGAACTCACTGCGTCACGCGCTTTCCGAAACCCTGCGCACCAGCGGCATGATCTATCTGGTCGTGATCGGCGCCTTGATCTTTTCGGTATTTGTCAGCCTCACGGGACTGGCTGCGCAGATCACCGGAATGCTCGCGGCCGTCAGCAGCAATCATATCGTCACGCTGTTGGTCATGGCGCTGGTGCTGCTGCTGCTGGGCTCGGTGCTGGACGGTCTGGGGCTGATGCTACTGACTACGCCGATCCTGCTTCCCGTGATTCAATCTCTGGGGCTGTCGCCAATCTGGTTCGGCATATTTCTCGTGCGTGCCATGGAAATCGGTTTCATTCACCCGCCCATAGGCATGAACTTGTACGTGATCCAGCAGATTGCCGGGGATGTCTCCCTGGGGCGCATATTCAAGGGCGTACTGCCATTTCTGATGGCGGATTTTGTGCATTTGCTGCTGCTGATCCTGCTGCCGGCCCTGGCTCTGGCGCTACCGAAGATGATGGGCGTATGAGCTCACTGGAAATATCGGTCAACGATGCACTGACCGATCCGACCGCGCCAGCGCGCGCGGTTCAGCGCGCCGGCGGACGAGTCATCGGCTTCGTCGGCGCCGATGTGCCGGTCGAATTGATCGTCGCGGCCGACGCCTTTCCTTTGCTGTTGCCGGCGCAGGCGCCGGGACCTACGCCGCGAGCGGACGCTTATCTGGAGCCGAGCTTCGCCCCGCTGGAGCGCTCGATCGCCGAGCAGTGGCTGCGCGGGAGTTTCGATTTCCTGGAATCAGTGGTGTTCTCGCGCGCCCATGACAGCGCGCAGCGGCTCTATTATTACCTGTGCGAGCTGCAGCGGCGAAAGCTCTGCGGCGGCCCACAGCCGCTGCTGTACGATTTGGCAAAAATCTCGCGCCCGAGCAGCGCCGACTACACACACGGCGCCACGCAGCGGCTGGCGCAACGGCTGGGCACGCGCACCGATACACTCAGTGCGAGCATAGCGCTCAGAAATCGGCGGCGCGAACTGCTGCGGCAGCTGCAGGGCCGGCGCCGGCAGACGGCCGCCCCGAGCGGTGCCCTGGTCGAGCGTATCGGCCGCGCCGCCGATTGCTGCGACGCGAATCAGTTCGATCAAGCGCTCGCGCAATGGCTGGCTGTTGCGCAGCCCGAGCATGTGGGCCCGCGGCTGGTTCTGGCCGGTAGCGCACCAGCGGACGCTCGCCTGCACGAGGCTGTAGAACGGGCTGGCGGATTGGTGGTAGCCGAAGTTGGCGATCATGCTCTGGAGCGCCTTGGCGCGCCGATTGTTTGTGACGGGGATCCGATGGCGGCGCTGTCGCGGCACTATCACGCTCTACCGTACGGATCGCGTGCATCTACCGATCGCGCGCTGGAGCTGCTTGGTCAGGTGCGCGCCACCCGCGCCCAAGCCGTCATTTTCTGGCTGCTGGAGGAAGAAGAAGCGGCGATCTGGGATTTTCCGGCTCAACAGCGCCAATTGCGCGAGCACGGCATCCCCATGCTGGCCTTGACCCGATGCCGTTGGGACACCAGCGATGGTGCACTCGATTCCGTGCGCGCTTTTACTCTCAAGCATGGAGCCCAGTCATGACTCTTCTGAGCGGCCACGTTGTTCTGGCGCTGAGCGGTTCGGAGCACAGTGCGCTGGCGCGGCTGCTTGCATCGCTGGGGGCTGAGCTGCGAACCACCGGCCTGGACACTCTGGCTCGCGAACTGGCAGGTGCCTCATTTCTAATTGACCGGGTTGGGCTGCCCCAGCTATCGGAACATGGATGGACTCGTGAACGCCTCGACGCTCACAATCCAAGGCTAATTCATGTGTCGGTGACGAGCTTTGGCAGCGACGGTCCTCGCGCCCATTGGTGCGGCTCGGAGCTCATCGCCTCGGCCATGGGCGGCACTTTACGCCTGACCGGTCAGCCCGACCGTGCCCCGGTCAAGGAGGCACTCGATGCGTGCCTGTTTCACGCCGACATGGCTGGCGCGGCCGGGGCCATGGTCGCTCACTATGAGCGCGGCCGCTCCGGCTGCGGCCAACACGTCGACATCTCCGTTCAGGAAGTCGCGCTGTCACGTAACATCAACAGCATTCTGGTCTGGCAATTCGACCGGCGCAAATTACAGCGGGTGGGTGGCGCACTGAATTATGGGTTGGCCACGGTACGCTGCATCTGGGCGCTTGCCGATGGCTGGTGCTTTCACACGCTGATGACGGGCCAGTTTGGCGCACCGGCGAATCAGGCGCTGAGCGACTGGATCGATGAAACCGGGCTAGCCAATCCGCTGCGTGGCACGGACTGGCGGCGGTACAACCGTTCCACGCTCGAGCACAGCGTGCGCGCGCAGTGGGAGTCCGCCATTGCCGCTTTTTTTCGTACGCGCAGCAAGCATGACATCCTGACGACAGGCCGCCAACGTGGGATCCATGCGACGGTTCTGGCATCGCCGCAGGAGGTGCTCGCCGATCCGCATCTTCAAGCTCGTGACTACTGGCAGCAGACATCGGGTCAGCGCACGCCAGGCCGGTTCGTGCACCTGACTGAAGGTGACTGGGCGCAAGCGCGCGCGAGCACCTCCAGCGCGCGCCCTGGCCCGCTGGCCGGCGTACGTGTGCTTGACTTCTCCTGGGCACTGGTCGGATCGATCACCACCAAAATCCTGGGCGACCTCGGCGCCGATGTCATCAAGGTCGAAAGCCGTACGCGCCCGTGCCTGTCACGCCTGGACGTGCAGGTGTCGGCATCGCGCGCCGATAGTTTCGATGATAAACCCTGGTTCGCTCATCTCAACAGCTCCAAACGAAGCCTGGCTCTCGATCTGAAAAAGCCGGAGAGCCGCGAGGTGCTCGATCCTCTGATCGCCTGGGCGGATCTGATCGTGGAAAACTTCTCGCCCGGTACCATGTCGAAACTGGGTTTGGACTTCAAACAGCTTCGCATCATCAACCCGTCAGTTATTCTCGTGTCTGGTAGCGTATTCGGACAGTCCGGTCCCCTGTCCCAGGAATGGGGCGTGGACGGCACCGGCGCCGCGCTCTCAGGCCGCACCTACCTCACGGGTTGGCCTGACCGCGATCCGGTCATTCCGGGCGCCGTTCCCTACGGCGACGTGATCGTGCCCTACGTCATGGCCGCTGCCGCGGCCGCAGCGTTGCAACAGCGTCGTGATTCAGGTCGCGGCTGCCACGTGGACGCAGCCATGTACGAGATCTGCGTGCAACAGACCTATGAGGCCATAGTACGCACACAGTGCGGAGAGCGCGTTCAGCGCATGGGCAATCAGGATTTGGGGACATACCATCAGGGTGTTTATCCGGTCGCTGGAGTGGATCAGTGGATCGCTATCAGCTGCGAAAGCCCGGCCGATTGGCGACGATTCCTGGATCTTGCCGGCTTGGCCGATCCGGCAGACCCCGACTCGCGCGATGCGCTGATCGCTCGATGGAGCGGCGATCAATCCGGCCCGGCTTTGGTCGATCGATTGCAAGCCCATCGCATCGCCGCGGGGGTTGTGCAGGACATCGAGGATCTGCTCGAGCATGACCCGCAGATTGCCTTCAGGCAATCGCTGATCCCGCTCAGTCATGCGCTGCTCGGAACATTCGGCCATATGCGCACGCCGATTACATTCTCGCGCAGCGCCGCACTACCCTATCCGCCGCCCGCCATCGGCGAGCATTCGCTCGATATTGCGCGCGTACTGGCGGGCTTACCGGCGCCGCGTCTCCAGCTTCTGAATAAACAGGGAGTATTCAGATGAGCGCCGGCGAGGGACAGCGCAGTCGCAAGGATCTGCTGTGCACGGCGGACGCCACGGCCTTCCAGCGCAACTTTGTCGCCGCGCTCCGATGTCGCGTGATTGAGCAGGGCGAACCGTTCGTGGTTGCGCAGGCCGACACCCCGCACGAACTGTTTCACGTGATGGACATCCCGTTGATCACCAATCAGTGGTGGTCCGCCTACATCTCCGCCAAGCAGCTCTCCAATAGCTATTTCTCGATACTCGAACAGCGCGGATTTCCGAGCAATAGCTGCCACTACTGCTCCCTCGGGCTTGCCTGCACCCTGGCCAACGATCCGGCGACGGCCCCATGGGGTGGACTGCCAAAGCCGGTCGCATTGGTGGCGCGATTGACCTGCGACTGCATTCAGAAGGTCTTCGGACAATGGGCGCAGGCATTGGGCACTGATTTCTTTGCGCTCGAAGCCCCGGGCTGGACGCACAAGGACCCGGAGTGGTATCGAAAGTCCGAACACGGCTGGGAGCAGGTATTCGAGGCGCGACGCATCGATCTGCTGGTCGCGGAGATGCATGGGCTCATTCGGGAGTTGGAACGCAAGACCGATCGTCGCTTCGATGAAGCAAAGCTCGCGGCGCTGATGCTCAAAATCAACGAACAGGAAGCTTACTTCGCCGAGGCGGCTGAGCTGGTCGGTACAGCACGCCCGTGCCCGGTATCGATCGTCGACCAAATGCCCAACACGATGATTCCGCAGTGGCATCGGGGCTCGGAGTGGGCGGTGGCGCACGCCAGGCGATTTCGCGATGAGGTGGCGCAGCGGGTCAAGGCAGGTATCGGCGTGGCGGCTCGCGAACGGGTGCGGCTGATGTGGATCGGCGCAGGCCTTTGGCACGACCCGGGGTTCTACAACGCCATCGAGGAAGCGCACGGAGCCGTGTTCGTCTGGTCGATGTATATGCCGTTCGCAGGTCCGCAGTACATTCGTTCGATCCAGGGCCAGCCCATGCGGGCCCTTGCGAGCCGCATCTGTTCGATGAATGAGGTGCTGCATCTGCCGCCGTGGATGAACGGCTGGATGGTCAGCGAAGCCAAGCGCTGCGGCATCGACGCCGCGGTCATGCTGGTCCCTCCGGGGAACCGCCTGTCACAATCTGGCACTAAGCTCACGCAGCTGTCATTGCAAGCCGCCGGCGTGCCGACTTTGACATTGGAGGCGGACATGGTTGACGCCAAAGGTTGGAGTCATGAACAGACGGTCCATCGCGTCGCGGAATTCCTGAAGCAGGCAGGCCTCGCATGAGGCTGTGCGCAATGTCGCTTTGGTCATTGCTTGTCAGCTGCCCGCTGTGGAGTGCGCAACAGAGCCTGACGCTGACCTACGCCAGTCCGTACGCCCCCAATCATACCTTCAGTCTGGCCGATCGGATCTGGATGCAATGGGTCGAACAGCATTCGAACGGACGCCTTCATATTCGCCCGATATGGTCCGGGGCGCTGCTGTCTTCTGATCAGTCGATGCTCGAACTGCGGCACGGCGTCGCCGACATCGGCCTGATCACTCCGATCTATACCCGAGGCGGCGTACAGCTCATTCGCACCCAAGCCGGGTTTTACGGCGGTGCCAGAACCTTTGAACAGCAAGTGGCCATATACCGCTGTCTATCGGCAGACTCACCGGAATTCGATCGCGAGCTCGACGGCCTGAAGGTGCTGGCCATTCAAGGTGGAACGCTGCCGGGCGTGCTGACCCGCACGCGCGCAGTCGCGACACTGGCAGATTTGCGCGGCTTGCGACTGCGCGCGCCGGTAGAATTGCTCGGGGTGCTGCGTGATCTCGGGGCCGATCCGGTCAACATGCCGATGGGCAGCGTCTATTCCGCGATGGCCAAGGGTGTTCTGGACGGGGTCATCGCCCCGGCCGACACTCTCAAATCGCTGCACTTTGCCGAAGTCGCCAAACACTATTGGCGACTGGAGATTCCACGCGGGGCTTATCCGGCGCGCGCCATGGCCGTGCGGCGCTGGCTGGAACTGCCGCCGCAGGACCGCGCCGTGCTCGATGCCTCCACGGCCATCTGGGAACACGCGCTGTCGCTGCAGACCACGGCAGCAATGCAGGCCGGCGAAATCGCGGGGCGTGAGCAGGGGGTGGTGTTCGAGTCGGTGCAGCCACAGGAACAACAACGCTTCGATGTTTTATACGAGACCGACAGCGAGCGCAGCGCCGGCGAACTGAGCCGCTATGGCATCCCGGGGCAGCAGATATTTCAAGATGCCCGCGAAATCGCGCGCCGCATCGATAGCGCCGGACAGGTCAAGTGCTTGCCGGCCGCTGCCCGCAGCGCCGCGCCGTAACGGCCAGCGCGAGCCCGGTCCGCCGCCAACGATTTGAAGACGCGCGATTTAGTTTGTGCCATCAACCAATGTTCCATGACGCCTGACACCTGGCAGTCCAGTTGCTGCTGATCACGGTCCGCATCACGAGCGCAGATCTGGACTTCTTTGTGCGCCTCACACCCCGCAGAGCGGCGGCAATCGGGTGCAGCAGGGGGCGGATCGGCACCCCACCAGTGGTTTTCCCGCACTGACATTTTCGATGGTCTTGCCAACGATTTATAAATGCGCGACTATTGCCCCGCGTGAACGAATAAGCGTGTATGCCGCCGGTCGACCGGGCCGAGCAGCGACGCGACGTTTTGGGGGTCCGAGCACATGCGCCGATACCAAACCCAGGCTTTTGACCTTCTCTGCAAGCGTTTACATCCTATCGCCGGGGCCACCATCCGCAATGCTCGAATGCCGTGCCGCTAAGTGTGATAACCAATTGAAATAGCACAAATTAAGGTCGGCATACAATGAAAAGGCAAGTGAGGGGGCGATACATGAAGCACACAGTGGCCTACGGCGCTGAGCCTGGCGTAA
>Ga0302324_100003731_pt1 | contig 34311 bp, 27 predicted proteins | sample Palsa_T0_1_FD_201949 | JGI IMG/M metagenome (GOLD analysis project Ga0302324, IMG submission 201949) | Peat permafrost microbial communities from Stordalen Mire near Abisko, Sweden - Palsa_T0_1 | ecosystem: Environmental > Terrestrial > Soil > Palsa > Peat permafrost | place: Sweden: Abisko...
CCGTGATAGGCGTTGCAGCATGCCACGAGTTCGGGAGCTACTCGATCGCCAATTAGCCGGAAGCTTTAGCGGCCGGAGCGAAGAACTTTGCTCGCTCCGCGAAATTCTGGCCGATGTCGGGCCGGTTGTGGCGTACCTGCATGGAATTGCGGGAATCGGAAAGTCACGGCTACTGGGCGCGTTCGCCCATATCGCGCGCGAGCAAGGCGTCACCGTAATAATTCTAGATTGTCGCGGTATCGAGCCAACCGAGACCGGTGTGCTCACTGAACTGGCGACGGCGATCGGCGGCGCACCCGGCTCGGCGGAGGAAATCGCCGCGCGGCTCGGCCAGGTGGGGACCAAAGTGGTGGTTGCCCTGGACACCTACGAGGTGTTCCGCCTGATGGACACGTGGCTTCGCCAGGTTTTCCTGCCGATTGTTCCCGACAATGTGAGGTTTATTCTCTGCGGCCGCGAGGCGCCTGTCACGGCCTGGCTATCCGATCCGGGATGGCACGGCCTATTCAAAAGCATCCGATTGGAATCGTTGGAACAGCGGGACGCGGCAGAGCTTCTGTCGCGCGCCGGCGTGCCGGTGGAGGATGCAAAGTACCTGGCCGGGATCTGTCGCGGCCATCCGTTGGCCCTCACCCTGGCCGCTTCCATGCGGCGAGCCGAGCCCATTGCATTGCGGGCTGGTTTGGGGCAGCGGGTAGTGGAAGAACTCTCCAGTCTTTTTCTCGCCGACATCACCGATCCCCAAACACGCCGGGCGCTGGAGGCGGCATCGGTGGTGCGTCGCGTGACATTACCGATTCTAAGCGCCATGCTGCCGGACGCATCGCCACAAGATGCGCAGGAGCGCATTCGGACGCTTCCCTTCGTGCAACCCGACCGGGACGGGCTCCACGTCCACGATGCCGTTCGTGAAGCCATCGCGGCAACATTGCGCGCCGATAATCCCGCGCAGCATCTCGCCTACCGGCGGTCCGCTTATCGGCATTTCATGACGGAGCTTCGCCGCGCTCCCGCGTCCGATCTCTGGCGCTATACGGCGGATCTACTCTATCTTCTGGAGAACCCGGTGGTGCGAGAAGCCTTCTTCCCCAGCGGGGGGCAGGAATACGCTGTGGAGCCGGCGAAAGCGGAGGATGGGCGGGCGATCCTGGATATCATCGGGCAGCATGAGAACTCGGCAAGCGCGCGTTATCTGATCCGATGGTGGAGCGAGGCGCCGGAGACGTTTGCCGTAACGCGCGACTGGAAGGGCATTGTCGCGGGCTTTTACAGCATCTTTGATCCCGCCGGTGTTCCTGCCAAGTTGTGCCGCGAAGATCCTGTTACGGGCGAGTGGTTGGACCATCTGCATCGCCAGCCGATGCCGCGCCAGCAACGCGCGCTGTTCCTTCGACGCTGGCTGTCGGCCGGGGATGGAGAGGCGCCGTCCGCGGTTCAGGCAGCTTGCTGGGTCGACGTAAAGCGCAAATATCTGGAATTCCGTCCAAATCTGCGGCGTGTCTATCTGGCGCTTCGCGACCTGGAGCCGTATGCCGAGGCGGCGCAAAAGTTGGGATTTTGTGTATTGACAGAAGCGAGTGGAGGGTCCCGGAGCGATGGTTATTCGTCGGCGATGCTGGACTTCGGGCCTTCGTCGGTGGACGGATGGCTGGCCAGGCTGGTAGCCGCAGAGTTGGGAGTGCGAGAGGACGGCCTGCTGGATTGCGCCGCGCGTGAATTGGTGCTGAATGGCCGGCGCGTTGGCTTAACTCGCCTCGAATTCGGCGTAATGGAGTTCCTGCAAGGGCGCGCGGGAGAAGCTGTGCCACGCACTTCGCTTCTGGCGAACGTTTGGGAACGAAGCCACGACTGCGGCGGAAATGTTGTGGATGTCGTGATTCGCGCGCTCAGGAGGAAGCTTGGCGATCAAGCTTCACTCATCGAGACGGTGCATGGTGTCGGTTATCGCCTCCGTCGCGAAGCGTGACCGACGGCGGATTAACGCGTGTGAGCGCGGGCTCGCAATTGTTCGGCGGCTTCGAACCAGTCTTCCTCGGGCGATCCGTCCGGGCGCCCCCTGGCTTGCCATAATTCATAAGCCAGAGCTGCGATATCGGCATGTCCGAACGCGGCGATGCCATGTCCAACCGTAGCCGCGGGCTTTTGCATGTGCCCTTCCGAAGAATGTTCATGGGCCTGACGGGACTGTTCGTGTCCCGTCAGGTGCTCCTGTTTTCCGTGCTCTTCCCCAACACGATGGGCGTGCGCGGCGACGTCGTGCAGTTCGGCGGCCTGCGGGTGGTTCTCGTAATGCGATCCATTGTTATAGCGAGTGGACATAGTAAAGCGTCACCATTTTCAGTTTAGAGCGTTTCCACGCGTCCCGACTTGGCATGGGCTTCCTTGGTAAGTTTGTAGGCGTGATCGGCGTATTCGAGCGCTCGTTCCGCGTGCCATTTTCCTGCCTCGTCATTGCCTTTTTCGTTATGTTCGGCGGCAGTCCGATGAGCGAGCGCCGCGAGTTCATGTTGTTCGGCGGCCTTCCGGTGTGAGTCGTGCATGGCGCTTCTTCGCTCGCAATACTAGCGTTGCGCCACGACTTCCGGCGCCGGAACGTCGGCTTTGGCTTCGCCGGACGAGGAAATATCCTGCGCGCCAGTGTGCTTCAACATGTCTTTGGCGCGAGCGATTTCCTCGGAGGTGTCGCAGTGTACGGAAAGCAGAACTCCACCGGCCTTGATATGCCCCTCATATCGCTTGGCTTCGTATTCGGGGATGCCCATTCCAACCAGCGCGCCGATGAGACCGCCTACCGCGCCGCCGACTCCGAGGCCCGCCAGAGCGCCCATGATAGGACCGGCCGCGATGAATGGACCGACTCCCGGAATCGCGAGAGCGCCAATACCAGCCAGCAATCCGAGAGCTCCGCCAATCACTCCGCCGGTGGTGACTCCGACTGTCGTTCCTTCCGGCGCCTTTGTACTTTTGTCGTGAGCAAAATCCTTGGTGCCCTTGTTGTCGGGGAGCAGAACCGAGATAGCGTCGTTCGAGAAACCGGCGCCCAAAAGGTCGTCGACGGTCCGTTCAGCTTGTTTTTCGTTCTGGTAGATTCCAAACACGGCTGTCTTTTTTGATGACATGAGGTTTTCTCCTGGCTAAGGTTCTGCATGTCAAGGCCCAGTCCGGCTGAGCCCGCGGGGTTCTAGCAGAACGCGATTCGAAGGCGGGGAGGCTTCCCACCATGACCATACTTGGTCACATGACGCCATATCGTTACGGGCTAAAGACCTCACAGCGGAGCGCGCCATTTTTTGCGAAGGGATAATAGGTAACAACTCGTTAACCAGGATTTGGTTGTCCTCGTGCGGTAAAAATCGCATTGACCGATCGCTGGATTACCGGCCTCGGCACTGACAAGGAGAACTTATGAAGAGACTGAAACCGGGCTTGGGCGTGCTGGCAATTGTGGCTCTCGGGAGTTTGGCAGGGTGTTCATCGAATACAAGACGCGCCGAGAATGTTTCCGGCGGAATTCGCACCTCGCTGGATCAGGCGGGACTAAAAGATGTATCGGTGAAGGAGGACGTTGATAAGGGCGTCGTAACGCTGGGTGGACACGTGGCGGCTGACGCCGACAAAACGCAGGCTGAAACGATCGCGAAGTCCATGGCTGGGCCTCAAGTGGTATCGGATGAGATTGCCGTGATTCCGGCGGGCGACGCGCATGAGGCCAAGAAGGTGAACTCGGACCTGGACAAGGGTATCGAGGGAAACCTGGACGCGGCTCTGCTGCAAGGAGGGCTTCACAAGAAGGTAAATTACGCCGTGAAGAATCAAGTGGTGACACTGACCGGCGAAGTGGATTCTCCGACTAAGCGCGCGCAGGCGCAAACCATCGCGTCCGCGGTTCCGAATGTGCAGCAGGTGGTGAACGAGCTGCAGATCAAAGACCTGAAGGCGACGTCGTCGAATTAACCGTCGTTGAACTAACGTTGGAGCCGCGGATCTACTGCGAAATCGTTTCCAGCGCGAGATTGTTGGTGCGCGGACCGAGCAGGCCGATGACAAGCATCACGATCAACATGCTACCGGCAATCAGGCTGAACACGCCGGGAACTCCGAAGCGATCCAGTGTAAATCCGATGGCAAACGAGCTGAACACCACCGAGATGCGGCTAAAGGAGTAGACGAAGCCGACGGCGAGGGCGCGGATGCGGGTGGGATAGAGTTCGGCCTGGTAGGCGTGGCAGGAAAACGACAAGATGTTGTTGGAAAGCGTGAGCAGCACGCCGAAGAAGATCAGTAGCGTGGCCGCAGTCATTTGTCCGAACAGAATGCCGGAGACGGCGATGACGAAAGCGGATGCGACGATTTGCCATTTGCGCTCCAGCCGGTCGGCAATGGCCGCGACGGCGAGCGGGCCAAACGGGGCAGCAATAGCAATAATAAACATGTATTCGAGGCTGCTTGTGATGGCGATGCCGCGCTTGATCAGCAACGTCGGCACCCAATTGGAGAACCCGTAGAATCCAACGGTCTGAAACAGGTTGAAGACGATGAGCATGATGCTGCGGATGCGGTAGGGCGGGTGCCACATCTCAGCGAAGCCGCCGCCAGGGTCGATTCTCTGTGCGAGCCAGCGGGGACTTTCAGGAACCTGGCGGCGGATCCACCACACCAAGATCGCGCCGGCTGCGCCGAGCAGCACCACCCAGCGCCAGCCATCCAGTCCAAGGGGAGAGCGCGGGACCAGCAGCCAAGCCAGCAGTGCAACCACGGGAACGGCGCAAAATTGGATGGTCTGATTGATGGCGAACGCGCGGCCGCGCTGGTTGGCCGGCACGAGCTCGGACACATAGGTATCGATGGTGACGAGTTCGACCCCGACGCCGATGCCGGAAATGAAACGCCACAAGTTGAGACCGAAAGCGTGCTGCTGGAACGCCATGATGACGCTGGCTGCCGTGTACCAGAGCAGCGAGTAGGTGAAGATGGTGCGCCGGCCAAAGCGATCGGCGACGAAGCTGACGAGCGCGGTTCCGACGAAGAGTCCCAGAAACATCGCAGCGACGAAGCCTGCGATGCCGGTGGAACCGAAGAGGCCGGGGGTGGTGGCCGTTAGGATACCGGAGCGGACCAGGCCGGGCGCGATGTACCCGGCGAAGAAGAGATCGTAGAATTCGAAGAAGCCGCCGAGCGAGATGAGGGCGACGCGCGACCAAACCCCTTTCATTCGTTGACGCAGCTCTGAACCTGCGAGCCGAGTTCGAGGACGCGTTGATACAGATGCTCGGCGTCGACGTTACCCGGATTTGACTCAGAAAAGATGGGATCGCCGATATATACAGTTACCGGGTGCCGCAGCGTCAAGCGCGTTGCGAATACACGTCCGCCCTTCCGGCTGAGGGCGTGTCCCCACAAGCCGTCCAGGTAAATGGGAATAATCGGAGTGGATTCCAGGCCGCGGGCGATCACCTCGACGCCCCGTTCAAACGGCTTCATGTGGGAAGTGCGCGCCATCTCGCCTTCGGGGAAGATGCAAACCAAACTGCCCTTTTCGAGTTCCGCGCGCGCGTTGCGGAGCGCACGCAACGATTCCTTTGGTGAACGGGTCGGCAGCGGAATGGCGAACAGCAGGCGGCAGAACGGTTTGAGCCATTTGAGGTCGTATAGCGGCTGCCAAATCAGGAAACGGATGAAGCGCGGAGTGGCGCAGCCTATCAGAATGGAGTCGGCATAGGAGACGTGATTGGAAATCAGGAGCGCGCCGCCCTGGGCGGGGATGTTGTCCGCGCCAATGATGCGAATTTTGAAGAACAGGTTGGCAAGCGACCAGAGCACCAGCCGGATGGCCCTCGATACAAGCACTACACCGATGATATTTGAAGAATGGCTACGCAGTTGAATTGGGACAATAACCGCTGTATTGTGATGCTATGCGTTCGAGAGCCTGGTGGATAACGATCCTGGCATTTTGCGTAGCGGCAGCGACGGTTCCGGTGGAGGCGCATCACTCGTTCGCTGCGGAATACGACGTCACGAAGCCGATTACGCTCGCGGGCGTGGTAACCAAGATCGATTGGAGCAATCCGCACGTCTACATTTATCTGGCGGTAAAAGGCGAGGACGGTCAAGTGGTGAACTGGGCGCTGGAGGGCCATCCGCCCAATACGCTGCGGCGGACAGGCTGGCATCAGGGAAGCTTGAAAGAGAATGACACGATCACGGTGACTGGCTGGAAGTCGAAAGATGGCAGCAACCGGATTGCCGGCCGCGAGGTGACCCTGCCCGATGGAACGAAGCTTTTCCTGGGGCCGCCGGCGGCGCAGTAAGGATGGAATGAGACGCGCAAGATCTTCCGTTTTAATCGTGGCGGCGGTTGCCACGCTGCCGATGTGCGCAGTCGGGCAAAATAAGGCGCCCACCGGCAAGCCCGATCTGTCGGGGATCTGGCAGGCCATCGGCGTGAGCCTGTTTGGAGAAACGGGCGAAGTGCGTCCGGGCGAAGGCCGCTCGAGCACCTGGGGTCCGCCGGTAGGGCTGCCACCTTATCAGGATTGGGCATTGGCCAAGGTGAAGCAGCTAGCTTCGGACGACCGCAATGATCCCACGGTGCACTGCAAAATGGCCGGCGTGCCGCGAATTACCGGCGTTCCGGTGCCGTTCGAAATTGCGCAGACGGCGAACAAGATTTATATTCTCTACGAATCGAACCACATTTTCCGCATCATCCCGACGGATGGCCGGCCGCATCCGGAGGAGATGGATCCGGCCTACATGGGCGACTCGGCGGGGCACTGGGATGGCGATACGCTAGTGGTGGACGTGACCGGATTCAACGACAAGACCTGGCTTCCCGGGGCTGGGCATTTTCACAGCGATCAACTGCACGTGGTGGAGCGCTATGCCTTGCAAGCGGACGGCACGATTCGTTACGAAGCGACCATGGAGGATCCCAAGGTGTTCACCAAGCCGTGGCAATTCCGACTGGTGCTGCGCCATCCGCCGCGCAGCGAGCGCATCATGGAAGCGGAGTGCGAGGAGAACAACCAGGATCTGGAGCACATTGTTCCGGACGTTCGATAAAAAAGGGAGCTTGAGATGAATGTTCAATTTCCAGGAATGGCGCTCATGGCAGCGATGGGATTAGTGCTGGGCCAGGCACAGGGGCAACAAACGCCCCCGCCCACTGCGGATCCTTACGCGAATAACGCGGATGCGGGAAAGACGCAGTTTCCCCTGGCGGCGCCCGCCGGCAAAGACTCCGGAGCGATTACGAAAGCGCCCGCCGGCGCAGTCAATCAGGGAATTCTTGACCCGGCGAAGTGGAAATACGGGCCGGCATTCGATTCGCCCGCGGATGCCAAGATCTGGAATCCAGTGATGATCAAGATGATGAAGGGCGAGAAAGTGACCGGCGGCACGGTGTTCAGTACCGACACGCCGGAAACCTATTGCGCGATGGCGAATGCCGGCTATGACTTCATCTGGACCGAGATGCAGCACGACTCGCGCGACTGGGGAGCGGTGGGCCGCATGTGGAAGGCTTGTCCGCACGCCAAAGCCGTTCCCGGGGTGCGCGTGGCCTACACCGATGAACGAGAGATCCAGCACGCGATGGATCTGGGCGCGCTGGTGATCGTGATTCCCACCGTCCGCTCGGTGGAAGAGGGAAAGGCCGCCAGAGACTGGACCATGTTCCCGCCGTTCGGAAAGCGCAGCCAGGGCGGCGGCCAGGCCTTCGATCCCGAGATGTGGGGCAGCGTTCCGGGCGGTTATCGCCAGACCATCAACCAGAACGTGGTGCTGATCGAAATGATCGAGACGCTGGATGGCGCCGCGGCGGCACGCGAAATCGCTGCGATTCCCGGCGTGACCGCGATCTTTGCGGCCTCGGGCGATCTGGGCAATTTCTCGGGCTACAAACAGGGCACACCCGACTACGAACGGCTGATCAACGTAGTACACGACGCGGCGATTGGCGCGGGCAAGCGGTTGTGCGGTCCGTTTGCCTGGCGCGACCGGCCCGATTTTACCTGCTTCCAGAACGCCAGCGAGACAGCCGCAATTGCGCGCGGCGTCGCCGCCGAACTCGGTCCGCTGAAGGACACGCAGGGCAAGCCTGAAGTGGGACCCTACGCGACGAAGAAGTAAATCGGTCCGCTACTTCGACTTCGCGGCCAGGACTTCGATCTCGAGCAATGGTCCCGGAACCACCAGCGCCGCCACCTGCATGGCGCTGCGGGCGGGCTTGTTGGGCTGGTCCTTGGTGCCGAAAAATTGGCTGAAGGCGGCGTTCATTCCGGCAAAATCCAGCTTTCCGCCATTGGCCGGATCGCCAACCATATAGATGTGCATCATCACCACGTCGCCCATTCCGAGCCCCTGCTCCTTGAGCAAGGCTTCGATCTTCTGGAAGGTGCTCATGGCTTGCGTCTTGGTGTCGCCCCATACCGCCGGTGTGCCTTTGGCGTTATCCGCGGGAGTCACCGGCGAGGGCAATTGCCCGCTCACGTATAACGTATCGCCGGCCCAGACGGCGGATGCGATGAGGCCAGTGCCCGGCTGGATGTGTTTGACAGTGGTGCCGCTCTGCGCCGCGGCTATCCCGCACAGAGCGATGGTCAAAGCCAGTACCGAAATCGAGTAGTTGATTTTCATGTTGTGGTTGCGCGTACGCGTTCGCCGATCATTTTTATGGTGCGGTGCGCGGAAAGTGCCGCGCCCTCTTGCCAGGCCACCACGTGACTGCAATGGTCTCCGGCGAAATAGATGCGCTCGTCAGGCTCCAGGAAGGCCCGATACGGTCCGGTGTAATAGTCGCCGAAGGCCGAAATCCACGCGCCCTGGTTGTAAGGAATCTTCTCCCAATTTACGAACATTGGACTGGTCAGATCTTTCCCATGCCCGGGATGAAGCAGCTCCACGGCAGCGCGCGACGCGGCGAACTTGGCTTCCAAATTCGGAAGCTGATTGAACGCGGGCAGGCTTTGCAGCCCGTAACCCGACAGCAGAACGCCCGTGTCTGTATGCATCTTTCCGCTGGGGTACCACACCATGGTGATGGGTCCGCCCTGCAGCCATGAAATACCGCCGTAGATGTTGTAGTCGTTTTCCCAAAAGCGTTTCGACTCCCACGCAATCTTGTACGAATCGCTATAATGCGTGTCCGCGATGGCTTGCCTGACTGGCGGAGCGAAATCGTTGGGAATGGATTTGAGCATATTGACCGGCAGCGCGCAGATGCAATAATCCCCGGCAATGCTCTTGTCCGCGCCATGCTGCGTGTAGACGACCTTCACGCCGTCGGGCGACTTCCGGATCTCCTTGACGACGGAGTTGTACTGTAGCACCTTGCCCAGTTTTTTTGCGAACGCGTACGGGATGTGATCCATGCCCCCGACGGGCTGGAACATGGTGGCCTGCATATCCAGAGTCTCTTCGTGCGTGGTGTTGGCCCAAAGATTGGAATCGAGCAGCGAATGCAGATCGAGAGCGGGGCGCAGGGTTTCGGTGACGTCCGCGGCCCCTGGCAGACGCGCTACGCCGGCGCGGTCCGAGCCTTGATACTCATAACCATTTTTCAGGTCGCCGAAGGATCGCAACAGGACCAGCAAGCGGTCGCGATCTTCTTTGGTGAGCTCCTGATCCAGACCGCCCTGATTGACGCACTTGGCAAGCAGTTCCGCGATGTGCCCGCGCGTATCGTTGATGACCTGCCGCTGCTCTACCGGTTTCCCGCCAAAGGCTTTGTCGCTGGCCATCAGCGAACTGCGATTGGTATTGACGAAGACTTCCAGGGCCACGCCCAACTGCTTGCAGTAGCCGAGCATGGTCTTGTGAACCGAAGGCAAGCGGGCCGGCCCGCAGTTAAAGTAGCTGTCCGGGTTGGAGTAATTGGCGGTCTGTTTCATACCGTCAATGAACTCGACGGTGGTCCCGTTGCGCACCGACCAGTTGCGGCCGCCGGGACGTGCCCTGGCCTCCAGCACGGTGCAGTGGAATCCAGCCTTGGTCAGTTCGTAGGCCGATACGAGACCTGCGATCCCTCCGCCGAGAATGACAATCTTCACGCCCTTGCCGGCGTTCACCGGTAAGTCGACCACGGAAGCCGCGGAGGCCACGCTGGGCAGGAGCCCGAGCGACTGCATGGCCGTAAATGTAGCGCCGTAGCCGCCGGCCAGCCCTAGCTTGGTAAGAAAGTCACGTCTGGTGTTCGCCATGAACCCGAGTCACCCCTCTCGTTCCTGGTGAGTGATCTTGGTTTACCAGAGTATCTTCAAGGCCAGTTGCACGTTGCGGGGAGCGCCAGGGCCGATGCCCGGAGCGCCAAACCCAACGTCGTAGGTTGAGGGTATCGTGCCCAGATTGCTACCGGAAAAGTTGTTGTTTGGCCCTCCATATTGTTGGCCGGTAGCATAGTTTACAAAATTAAAGATGTTGTAGATCTCAACCCGAAACTGAGCTTTCACGTGCTCGGTGATCCCAAAGTTCTTAAACACCGAGAAGTCGATCTGCTTCGTGCCAGGCCCGTAAAACTCATTGCGGCCCTGATTCGAGTAGGTGTCGGGAGCGGGCGACGCGAAGGCCGCCGGATTGAAGTAGTAATAGGTGCTAGCGGCTCGATCTGAAGCGGGCACACCCGCGAAGGGGTTGCCAACCACCTCTGCGCGGTCAGCGTATTCGGAAGTGCCGCTGGAATCATTGCCGGAATACACGGTAAACGGTTGGCCTGTGAAGAACGAGAACAGCGTATTGAACTGCCAGCCGCCTAAGAGCAGGTTGTGGCTACCCGGCTGAGGCGGCGTATAACTCAGGAACATGGAAAACGATTGACGAATGTCGTAATCCGAATTGCCGTAATCGCACTGCAGGCAGTAGCTGTTCTGAGGAATGATGCCCCTGGCGTAGGACAGGTCGTCGAGCGAGTGCCCGTAGGTGTAGGCGAGCTTAGTGTTGAAACCGTGGAAATTGCTGGTCCGCAGCGAGGCAATCAGGCTGTTGTAATTGGCGTTACCCACGGACTGCACTTCGTTGATGGCGGCGAGGTCGGGAAACTGGCTGTAGTACGGCCGTGATGTGACCGCCTCGGGAGTACCGATGGGGATCTGATTGATATCCAAGGTGTCCGGCAAGTGGCGGCTCAAACTGCCCGAATATCCAACTTCACCCACTACGTCCTTTGCCAATTGATACTGAATATTGAGGTGCGTATTGAAGCTATAGCCGTCCACGAAGTGGCGGCTCACCGAAAATGCGCCGAAAGGACCCGTGGCCTCGTTTGTCGCAAAGATGGGAACGCCGGACTGCAGAGTAAGGGGCGATTGATTCACCAGCGACAAAACCGGTGAGGGTCCTCCGATGTTGTCATTCACTCCGGTCGCTGCGCCGTTGGATGTGGAACTGTTTCCGAAGTAGGAGATATTTGGGACTTGATAGTACATGCCCCAGCCTCCGCGGATCACCAGCTTGCCGCCGGCCTTGGGTTGGTAAGCAAATCCGAAGCGCGGAGCAAAATCGTGCAGATCGCGAGGCCACAGCGTGTTCAGGCCGTGTGTGCCGACATAGGTGATGCCGCCGTCGGCGGGGATGAAGGTCGAAATCAAATCCTTCGGATTAGTGATCGGACTCTGATATACCCAGTTCAGGCCATAATTCAGCGTCAGCTTTGAAGTGACCTTCCAGGAGTCCTGGGCGAACGCGTTAAATCCCGGGAGATTGTAAATCCGCTGCTGCTCGCCATAAGCAATGCTGGCGTCCGCTATAGCGACGCGGCCGGAGAGGAAATCCGCGAGCGCGTTTAGCGATGCCTGGTTGGGACCGCTGGGGAACCCCCAGGTGTTGGTCGGGTTTGCCGAGGCAAGCGGCCCCTGCGTTCCATCGAACGTGAACGTGCCGGGCGCGTTGGCGTCATAAAACACGTCCAGACGTGAATAGCGGTACCCGCCGCCGAAACGCATTTCGTGGGAGCCCGTTGTGTAGGTGAAGGTCTGATCGATGTGACCGGTGGTGTCGATGCGTCCGAGCGGCGGAGTCAAGCCAATGGAATCAAATCCTGAAATGTTGATGGTCGGGGAGCCAAAATCCGCGGGATCCGTGACCCCGGTGTTCAGTCCGATGGACGGCGGATCGAAGCCGTGGTTGTTGTCGTCGAAAACCTGTTTGAAGTAGTTCACCCCTACCAGCGTTTGCGCGACGAAGCGGGGCGTAATCACGGAGTTGTAAACCACGGAAAAGTTGTGCATGCGGCTGGGAGCCAGTTGGAAGTAATACGGTACCGACGATCCGACGTATTCCACCTGATTGCCGGTACCACCGAAGTAGCGGACAGCGAGGTTGTTCTTCTCGTTAAACTGATGATCTAGCTTGATCACGCCGTTGTAGCTGTTCGAGAGGTTGATGCCACCCCCGTTGAAATTCTGCGAGGCGGCTGGTCCGGTAAGGCTGTTGGCCGGCCACAAGTAATTAATCACAGCCGGCATGAGCGGATTCACCGCCACGCCATCTTTGATCATCTGGGCGGAGGCTTCGGAAACCCATGCGGCCGAAGGAGTGGTTCCTACGGCAGTCAGAGACTCCCGGTAGTTCTGCTGCTCATAATTGAAGAAGAAGAAGGTGTGGTTCTTCACGATGGGCCCGCCCAGCGAGCCGCCCCATTGACTGTTGCGCAGCTCGGAGGTGGGCGAGCCTGGAGGTGTGAACCAGTTGGCCGCGCCCAGAAACTCGTTCCGGTTGAAGTAGTAGGCGGAGCCATGGAAGCTGTTGGTTCCCGACTTGATCACCACGTTCAGCGCGCCACCCGAGTTGCGGCCCTCTTCGGCGCTGCTGCTGCTCTGCAGCGAGAACTCGGCGATGGCATCGATCGGAAGCAACGTGCCGGCAATGCCCGAAACGCCGCCTTGGTTGACGGCATTGACGTTGTGCCAAAGGTCGTTGTTGTCGGCGCCGTCGATTTTCCAGTCGATGCCGTTGAAGCGCGAGCCATTCAGGGAGCCGGCGGCGTTGGCGCCGGGGTTGAACTTCAGCAACTGCGTGAAATCGCGGCCATTCAAGGGAATGTCCAGGAGCTGCTGGGTGTTGATGATGCTGGTTTCCGCAGACGAAGAAGTCTCAATTGCCACGGTCGACGCGGCAACCTCGATGGTGGTGGCTTGTTTTGCTACTTCCAGATTCAGAGCGACGGTGGAAGTTTTGCCGGCATCCACCACAACTCCGGATACGTGGACCGTGTCAAAACCCGATTGGGTGACGGTGATGTCGTATTTCCCAAGCGGGAGATCCGGAAAAACGAACTCACCTGAAGAAGTGGTGACGCCCTCGCGCGTCAAGCCTGTATCGGGACTCACCAGCTTGACGGCTGCGCCGGCCACTGCTGCGCCGGTGGGATCGGTCAGGGTGCCCGAAATGCCGCCACGGAACGTTTGCCCCACTAACACACCAGTAGTCAGGCAGAGGACGGTGAACAATACAACCAGGCTTCGTCTGAAATCCATATAGCTTTCCTTTCGTGCGAAAACTGTATCGCTCCCCTGTGCGGGGAGGACCAACACTTTTCAATGCCAGAAGACTCAAGCTTGGATCAACAGGGATACCGAGTATGCGGATACGCTCGGGACTGCGCCGTCAAGGGTGCAGGCTGGGCCTCTCAATTAACCTCGTGCAAAAAGTGTCTCTATGTTTATCACACGCGTAACAGAGATGTCAAATTTATGACGCTTACCGATGCCGCTCGCGGTGGCCGCCGATGCTTAGGAGCTCTTCAGCTCTTTTTCGACAGCGTCGGCGAAGACGTCGATGTCGCTCACCGTACTGTAGATGTGGGGCGTGATTCGTAAACCATCGTACTCTTCGTGCGCGACACGCGCCGTCACGATGTTGTACTTGCTGAGAAGCGCGTCGTGAATTTTTCCGGGATCGGCGTTGTTGAAAGCCAGAAATCCAATGCCGCAGGACATCGCCGGATCGGGGCTATGAAGAATTTTCACTTTCGGATTTTCGGCCAGGCGGTGCGCCCAACGATCGCGCAGGTAGCGCAGGCGCGCGGCCTTGCGGTCGATTCCAATGTTCTCGCTGAACACCAGCGCCTGGCTGATCGCGTTGTGATTCGCGGCTGGGTGCGTCCCGATCTCTTCGAATTTCCGGATATCGTTATCCTGGCGCGTCTCGGCTGCCATCAGGGGCCAGGTGCCGGCGATGCGCGATTTGCGCACGTAAAGAAACCCCGTTCCAATGGGAGCGCAGGCCCACTTGTGGAGGCTGGTTCCGTAGAAGTCGCAATCGAGATCGGAAATCGAAAACGGGAAATGGCTGAAAGCGTGGGCGCCGTCGACGATCACCGGGATGTTGCGCGCGTGCGCCATCTCGCAGATCCGCTTGACGGGAAAAATCACTCCCGTGCGATTGGTGATGTGGCAAACCAGAATGAGCTTGGTCTTCGGCGTGACAGCGCGCTCGAAGCGCTGGTAAAGATCGTCCACGCTGGGCGGAGGCACCGGGAACGAGATGGTTTTTAACACGATCCCCTCGCGGCGCTCCCGCTGGCGGAAGGTAGTGAGCATGCGAGGATAGTCCTGGTTGGTGGTGAGCACCTCGTCGCCCGGCTTCAGATCGATGCCGCACTGCGCGATTTCGAGCGATTCGCTCGCGTTGCGGGTAATGGCCATTTCCTCGGGGTCGCAGCCGGCGGTAGCAGCCAGGCGGCGCCGCACCGGTTCGATCTGCTTCTCGAGATTGTCAATCATGGTGTGCCACGGTCCCATGTCGCTGAATTCGATATAGCGGCGTAGGGCGTCCTGCACCGGGCGCGGAGCGGGACTGACATGCCCATTGTTGAAATTGATCACGTTCCGGTCGATGGTGAAGGCGTTACGGATTTCAGCCCAGTAATCCTCATCGTGGGCGACGTCCTCAGGTTTGCGGCCATTCGCGGATTGCGCGGCAGCTTGCGCTTTCTCGATAGCGTTGTCTTGGAAGGCGGCCAAGGCGACGGAGCCTGCAGCAAGATGGAATAAGTCGCGGCGATTCATAACGTCTCTCCTTGCGGCGAAGTTTAACACATCGACGTCGCGGATAATTAAATCAAACTAACTTGCAGGAGCACTCATGAGCACTAATAAAGTCACACTAGCGGGAAGCGAGCGGCAACCGATCGGCACGCGTGTGGGCGATCAACCGAGCGACGAGCCGATCGAGGTTTCGGTCATCCTCAAGCCGAAGCTGCGCGCGGTTGTGCCCGGCGCCGGCGGCGCGGTGGTGTCACGCCAGGAATTCGCGGCCAGGCATGGCGCGGATCAAAACGCGATCGAAAAAGTCCAGCAGTTCGCCAAGGAAAACGGCCTGACTGTGAGCAACATATCCGTCGAGAGGCGAACGGTGAAACTGAAGGGAACGGCCGAAAATATGATGCGCGCTTTCGACGTCAAACTGGAGCGCTATGAACACCAAGGGCGCCAATACCGCGCGCGCAGCGGCGGCATCCAACTTCCTTCGGATTTGGCCCCCGCGGTAGAGGCGGTCCTGGGATTGGACGACCGGCCGCAGGCCAACCCCCACTTTCGGGTGCGCGGCCAGCAATCGTCCCGCGCGGCAGCCGCTGGCGTTTCCTATACCCCTCGCCAGGTTGCGGAGCTGTATCAGTTCCCGACGGATGTCAATGGAACAGGCGAGACCGTCGGGATTCTAGAGCTGGGAGGCGGGTACAAGCCGACGGGACTGAAGACCTATTTTTCTTCTTTGGGCGTGGCAGAGCCCAGCGTCGTTTCCGTTTCGGTGGATAACGGGAAGAATGCGCCCACCAATGCTAACAGCGCGGATGGCGAAGTTCAGTTGGATATCGAGGTCATAGGCGCGGTAGCGCCAGGCGCAAAAATCGTGGTTTATTTCACAGTAAATACATCGCAGGGATTCCAGGATGCGCTTACCACGGCGATTCACGATGCTGCCAATAAGCCTTCGATCATTTCGATCAGCTGGGGAAGCGCCGAATCCACCTGGACGGGGCAAGCGATGACCGCATTCGACTCCGCCGCCCAGGACGCGGCTGCGCTAGGCGTCACAATCTGCGCCGCGAGTGGCGATAGCGGGTCCAGCGACGGGGTGAACGACGGCGCCAATCACGTGGATTTCCCGGCCTCCAGCCCGCACATCCTGGCGTGCGGCGGGACCAGCCTAAAGAGCGCGAATGGTGAAATCACGAGCGAAACGGTATGGAACGATGGCGCGCAAGGCGGCGCGACAGGCGGTGGCTTCAGCAATCAGTTTCCACTGCCGGCGTGGCAAGCGAGCGCAAACGTTCACCCTCCGGGGGGCGGCGGGCGTGGCGTGCCGGACGTTTCTGGCGATGCCGATCCCGACACCGGCTACAACGTGTTGGTGGATGGAGAGTCGCTCGTAATCGGAGGAACCAGCGCAGTGGCGCCTCTCTGGAGCGGGCTGATCGCCCTGCTGAACCAGAAGCTGGGAAAGCCGCTGGGCTTTCTGCAGCCGGCCATTTATGCGCTGCCCAAGACGGCGGACGCTTTTCACGACATTACCAGCGGGTCGAACGGCGCGTTCTCCGCGGGCCCTGGGTGGGATGCGGCAACGGGCCTGGGTTCTCCCTCGGGTGAGAATTTGCTACAGGCGCTATCGGGAACGGCCTCGATCACTTCCGGGCACAAACATAAGAAGGCGCCAAAGGCCTGAGCGCGAGTACAGAAGATCGATCAATATTCCTGGGTCGCCACGGAGCTATCGCGCAGGTAGTGGCCAAGCACGCCACTTCCCGCAGACAAGGCGCTGGATGGCGATGGCGCCACATTATGGAAGTTGACGAGGCAGTCCGTGAGCGCCTTGGCAAGCGCGCTGACGTTGGGTTCCGCGAGGACTTCCTGCTGCCTTCCCGGAATCGAGTGCAGCTCGACACCTCCGCCAGCCAATCGGGCCCAAGGATCGTTTACGCCGGGGTTATTGGCGGAATCGCGCGCCTGGAAAAGCGTAATGCTTCCGGGATAGGACTGCGGCACGTAGTTCCTTGCGGCAAACGTATTTATGTTGATGGCCCTCCGCAGGAATCGCGGTATTGGTTTTTGGCGAGTGGCAAAAAACGCGTAGATCGCCTTTAGACTCCGTGCCAGGAGCCTCTGCGCGGGGGTTTCCGCGATGGGCGGCGGCCCCATTTGCAAACTGTCGATGATCCCCAGCATTCCAACCAGCTCGCCGCGATCACGGAGTTGCCGCGCCATTTCGAAAGCCACCAGGCCCCCGAAAGAGTAACCCAGAAAATGATAGGGCCCGCGCGGGCGCACAGCCTGAATCGCTTTGATGTAATATGCCGCCAATTCCTCTACGCTCGTGAGGGCGGCGGTCTCACCGAGCAGCGCCTGCGATCGTACCCCTTGAATCGGCTGGTCAGGTTCCAGGTGCCGAACCAGATCCTGGAATGGCTCCAGCGTTCCATCCACGCCGTGAATGAGAAACAGAGGCGGTTTCGAACCTTCGGCACGAAGCGGAACGATTGCGGATACTCCAGCAGAATTGACTACGCGGTCGCTGGAGCTACCTTCCTTGGACTCCGGTCCACCGGGCTCTGGGGACCTGCGGTTTGCCAAGGCAGCCTCGAATACGCCGCCTCGCCGCGCCCTATGCCTGAACGCCGTGCGGCGAAGCAGATTCGTCAGGCGCGCCAGTACGCTGCGATCCGGCCAGGGCAGCCGGAGTAGCTCTCGGACCAGCTCGGGTTCCTCGGATGGCACGTCCTGGAAGCTCGACTGCAGGAGTGGGCTGCTGGGATCCCAATGCCAGGCTTGAGGAAAATATGCGATGGTGTCGTTGCTGGTTACAGGCGCCTGCTCTCGCAGTGGCGTGTTGGATAGTTGCGCCCATAAGGCAGCGATCGAGTCGCGGCCGTTCCCAAGTTGCAAATGGGAAAGAGGAGTGCACCTTGGATTCATTTCGATGAGAAACGAATTGCCCGTCTCTTCCTCGATCATGAAATCAAAGCCGAAGAACCCCGACAGACCAAGCCGTCGCGCCAGGCGCTCAGCGGGAGCGAGCATCTCCGGACGGTCGACAATACGCACGATGGTGGCGGATCCTGTAACTCCTTGGGCGTTGACCACCTCGGCTGCGATCCCGGCCAGGACTTTCCCCTTCCAGCACACCACCGCGGAATTCGCGGGACGTCCTTGGATCTGCGACTGCACGATCACCGCCGGCCTGGTTCGCTCGCGCCACGTCTGCAGCCAGTACGGATCGCGGTCCACCGTCAGGCGCTTGATGAATCGCATGGTGGACAGAGGCTTGGACAGTTCCGCATAGCATTCCTCAGCCTGCTTAAGATCGCCGGCCATCCTAACCCCGTGGCCACCCCAGCTACAATCCGCCTTCAACACGCACGGAGCTTCGAGGCCGCCATTGCCTGGCCGTAGCTCGGAAGCCGCGGTCAGCAGCTTCGTTTCCGGTATTGGAATCCCCTCCTCTTGCGCGATCTTCAACAGGTTATAGCGAGAAGAAACCACCGGGTAGCTCTCGGCCGAACCCAATGACCTTTCTATCAGGGCGGTCACTTTGCTTCCCGAAGGCAGCTGCCTGAAATCGCTGGCATGCAGTTCGTGAAGATGCGTCACGGCCCGGTCATCGCAGGGAATAACGATGTCAGGATCCACAGCCTCAATGGCCGCTCTCAGGGACCCGATCGGATCGACCGGGGAATAACGGAAGCGTTGCTCAAGGACGCGCGTTTTTGACAGTGAATGACCATTGGCGGGATAGATCGCCGAAACGGAGCAACCCATCTTTGCCAGGCCCATGGCCAACCGGGAGGCGCAGGGCCACCAGCTGGTCTCTGTCAAAAGAACTTTTGGAGGCACTGTAGGCTCAACCAATCTATCAGGTCTTCGTTGCCTTTCGTCGTCCGAAACTGGATAGCCCGGCGTTCCCACCTTAACTTAGACGAGTATCAAGACTGTACACCCCGGGTAAGGTTGCGGCAATAGGACCGCCGTACTAGGAATTAGCTCCGAGAATCAGTTCGTTGGTTGCATTGCAACCACGACGCGCTGTTGTTACTCTATCATCACAAAAGCTTAGGAATTCCGCCCTTCGGGGTTAAAGAATCGGCGGGATAGGCTGAGCATTTCTGAGAACATGAGACCTATAGTCGATGTAGTCATCATCGGAGCCGGCCCTTATGGCCTTTCGGTCGCCGCCCATCTTGCTGCGCTCGGAGTCACGTTTCGCATCTTCGGCAGTCCCATGCACACCTGGCTCACGCAGATGCCTGAAGGGATGCGATTGAAATCGGAGGGCTTCGCTTCTACGCTCTATGACCCGGATCGAAGCTTCACCTTGGCGAAATACTGTAGCCTGCAGGGACTTCCCTATGCCGATATTGGATTGCCCGTACCGCTGGATACGTTCGCGGCCTACGGACAGGAGTTCCAGCGGCGGTTGGTGCCGGGGCTCGAAGACAAGCAAGTGGTTGGGCTGGATCGAGACTCAGTGGGGTTCCTGATCCGGCTCGAGGATGGCGACGTTATTGCCGCGCGCCAGGTCATCGTAGCCGTGGGGATCAGTCACTTCCAATTCGTGCCGGACGTTCTGGCGGACCTTTCCAAGGAATTTGTAACTCACAGTTCCGCGCACCACGCGTTCGATCGTTTCCGGGGGCGCGAGGTAACCGTAATCGGTGGAGGCTCGTCGGCGGCCGATGTGGCGGCTGCCCTGCTTCGATCCGGAGCCTCGCCTCAAATTGTGGCTCGCAAGCCGGTGTTCCGCTTTCATGACCCTCCCGGGCCTTTGCCTCGCCCGCTGATGCAGCGCATTCGAAACCCCATGACTGGATTGGGACCGGGCTGGCGATCGCTCTTATGTACCGACGCGCCCCTGTTGTTTCACAAAATGCCCCAGAGACTGCGGCTGGAAATCGTACGCCGTCACCTGGGCCCTGCCGCGGGATGGTTTGTTAAAGACCAGTTGGCCGGCCAAATACCGTTCCACCTTGGCTGGCGCCTGGATCAGGCCAAAGTGAAGGACGGCCGGGTACAGCTTCAGCTCGTGAACGGCGATGGAGCAACGCAGACGCTCGAGACCGAGCACGTCATCGCCGCTACCGGCTACAAGGTGGATCTTCACCGCTTGGCCTTCTTGACCCCCGCCGTTCGATCCGGCATTCGATCCGTCGAAGATACGCCAATATTGTCGTCGACCTTTGAATCGTCCATCCCCGGCCTCTACTTTGTGGGGGCGGCGTCGGCCAACAGCTTGGGGCCTGTAGCGCGCTTTGCTTTTGGGGCTGGTTTTACCGCGCGTCGATTGTTCAAACGCTTCGCAAATTCGTCGGCCCGCAAATTTGTGCGCGGTGTTTCGGTTGCGGGCATCGAAATCTGACACAACGCGCGTCGCGCCCTTGAAGTACAGATTCTCTTCATATAGACTCTCTCTATATGGACCTTCTGCCAGGGACGCTCGACATGTTGGTACTCCGCACACTCCTGGCCGGCTCTCTGCACGGCTACGGAATCGCCAAAGCCATTCGCAGCACATCCAACGAGGCACTCGATATTGAGTTTGGCTCGCTCTACCCGGCGTTGAAGCGGCTGGAAGCGAAAGCCTGGATCGCTTCCGGGTGGGAGACGTCCGAGCATAATCGGCGCGCCAAGTTTTACAAGCTCACCGCCGCGGGCCGGAAACACCTGCTACGGGAACATTCCAAGTGGGCGGACTTCGTGAGCGCGGTGGGACGGATTATGGGGCCATTGCCAGGGGTGAAAGGATGACGATCTGGAAGCGCCTCAAATACCTGTGGCCGGCGAACCGGAGGCGCGAAGAGCGCGAGATGCGCGAAGAGTTCGAATCGCTGAGCGCGATTGCGGGCAGCCAGGAATTCGGCAACCTCACGCTGGCGATGGAGGACGTTCGGGCAACCTGGGGCTGGACGTGGCTCGATAGTTTTTTCGCGGACCTCCGCTATTCGTTCCGCGCGCTGCGCTCGCAGCCCGCATTTTTCGCCGTCGCGGCGCTGTCACTCGCCCTCGCCATCGGCGCGAACAGCGCGATCTTCAGCTTCGCCGACGCGTTGCTTCTGCGGCCTCTGCCGGTCAGCAATCCAGCGGCTGTGTTGGACGTCAGCAGCACCACGCCCGACAATCCTCTGGAAGGCATGGCGTTCCCCGATTATCGCGATCTGCGCGATCAAGCCCGCTCCTTCAGCGGCCTGGCCGCGTATCGCCTCACCACGCTGGCGGTGGCGGCCAATCCTTTGGCATCAGCACAGATTCGCTTTGCGAACCTGGTGAGCGACAACTTCTTTTCGGTCCTGGGCGTGACGCCTGCAGCCGGACGCGTGTTTGTGGGCGACGAAGCGACTGCGCCGGCCCAGCCTGTCGCGATCATCAGCTACGATTTCTGGCAGCAGAATTATGCGGGCGCCGTTTCAATACTCGGCAGCCAGGTGCGCCTCAACGGGATCGCATGCACCATCATCGGCGTCGCCCCGCCGTCCTTCACCGGCCTGGACCGTTTCATTCGACCCGACGTCTTCGTTCCTCTCGCGATGGCTCAGCGCCTGAGCGGCGCGGCGATGGACCCGCTGGAGGACCGCGGACGCCACGATCTGGTAGTCAAGGGTCGATTGAGCGCCGGCGCATCACAGCCATCGGCGCAGGCTGAACTGGGCGTTATCGGAGCCGCGCTCGAGCGCGAGTATGCCAGGACGAATCGCAACCGGCACATGGCAATCCGCACGGAACTCGATAGGCGCATCCAGCAAAGTCCGCAATTGCTGGCGCTCGCCAAGATGCTGATGGGCCTGGTCGCGCTGATCCTGATCATTGCGTGCTCGAACGTAGCGAACTTGTTGCTGGCCCGGGGGCGCGCCCGCAGCCGCGAGATCGCAATCCGGCTGTCCATTGGAGCGAGCCGCACCCGCGTGGTGCGCCAACTGATGACCGAGAGTTTCATCCTGGCGATGTTGGGCGGAGCCGCAGGGCTATTCATCGCTTACGGCGGGATTCTGTTGCTCAACCTGCAAAGCGTGCCGAACGATCCCCCGAATGTGCTGGGAATGCAGTTGGATTGGCGGGTAGTGGAGTTCAGCCTGCTCGCCGCGCTCGCGAGTTGCATCCTGTTCGGCTTGGCTCCGGCCTGGCAGACTGCGCGGACAAACTTCGTGAGTGCGTTGAAGACGGGGGGAGACAACGTGTCAGGCCAGCCGGGCACTCTCGGCCGCGATGTTCTGGTGGCCGGCCAGATCGCGCTCGCGATGCTGGTGCTGATCGCCGCCGGGATGTTTCTGGCGGGCTTCCGGAATCTTCTTGTGACGCCGCCCGAGTTTCGCACGGACCACTTGATCAGCCTGGATACCGCGCCCGCCGTGCTGCACTACTCGCCCGAACAGAACAAGGTCTTCTACCACCGGCTGGTGGATCGCGTTCGAGCCATGCCCGGCGTGGCGGGGGTAGCGATGACCGAAGCGCTGCCGCTCGCACCCTCGCAGACCGCGATCAGCGTCGTGCCCGAGGGGTATCAGTTCCCGAAGGGCCGCGAAAAAACGATCGAGTTCGGCGCCGCCGTGGACGCTGCTTACTTCAGCACGCTGAATGTCGAAATTCAGAGCGGACGCGCCTTCACGGACGACGACCGCGCTGGATCGCGCCGGGTAGCGATTGTGAACCAGCAGTTTGCGAAGACCTATTGGCCTGGCCAAGACCCGATCGGAAAGCGGATCCGTCTGGACAGCGCGGATGGCCCGGTGGCCGTAGTAGTGGGCGTAGCGAAGACCGGGCACTATCTGGCTGTGAACGAAGCGTCGGCCCCGTACGTGTATGTGCCGTACGAGCAGAACCCGCGCTCGCGGATGACGCTCGTGGTGCAATCGGTGGGCGACGCGGGGGCGCTCGCAAAGCCATTGCGCGACGCGGTTCGGTCCATCGACGGGAACGTGCCCGTCTTCAATCTGCGGCCCGTAGCCGTGCTCTACAAAAGCCGCGTGACGGATACGTGGCTGAATTTATTCCAAATGGTGGGGACCATGGGATGCATTGGCCTCGCGCTCTCGACCACCGGGCTGTATGGACTTGTAGCCTACACAGTGAGCCGCCGCGTGAAGGAGTTTGGCATCCGAGTGGCCGTAGGCGCGAGCCGCCGCGACGTGGTGTGGCTGGTGGAACGCCGCGGGTTGATTCTGACTGGCTTTGGTATCGCGATCGGCGCGGCGCTTACCGCGGCTGCGGTACCGCTGCTCGCCGAGGGCTTTCCGGGACTCGGCAAATCTTCTCCCGCTGCGTACGCTCTTGTTCCGCTGGTGTTGCTGATCGTCGGCGCGATCGCAAGCTATGTGCCGGCGCGGCGCGCGGCTGGAATAGACCCGCTGCGGGCCTTGCGCGACGAATGACGGCTGCTCCCGGTTTTCGCCGCGTCAAACCGCGCCGCGAGCGCAGTGAACCCAGGTGTAGGGCCGTTCCATCTCAGTTGTTCCACATCATCGAAGAGTGGGATGTCGGTGCGCAGCGTGGCGAGCGTTCGGAATAGCAAGGCCTGTTCGCGCTCTTGCGAAAGCGTATATGCGAGGGCGCTGGCATTGGCGGCGTTGACGTGCCATTCGCGCCAGTCCGCGGGTATAGATTCCAGATGCCCGAACTTGGCGAGAACGGCGGCCGTCGATTTCGCCCCCCAGCCTGCCAGGCCCGGATAGCCATCGGCCGCGTCGCCGACCAGAGCAAGATAGTCGGGGATGGATGCCGGTGGGACGCCGAACTTCTGGATTACGCCAGCTTCGTCGAGCGTCACGCGCGTGCGGCGATTCAGTTGAACGATGCGAGTGCCGCTCACACATTGACCGAGATCCTTGTCGGGCGTGCAAACGATCACGCGATCGACGCGCGCGTCGCGAGCCGCCGCCACGGCGCCGGAGGCAAGCGCATCGTCAGCCTCGAACTCCACCATTGGCCAGAGCACGATGCCGGCCTCGGAAAGGGTCTCTTCCAACAACGGAAACTGCGCCCACAGATCGGGCTCGATACCTTCGCCGGTCTTGTATCCCGCCCACAGCCCATTGCGGAACGACTCGATGACGCGATCGGTGGCAACCGCGATGTGCGTGGCGCCCCCGCTGATCATGCCCAGCACCGATGCCAGTACGCCGCGTACCGCGCCCACCTCGCGACCTTCCGGATCGCGCGCGGACGGCACGGCGTAATAGTGCCGGAACAACTCGTAGGTGCCGTCGACCAGATGTATGTCCAGGGCGTGCCTCCACGCTCTGTAGTACGATACCAGAGAAGCTACCAGGCAGCCCATGCTCATCGAGATCGAGCACGCGGACGAGGTTTGCATTCTTCGCCTCAGCGGCCACTTCCGCTCCGGCGAGGACCCGGGCTATCTGCGCGAGAAGGCGGATGAGATCCGCAACCACGATTGCAAGAAGATGCTGGCGGATCTGAGCGAGCTGCTGTCCATCGGCTCGATGGGCATGGGTTTCGTGGTCGGCGTTTACGTTTACGTTACCAAGCGAGCTGGCGGCGGGCGTTTCATATTGGTGGCAGTGAACCAGCGCGTCCGCGAGGTTCTCAATCTCACTCGCCTGAACACGATCATCCCCGTGGCTGCGGATCTCACGTCCGGCCTGGCTGCACTACACGATGAAGAACCGGGAGCGCTCGGCGCGGGGAACGCGTAAGCGCGGGCGGCTTCCTTATTTCGACTGCGGCGGCTGACCGATCTGATACTTCGGATAGGGCGGTTTCTTCGCCGCGGGGATGGGATGCTTGTCAAGTTCTGAGAGCAGCACGGCCACTGTCTTTTCGAGTTGCGGGTCGTGACCCTGGCGGACTGCGGCGGGATCGAGATCCACTTCGATATCGGGCGCGATCCCGTGGTTTTCCACTTCCCACTGACCGCCCGGCGTGTAGAAGCCGCGGCTGGGAGTGGAAACTATGCCACCGTCCATCAATTGCTCCTGCGGACCGAAGAAGCCCACCAGGCCGCCCCAGGTTCGCTTGCCGAGCAGCGGACCAATCTTCAATTCGCGGAAGTGGAAGGGCATGGCGTCGCCGCCGGAACCAGCGTATTCATTGGTGATCAGCGCTTTCGGTCCCTGGATAAGGCTCACCGGCCAAGTGGTGTCTTCGCCGTCGCGCGTGGTGCGGTAGTTCAACAAACGCCGCTCGAGATAATCCAGAATGTAGTCGGTCATCAGGCCGCCGCCGTTGAACCGTTCATCCACTACCGCGCCCTCCTTGCCGGCCTGCGGGAAGAAATAGCGATTGAAAAAGGTGTAGCCGGCGACCGAAGTGTCCGGCAAATAGATGTAGGCCAACCTCCCCTTACTGAGTTCGTCCACTTTGCGGCGATTGTCCTCTACCCAGGCAAGATTGCGTAGCGCGCGTTCGGACGCCACCGGCACCACCGTCACATCGCGCGCGCCGGCGCCGGAGGGATCGGGCCCCAATCGCAGCCGGACGGATTTGCCCGCGGTCTCTTCGAAATAGCTGTACACTTCCCCGGTAGCAAGCACCTGGCGCCCATTTACGGCAAGCAAATATTCTCCCGCGACGGCGTTCACTCCCGGCTGCGTCAGCGGCGCGCGAAGCTGCGGGTTCCAGTTCTCGCCGTCATACACACGCACCAGGCGGTAGCGTCCGTTCTCGACCTTGAAATCCGCGCCAAGTAAACCTACCGGCACGTGTCGCACCTCGGCGAAGTCGCCGCCGCCCACCCGCAAGTGCCCCACGCTCAACCCGCCGAGGGCCTCCTCGAAAAGGTAATTCAGATCCACCCGCGCAGCCAGACCGTCGAGATAGGGCTCGTACTGTTTCTCAGCCGCCTTGAGATCGTAGCCGTGGAATCCCGGATCGTAGAAGAAGTCGCGCTCCAGGCGGAACGCTTCGTGGTACATCTGTTTCCATTCGGCGATCGGATCTACGCGGACTTCCATGGCGTCCAGCTTCAACAACTGCGCTCCGGGCCTTGCGGCAGCGCCGGGAACACCGCTGGCCGGCGTCGCGCCTCCTGGGGCCGCGGCGGCTGCTGGGATCGCCGGAGCAATGGTCCACTGAGCGGGCGGTTGCTCGCCGCCTTCGGCAACCGTGGCTGCGCCGGGCGGGATTTGCCGGTAAAGCATCTTCTCGCCGTTGTCGGAAACCTCGAAGGACGTGATGCCTTCCACCAGCTTTTCCGTCTTGCGTGTATTCAGGTCGAATCGCCAGGCCGAGAGTGTTTCCGGGCCGTTCAAGGCGGGCGCGACAGCGCCCTCCACCACAAACAGAACGCCGTCCTTGCCGGTGAGAAGGCGGCGGTAATTGCGAGCGGGCAGTGGAAGCGCCAGGGTCCGCTGGTTGATGCGCTCGAAATCGATTTGCACGGTCACCGGTTCCTTCTTCGCCGGCTTCGAAACAGCGCCACCGTCGCCTGCCGCGGAATCGGTCTCCACCGCGGGCTTCTCTTCGTCGCTCTCCGGGGCAAGCGGAGAAGGAAGGTCTTTGCGCAGCACCACCACGTACACACTGTTCGTGAATGCGCGATTGAAACCGGCCATGGAGGAATCCATCAACGGCCCGGCGTCGGTGCTGGAGAGCAGGTACAGGTATTTGCCCGCGCGGTCGAACACCGGCGACAAGGCGTCGCTCAGCCCATCGGTAATTGCATAGCTCTCGCCCTTCTCGAGCGAGTACACGTAAACGCTTCGCATGTGGCTGCGGCCCTGTTTGGTGTAGGTCAGCCATTTGCTATCGGGCGACCACGCCGCTTCGGTGATCTGCTCCGATCCAGTGAAGGTGTCGTGGAATACGCGCACCGGCTTGGGATTCGCAAGGTCCACGTACCAGAGGTTCAGCCGTTTGTCGACATAGGCGATTTTCTTGCTGTCGGGCGACCAGCGGGGATTGTAGAAGAACGAGCCCGGCGTTCCCAAGTCGATCTTCTGCACTTCGCCGCTGGCGTCCTGGCTGGCGATGTGCAAAGCGTATTCGCCCGATTCATCGGAAAAATAGGCAATGCGCGTTCCATCCGGAGACCACGCCGGGCTGCGCTCATTCACTCCCGGCGAATTCGTCAGGTTGCGAATGTCGCCCTTTTCCGCGGGCACGCTCAAGATTTCTCCACGCGCTTCAAAAACCGCCCGCGCTCCGGTGGGCGAGAGCGACGCGGAGCGAATCCGGCTGGCCACCTTCACAAAATGCGGCCGCACTTCCGGCAGATCTGCAGTCACTCGAATGTCGACCGGCCTCGTCTGGCCGGTTTTAAGATCGTAGAGGAAGATGGACCCGAACTGCTCGTAGACAATAGCGCCCGGCCCGGCTGATGCGGATTTGAGATCCAGGCCGCTGTTTTTCATTACCTCGGTCACCATCTTCTTGCGCGTATCGTAGGCGAAGAGCGTAATTGCACCGTGCCGATCGGAGAGGAAGAAGACGCGGTCATCCACCCACATGGGATTGAAATCGTTCGCGCCGTCGCCCGGCAGTTTTTCGATGCTCGAGTCGGCGAGCTTGGCGATCCAAATGGTGGAAGCCTCTCCACCCCGATAATGTTTCCACATCGAAAATGCGCGATTGATGGGCGTGTAAGCGATTCTCGAACCATCGGGAGAGTACGATCCTTCGCCGGCGATCGGCAGAGGCAACGGTTCGGGAAATCCGCCGCTGCGGGGCGCCGTGAACAGCTTGGTGAATCGCGAGTAGCTCGTGCGATCGGAACTGAACAGAAGACTCTTGCCGTCCGGCGTCCAACCCATGGTCTCGTCCTGCGACGGATGCCAGGTGAGGCGCCGGGGTACGCCGCCGGCGGCCGGAATGACATAGACATCCACGTTACCGTCATATTCGCCGGTGAACGCGATTTCACTTCCGTCGGGCGAGAAGAAGGGCCGCGTCTCGACGCCCGCGCCGGTGGTGAGCCGCTCGGCCACTCCGCCCTCGCGCTTCACCTGCCAGAGATCGCCGGCATAAACAAAGACGATGCTGCTAGCGCTCAGGGTTGGTTTCTGAAACAGGAGCTTAGGCTCTGAAGAGGCTCGGGAAATCCATGGGAGTGCGACGGCAAATGCGAGAAGAATTGGAAAGCGATTCATAGGGACTCGGTTTCCAGCAATTGTACCCCGGCAGTGGCCAGGCTAACTGTGCGCGACCATCACATGCTTTGTGATTTTATAGTTCTTCACCGCCTCGTGTGAAAGATCCTTTCCAAAACCGGACTGTTTGAAGCCTCCATGCGGCGTTTCTGAGGCGACCGGTAGATGATCGTTGATCCAGACGGCGCCGAATTCGAGGTCCTTGCTGATTCGCATCGCTCGTCCGATGTCCTTGGTCCAGACAGAAGCAGCCAACCCGTACGGCACGTCGTTGGCAAGGCGCACGGCATCCGCATCATCTTTTATAGCGCTGATGGTAATGACGGGTCCGAAGACCTCCGACTGGATGATCTCGGAATCCTGGGCGACGTTCGTAACGACTGTGGGCTCGTAGTAGTATCCTCGTCCTGTCCACTCGGCGGGAGCGCCGCCGCCAGTGAGCACCGAAGCGCTCTGCGCCCGCGCCCTTTTTATGAAACCCTGAACGCGCTCCAGTTGAACTTTCGAGATCAGTGGACCCATTTTGACGCTGTCGTCAAAAGGATCTCCCACTTTGACGGCGCGCATGGCTTCCACCACGGCCTCGGTGACGGCCTTCCGTTGGCTTGGCGTGACGTAAATCCGGGTAGCCGCTGTGCAATCTTGCCCCGTGTTTAAGGACGCAGCAAATGCGGCTTTCTCGGCCACGACCGTCGGATCGGCATCGTCAAATACGATGAACGGCGCCTTGCCTCCCAGTTCAAAATGCACGCGCTTCAAGCTGGCCGAAGCGGCCGCCATGACCTTCTTTCCGGCGGCGGTGGATCCTGTCAAGCTGATCAGCCGGATGTCCGGGTGCTCCACGATGCTCTGTCCGGTTTCGTTGCCGCCCGCGATGACGTTCACAACGCCAGGCGGGAAACCTGCTTCAGCGGTTAGCTCGGCAAGCATAAGCGTTGTTAAAGGAGTTGCCGGCGCCGGCTTCAGCACCAGCGTGCAACCCGCAGCCAGGGCCGGACCAATCTTCCAGATCGCCATCACGAGCGGGTAGTTCCACGGCGCGATCTGGCCGACCACGCCCACCGGTTCGCTGCGGAACATGGAAGTGCAGTTCGGCAGGTATTCGCCCGCTTCATCGCCAAAGGTATCGCGGGCGCACGCGGCAAAGAAGCGCACGTGGTCAATCACGGCCGGAATGTCCATACCGAGGCTGAGGTACTTGAAGGGCTTGCCCGTATTCTGCGATTCCACGCGCGCGAATTCTTCCGCCTTCCGCTCGATAAGCTCGCCCAATCGCCAGATCATCCGCTGCCGGTCGCCGCGCATGATTCCAGTCCAGCGGCCGTCATAGAAGGCTGTCTTAGCCGCTTCCACCGCGCGGTTCACATCCTGGCAATTGGAGTTCGGCGCCTCGGCAATCTTTTCGCCCGTGGCCGGATTTTCGATGGACGTCATCTGGCCGCCGGCACTCGCCACCCACTTACCGTCGATCCAATTTTTCCATGTTTTCATGACTACTTGGACTTCTCCCCGGCTTTTTTCAGCGCATCAATCGCGTCCAGATGGCGTGAATCGCGCTCGTTTTCCGTGCAGACGTACTCCATCAGGTCGCCAGTGGTCAGCTGCGGCGTGATCTCGGTGACCTTCCAGGGACGCGTGTACATGACGGGGTCCTCGATGGTGATCTCCCATTTGAGGTGCCCCGAGTCCGGCCGTGAGTAGCGCTCGATGACGTGAAGCTGATCCGAGGCCGGATGCCCAGCCAAATCGAGCCAGGTTTTGCCGTTGAAGCCCACCGAATCCACCACCAGTTGATCGCCTTCCCAGTGGCCGATGGAGTCGCCCCACCAGGAAGGATTCAGGTCTTTGGGGTGTTCCTTGCGGTCCAGAAAGATTTGACGGAAGCTATGCAGGTTCCCCTCAAACAGGATCACCACCAGGTTCGGCTGTTGGATGATCTTGGACGGGTACGGGTCGCGCCGCGGCACGCCGGTGGGAAGGCAGCGCGCTTCAGGATCTTCGACGCCATCGTAGGCCTGCCGCTCTTTGAAGAGCTTTTCGCCCAGAGCCGTCATTGGCACTTCGCCCACGTCATAATCTTTCGCGATGTCGGAAGTGTAACCGGCGTAGCCCCAGACGCCGCCCAGATCGGGCTTGCCGTCGGCAGTGCGGGGCGCGGGGCCGGTGGGCGCCGCTGCGAGAGGGCGCGAATGCCGCTTCGCTTTGGGGATGGTGCTCTCGGCGGGGAACTGCGCTGCCGCCGGGATCGACAGATACAGCATCGCCGCCGCGGCCAGCATTGAACCGGCAAGTCTGCTTCTCAATGGACCCCTTCCCGATGCACCAGCGGAGCAGTATAGCATCTCTGCATCGGCGAATTCGTTCACGGCCGCGCGAGAACTTGCCGGATCCAGCGAATCATGAATGGTTTGTAATCGGTGAGCCGGAGCGATTGCCATCCCCGGACGCCATGCCCTCCGCCTTCGACCCGATAAAGATCGCAGACCGCGCCCGCCGCGTGCAGCTTGTCGCAAAATCGTTCCGATTGAGCGAACGGCACCACATTATCGTCGGTGCCGTGAATCAGCAGAAAAGGCGGCGACGTTGCGCTCACATAGTTGATCGGCGAGAAGTTCGTAAGCCCGGCCATCAGAAGTCCGTCGAACCCGCTGCCCTTCACTGCATCCCGGACATTATCGGGAATCAGGCTGGAGGTGCGCGCCAGGCTCGCCAGATCGCTCGGCGTATAAAATGCGACTACGCCTTGAACGGCGCCTTCCGGATCCGGCCGAAGCGCGGCCATGGCAGCGAGTTGCCCTCCCGCGGATTCGCCAAGCAGCACGATTTGCCTCGCATTCACGCGATATTCGGACGCGTGTTCCCTCACGAACGCCACTGCCCGCCGAACGTCATCCTCGGCGGTTCCCAGATGCAATGCCGCTCCAACGGGATTCCGCACCACATCGCCCGCGAGGCGATAGCTGATGGAAAACCACGCAAACCCGGCATCGGACAAGGGCTGAAAAAGCGGTTCCACGTTGCTGACTCTGTCGCCGGTCACCCAAGCGCCGCCATGCACCACGATCACTGCCGCGAAAGGACCCTTGCCATCCGGAATATGTGCATCGAAGCGAAGACTGTCCTTGCCCGCTCGCCCATATTCAATGTCTTTCAAATCTTCTCCATGCATTGCTGTCAAGAAAAGAGCGAGCACGCCCGCGCTGATGAATCGATGGGAAGATATCATCTCTTAATTTGATGGTAGCGGTTTCAGGCGGGTTTCAGAGATCATCTGAAACAGCATCCTCGTTTGACTCCCAGTGGAGTTCGGCATAAGATCGAAAAGCTAATGCCACGGACCACGATGCTAATCGCACTTACGATCCTGGCTGCTGCCGCCTTGGCACAGCCTCCGCAACCGGCTGCTCCCGCGGCTGCGGGACGGGGCGCTCCACAACCGCAGGCCATCCAGCAGGTGAAGCCTGGGCTCTATATGATCACCGGCGCCGGCGGCAATACCACGCTCCGCGTAACCAGCCAGGGATTGATAGTGGTAGACGGAAAACTCCCCAGCCAGGCGAACTATGATGCATTAATGGCGCTGATCAAGAGCGTCTCGGATCAGCCGGTCAAATACCTGATCGTGACTCACCACCATGCCGATCACACCGGCAACAACCAGCGATTTCTGGATGCGGGCGTGCAAGTGGTGGCGCATGAAAATCTCAAGAAGAATCTCGTCACGTACGCGGTTGATCCCAAACCCGCGTCGCCCAGCATGACTTATCCGGGTGCGTTATACGAGCTCACCCTGGGGGAGGTCAAGGTGGAATTACATCACTTCGGGCGGGCTCATACCAACGGAGATACCGTCGTGTATTTCCCCGATCTGAAGGTTGTTTCGGTGAGCGACGTAGTGACGACCGGCAAGACTGGCCCGCTGATCGATTACGCCGGTGGCGGAAGCGCTGCCGATTGGACGAACGTGCTGGCGGGCGTCCTGACGCTGGATTTCGACGCGGCTATTCCAGGCAATGGAGACGTGCTCACAAAAGCCGACGTTCAGGCGTACAAGAAGAAGTTCGATACCGTGATTGCCAGAGCGAGGGAACTGGTGCGCATGGGCGTGCCTCAAGATCAATTGCTCGCGCAGATTAAGACCGACGATATTGGGTGGGCGCCGCGAGTTCCGAAGGTGGACGCATTCTACGCGGAACTGTCGGAGACAAAGTAGATCACTATGCTGCGACGAGCGCTCGTGTTGTTCTTCCTGGCCGCGGCCATCGTGCTGGCGCAAGGCAATCCGGATTGGCACGCCGAGTTTCCAGCGTTTCAGATCGCCGGAAATCTCTACTATGTCGGCACCGCCGATCTGGCCGTCTATCTGGTCCACACGCCGCGCGGCAACATCCTGATCAATTCGGACTTCAAACAGGATCTACCGCTGATTAAGAAGAGCATCGAGCAGCTCGGGTTCAAATACAGCGACACGAAAATCATCCTTATTAGCCACGCGCACGGCGATCATGATGAAGGAACGGGTGTGATCCAGAAGGAAACCGGCGCGAAGTTGATGGTGATGGATGCCGATGTTCCCGAAGAGGAGAGCGCCGCGCCGGGCCGTCCCGGAGCGCACGTGGATCGCGTGCTGCACGATGGCGGAACAGTTCAGCTCGGAGGTTCGAAACTGGTGGCGCATCTCACGCCCGGCCATACCAGAGGCTGCACCACGTGGACCATGCAGGAACGCGAAGGAGCGCGCACTTTGAATGTAGTGATCGTCGGCAGCCCCAACGTGAACCCGGGCTATATTCTGGTTGGCAACAAAAATTATCCGCAGATCGCGGACGATTACGTGAAAACTTTCGCCGTTCTGAAAAGTCTGCCGTGCGATGTTTTCCTGGGAGCGCACGGCGGCTACTTCGGACTGAAAGCGAAATACGAAAAGATGAAGGCCGGTTCAAAGGACGCATTCATCGATCCCGACGGCTACAAAGCGTACGTCGCCGAGCGCGACGACACGTTCCGCAAAGAGTGGGAGCGGCAGAAGCAGAACCCCGGCTCCGGGGCGCCCTAGAGTGGCGGAAGGCGGCGCGGTCAGTTCGCCGACGGTCTCTCAATGCGATCGACGACGAGAACTTCGACCGGCCCCTTGGCCGCCTGCAGCTTTAATCCGAGCTGTTCCTGCACAGCCGTGAATAGATCGGGACGAGGGTCGTCTGTTGGGTGCGGGAAGCGAGGATCTACAAACTTCAGGCTGAAATTATAGGAACCTTTCAGATTGGTCTTGTCCAGCACGGGAGCGCTCAGCAGACCCCCAAGAACGTTCGTCAGTCCCAGCAGAGCGGTGTTTTCCACAAACGTTACCTCTCCTGGGCCGGTCCAGTTGATAAAGTTTTTTCGCCCATCCCCTGCGTCCTGCAATTTCGACCCACTCTTTCCGACGATCAGCGTGCACACCTGCTCTTGCCGGGTCTCACGATGAACCGCTAACTTGAATCGGTCCGTCAGCAGCGTCTGCAACATGACTCGAATCTGCTTCGGTCCAGCCTCGGGGTTTTCGGCCCGTGCTTCGATGTTGTAAGGCTCCTGGTCAAGCCAGTCCGGACCGTCTTTGACTAGGGCAGCTAAAACGCCGTACGCCAAGCCGATCATACCGCGGACGTAACATGTTTCGGCCTTGAATCGCCCGTGATTTATGATCCACGGGCCGCCGCCAGGCGGGATTGGTGGCGCAATTGGCTTTATAGACGCGACTTCAAACGCAAGGGTAGCATCAGGCGTCGTGGTGTCTTGCGGAGATTGCCCCTTGATCTGCCAGGCCGTCACGACCGTAACAGCGGCGATTACCATCCCAATTCGTCGCAGCCTTCACTTGGCATCCACTATGAACCCGATGCTACCATCGCGTCTTCTGCGTGTCTAGGCGCGCAGCGCCGCTGCCGGACGCGAAAAACGGTGCGTCGGACTTCGAGCTTCGATGTGCTGTCGCCGAATTTGTCTTGGTGCACGCTTCATTCCGCGGGCGACGCCACGAACCGATACCCAACGCCGCGGACCGTCAGCAAATGTCGTGGACGCGTGGGATCGTCCTCGATATAACGCCGCAACCGCACGATGAAGTTGTCAATGGCGCGGGTGTCGGTGTCTTCGTGCAGTCCCCAGACTTTGGCGAGCATCGCCTTCCGCGATACGCGCTGCCCTGCATGCTCGATGAGATACCGGAGAACGTTGGCTTCCATCAGCGTTAGCGGGAACACCTGATCGCGCACGTGCAACTCCAGCCGGTCGAAATGCACCGACTTGTC
>Ga0302324_100003733_pt1 | contig 34294 bp, 25 predicted proteins | sample Palsa_T0_1_FD_201949 | JGI IMG/M metagenome (GOLD analysis project Ga0302324, IMG submission 201949) | Peat permafrost microbial communities from Stordalen Mire near Abisko, Sweden - Palsa_T0_1 | ecosystem: Environmental > Terrestrial > Soil > Palsa > Peat permafrost | place: Sweden: Abisko...
CTCGAAGGAAAAGTTTCGATCTATTACGCAGAGAACAAACTCCGTCTCGCCGACGGATAAATTCACTCAATGGGGTGACATTTTCATCGGGCTATTGGGGTGACATTTTCATGTTGCTACAACAGTAGTATCCCTGCAAATCCCGCAAATGGGAAGACGCCGGAGTAGCGAGGCGGGTTGCGTCGATTTCGCGGCGATAGCACCTAAAGCATTGCGCGAAGTAGCAACAAGACCCCGCGTCCTGGAAGGGCCGGGAGATTCCACCATGATCCAAACCATACTCGCAAAAGACCGCTATCACCATGAAACAGATTGGCTTAGCACCAACTGGCATTTTTCGTTTGCCGACTACCATGACCCGAATAACTTGAATTTCGGGCCCCTGCGCGTCTTCAATGACGATACCGTCGCCCCCGGTGGCGGCTTCCCCCTGCACAGCCACCGCGAAATGGAAATCGTCACCTACGTCATCCAAGGGGTGCTCGAACACAAGGATAACCTGGCGAACGCAGGCGTCATTCGTCCCGGCGAAATCCAGCGCATGAGCGCGGGGACCGGAATCCGCCACTCCGAATTCAATCCTTCGGAAAAAGACCCTGTCCACCTCATCCAGCTCTGGATCATTCCGGCGGTCCAGCATCTCCGGCCATCGTGGGAGCAAAAGAGTTTTTCGCTTTCCGGCCGCAGCGGAAAATTGCTGCCGATTGCCGTGCCCGCGGGCAAAAACGGGAATGCCAGTTCGACGGCCGTGCAGATTCACCAGGACGCGACGATCTACACCTCCCTCCTTGCGCCCGGCGAATCCGTCACGCACAAACTCGCACCAGGCCGCCGCGCCTACATTTTCGTGATCAACGGAAACCTAAACCTCAACGGCGAGACTCTCGCCGCCGGAGACCAAGCGCGCGTCTCCAACGAGCCCGAATTGCAGCTCTCCGGCGCACACTCTCCAGCCGAGATACGGGCGGATTTCCTACTGCTCGATCTGCCATAAGCCAACGCGTCAGAGGCGAGCCTGACGATTCAACCCCCGTGTGACCACCAATAATTTCCGTCCGCCAGCCCCAAATTCAATGCTAGCCTGATTCGCCAACGAGCTGGGCCGTCCGTTCTCGACCGGCCGAATAGGAGGGATGGGAGAAAATCGTGACGGACGCTTTAATCGAAAATGTCTCGGACACCGCGTTTTGGATCGCGCATTATCGGGCATTCGAGACCAAGCGCCCGGACGCGCTTTTCCGTGATCCGCTGGCCGGCCTCCTTGCGGGAGATCGAGGCAAAGAAATAGCACGCGGGATGCCCAGGCCGTTCCTGACTGCCTGGGCTGTGGTGATCCGCACGTGCATTATTGATGACTACGTCCGATTTGCCATCGCCCACGGGGCTGACACCGTTCTGAACCTCGGCGCCGGATTGGATATGCGCCCGTACCGTATGGATCTGCCGGCGTCCCTGGTCTGGCTCGAAGCGGATTATCCAGCTGTCATCGAGTTGAAAGAAAGTAAGCTGTCTAGGGAGGTGCCGCGCTGCCAGGTGGAGCGCGTGAAACTCGACCTCGCCAATTTGGCGGAACGCCGGCAAATGCTCGCGGCTGCCGGCGCGCGAGCGCGGAAGATGCTGGTCCTCACGGAGGGGGTCATTCCCTATTTGAGTGTTGAGGAAGTTGCTTCTCTCGCGGACGATCTCCGCACGGTGGAACCCGCCTGCTACTGGGTTGTGGATTACTTCTCTCCAAAAATGCTCAAATACAGGCAACGTATGATGCGGCAAAGGATGCAGAATGCCCCCTTCAAATTCAACCCCAAAGATTGGTTCGGATTGTTCCAGGAGCATGGTTGGCATTTGAAGGAAATTCGCTATTTAGCGGAAGAAGGCGACCGGCCCCATAGACCGATCCCATTGCCTTTTTTCGCAAAGGCGATTCTGAGGATTCGAGGGCTGTTCGCATCCAAGGAGCGGCGAGCGGCTTTCAGAAAGTTCGCGGGCTACGCCTTGCTGAAGCGTTGACCTGCCCGGGCCACGGCCTCTCTGCGTTTTCGTTGTTGAGGTTTTTGTGAAATGCGTTTCGCACAGACAAAGGCTGGCGCCTACTTGCGGGAAACCATGGCTTCGCCGTGGCTGTACGTTGCCAGCGCGTCGGACGCCAGCCAATCGCGCCCGTTCTTGTCGCCCTTGAGGTAGGCATCCCAAAATGCCAGCGTGGCCATCTGCTCGTAATTGAAAATCGCTGTTTGGTCAGGACCGGCGGAAAGCGGCTTCTGCATCAAGCGTCCTTGGCCGATGAACGACATGTGGTTGGCGCCTTCGAGGTACACATTGTATTTGTCGCCGGAAGGAAGAAAATCGTAGACCTGTTTGCGGCCGGCGCCAAAGCCGGGTCCCGCGATCACCGACCCGGGATCGCGCGAACCGGTGAGGGCCAGCGAGGGAACGCGTACGTTGTCCCAGGAATGCTCGTTTTGTCCGATCGGCAGCCGCCCGCCTCCGGACAAAATTTCAATCGCGAGAACACGCCCGTCCGCGAAATTCTGGACGATTCCGCCCCTGGATGCGAACGTCGCGCCACCGATCAGTTGCGCAGTGATCGAGCCGAGGGAATGGCCGCTCATGCCGATGCGCGTCAGGTCGAGTTTTCCATCCAGTTGCCGCTCCCGCCGTGCGATTCCGTCCAGCGAATCGAGCAGAAACGAAATGTCGCGTGCGCGATTCGGGAGCACGTCCGGATCCTTCACGATGCCGGCGACGGCTTTGAGCATCCCCTGGCTGATGCTGATGGTTTCTCCATGCTCCCGCCGCAGTTTGACCGAATCCGCGTGCGTCGGCGCCAGCACAACGTAGCCGTAGCCCGCCCAATGACGCGGCAACTCCACGCAGCATTCACCGGAGCCGCCCGCACCGTGCGAAAACACGATCACCGGAAAGGTTCCAGCTGCATTCGGATAGAAAACGTGGACCGGGAGGTCCTTGTTTCGCCGCGCGTCGTGCAAAACGACTCGCTCGATTTCGCCGACTGCGTACGGACCCACTTCTAGTTTGTAAGGCAGATTCCGCCCCAAACCGAAAGAATCAGGCGGCGAAGGGGTGGCGGGATTCTGCGTACTCGGAATTGGAGTTGCGACCAGGCTTTCCCTGGCCATCAGGGGCGCCCGGCGGAAGCCTCTTACACTCTGGCGCACCCGCGCGACGAACATAAGGCCGGCCAGAACGAGAAGAATGATCCCGAGCCGTCTTGGCTGTATCACGTGATCTCCCGCGCCCGCCGTATTTCCACAGGGCTCCATACTAGTGTAAACACAGGATCCGCCAAAAAGTTTGAATCATTGCCGATCGCACTTGGTCAAAAAAGTACCCTTGGCCTTTCCCGTCTCGGTGCCCTCTGTGTTCTCTGTGTTGAAGGTTTTTCCGAAAGGCTTTCAACACGGAGAACACAGAGGGCACGGAGGTCCGAAGTCAGGTCTCGAGTTTGAAACGAGTGGCAGCCAAGCGGTAGAGTCTCTGCCAGAGCGTGCGGTTCACGGTGACCACAATCGCCGACATCACCATCGTGGCCGCCAGAAGCACCGGCAGGCTCCCGGAATCCGTGGCGCGGCTGATTGACGCCCCTAGCCCGCGGACGGAAAGCGTTTGCCCCTGAAAATGAAAATATTCCGCGACGATGCTGGCGTTCCAGGCGCCTCCGGAAGCGGTCAACAGGCCCGTCACCAGGTATGGAAAAATGGCCGGAAGGATCAAGCGGCGCCAGCGCTCCCAGCGCGTGAAGCGAAAAACGCTGGAGGCTTCCTTGAGGTCCGTCGGGATGGCCATGGCTCCCGCGATCACGTTGAACAATATGTACCATTGAGTACCTAACAGCATCAAGGCCATGGCGGCCAGGCCCATGCCGCCGCCGGCGCGGATCAACAGCAACAAAAGCACGGGAAACAGCGCGGTCGCGGGGACCGACGCGGCAATTTGCACCAGCGGTTGCGCGATCTTCGCCACACGCGGCGTCGTCCCGATCCAAACGCCCGCGGGCACGGCCCACAGCGCGCCGAGCGCCAGCGCGGCATTCACGCGGAGAAACGTGAACCCGGCGTCGCGCGTAAGAGAGATCAACTGCCGCTCGCCGAGCTGGGCAATGGCGGACAGCGCGCGAAACGCCAGCCAGGCGATCCCGGCCAATGTCGCCACTCCGAATGCGCGCCCGAGCCACCGCCCATATCTGTGTTCCGATGGCGGCGTCTCCGCGTGCGCCGCGATTTTCCTCGCGGCAAACGCATGCGTCACGCGCTCTTCGACCGGATATATCGCGCTGCGATAGAACTTGGCGAGGACGCCGGACCGGCGCAGCACCTTCAGCACGAACGATTGCGGAGCAGCACCTTCCACCGTCTCAAACTTGAATTTGTCCGACCAGGCAATCGCCGGCCGCCAAACCAGCTGATCCAAGAGGACGATGACCGCGATCATGGCCCCCATTCCCCACAAGATGGCGCGCGTATTGCCGGCCCCAGCGGCAACCTGCAAGTAGGAACCGAGCCCCGGCAGCCGGAAATCGCGCGTGCCGAGGACGAACATCTCGCACGCCATCAGAAAAAACCAGCCGCCGGCCACGGACATCATCGAATTCCAAACGAGCCCGATCGCCGCAAAGGGCGTCTCCAGTTCCGTGAAGCGCTGCCACGCGCTGAATCGATATAATCGCGCCGCCTCGTCCAGCTCCCGCGGGATCCCTTTGAGCGAAGCGTAGAAACTGAACGCGATGTTCCACGCTTGTCCGGTAAAAATCAGCAGGATTGAACCCAGTTCGAGCCCCAGCTGGCTGCGGGGAAACAGTGCGACCATCGCCAACATCACCGGAGGAAGAAAACTCAGCACGGGGATGGATTGCAACACATCGAGCAACGGCAGCAGGATTTTTGCCGCGCGATCGGACTTGGCCGCCGCCATGCCATAGGCCAGCGCAAAAAGCAGCGACAATACATAGGCGACCGCAATCCGCACGAAAGAATACGCCGCATAAAGCGGCAACGCGCGGGGACTGGCGGAAATGTTCGCCACCGGCGTGAAGGGCGAGAACCAGATGCGCCCGGAAGCAAACAGCATATAAAGGATCGCCAGCAAAACGGCGAAAACCGCCGCATCCGCCGCGAGCGAACTCTTCCATTTCGTGCGCTCGGTTATCGCGCGCGGAATGGATTGGTAGCTGAGGATGGGCAGCAATTTCATGGGCGGGGCGGTTTGCGGAAGGTCACGGCTTGGTCCGGCTCAACCGCCCCGTCACGGAATCGTAGTCGAAGAGTTCCGCATAGCGGCCCCATTGGATGGCGGTGTCCAACTGGCGGCGCACTTCAGCGTCGCTGAAATGCTCGTCCAGCAAATCATGGAAAAATTCCAGCGGCATCGTGCCGTCGGCCTTGGCTTGTAGGGCCGAAGCCATCTGTTGCAGCAGGGGCACATGGGCGAGCATGGCATCGCGATACAACTGTTTGCGTTTCTGGATGTCGCCGGCGGCAACGTCTTTCCCCAGCTGAGTGATTTCCGCGTCGCCGTGCTCCACGGTCGCGAAACCCAGGAGAACGCAGGCGTCCACAATGGGCAGCAAATCATCCGAGTCGAGCATCAGTTGATGCGAAAGCCGGTGCAGGTCCTCTCGCCCGCTGTGGTCCGCAAGAATTTCCAGAAAACCGGCAATGCCCCCCGCGCGCACGTGCGGCAGCATCAGGTAACGCGGCGTGGGCGTGGTGACGCCCGGAGGCGGGGGCGTTGGTTTCATTTCCGCCGGCATTTCATGCAGGATATCGGGCTGCGTCAGCACGCGGTAAATGTGATCGACCAAAGCCTCGAAGGGCTCGGACTTGCGGCTGCGCGGCTGCGGCAGCGTGATTTCAAAATCTTCACGGATGCGCGCCGGGTTGCTGGCCAGCACGATCACGCGGTCGGCCAGCACCACGGCCTCTTCGATATTGTGCGTGACGATGAAAATCGCGCGCGTGGGAATCTTCTTGTTGTCCCATAGCTCCAGTAATTCCCCGCGCAGCGTCTCCGCCGTCAGCACGTCCAGAGCGGAAAACGGTTCGTCCATGAACAGCACTTCCGGCTCGATCACCAGCGCGCGCGCGAATCCCACCCGCTGTTTCATTCCTCCGGAAAGCTCCTTGGGGTAGGCGTTCTCGAATCCGTCCAGGCCCACCGCATCCAGAATGTGCAACGCCCGCTGGTGGCGCTCCGCAGCCGGCACGCCGCGGGCTTCCAGCGGCGCTTCGACATTTTGAAACACCGTCAGCCAGGGGAATAGCGCGAAACTCTGGAAAACGATCCCGACGTTGGGAGGTTCGTCGGCCAGGTTGCGTCCGTGCCAGAGCACTTCTCCCGCCGAGGGACGCGATAGTCCCGTCAGCATCCGCAACAGCGTCGATTTGCCGCAGCCCGAAGGCCCCAGCAGCGCCAGAATTTTCCCCGGCATGATTTTGATGTTGATTGGGGAAACAACTTCGATCCTGCCGCCGTCCGGCTGCGTATAAAATTTCTCGAGGTCCCGGCCTTCGAGGATCGGCTCGTTGTTTTCCCCGCCGGGAATTTCCGCCGCTATTGGACTGTTGTTGGTTTGCGACACAGGAGCATTATGAACGATTCCTCGTGAATTCGCGGGGTTTAGTGGCTCGGGCTTCAGCCTGCGGGTTTCCGTACGTGCGCAAACCCCGCAGGCTGAAGCCCGCGCCACTCACAGCTCAGGCGGGATTGCGGTCCACCGCGGGATGGCGCACGTCGCTTCCCGCGACCATGTAGATCACGTCCTCGGCGACGTTGGTGGCGTGGTCGGCGACGCGCTCGAGATTCTTGGCCACCAGGATCAGCTCAAACGCGGGGAACACGACGGAAGAGTCGCCCATCATGTAGCTGAGCAACTCGCGGAAGATTTGGTCGCGGAGCTGGTCCACCTGGTCGTCGCGGGAGAGCACCGAGCGGGCCAGCTCGATATCGCGGCGCACCAGGGAATCGAGGCTGTCGCGCATCATTTTTTCAGCGAGCTCGCCCATCCGCGGCAGATCGACGTAGGGTTTTACCCGCGGATGGCGCACGATGCGCGTCGCCGAATGCGCGATGTTCACTGCCTGGTCGCCGATTCGTTCGAGATCGTTGTTGATGCGGGCGATGGCCAGCACGAAGCGGAGGTCGGCGGCCATGAGCTGTTGCAAGGCTAGTAATTGTACCACTCGGTCATCAATCTCGATTTGCAGCTCGTTGACGGCGTTTTCTTCCCGGAGGACGGTCTGCGCCAGCTTTTCGTCCGCGTCCAGCACCGAATGAACCGCCTGGTGCACGGCTCGCTCGGCCAGGCTGCCCATCCACAGCAGCCGTTCTTTCAGCTCTTCCAGGTCGCGCTCGAAATGGCGTTCCATGCTCTACCTCCTCTCCCTCACTAAGACCGCTGGCCGCGAGACATTGCGGGAAAACTCATCCGAAGCGGCCCGTGATATATGCCTCGGTGCGCGGATCCGTGGGCGTGGTGAACATATGCCCCGTCTGAGAAAATTCGATCAGATCGCCGTTCAGCATGAACGCGGTCGAATCGCTAACACGCGCCGCCTGTTGCATGTTGTGGGTGACGATCACCAGGGTGCAGGTCGGCTTCAATTCGAACAGCAATTCCTCGATCTTCGCCGTGTTCACCGGATCGAGCGCGGAACACGGTTCGTCCAGCAAAAGCACTTCAGGATCGACCGCCAAGGCTCTGGCGATGCACAGCCGCTGCTGCTGGCCGCCGGAGAGGGCATAGGCCGACTTGTGCAGCACGTCCTTCACTTCGTCCCACAGAGCGGCGCGGCGCAGGCTCTTCTCCACCGCCTCGTCCAGGCGTCCCTTATGCCCGTTGATGCGCAAGCCGTAGGCCACATTCTCGTATATGGACTTGGGAAAAGGATTGGGCTTCTGGAACACCATGCCCACCATGCGGCGCAACTTGGTGACATCCAGCGTGAGAATATTCACGCCGTCCAGCGCAATTTCTCCCTCGAGGCGTGTGTGTCGCAGCGTTTCGTGCATGCGGTTCAGCGTTCGCAGCAGCGTGGATTTTCCGCAGCCCGAGGGGCCGATCATGGCCGTAACTTTGTTGGTGGCCACGTCCATGGACACGTTGTGCAGGGCGTGGTTCTTGCCGTAGTAGAAATTGAGCTTGGTGACTTTCATTCTCAGCGTGCTCGCGCCCGATGTGGTCATGGCTGGATTGTGCGCAGTGGCCTTATCCATGGAGGACGCTGCGGAAGCCCCCGTACTCGACATGAGTGGAAATGCAGCATTCATCGTCAGGTCCTCTCATACGCGGTCCCGCGCGACAAAAACGCGCGTACCAGAATGTTCGTCACCAGCACCAATCCGAGCAGAACGAGTCCCGCGGCCCAGGCCTGCCGGTGCCAGTCTTCGTACGGGCCTGTGGCGTAGGTATAGATTATAACCGGAAGCGACGAAGTCGGCTGCATCCAGCCGGGGCTCCAGTAGCGGTTGCCGAAGGCGGTGAACAGCAGCGGCGCCGTCTCGCCCGCGACGCGCGCCAAGGCCAGTAATACGCCGGTCAATATGCCGCGCGAAGCGGCCGGAAGCACGACCGTCGCGACCATCCGCCATTTATTCGCCCCCAGGGCAAAAGAACCTTCGCGCAGCGAGCGCGGCACATCCCGCAAGAAACTCTCCGTGTTGCGCAACACCGTGGGAATCACCATGATCCCCAATGCGATTCCACCGGCCAGGGTCGAAAAGTGATGCATCGGCATCACCACCATGGCGTAGGCGAAGATGCCTATGACAATCGACGGCACCCCGTTCATCAGGTCCGCCGTGTAGCGCACGAGGAACGGCACCGTCCTGCCGCCAAATTCCGCCAGGTACACACCGCCGAGAAGCCCGATCGGGACACCGAACAGCGCCGCGAGAAACAAGAGTTTCAAGGTGCCCACGATGGCGTTGGCCATGCCTCCGCCCTCTTCGCCGACCGGAGCGGGCAGGTGCGTGAAAAAGTTCCAGGACAAATCTTTTCCGCCGTTCCAGACCAGATAGCCAAGAATAAAGAACAGCGCCGAAACGGTGAGCAAGGCGCACAGCCCCGTGAGCGAAAGCATCACGACATTCAGCGATTTTCTCCACACCAGACGAAAGTTCATGTGGGCAGCACCCCGCTGCCGCGCGCCGTGGTGACCAGGATCAAGAGGCGAGCGAGCCCGTTCAAAACGAAGGTCAGCAGAAACAGCACCAGCCCGAGTTCAATCAGGGCGCTCAAGTACAAATTGCCCGTGGCCTCGGAAAATTCATTGGCCAGCACAGAGGCGATCGAATAGCCCGGCGAAAAAAGCGACGCGGCAATTTTCGGATTGTTGCCGATGACCATGGTGACGGCCATGGTTTCTCCAAGCGCGCGGGCCAGCGCCAGGAACACGGACCCGAAAATTCCAATCCGCGCCGCCGGCACCACGACTTTCCAGGTGGATTCCCATTTCGTCGCTCCGAGGGCCAACGCCGCCTCGCGCTGATCGCGCGCCACACCGAGCAGCACTTCCCGCGAAACCGAGAGCACGAACGGCACAATCATGATGGCAAGAACGATCCCCGCCGTCAGAAAACCGATCCCGTACGCCGGCCCTTGGAAAAATGGCAAAAATCCCAGCACTTCCTTCAACGCCGGCTGAATGGTGGTTCGCATCAGCGGCACCAGAAGGAACACTCCCAGCAAGCCGTAAATCACGCTCGGAACCGCGGCGAGCAAATCGCTGACAAACGTCAGCGCGGAAGAAAGCTTGGGAGGCGCGAGCTCGGCCAGAAAAATCGCCGCGCCCACACCGAGGGGTACCGCAATGAAAAGCGCGACCGCCGACGTCACTAGCGTGCCGTAGATAAATGGCGCCGCTCCGAAATCACCGGAGACCGGATCCCAGGTTTGCGTGACAAAGAATTTCCATCCGAACTGAGCCCGCGCCAGCGCCGAAAGAGTCCATAATTGGTAAACCAGGAGGACCGCGATCAGCAACAGCGCCGCCGCCGCGATCAAGGTAATCAGGTGCGCGATTTCATCCGCGCCCGTCCACCGGCGCAGGAGCGATCGCGGCTGCGCAGTGAACTCCGTTGGCGTTACTGCGTTCGGTGTGGTGGCCATTTTTGGCTGGGTTCGCTTCTAATTTTCCGCTTTCTAAGCGGCTATTGAATCTGCGCGATCGCTTTCATTTCCTTGGTCACAACTTCCTTCGGCAGTTGCGCATAGGACAAGGGTTCGGCGGTTTTCTGGCCGTCCGTCATCATCCACTTCAGAAAGTCTTTCACCACATCGCGTTTCGCCGGGTCGTCGATCTTGGAAGGAATCAACAACCAAGTGAAGCTGGCGATCGGATACGCCCCCTTGCCGGGGGGATTCGTAATCGAGACGCGGAAATCGTCTGGCATGGTCTTGGCCGCCGCTGCCGCCGCCGCGGAAACGCTGGCGAGGTCCGCTTTGATGAATTCGCCGGAAGAATTCTTCACTTTCCCGTACAGGATTTTATTCTGAATGGCGTAAATCAGTTCAATGTAGGCGATCGAGTCAGGCGTCTGCTCGAGAAGCGCGGAAACTCCCTCGTTTCCCTTTCCGCCGAGCCCCACAGGCCAGTTTACGGACGTCCCTTTGCCCACTTTCGACTGCCACTCGGGGCTCACCTTGGAAAGATAATCGGTCCAAATGTACGTCGTCCCGCTGCCGTCGGAACGGTGCACGACCACGATATCATCCTTCGGTAGTTTCACTCCTGGGTTGGCGGCCACGATAGCCGGATCGTTCCACTTCGAGACTTTGCCTAGGAAAATTCCCGCTAGAACTTCCGGAGTAAAATTTAGGTCGCCCGTCACTCCTGGAACATGGTAACTGGGCACTGCGGCGCCCAGGACTGTGGGGAAATGCAGAATCGGCACTTTGGCTTGCTTGAGCTGGTCGTCGTTCATCGGGCCGTCGGAAGCCCCGAAATCCACGGTCTTATCTAACAATTGGCGAATTCCGCCGCCGGAACCGATCGATTGATAGTTGATCTGTACGTTCGGGTGGAGGGCATGATATTGATCGAACCACTTGGAATAAATCGGATATGGGAACGTCGCACCGGCGGCATTCAACAAGACCTGTCCCGCTGCCGTGGCAAACGTGGCGACCGCCACCAGAACAGCCAGCACGGCAAGCACCTTAGCGATTCGCATATTTTCTCCTGGAATTCCGACGCTCGATATTGACTCTGAATTGTTACAGTGAGGTTACAGGCGAGTAAGCCCGCCATAAAAACCGTAAAATATATGTAAATGCCCCGCTATGGGACAGGTACCGGGGGAGGGGAGATGGGCCGGCGCCAGGGGAGCGCCGGCCCGGGGTGGGGTTGCAACACGAAGATCGTTAGTTCCGTGCCAGAAACGCACGCCACAAATTAGGGCCTCTTCTGCGGATAGTTGGCTTCTTCGATGTTGATCCGCGAGCGCCCGTGGCGCACGTCGAGCCCCCGAACCCAAAAAATAATGTCCTCGGCGATGTTTGTGGAGTGATCCGCGATGCGTTCCAAGTATCGCGTGGCCAGGACGAATTGAAGCTGCGGCGCGGCCTGCTGCGGATCTTCGGTCATCCGTGTGAGAAGATGTTCGAAAATCTGGTCGCGGTAGCGGTCTACCACGTCATCGGCCTCGAGCACTTCGCCTGCCAGCACCACATTGCGAAAGATCAGCGCGCCCAGGCTGCGGCCCAGCATGCCACGGACGGCGCCGGCCATCGGTTCGAGGTCGCGCGGCGTTTCGGCGACGTTCATTCCCGCCAGGGAAATCACGCGCTCAGAGATGTTGACGGCGAGGTCGCCGATGCGCTCCAGGTCATTGGCAATTTTCTGCGAGGCGACAACGCGGCGGATTTCTTCATTGTCGAGCAGCCCGGTTCGCAGCATGCGGACGGCGTGGTCGTCGATCAAAATCTCCATCTCGTTGACGCGCGGTTCCACCAGAAACACTTTGCTGGAAAGCTCGGCCGCCGCTTCCAAGTTGGGCCGCAGAAGCGCGTCCAGGGCGCTTTCCACGCTGCTTTCCACGGTGCGGGCCATGGAAATCAAGTAATTTGCCAGTACGTCCTGGTAAATCGGTTGTATTTTGGAAACCTGCGTCGCCATTGCCTTCCCTTCCAACCATTGAGATTCCCAGCATCGCAAGCATATTTATATTTTGTGACAGATAAATGAAACGGGGGTGAATATCCGGCGAAACCGACGGGCGTCGAAGCGTGCCGTCAAGCTATGAAAACGCGAGGGTCTTCACTCGGGAATTCCAGGCTGGGTCCCTCAAATGCCTCTTGCAGTGGGAGGCCTTAAGAGTTAAAATAAACTTGACCGTACGCGTCCACAGGTATCTATGTCCCCCCTTGGCGCACGGGGGGGTTATTGTGTACTTAGACGCTTCCTCTCAGAGCGCCGCTCACACGGCCGAACGTCGCCGCAACATCCGACATAAAGCATGTTCCATTATTTATGCCCAACTCGGTTCCGGCAATGGTGGAATCGTCCTCAACCTTGGCCCCGATGGGTTAGCGTTTCAGGCGGCGATGAAACTGACCACCGAGACGAGTTCAACCGTCAATCTACGGCTTCGTGGCTCCGGGCTGAACGCGGAACTCGTCGGCGAACTTGTCTGGCTCGGTGCGACACAAAAGCAAGCCGGCATTAGCTTCAAGGGTGTCTCCGCCAACATTCAGAAAGACATCACGGATTGGATCGCGCGGGAAGAGCAGGATTCCGCACTAGCGGCATCGGGCGAGCGGTCGCGGCCCATGCCCATGCCCGCAGCGCCTGTCTTCCCCCCAACGGGGGAGAAATCTGTCTCCCATTCGTTCGCTTCGGCCTTGGCTATGTCGCGTGCGATGCCTGCGGATTCCCCCTCCGGCGCGGATGGGCAAGAGAGCGAGCCGTCTTTGCAAGCGGCCCCGGATCCCACGACCGGAATACCTGCGCCGATTCTTGATCCGGTGCCTGAGCCGGCCCCTGAGCTTGTTTCTCCGGTCCAACATTCCGATGTTCCGGTAAAGCCATCTGTAGAGGCGCCGCTGGATTCCGCCACCGAGGCACTCGAATACGCGCCGTTTCTTGGGCCGGTAGTTGAACCGGCCCCCGAACTTGTTTCTCCGATCCAACTTTCCAATTTGCCCGGGGATGAGTCAGGGGACCACACTCCAGATCGCGATGCTGAAACGCCTGCTCCTCCCGAGCATGGCCAGGTCGACGAGCCTTTGTTTAATCATTTGATCTTTGAGCGGCCTCCGATCAGCCGCCCACAAGAAATACCCAGCCGCGACTCTTCTGCCGATGATCTCTCTCAGGCCGCATCGCCGCAGGTACACGAGCAGCTACCGCAGGCCATCCCCGAATCCGTAGACAAGAACGGAGCCGGCAAGACGGAGGAAATTGCGCCAATTCCTCAAAACCGGGTCTCCCCGCCAGCGCGTAGGCTCGTCAAACCCACCAAGGCTGATCTATGGCTTCCGCCGGAAGTCGTCGGGGCGTGGAGGCGAGCAAACCCGCAACGAAAGGTTTTGCTTGCCGCCGCAGCAGCGGCTTGTTTGATGATTCTCCCGGTGATCTTGGCCTTGGCCCTAAGGCACAACGATGATCCTTTGAACCGGTCCGGAGCGAGCATTATGGTAGGGCAATCCACAGCGAATGCGGCGGCATCGAGCCTCAGTTTTGACTTTCCTCAAGCCGGTCCGCTTCAGGCGCCTCGGGCCCCGCACGCGACAGTGAGGCCGCAACCTGACCCACTGCCACCGCCCTCATTTCTAGACAGACTTGCAAAGGATCTTTGGGGAGCTGATCCCCCCAAACCCGGGGGTTTTGAAGAACCTATCGTGTGGCCCGAGATCACGGATGCTCAGGTCGTTGTGCTGGTGTGGACTTCCAAAGCCAGCGGATATTATTTCTGCGCCGACAGCCCGTACGTCCAAACAATGCAGCCCGGAACCTTCATGTCCCAGGGCGACGCTCTGCAGACCGGATATCAACCAATCCTCGGCAAATTCTGTAACTGATCCGTCTGACAGCCGCACTGCGCACTCGTTCCTTTAGGGAGCGGTGGGAATGCTGAAATGGAAGCGGGATCCCTGGCCGACGGCGCTTTCCACCCAGATGCGGCCGCCGTGGGCGTCCACAATATGCCGGGCGATCGCAAGTCCCAGGCCGGTGCCGCCCGCCTCGCGCGATCTGGCGGCATCGACGCGGTAAAACCTCTCGAAGATGCGCTCCAGGTCGGATTCGGGGATGCCGATGCCGGTGTCAATGACGGTGAAAACAACGCCCTGCCCGTTGGAACGCGCGCGCACTTCAATCTTTCCGCCGGCAGGGGTGTATTGCACGGCGTTGTCGAGCAAATTTTGCAGTACTTCGCTCAACTGCGCGCCGTCCCCGCGGACCATTGGCGCGTTCTCCTCTAAATCGGCATGAATCTGGATCCCTTTTGCTTCCGCCTTCAGCCGCGTTGTTTCAATGCAGCCGTTCACCAGAGCCTCGACCCGGCTGGGTCGAACTTCCAGTTCCAGGCGGCCCGCTTCGATTCGCGAGAGCTTCAACAAATCGTCGGTGAGCCGGGCCAGTCGCTGGGCGTGCTCGCGGATAATTTCGACGAAGCGTCTGCGGTTTGCCTTGTCGTCCAGCGCGCCGCTGAGAAGAGTTTCGGCAAAGCCTTGAATCGCGGTCAGGGGTGTCTTGAATTCGTGAGAAACATTGGCCACAAAATCGCGGCGCACCCGCTCCAGGCGGCGCAACTCCGTAATGTCATGCAGCACGAGGACCGCGCCATTGGCTCCGGCGGCGCGTACCGGGGCCGCCGTGACGCTAAAATTTCTGCGCCGCACCGTTCCTACTTCGACTTCACCGGTTACTTCTTCCATCCCTGGCAGCACTTGCCGCACCAGGGCCACTAAATCGGCCGGCCGCAAGGCTTCGACGAGCGTCCGGCCCTGCGAGCTGCCCTCCGGCAGTTCCAGGATTTGCTCAAACGCCCAATTGCAGTACAGAATGCGTTCATCCGCCGCCACCACAGCCACGCCCTCGACCATGCTTCCGAGAATGGCCGACGAGCGATTGCGTTCATCGGTGAGGCTGCGAATGCCCTGCCCCAGTCTTCCCACGGTGCGGCTCAGCGCGTCGGCTAGGTCCTCGAGTTCGTCGTGGCCGTGGTCGCGCTCGACCGGAGTGAAGTCCCCGGCAGCCGCGCGGCCCATGAACTCCATCAGGCTTCGGATGCGCCGGGCGACCAGGCGGGAAGAAATGAAAAACGCGATCGCCCCCGCCAGCAGGAAAATGGCCACGGCAGGCCAGATCCTTGGCAGGGTGCCTGGCGAAGCCCATTCCACCGCGGCCAAAATCGCCGCCACCAGCACCAGGCAAATCAGTGCTGGCCGCCAGTAAAGGCTTGCACGCAAGGCGGGTTCACTCCTGTTTTTCGGATTGCCCTTCGTTTTCGAACATGTATCCCGCGCCGCGCACGGTTTTCAGAAAGGCGGGATGGTCGGCGTCGATTTCCACTTTTTCCCGTAGCCGGCGGATATACACGTCGACGCTGCGCGGCGTCACAAAGCGTTCGGTGCCCCAGACGGCATCAAGCAGTTGATCGCGGGTGAACACGCGGTTTGGGCGCGTCGCCAGGTAGTAGAGCAGCCGAAACTCGAGCGTCGACAAGGTGACTGGCTTGCCTTCTCGCGCGACGCGATAAGACGAAGGGTCGATCGTCAGGCCGCGCGCCTCGATCAAGCGCCGCGGCTCGATGGTGGGCTCGGTGCGCCGCAACAGGGCCTTCACGCGCGCCCCAAGTTCGCGCGGGCTGAAGGGTTTGGTGACATAATCGTCCGCGCCCATTTCCAGCCCCACCACGCGGTCGGCTTCCTCGCCTCGCGCCGTCAGCATCAGGATGGGCAGCCGGTTCAGGGATGTATCGCGGCGAATCTCCTTGCAGATATCCAAGCCTGAAAGCTTGGGCAACATCAAGTCCAGCAGCAGGATGTCCGGCGGCGTTTTGCGGACCTGCGCGAGGCCGCTGGCGCCATCCGTAGCGGCGGCCACTTGAAAGCCCTCGCGTTCTAGGTTGTAGCGGACGAGTTCGACAATGTCCCGGTCGTCTTCGATCAGCAAAACACGCTTCATCGCACGCTTCCCTGGATTTGGGTAGTGTTGTCCGGTAACAAACCCACTATATTACATGGACACGTCAGAGCGCTATGTTACGGCAGGGTTAAAAAAGGGGACCGCCATGGATGCTCAATTCCAGCGAAATTCAATAGAATCGAGACAATGTGGCAAAAAATGTCACTAGGAGACCGTCAGATCATGGTGGGAGATAAATCGGTGAGGCGGCCCGGGGGTTCCAACCATCAAACTCGCAGATGCACTTTTCCGCGATAGAAGGGCCAAACAAGAGCGAAAATCACCAAGACAAAAAAGAGGCCGAAGGCGAGAGAGGCGTTCGCCGGGCTGGCGTGCGGGATGAAGTATTTATCGTAAATCCAGCCGTGCAGAGTGGTCTCGCGGCCATGAAAATGGAGAAATTCAAAATCGGTGCTTATTTCGGAGACGAGCGCCGCGAGAGCATACGCCAAAATCGCGTTCGTTCCGAAGACGAGAAAGGGCGCTGTCCAGGCGCGCCAGGCGCGCACATCGACAATCCAATAGCAGGCGGCCAGCGTGACCATGGCGAATCCGCCGGTGAAAAGCGCGAATGAACTCGTCCACAAATTTTTGTTAATCGGAAAATAGGGATGCAGCAATCGTCCCACGACGAGGAGCGCGAGCCCAGCGGCAGCGAGGCCCAGCGCTTTGCGCCCCGCGCGGCGATCCGAACGCAGCCACTCGCCGGCGAGAATCCCAGTCAGCAAGGACGCAATCGCGGGAAGCGTGGAAAGCAATCCTTCCGGATCCCAGGTCACGGACTCGGACCATAAATGGCCGCCCATGAGAGTGCGGTCGATGTATGCTCCGAGATTGTCATCCTTGCCGAGATGCCCCGCGCCGTATCCCGGCACCGGAACAAACGTCATCAGCCCCCAATACGCTACGAGCAACGCAAGCGCAACAGTCGCCGTTACACGGAGATTCGCGCGCACACGAATCGGCCGATCGGCCGCGGGCTCCCGCAAAAATGTCGCCACGTAGAGCAATCCCGCAACCAGATAACAGATCGCGATACGCTGCAGAACGCCCATGATTCGGATTGAGCTCAGATCGAAATCGGGAAAACCATTCAAAAATAAGCCGATGACGAAAATCAGCGCGCTGCGGCGCATGACGTGAATCACGAGCGCCCTGCGCGTGATACCGCGCGCAATGCGCGAAGCAAACGAAAGCGTCATGGAAACGCCGACGATGAAAAGAAAAAAAGGAAAGATCAGATCCGTCGGCGTCCATCCGTTCCATTCCGCGTGTTCCAGCGGGGGATAAATGTGGCTCCAGGAACCCGGGTCGTTCACGAGGATCATCCCGGCAATGGTCGCCCCGCGAAAGACATCCAGTGAAACCATTCGCCCGGGACGCGCTGCATCCGCAGCGGCCGGGTTGCTGGAAGCGCGTGCGGGAATGGTTTCCGCGGTGGCGATGATGAAACCCTCCAATGGCGGGGATAGTACAGCAGCTTAGCGAATGCCGCAATGCCGCAGCGGAGGCCCTATGCGCAAAAAAGCGCGGCCGGGGGAGGGTGTCCCGGCCGCGCCTTTTTCTGGAGGGAAGAAACCTTCGCGCTCCCCTTGAACGGGATGCGCTTTCGTTCGAGGGCCCGCCGCGGGGGACGCTCTCTGAAATCTAGTGATAAGCCAAGTTGTGCGCGCCGCAGAAAATGGAGCTGACGAAGCTGGCGCTCTGCGGGACCCACCACACGCGGCGCACCCACGCGTGCCTGCTGTACATCATTTTCTTGCCCGCGTAATCCAGCAACGCCGGCGCCACTTGAATGGCCGCGAACAGGGACGAATTGCCGGCGAATGGCTTCAGCAGCGGGTCAAGCTCCACCGCACCTTGCGTCGCAATGGCATGGCGCGTGGTCCAGGCGTCAAACGTTGCCGCGCCGCTGGAAGCAATGATCAGTCCTTGCCACAGCATCTGTTTTCGCCGGTTCTCCGCGCGCAGCTCAGCAACCGACACGGTCATGGGCTTGCCCGGATTCAGGAAGGCGGCCGGTGCGGGAGCGGAAATAGGCTCCACCGGTACTGGCGCGTCCGGGAGCGCCGCATTGGTCTCGGCTGCGGGCTGCGTCCCGAGAGCAAAGGAAGATGTCGCGGCTGGCGAAGAGTTTTCAGCGTCTACCGCTCCGGGCGAAGCAAAGATGGCTGCGGATGTATCGGTTCTAGCCTCCCCAGGCGGCAAGGAACTTGTGGCGGCAAGCTGCGGCTGAATCAGGAGCACGGCAATGGCGAGAAGCATCTTGGCTATCCTCAGTACGTTACAGGCGCCGGGCTGGTGGCTTCCTGCAACGTGAGGCTAGGTTAGGACCCGGGCTCGACTGGGGCTATGGCTCGGTAGTCCCGAAATTATTGGGACGAAGGTTTTGAGGCCGAGGACCGAACGTACTAGTACGGAAATGCTGGGGCAGCGACGATGGGGGTGGTGTCCGCCCGGGGATATGCTTCTCAAACTTCAGATATCCTATGTCATTGATGAATATAGAGCTACTCAGGCCTTTGGAGCGTATTCGGCATCTCTAAGACGGCGATTTTTCCGTCTGGCGTACGCTCCAGGGTGGGGGCGTAAAGTCCAATCTCTTGACGCCGCCACCACTGGCCGCTCTCCCGCTTTTCGCTCCAGCCCGTAAACCAGTATTGCCAGATCACGGCGCGAATCTGCTGCGGCGGATGCCCTGGGAATGGGTTTGCTGCGAAGAGGGCAAGCACATCCGGGTTGCCGGAAAGCAAGCGCTCTTCGACATTCAAGACGAAGGGATATTGCCGCCAGTTGCCCAGCGAAGCAAACCACAGGTTCCAGTCAAAGCGCGGCTGGTAGGGGGCGTAAATCCGCGGTGGGGAATGCACGTCTTGCGGCTTATTGCGGAAGGGATACGGCGTCCAGGTCCGGCCGTCGGGCGAACCTTGGAATTCAATTTCGTAGCGGCCGCGCGTCATGACGGCGAAGAGGCCGAACTCGTTGGCGACGCGAAACGGTTCCAGCGCGCGAACAGGTGCCGTGGGTAGCGGCGCATTTGGAAATAACATGAGAATCAGGAGAGCTGTGGTGGCGTAGAAAATCCACGTCAGGAAAATTGCCTGCACCCACATACGAAGCCTGCTCCGCCAACCTTGCGTTGCGGGATCAACCGTTAGGGGCGCATCTGGCGAAGCCGCGACAGCAGGCCGCGGACGTCGCGGGAAAAACCGGGCCAGGAATTTATCGTCAAGTAACAGAAATCCAAGGACCAAGACGATGTAATTCAGGAAGGCATAGTTGCTGGTCAAAATGATCCCGATCTGCCAGGCGGTAATCAGGAAGAACAGCACGATGCGTGAGCGCCGCGGCAGAAATATGGCGAAGATCAGCACTAGCTCCAGCGCCAGCGTCAGGACCGCCGTGGCCGCATGAAACGAGTGCGGCAACTGGTGCGCGTACCACGCGATCCAGGTGGGCAGCGGGCCGTTTTGATAATACTCGTCCATGGCCGTGAAATTGCGCCATTCCGGATCGTGTCCCAAAATTTTCGCGATTCCCGATTCAAAATAAATGCGAAACATCAGCCAGACCAGCAAATAGCGGCTGGCGCGCGACGGTGGATCCGGGGCGCCCAACCGCGGGCGCCATCCGGGAGGCGCGAAAAACAGGCTGATAAAGCCGGCTTCGAGCAGCATTCCGTCGGATTGATAGCTGGCAAAATCCTGCGCCGCCGCGATGAAAGAAAGGAACGCAACCAGGCAGATCACCAGCATGCCGCGAGGCCAAAGATTCAGCGTAAGCAGGAGCGACGCCGCCATTCCGACAATGACAACGCCCAGCATGAACCGGCCGCCGGACGACCACCAAAAAACGGTGGGCGCGTACCAGAAACGCGCGCTTCCCAGAACGCTCGCTACCTGGGCCAGGTAATCCCGCGCGGGAAGGATTCCATTCGGGCCGATCAGCCCGCGAATCTGGTACGCCAGCGAATAGAATGCGGAGAAAAAGATCAGTCCGAGCGCCCGGAGAAACAGCCAGCGCGCGGCTAGATAACCGGGAGGCGCGAAATCAGGGCCGAACAGGCGCCGCGGGATCGCTCTGAAATCGAAGTCCATCGCCGGCCATTATACAGACAGACCGAAGCGCCGCCGGTACGGCATTGTTAATGAAATAGAAAAATGGATGGAATGCCCTCGGGGATGCTGCGGAAAAGTCGCACGAACCGCGCCCTAAGACTTCAGAGTCTTAGTACTCATCGAGTTCGTCCATGCCGTCCCGCTTGGGCATCTTCTTGGGGCCATAGAACCGCTGGCGGCATTTGCCGCACCGATAGGGGCGAAAGGGCAGGAACATAAGGACCCAAAATTCCAAGAGGCGTCCGCGCTTGGTGCGGTGCACGTGCTCGCTGCCGCACAGAGGACAGTTTCTTTCCTCGGTATACGCAAACAGGCCAAGCGCGCGTTTCATCGGGAACGGATGATAGCGCTGGATGAATCCGCGCGCAATGACTGCTTTTCCGATATTACCGAAGCGCTATTTTCGCGAATTAAAGAGATGCCAGGACCTGCATCGTATGATGCCGCAGCTTGCCGAGTTTGCGGTTCACCGAATGCGCGCGTGGCAGGAACGGCAGCACGGGAGCGCGGCGCATCGCCAAACGATCGAGCCCCAATTTCAAGCGCTGGTCGTGGGGAGCATAGCGCAACCCGCGGACCAGGGCGTCGGCGGCATCCTGTTTGCGGTCCGCGGCCACATAAATCTCGGCGAGATTCAAATACAGTTGCGCTTGCCGGCGGCTCATGCGGATTGCCGAACGGCAAAGCTCTTCCGCTTCGGCCCATTTCTGTTCGGTCGCGGCGAGCGCCACGCCCATGTAGGAAATGTAGAAAGGATTGGCTGGTTCTTCTTCGAGAGCGCATCTGAGATGCGGCAAAGCCTTGTTCGCATTGCCTCCGCGCAGAAATGCGAGGCCGGCGCGAAATTCCTGGAATGCCTCGACTTGAAGCATATTGATGTCCTCCACTGGGCTGGTTTAACGAGCCCGGCCGGCGCCATACCGCGCCGCGGGCTATCGATCAAACGTCGCTAAAAAGGTTAAATCTTGGGGGACAAACGGACAACTGATCGGACGGTCAGAAGAAGGACAGTGAGACCCAAGCACTAATGCCTTCGCGGAACCGGAAGCCGGGGCCTGATTCGCGCGGGGTTCGGAGTTACGCTATCCATTTCTTCCGACCTGGATGGAACCTGGAGACTGGCGGATTTTTTCATCGCTCCCACGATTATTGCTATTTCAATTAGATAATACACAACCCTTACAGGTGAATTGTCAATCGTCCCTACCATCACTTTCCATGTCTGGCCGGATGAGCCTAGAATCATGGACAAGCCATTTCAGCGTATTTTCAGGTCTTAGTGTTCTGATAGGAGTATGCCGCCGATGCACATCCTGATCGTGGAAGACGAGAAGAAAATGGCGGAGCTGTTCAAAAAAGGTTTGGAGGAGGAAAACCATTCCGTGAGTCTGGCGTTTGACGGCCGCGACGGGCTGGAAATGGCTCAGGGCCTCGAATACGACGCCATCGTGCTGGACTTGATGCTGCCGGGGATCGACGGCTTCGAAGTGGCGCGGCGCCTGCGCAAGAGCGGGAACATGACGCCGATCCTGGTCCTCACCGCTCGCGACACCGTGCCGGACGTGGTAAAAGGGCTCGACACCGGCGCCGACGACTACATGACCAAACCATTTTCCTTCGAGGAATTTCTGGCGCGGCTGCGTTCGGTTTCGCGCCGCGGTTCCGCCCCGCGCCCAACGCTTTTGCGCGTGGGAGATTTGGTCTTAAACCCGGCCACGCATGAGGCCAAGCGCGCCGGCGAGGAAATTTCCCTGAGCCGGACGGAGTTTCGGCTTCTGGAATTCCTGATGCGGCGAGCCGGCCGGGTGGTCGCGAGAAACACGATCGTTCATTCGGTATGGGACTCGAACGACGACGTGGAGGAAAACACGCTGGACGCCTTTATCAGCCTGCTGCGCAATAAAGTGGATCGAGACCATAAAGTGAAACTGATCCAGACCGTTCGCGGAACGGGATACACGCTGCGCGACAGCACCAAAACGTCATGAAGGCCCTCCCCATCAGGGTTCGGCTCGCCGCTTGGTACTTCGCAGTTCTCGCCGTGGTGTTGTCCGCCTTTGGCGTTGGCGCTTATCTAGAGATGCGCCACAGCATTCAACGGACGGTGGACGAGGAATTGGAGATCCGCGCCGAGGGCGTCCACCAACTGATCGAGCGAGTGATTCAGCGGGGCGAAACGGGCGAACTGCAAGACGAGCTTCGCGAGCATACGGAGCTGCGAGCCGGCGGCGCTCTCTTGCAGGTCTCGGACGAGCAGGGCAACTGGCTCTATCGATCCAAAGTGATGAGCGATTACGGAGTGCCCAGATTGGCGGCCACGCGACGCAGGGCCATCGATTTCATGGGGAAGGATGTCCCGCTGCGCATTTGGAGCCGGCAAGTCACCGTGGGAGGGCAGTCCTACCTCATACAAGCCGCATTCGAAATGGACGATTTCCAGGAAGCCCTGGACCGCTTCAAATTGCTGCTCTTCATTTCCATTCCCACGCTGCTGCTGTGCGCGGCCGCCGGAGGTTACTGGATCAGCGCACGCGCGCTGGCCCCGGTGGACCGGATTACGCGGACGGCCAGAACAATCGGCGCGCGGAATTTGTCGAGCCGGCTGGCCGTGCCGAATAGCGGCGATGAGTTGCAGCGGCTTTCGGAAACGCTCAACGGCATGCTCGATCGTTTGGAAGCCGCGTTCCAGAAAATCGCACAATTCACGGCGGATGCCTCGCACGAATTGCGCACCCCGGTGGCCGTGATGCGTACGCGAGCGGAATTAGCGTTGCGCAAGGCGCGTTCCGAGGAAGAATACCGGGACGTGATCGCAGAAATTCTCGCCGAACTAGAAAGAACTTCCGGACTGATCGAGCAATTGATGTTCCTGGCGCGCGCCGATACCGGAGCCGGAGCGGAAACGCTGCACTTCCGCGCCACCAACGTCGCGGAAGTTCTCCGCGAGGCCTGCCATCAGGGAAGCGCCCTGGCCGAAGCGAAACAAATCGCCTTTCAGGAGCAAATTTCCGGCGACTCGATGTGGATTGAGGGAGACGCAAGCTCGCTGCGGCGGCTCTTTCTGATCCTAATCGACAACGCGGTGAAATACACGCCCGCGAATGGACAAGTCGAGGTGTCTTTGCAACGGAACGATGGCTACGCCGTGGCGCAAGTGCGCGACACTGGAATCGGCATTGCCGGCGCAGATCTGTCGAACGTGTTTGAGCGATTCTACCGCGCGGATAAAGCGCGCACCCGTGAAACGGGCGGAGTCGGCTTGGGGCTTTCCATCGGCCGCTGGATCGCCGAAGTCCACGCCGGGACCATTGAGGTGCAAAGTGCGCCGGGGCAGGGCTCGATTTTTCAGATTCGGCTGCCGATCGCCAACGCCGGCGGCTGAACCGCCAGATGGAGTGTTGTCCGAGTGCCGGCCGCCATGCCTCCAAAAAGCCAGGCCCCAACAAATAGCAAGAAGCGTTTGACATTCGGAAACTTCTTCGGTAATGTTTTTTCTCTTATGAATCGCGACGTCCAGATGACCGCGCAGGCTTGTATTTGTTGTTCCTGCTGTCCGTGTGTGTCTTCTGGCGCCGGGAGGCTAACGATCTAGTAACACGATCATAAGCCGGGCAATTTTGGAATCCCACCGCCGGAAGTTTACGGGCGGTGGGATTTTTCATTTTGGGGCGTTTTTTTTGGAAATGTAGGGGCACGGCAACGCCGCGCCGCTACAAGCGAGACGCGGGGATTGGCGAAGAAACAACTGCAATAGCGGAAGATTTCAAGGAGAGGAAGTTCATGACCCGACTGAATACCAACAGGGGGATTTGGAAAAGGGCGCGAAATATCGTGCCCCTTCTTTTGCTTTTTGCGGCGGGGCCACGCCGGGCCTGCGCGCAGGGAGAGGCTTCGATCAACGGAGCCGTCACGGACACGACCGGCGCCATCATCGCCGGAGCGACCGTGAAAGTGAAGAACGTAGAGCTCGGCACGCTGCGGTCAACCGTTACCGACAACGTGGGACGATACGACGTGACGTCGCTGGCCGTCGGAAAATATGAAGTGTCGGCCGAGCAGGCGGGATTTCGCACCGAAGTGAAAACGGGAATCACGCTGGCCATCGGAGAGCGCGCCGAGGTGAACCTGGCGCTGGCGGTGGGCGGCGTACAGCAGTCGATCAACGTCGAGGAGACAGCTCTGCAAATGGCTGTAACGACCGCCGATTTTTCGGGCTTGGTCGGCGAGACGCAGGTGAAGGACTTGCCGCTCAATGGCCGCAGCTACGATCAATTGCTGACGCTCAATCCCGGCGTGATCAACTACAGCTCGCAGCGAGCCGGCGGAATCGGGACGTCGAATTCCGTGGTGGGCAACATGATTTCCGCATCGGGGCGCAGGCCGCAGGAAAATCTCTACATTCTCAACGGCGTGGAATTCACCAGCGCCTCGGAAGTGAACAACACGCCGGGAGGGACGAGCGGGCAATTGCTGGGAGTGGACGCGGTGCGCGAATTTTCCGTGGTCACGGACGCGTACGGCGCCGAATACGGCAAACGCCCCGGCGCGCAGATCAACATCGTAACTGCTTCGGGCACGAATGCTTTGCATGGCGACGCCTATGAATTCCTCCGCAACAGCGCGCTGGACGCGAGAAATTACTTCGACCTGCCGCAAATTCCGCACTTCGAGCGGAACGTATTCGGCGGCTCGCTGGGCGGACCGATCAGGAAGGATAAGACATTTCTGTTCGCCAACTACGAAGGCTTCCGCCAGGGGCTGGGGCTTAGCGATGTCACGCTCGTGCCGGACGCCAACGCGCGGCTTGGCATTTTGCCCTGCGCCGCGTTAACCACGGTCACCAGCGCTTGCACGGCATCGACGCCCAACACCACCGTGACGCTCGGAAAAGGCGTCTCCAATTTGCTAAATCTGTGGCCCGTCGCCAACGGCCCGGAACTGACCGTTGACGGGCTGAATAGCGGGATCGGCGAAGCGTTCAGCAGCCCGCAGCAGCACATCCGCGAAGATTTTGGGACGGCGCGATTCGATCAGATTATTTCGGATAAGGACACCTTCGCGGGCGTGTACACCGGCGACGACAGCCAGTCCTTTTCACCAACAACGAATCCTTATTCCACGGACGAAATTTTCTTGCGGGAGCAAGTGGCCAGCCTGAGCGAGACGCACGTCTTTTCCCCCAGCGTTCTGAATAAAGCGACTTTCGGATTTTCTCGCGGGGCGTTCTACTTTAATAGCGGCGTTGATGGGACGGCCTCCTCGGTTACCGGGGCATGGGTTGACACAACGGGTGTGGACGTACCTGGGGCTGTAGTAATCGGCGGTGGCACGACCCTCAATGGGGCGTCAGCGCTCACCAACGGGGGCACCAATGCCGGAAGCAATCTCACGGCGGTACGCAATCTTTTCACCTGGGCCGACCAGGTCAGCATCACGCATGGCAAGCACCTGCTGACTGTCGGCATCTGGTTCGAGCGGGTGCAAGCCAACGACAATCTGATCCAGGATCAATACGGCCAGGCCTCCTTCAACAATCTGCAAACATTCCTGACCGGCGCGATCAGCACGTACACCTTCGCGTCCGCCTATACCCCGTTATCGTGGCGTTCGCTGGAGGGAGCCTACTATGTGGAAGACGCCATCAAACTGACGCCGAGCCTCGAGGTTCGCCTCGGATTCCGCGGGGAGTCCACGAGCGGCTGGAACGAAGCATACGGCCGAGCTTCCAATTATCTGTTTACGGACGGAGTGATCGACACCGATCCTACCGTGGGCCACTCCGCCCTCAGCGTCAACAAGGCCGCGTTCTTGCCGGCTCCGCGCGCGGGGATCGCCTGGTCGCCGTTCGGGTCGAAGAAAACCGTGATTCGCGCGGGGGCCGGCATATATTACGCGCTGATCGACAATCTTAGCTACCGGCTGGACCAAAATGAGCCCTTCAACACCGTGGAAGCGTCAAAGAAGGCCACGGTCGCGGAGATGGAAGGCACGGGGACGCTTCCCACGCCGCTGGTGATTCCGAGCGGCGTTCAACCCAATCTCCAGACGCCCACGGTGATTTCCTACGACCTAAAGGTCGAACGGCAGATCTTGCCGGAGACGACGCTGAGCGTCGGCTACATCGGCTCGCACGGCTATCACGAATTTCTTTCGCTGGACGCCAACGTGCCCAGCAACGTAGTGATTTGCCCGGCGACGCCCTGCCCGGCAAGCTATCCATCCGGCGCGTATTTCTATTACACGAGCCTGGCAACGCCGCAGTCCACCACGACCGCGCCTGCGCTGGCCAACCCGCACCTGGCGAACACAACCACTTGGTTTTCGGAAGGCGTGAGCTCGTACAACGCTCTCGAGGTGGACGTGAATCACCGCTTCGGCCACAGGCTGCAAATCCGAGGCGTCTACACCTACGCGAAAGCCCTGGACGATGGCGACAGCATGAACACCAGCGTGGCCACGAACGCTCCGGCCTTCGCCTCGAATCCGCTGAACCCGCTGCAATCGGATTACGGCCGGGCTTCCTTCGATATCCGGAATGCCGCGGTCATCAACGCGACGTACGATCTGCCCTTCGGCCGCGCGAACGCTTCCGGCGAAAACCGCTGGCGGAATGCGGCCATTGGAAACTGGCAGATCAGCGCGATCGAAACGCTGCTCTCCGGTCTCCCGTTTACGCCGCAGCTTTCCTATAATCCCTCCGAGGACGGCGACACCCGCAATCCGGTGCGGCCTTCCTTGAATCCGAACTTTACAGGGCCCATCATCGAGGGCGGCCCAAACCAATATTTCAATCCCAACGCATTCCTCGACCTGCCGACGGACTACAACAGTTACGGCAACGCGCCCCGCAATTTCCTGCAAGGTCCGGGAATCGCCGAAACGGACTTTTCAGTAGCCAAGAAATTCCTGTTCACGGAGCGCTTCAACCTTCAGTTCCGCGCGGAGTTCTTCAATATTTTCAATCGCGTTAATTTCAACAATCCTAACCCGGTGGTCTTCACTTCGGGTACGACGGTGCTGCCATCCGCATCGGCAGGCGTCATCACCTCGACTTCCACGACTTCCCGGCAGATCCAGTTTGGGCTGAAGCTGCTGTGGTGAGATGGAATTTTGCGGCGTCGAATCAGTTTCCAATCAGTTTCCCTTAGGCCTGGGATTCCCGGCATCGCCGACGGCCGGTTGAAGGCGATGCCGGGGAAAGTGTCTGGTAGAATAGTTTGCGTCCGAGGCGCGGTCGCCAAGTGGTAAGGCAAAGGTCTGCAAAACCTTTATCGGCGGTTCGATCCCGCCCCGCGCCTCCAAACCCTAAGTGTTAAATATTCCAATTCGGTACTGGACGGTTCGGGGCACCGGCCATATCGTTATTTTGACCAACGAGATCGGCCCCGGAATTTTCGATTCCTGCCAAGTGGTGGACCATAACAGAAGATCTAAACTAGATCCTTGGTAAATATTTTGTCGGTGCCCAATCACTCCAATCCGTTCGGAGGATGCGGTTACGAATGTTCTTCCTGTTCCAATTGTGCAATTTCTTGCAGGCAGGTTTCGACGGCGGCTGGTGCAAAATCCCCGGTCTGTCGTTTCTTATTCTTTTCCTCGTACATGGCTTGATCCGCTCGCTCCATGAGTTCTCCCAGTGACGAATCGTGTTCTGGGTCGAGACGCGCCGCCCCAACGCTCAGAGAAAGTTCGTAACGGGGCTCTTCTGCATTCGATTTTCGAAGATTCTCGTGCAACCGGCACAGAATGGCTTCCTGGTCTTGGCAGGAGGCTTCCAAAGCCAACACCGCGAATTCATCTCCGCCCAATCGGGCCAGGATATCGGAGTCGCGGAAGGTCTTCTCCAAAGCGTCTGCGGCCCGGACCAGGGCGTGGTCTCCTTCGCGGTGACCGAAGGAATCGTTGATGGCTTTAAAATTGTCGACATCGGCGAAGAAAAGCAGAAGGCTCTCCCCTTTCCGGCGCGTGAGCCTCAGCTGCTGCGTCGCCAGGGCCAAGAACGCTCGACGGTTATACAGGCACGTCAAATCATCGGTGAGGGCCAGAGACTGAAGTTCCCTATCCAAAAGGGACTGCTTCACGGCGCACAAAACAGCGCGCTGGAGGGCGTTGCTGACCGCTTGAGTCTCGGGGTTATCCGTCTTGATTGTCTTCAGGAGTTCGTCCACTTCGTGGACGATGCCGGCAAGTTCTTTGTCTTGGACGAGCAATGCCGACGAGAGCATTTCTTCCAGGGAGGGTCCCGATTTTGGACGGCCCCTGGCAAGGAGCCACTGAGTAGGCGTCTGGCCCTCTGTCCTCTTTTTAGAACTCGATTTTAAGGCAGCTAGGCCGCTGCGCAAACGGCCTTCCCCTGCTCTCCCTCTCGTTAGCAAAAACGGAAGACCGTGCTTCACCGGGCCAACCCTTTCTTTTCGCCGGCACGGCTTACCTCAAACGAGGTTCGGCGAAGCTAATTGATAACATCAAAGAGCCTCGGCCAGCCATCGGGCTAAGGCTGTAGATTGGCCCATCAGACTCCCTAGTACGTTCTGGCAGCCAGCGCGAGTTGTTTTGTCAATTATTGATAAACAAACTATGTGAGGGTAGGCTGGCAGGCCGATCCGGCCTCTCTGCTTGCCGGCAGGATTTCCCAATCAACTGGCCGGCCTGCCTAATGTTTCCAAGAGTTCCAAACTATCGCACCCTCCGGTTGAAGCGGCCATTCGGCCCTCCGCATCGCAGATCGTTTCCAGCAAGCCTTCCTTGCTGCATTCCGCGACGCCGTTCGAGAGCAGAACCGCATCTTGGACTTCTTCAGAGGTGGGCAGGCGATCCAAGCCCGCCGTGATTTCGGAAGATTCGGTTTTCATGCAAGGCCTCCTCACGGGATGGTGCGCTGGCCCCTCGGCGTCCATTTCAATTCGGCGCCACGTTCGCGCATTCAAACCGCGCTGTAAATCCGAGAAGGACCGTATCCGGCGAGCAAAATAGCTGGAGGCGAGGTGGTGTGCCCGGAAGAGCGGTCCGCGACCAAGGGCCGGGCGGTACGCGAATTTGCAAAATAGAAAAAAGGAACGAAACGCCGGGAAAGTTTTCCCATTGCATGAAAGAGGGGTGAGCTTTCAAGGGCTGCCGACCGCGATCCGAAATAATTGTTGCTAGAGCAGTTATATTCAAAACGACTGAATTGAACCACGCATGCACCTTCCAGCTACAGCTCCCCTCCCAGCCTCGACAGACCCGGCCGAACTTAACTAGGAGGTGCGAAATGCGTATCATAAGAAGGCTTCCGCCATTCATGGCCATGGCGCTGCTCTGCGCCGTTCTCGTCCCTATCGCCAAGGCCAGCGACCGAGACCAGAAGATCGTTGCCACGTTTGACACCCCGGTACAAATTCCGGGGCAGGTCCTACCGCTCGGCACGTATGTGTTCACCGTAATGGACTCGACGGGTAATTCAAACATCGTGCATATCTGGAATGAAGATCAAACACAGCTGGTGGCCGCAGCTCTAACGATCCCCGCGTACAGGATGAGCGTGCCGGATAGTCCCATTTTCAGGCTGGATGACCGGTCTCCGGATTCGCCTGCTGCGATTCGGGAATGGTTTTATCCGGGGAATCCCGTAGGGCACAAATTCGTTTATTCGCTAGGCCAGCCGGCCGAGCCGGGTGCCGCTTAAGACGGCAAATAACGATCGGCACGTGCCGCTGCGAGCCGCCCCCGGTTTTTGGCAGCTTGCAGGAATAGCCTGTTGAGGGGTCCCCCCGCCCTGGGGTCGCCGCATGGTGGCGGCCCCGGGGGCAACTGTCAGCCGAACGGACGGGAGCAACGCCCTCCCCCCGAGCAGAACGAATCCGCAGCCCCATGGGCCGAATCTGCCGTGCATTTTTTGTAAGCTTAAGGAACGTTGCAACCGCTCCAGGAAAGAACGGATTTTTGCATCCCTTTTACCGTAACAGTCATACGGTAATCTCCTGGATACCCATACATAAAAAACCCTAGAGCGCCACCAATGACATGATGATATCAAGGGATTGCGTGAGGTTCAGACGTCCCTTACCTGTCTGCGCAAGTGGACCTTGATTCGATTGCCTGCGGCGGGATGGCTCGCCAATTCGAGACCGGTCGAGTTCAAAATTGATGGTTAAAGGGAGAATTCGTACCCGGCCTCTGTTTCCAAACATTGGGAAACCAATCGCAGCAACGTAGAAGGCAAAAATTCTTTTTTTGCCCAGGAGAATGCCATGAAGAAACCCATTCGTGACGCCGCAATCCCCGGCGGCGACGAGGGCGCCAATGTCGCGGTAGAGGCGGGTAATGGGCACGCCGCGTCCAACGGCGGGACCGTCACCGCGGACCTCAGTGTGATCTTGGGCGCGCTACAGACCATGCGGGAAGGCGATTTTTCGGTTCGTCTTCCAGGCTATTGGACGGGTCTGCACGGAAAAATTGCGGACACGTTTAACGAAATCGTCGCCACCAACCAGCAGATGTCCAGAGAGCTCACGCGGGTTGGGCAAGCCGTTGGAAAAGAGGGGCGGACATCGGAGCGCGCGCGGTTTCATCAGTCCAGAGGTTCGTGGGGAGAGATGGAAGTCTCCATCAACACGCTCACCGAAGACCTGCTTCGTCCGACCACGGAAGTCACCCGAGCCATCGCCGCGGTGGCGCAAGGAAATCTGACGCAGACGGTTCGGCTGGACGTGGATGGGCGCCCGCTCGAAGGGGAGTTTCTACGCTCCGCGAATATCGTCAACACCATGATTCAGCAATTGGGGGTTTTCACCGCCGAAGTGACGCGCGTGGCTCGCGAGGTGGGTACCGACGGAAAACTCGGTGGGCAGGCGCAAGTGCCCGGCGTCGCGGGCACCTGGAAAGATTTGACTGATTCCGTGAACTCGATGGCCAGCAACTTGACCGGCCAGGTCCGCAACATCGCGGAGGTGACCAACGCGGTGGCCAGCGGCGATTTGTCCCGCAAGATCACCGTGGACGTGCGCGGAGAAATTTTGCAGTTGAAAGAAGCCATCAACACGATGGTGGACCAGCTGCGGTCATTCGCCTCGGAAGTGACGCGCGTGGCTCGCGAAGTGGGCACCGACGGAAAACTGGGCGGCCAGGCGGTGGTGCCCGGCGTCGCGGGAACCTGGAAGGACCTCACCGACTCCGTGAACGCCATGGCCGGCAACTTGACGGCGCAAGTGAGAAACATCGCCGAAGTGACCACGGCCGTAGCCCGCGGCGACTTGTCGCGCAAAATCACGGTAGACGTGAAGGGCGAAATCCTCGAGCTGAAAAACACGATCAACACCATGGTGGACCAGCTCAACGCCTTCGCGGGCGAAGTCACCCGCGTGGCGCGCGAGGTCGGAACGGAAGGAAAACTCGGCGGCCAGGCGCAAGTGCCCGGCGTTGGCGGCACCTGGAAGGATTTAACTGACAACGTAAACTTCATGGCCAGCAACCTCACCGGCCAAGTGCGAAACATCGCGGAAGTCGCCACGGCCATCGCCAGCGGCGACCTTTCGCGCAAGATTACCGTGGACGTGCGCGGCGAAATTTTGCAGCTCAAGGAAACGCTGAACACCATGGTGGACCAGCTGAACCGGTTCGCCGGCGAAGTGACCCGCGTGGCGCGCGAGGTCGGAACGGAAGGCCGGCTCGGCGGCCAGGCCAACGTGCCCGGCGTCGCGGGAACCTGGAAGGACCTCACCGATTCGGTCAACTCAATGGCCGGCAACCTGACGGGGCAAGTGCGCAACATCGCCGAGGTCACGACGGCCGTGGCCCGCGGCGACTTGTCGCGCAAAATCACGGTAGACGTGAAGGGCGAAATCCTCGAGCTGAAAAACACGATCAACACCATGGTGGACCAACTCAACGCGTTCGCGGGCGAAGTGACGCGCGTGGCGCGCGAGGTCGGCAGCGAAGGCCGGCTCGGCGGACAGGCGCAAGTGCCCGGCGTGGCGGGAACGTGGAAGGACCTGACCGACTCGGTGAACTCGATGGCCAGCAACCTCACGGCCCAGGTCCGCAACATCGCCGAAGTTTCCACGGCCGTGGCGCGCGGCGATCTGTCGCGCAAGATCACGGTGGACGTGAAGGGTGAAATTCTAGAACTCAAGGACACCATCAACACGATGGTGGACCAGTTGCGCGCATTCGCCTCGGAAGTCACACGCGTGGCGCGCGAGGTCGGCACCGACGGAAAGCTGGGGGGCCAGGCGCAAGTGCCCGGCGTGGCGGGAACCTGGAAAGACTTGACCGACTCCGTCAACTCGATGGCCAGCAACCTCACGGCGCAAGTGCGCAACATCGCGGACGTATCCACCGCAATCGCCAGCGGCGACTTGTCCAAGAAAATCACCGTCAACGTGAGCGGCGAAATTCTGCTGCTCAAGGAAACCATCAACACGATGGTGGACCAACTGAACACCTTCGCTGGCGAGGTCACGCGCGTGGCACGCGAGGTCGGCACCGAAGGACGCCTCGGCGGACAAGCCAACGTGCCCGGCGTGGCGGGCACCTGGAAAGACTTGACCGACTCGGTGAACGCCATGGCCGGCAACTTGACGGCCCAGGTGAGAAACATCGCTGAAGTCACGACGGCCGTGGCGCGCGGAGACTTGTCGCGCAAGATCACGGTGGACGTGAAAGGCGAAATTCTCGAGTTGAAGATCACTATCAACACGATGCTGGACCAGTTGAACGCTTTCGCGGGCGAAGTGACGCGCGTGGCGCGCGAAGTGGGCACCGATGGAAAACTTGGGGGCCAGGCCGAAGTTTCCGGCGTCGCAGGCACCTGGAAAGATTTGACTGACAACGTGAACTTCATGGCTAGCAACCTTACCGGCCAAGTGCGCAACATCGCCGAGGTGGCCACGGCCATCGCTAACGGAGACCTTTCCAAGAAAATCACGGTGGACGTGCGCGGCGAGATTCTTTTGCTGAAGGAAACGCTGAACACGATGGTCGAGCAATTGCGCTCGTTTGCCGCGGAGGTTACGCGCGTGGCGCGCGAGGTCGGTACCGAAGGCCGGCTCGGCGGCCAGGCCAACGTGCCCGGCGTCGCGGGCACCTGGAAAGACTTGACGGATTCGGTGAACGCCATGGCCGGCAACTTGACGGCGCAGGTGAGAAACATCGCCGAAGTCACGACGGCCGTGGCGCGCGGCGACTTGTCGCGCAAAATCACGGTGGACGTGAAAGGTGAAATTCTCGAGCTGAAGAACACGATCAACACCATGGTGGACCAATTGAACGCGTTCGCCGCGGAAGTGACGCGCGTCGCGCGCGAAGTGGGCACTGACGGCAAACTGGGCGGCCAGGCGCAAGTCCCCGGCGTGGCCGGCACGTGGAAAGACCTCACGGACAACGTCAACGTGATGGCCGCAAACCTGACGGAGCAAGTGCGCGGTATTGTAAAAGTGGTAACTGCGGTGGCCAACGGCGAGCTGACGCAAAAGCTGACGGTGAACGCCAAGGGAGAAGTGGCGGCGCTGGCCGAGACGATTAACAACATGACCGGCACGCTGGCCATCTTCGCCGATCAAGTCACGACGGTGGCGCGCGAAGTGGGCGTCGAAGGCCGCTTGGGCGGCCAGGCCAACGTGCCCGGCGCCTCCGGAACGTGGAAGGACTTGACCGGCAACGTGAACCTGCTGGCCGACAACCTGACCAACCAAGTCCGCGCGATCGCGGAAGTTGCCACGGCCGTCACCAAGGGAGACCTGACGCGATCGATTCAGGTCGAGGCCAGCGGAGAAGTCGCCGAGTTGAAAGATAACATCAACACCATGATCGACAACCTCCGCCTCACAACGGACCGCAACACCGAGCAGGACTGGCTGAAGACGAACCTGGCTCGCTTCACGGGCATGCTGCAAGGGCAGCGCGATCTCGCCACCGTGGGACGCATGCTGCTCTCCGAACTGGTTCCCCTGGTCAACGCGCAGCAAGGTGTGATTTACCGAATGGAAGCGGAGGAGACCGCCGGTATGACGCTTCTCTCCGCCTATGCGGACGACGCCTCAAATGGCCATCGGC
>Ga0302324_100003734_pt1 | contig 34288 bp, 35 predicted proteins | sample Palsa_T0_1_FD_201949 | JGI IMG/M metagenome (GOLD analysis project Ga0302324, IMG submission 201949) | Peat permafrost microbial communities from Stordalen Mire near Abisko, Sweden - Palsa_T0_1 | ecosystem: Environmental > Terrestrial > Soil > Palsa > Peat permafrost | place: Sweden: Abisko...
GGCAAAAGCTCCGCCCGTCAGATACACGGGCCAGTCGAAGGAATCCTTCAAACCGATGAGCAGTTTCTGCTTGGCGGTAATCGGCTGAAAAGCTACCGTCCCGTCGGTGGTCCGGTAATTTGGGAACACGCCAAAAACCCGCTTATCCTGCTGTTCCCCTTCTTGACCCTTGGTCGTATCCGGTGAATTCTGGGCGGCGGGCAGCACGGCTGGCGCACCCCCGGGATTCTCCGGTCTGGGGGGGTCGGAGTCGCCCTGAGGCTGCGCATAGGCAGGTATCAGCAGCGCCAGCAAGAAAAGACACGATATAAGCCTCGGCAGGCGAAAAAACGTCATGAAAGAATTCCTGGTCTCAATCGAGCACCCCTCCGTTGCGAAGCAATAACCATTCGATGCCTCTGGTCGCCTAATGGTTACGCGTACTGGGGCATTTTGAAGGCCAAAACTGCATCCACTAGCGCGCCCGTGTGCCGGCCTTCCACCTGCGCGAAGCCGGCCTGCTGCAACAGTGTCGCATACTCGGCCAAGGTGCGCTCCTTCCCCTCGGTACAAACCAGCATATTGAGCGACTGCATGTGCGCGGGCGTGGGTCCCGAGCGGTCCTCGTCCAAAAGCTTCTCGGCCACCAGCAGCGCGCCTCCAGCCGGCAGGACAGTGTAAATTTTCAACAGCAGCATGCGGATCTTGTCCTCCGGCCAATCGTGCAGGATGCGCCCCAGAGAATACAAACCGGCGGGCGGCAAATTGTCGCGAAAGAAATCGCCGGCGGCCAGTTCGATGCGCTGCCGCACCGGCGACGCGGCCACGTACTCGCTGGCCATCGCGATAACGGCAGGCAGGTCGACGACCGTGGCTCTGAGCCGCGGATATCGTTCGCAGGCGGCGATGGCCAGATGTCCTGTGGCGCCGCCCAAGTCCACCAGACGCTCGAACCGCGACAGATCGAAGGCCGCCACTACCGCCGGAGAACTCAACTGCCCGAATCCGTGCATGCCGCGCAGAAAACTGCGCTGGCGTTCAGGCGTTTTGAAGAAGTGGTCGAACAGGGATCCCTGCCAACCGAAGGTCTGGGTCCAACGGTGCGATCCCTCCCGCACGGCGTCCTCCAGGTGCGCCCACATGGGAAACAGCGCCTCGTCGGAATATCGCACGTATCCGGTCAGGGAAAGCGGGCTATGATCGCAAAGATAGGCCTCCGCGATGGGTTGGTTGGCGTAAATGCCATCCTGCGTGCGGAGCAACCCTATGCCCACGCAGGCGTCCAACAGGCGCTCCAGCGCGTCGGCTTGGGCGCCCAGCCGCGCGGCCAGGGCGGATGTGTCCGCGGGGCCTTCGTGCAACGCCTCGAACACGCCTAGCGACACAGCCGTGAACATGGTCTTCGACCGGCGGAAGGCATCGATCAATTCCAGCACCGGCGCTGCATCGGGCGGGCTCATGGTGTCTCCCGGAAGTGGTCGTAGCCCAGCGCGGGCAGGGGCACGCCGGACAGGTACATCGCGCCCGCGCGGCCGCGGCGCATCACGCCGATGCGCGTCAGCGGCAGCCCTTCAAAATCCGGGGGGACCGTCACGCGCGGCCGGACCGTGAACAGCAGTTCGTAGTCTTCGCCGCCGTGAAGCGCCTGCTCGGGACTGGCGCCCGGAAACCGGGGCGGCGCCTCGATGGCTGCCTCCAAGCCGGAAGCCAAGGCCATGCGGCGCAAGTCCATGGAAAGCCCGTCGCTCAAATCCATAGCGGCGGTGGCGCCCAGGCGATCCCGCAGAAAGACCCCCAGGCGCAGCCTTGGCGCCGGGCGCAGATGGCGCATCAAGGCTCTTCCCTTCCCTTTTGCGAGCCCCGCTGCCGAACCGCCCAACAGGCCGGAGACGTAGATGGCATCGCCTGCGCGGGCGCCATCGCGCCGCAGCGCCCGGCCGCGCGGCACAGCCCCGCAAACCACGATGTCGCAGGCCGTCTTCGCCGCGCGCGCCAGATCGCCGCCGGCCAGCGGGGCGCCTGCGCTCCGCGCCAAGCGCAGCAATCCATCATAAAAGCGGTCGATCCAGCGGCGGTCCACGCGCTGGCCCACAGCGAGGGAGAGCAGGCAGAAGCGCGGGACGCCCCCCATGGCGGCGATGTCGCTTAAGCCGCGCGCCAGGGCTTTGTGTCCCAGAGCGCCGGGCGGGTGCGTTGCGTGGCGAAAATGCACGTCTTCGAGCAGCAGGTCAGTGGTGAACAGGAGGTCCTCCAAAGCGCCTCGTGGGCGATAAATGGCGCAATCGTCCCCGATACCCAGCGCCAGGCCGCGCCCCGGCGGCAAGCGCGCCCGGCGGCGGATGGCTTCCAGGATTTGGCCCTCGCCGCCGCCCGACGGCATCACACCTCTCCCTGCATCTGATTCCTCCCAAAGATTTTATAACGAAATGGGGCTTGACCACACCTTTGCCATCTGCGATAATTCCAAGTGCTAGTTTTTGAAATGTTGTTTAGTCCCGCGCCACGGAAAGTCCAGAGAGCTACGAGCTACGGCTCGTAGCTTTTTCTTTTTGGAACCTCTTTAGAGCCGGACGAACAATGAATCAGGAGAAGAAGTAGTGAAAGAAAAAGGCATCGTGAAATGGTTTAACGCCGCTAAGGGCTATGGATTCATCCAGAGAAGCAGCGGCGATGACGTGTTCGTACACTTTTCGGCCATCCAGGCAAACGGATACCGTACCCTGGATGAAGGCGCGGAGGTAGAGTTCGAGGTGAAGCAGGGGCCCAAGGGACTGCAGGCCGAGAACGTAGCCAGAGTTTAGACCTATCCAAAATTTTGCGGAGTAAGGGCCCCCGGTTGTGGGGCCCTTTTTATTTTGTGGTACACCGTTGAAAACGCACCGTGGGGCGGGCCGGCTAAAAAGCCGGCTGCGGCCAAGATTGGCCGCCCTCCAATCAGGGCTGCAATACTACCTGCACGCGATTGCTATCCTGCCCGTCCGCGGTAATATACAGCTCAGCCGGCCCGGCATTGACGATTTCCGGCAATTGCAGTTCGATCAGATAGAAGCCGACATAGCCCGGCGCCAGGGCCGCGCGCGTGACTTGCACTGGCACGCGATCCACATAGGCCTTCACGCTGGCGGCCACCACCGGCGGATTCTCTAACGGCGCAGCCATCCCCGTGGGCCACTCCGGCCGGACCTTACCCAAACCCGTGGCCAGGATCTGCAGTCGCGCGCCCGAGCGCGCCGCAGTGTGGCCATCCAGTACCAGGCCGCTATCCCCGTCCAGGATCATCGGCGAGCCGTCGCGGTTCACAAAAATGGCAGGCGAGACGGCCTGTACAGGCAACCCCAAGGTGAAACTTCCCCTACCGGTCTGCAAAGCCAGCGAAAAACTGGACGGCGCGGCTTCAAACGGCACTTGAATCTGCGACTCTGTGTCGGAAGCGGCCAGCACGGGAAAGCTCAAAGCGCCCGCATTGGCTGACCTGACGCGCCCGCCCACTACGCTGATCAGCGATCCAGGCGCGGCCGCTCGCATACTGAAATCCGCGGCGTTCAACAGGCGCAGGGTCCGCAGGCGGTGCGGCGCAGCGGTGGCGTACACCCCGTAGCCATCCAGCGCGGCATACAGTTGATAGCCATTCGGATCCAGCCGGACGTCAGTCGCGGGCGCCGCGGGAAGCCGCGTGGAGATAGGAGCCCAGGTCACTGCGGCGGGACCGGCGTTCTCCAGATCGGCGGTGGCGAAGAAGACGCCTTGGCTGGTGGCTACATAGACCGCACCCGCGCTGCGCTCGGCAGTTACGCCATGCGCCGGAGCATCCGGCAGGTTGGACGTCAGATCGTCCCAGAATCCGCCGCCATTGGTGGTGCGCAGCACGTGGGTGCCGGAGCCGCCCACCGCCGCCAGAGCGACGCGCGGCTCGTTGGGGTCGGCGAAGAATCGCTCGATGGGCCCGTTGGCGCCGGGCCGCGGTGACGACGTCCAGGTACGGCCGCCATCCTGGGAAACCCAGATGCGGCCATCCGCCGAGCCTGCGTACACGGTCTGCCGCGATACGGCCACCGCCGTAATCTTCGTCCCCAGCGCAAGGGATGCGCTGGCGAGAGCCTGATCCTCAGCCTGCACCTGCGCATCGGCCGCCGGTTGCCAGGCTTCCGCGCCCGGCGCCAATTCCATGGCGCCCGCGTCCCGCACCAGAATGCGAGTACCATGCATATCCCCGGGGGTGGCCAGAATGCGGCTGGCCGGCAGATTCGGCAGATACTGATTCAACCCCGACCAGGAAAAACCGCCGTCCATCGACCGCCAGACTCCGAAGTCGTTGGCCACCGTCACTTGGTCGGGATCGACTGGGGATACCGCCAGGCTATGCTGGGGCGATCCGATAATCGATTGGTTGTGGAGAGCCGTCAGGTTCGACCAGGATCGGCCGTTATCGTCGGAGCGGTACAGTTGGCTGCCCAAGGCATAGATTCGGCCCGGCTCCGTGGGGGCAATGGCCAGTTTCGCGCCTGGCTCGGGCAAGCGATCCACAGCCGGCGGCGGTGCGTCGGGCGGATCGCCGGCAGCCGCGGCCGGCGCCCAGCTTTCAAAATCAATGGTTTCGAGCACGCGCCCCGAGCGAGTGCGTGCCCACAGCCGGGAGCCATCGGGAGAGTACCATACGGCCTCGACCGGTCCCGTGGCCGCCGACGCCAACCCCACATCCATGGATGGATTTCCCACCCGGCGCCACTCCACCGGAGCGGTCTGCGCCGCTAGAATTCCGGATGCCAGCGACGCACTCAAGACATAACGCCACCACCGACTTGTATCTTTGTGACACACGACCGAGTCCTATTTTAACCTATCCGGCGCCACCTGCATATCCCAAAGAGTTGAATCGACGGAATTTGCATGAAACTTTGGTTAGGCGCACGATTTGCCATGCATCTTTGGTGCTAGACTAAGGTTTCAAAAAGTACCATTCACCAGGAATGGTGCAATTGGAACGACGGTTGTTTCATGTATTTGCGTAGGTTGTCCAAAACGGCACCCTGGCTGCTGTTCTCGGCGGCGTGCATCTGCTGTGCTCCAATCTACGCGCAGAGCGGCGCCGCCAAGGTGATTACCCTCACCGGGCAAGTTTCGGTGCTTCGCGACAACTCCCCCTGGGTGCTGAATGTCGGCGATGCCGTCCAACCGCGCCAGATAGTCATAACCGGACCAGACGGTTTTGCGGTCTTTCAGGTTTCCGATGGCAGTACCTTTGAAGTTTTCCCCAATGCGCGCGTCGTCTTCCGTGAAAATTTCGGCTCCTGGAAGGACCTGCTGGATATCCTGTTGGGGCGTGTGAAGGTCCATATTCAGAAGCTGGGCGGACAGCCTAATTACAACCGCGTACGCACCCCGACGGCCGTGATTTCGGTGCGCGGAACTATCTTCGACGTGGCCATTGAAGACGAGGACGACACTACCCTGGTAAGCGTCGAGGAAGGGCAGGTCGCCGTGCAGCACCTGCTGAAGCCCGGCCCCGAGCGGATTCTGAACGAGGGCGAATCGATCCGCGTGTTCCGGAACCAGCCACTGGCCCAAGCCGATGTAGACAAGAGTTCGGTAATTCAGGGCATGCTGCGCAGGGCCGAGCAGGCCTTGTATGAGATCGTGTACCGCACGCGGCTGCCGGGCGGCGGCTCCACGGGCACTTGCGTGCCCGGTTCAAACTGCGACAATAAGCAACCCACTCCGCCACCGGGGACGGGCCCTCCTCCGGCGCCTACGCCACATTAAGAAGTTTCTGCACCGTGGGGGCGGCCAATCGTGGCCGCAGCCGCCTTTTTAGGCGGCCAAAGCCGGCTGAAAAGCCGTCCCCAAAGGGGACCCCAGGGCAGAATTGCCCGCCCTCCAACCACAATTACCTGGGCGGCTCACTGTCCAGCTCCTTGAGCCGGAAATCGACGCTGTTCAGGCTCGCCTGCACGCGCACGATGTTGATGTTCGCGCTGCCGTACGGCACGATGCTCTGATACAGTTCCAACGCCCGGCGATAATCGTCGCCGGCCTTCCGGATCTGGTCTTTCTCCTGCGGCAGACCGCGCACATCGCGCGAATCCCACCATAGCCGGTCCCCTCGGTCGCGGTATCCATCGGCCAGTTGCGCCTTCTCGCGATTTCCCAGCCTGTATCCGCGCCGCTCCGCCTCTTGCAACGCCGCATACGCGCGATCGATGTCTTTCAAGCCGTACACATAGACGTGCGCCAGGCCCAGCTCCGGATCGGGTGAATGCGGCAGCAATTGCTGGGCATCCTCGAACTTTTGCACGGCTTCGTTCAATAACGCGGCGTTGTGATGGCTGATGCCGTTAATGCGGTCGATCTGCCCTTCGCACAGCCGCATATCGCCGCGCACGGTCTCATCGCCCGGATCCAGTTCCAGCGCATGGGCCAGTTCCTGCCGGGCATGCTTCCAATCGTTCTCGTAAACCGGCTGCCGGTCGCTATTGCGGTACGTTTCGATCACCCGGTCGGCAGCCGCAACTAACCGCTTCTTCACCGACCGGCGCGGGCCGAACAAAGCCATGGCCTGCGGGTTGTTCTTGGATATATCCGCCCATCGGTTCCAGATGGCATCCGGATCGGTGGTCACTTCGGCGTTAATATCGCGCTCCAGTTGCTGCCCATGCCGCCACAGAACAATGCTGGAAGTGACCGCATACACAATGTAGGCGAGCACCAGACCGGCCATCGCCACGAAGAACCGCTTGGTATCGCGCTGCACGCGTCCGGCGGGCTTTGCGGTGGTATTGGCGCCGGCCTGCGTTCCAAACTTCTTAGGCGATGTCGAGTGCGCCGCCGTGCGGCGGGTGCCATCGTCCACATCCGGCTCGTGATGGAACGTGCGGCGGGTGGCGGCGGCATCCTCTTCCGTCTCCGCGCTAACCGGCGCGCCCGCGCGAAACGCCGCCAGATCCGCGCCCAACTGGGCCGCCGATTGATAGCGGCGCTGCGGCTCCGGATCCATGCATTTCAACAGGATGCACCGCAGCCCTTCCGGACAAGGGTCCGGCGCGGGCGGCGCGGGTATGCGCGACCGGATCATGCGTTCCAGGCGCTCGGTGCTCTCGGCCTGGTAGGGCTGCGATCCGGTCACCAGTTCGTACAGCAGCACGCCCAGCGACCAAAGGTCCGACATGGCGTTCACTTCGCCCGAATCCAGCCGCTCAGGCGACGCGTAGGGCACGCTGCCGAATTCGTTGCGCGTCAGCTTGCGGGAGAGCGAAAGCGCCTTGGCGATGCCGAAGTCCAGCACCCGCACGCGGTTTTCGTTATCGATGCGGATGTTCTTGGGCTTGATGTCGCCGTGCACGATGCCGCGGTACTCCTTGCCGTCGATCTCCACCTTCAGCGTGTGCGCGTTTTCGAGCGTCTGGCAGATGGCCAGCGCGATATCCGCCGCATCGTCCACCGGCGCCGGCCCATGCCGCATCAGGTCCGACAAGTCTTGCCCTTCCACGTATTCCATGGCCACGCCGAAGTAGCCATCCATATCGCCCGAATCGAAGATCCGCACCACGCGCGAGTCGATTTCCGCCAGCTTGGCCTGCAAAGCCGAGCCGCGCCGCTCGGCTTCGATGCATTCCTGCGAATCGGCATCGGAGGTGTGCTCGATCACCTTAAGCGCCACCGTGCGCTCGTTTTCGGGATCCTGCGCCAGGTACACGTCGGCCATGCCGCCGCGCCCCAGCTTGCGCAGGATCTCGTATTTGCCGACTTTGCGCCTCTCGGGAATCACCATCAGCGCGGCGCTCCTCCACGGCTGTGCGCGGGCGGTTTGGAGGGCAGGAAGAAATTGAACTTCGCGATCGCTTCGATGTCCATCTCGTGCGGCACGGTGACCGGATCGCCGCCGTTGTCCGCGAACGTATTGCCGATCAGCACAGGGCGCGCGGGTTCCTCGATCAAAACACCCGGCCCGGCGTTGCGCGGTGGCGCTTTCTGGGGCCGTCCGTTGCGCAAGATGGCGTTATACAAAATCCACGGCGTGGAATCGCCGGAGATCCGGATTCCCGCGTCGCGGCAATCCTGGATGGAGTTGGCGCGCAGCACGGCTTTGGATTTCCCCCGGATCTCGACGCCGGTGAACGCGCCGACGATTTCGGTGTCTTGCAATTCGAGATCGGAATCCGCGATCGACACCGCTGCGGCCAGCGGCGCTTTCTCGTCCGCACGTATGCGGAAACCGAAGACGCGCGCGCCTTGCACGGCTTCCGCCACAATCGCGACCGCCGGTCCATTCAGATTGGGGGCGGCGCGCAGGATCGGCACATCCGGCAAGCGGCCTTTCACGGTCACGCCGCTCCTGAGCCGCAATTGCTCCGGGTACTCCCCACTGGCCACTTCCACCGTGTCGCCAGCGTGTGCCTTCGCCAACGCGTCGCCGATGTGGGCGAAGCCTCCGGCTCCGACGCGGAAGGTTTGCGGAGGGAGAACCTCCGGCCGCCGATCCAGCCAGCCGAACCAACGCAGACCGGCCACGATCAGCGCCGCGCACAACATGCCATACACGAACATCGCCGGCCGGGCGGCGAATGGACTGTGGGTGGCCACGATGGCCCCCGGTATCTCGCGCTCCCCTGCGAACTGCTCGCCCTCCACGATCAGCACCGTGACGTTGTCCTTGCCGCCCGCGCGATTGGCCGCGTCGATCAGCTCATGCACCGCGCCGCCCGGATGGCCAGCATTGGCCAGCACCGTGCGCAGGATCTCGCCCGAGGTTACCTGGTCGCTCAGCCCATCGCTGCACAACAACAGCGCGCTATCCGGCTCGAACGGGATGCGCAGCACTTCAATGAAATCGGGATCGTCGGGCGCGTGCTCCTGCGACCCCACGTCGCGGTAAACCTCGTTGCGCCGCGGATGCCGCATGGCCTCCGCTTCGGAGATCTGGCCGTGGTCTTCGCGCTCGCCCACCGGCGAATGATCGTGCGTGATCTTGCGGATTTCCCGCCGCCGGATCTTGTACAGGCGGGAGTCGCCCACGTGGCCAACGGTGGCGCTGCCGTTATCGATCACCGCCACCGTCAAAACGCACGCCATCCCGTGCCAGTCGGGGTTGGTCGCGGCCAGGCGCAGGATTTCGTTGTTGGCCACTGTGATGCCTTCGCGGATGCGGTCCTCGGCCGTGCCGGTCTGGCGCTCCAGACGCGCCCGAACAAGGTTAATCGCTACATCGGCGGCCTTCTCGCCGGCCGCCTGCCCGCCGATGCCATCCACCACTATGAATATCCCGCGCTCCGGATCGCTGTGCCAGCGATCCTCGTTGTTGTGGCGCACCATCCCCACATGGCTCTCTCCCGCGCTGCGGAGCTTGGTTTTCACGGGCATCTCAGCGGCCGCCGCTCATGCCTTGCCCGCGGCGTGGAACTCCAGGAAGACGACATCCGCCAAGCCGATGCGCGCTTCCGCCGGCAGCTTCACCTCCACATTCTTATCGCGCTTCTCGCCTTCCACGAATTCCACGCTGGTGGGAATTTTCTCGCCATTCACGCTGGTGCCCAGGCGGCTGAGGTCCTTGATGAAGAACTCGCCCGTCTCCGCATCCCGCCGCAGCCGCACGTGCTCGCGCGAGACGTCGGGCAGGGTGGCCAGCTTCAGATCCGTCCAGTAATCCCGCCCGCCGCGCCCGATCACGATCTGGTTCTTGGTCATGCGATAGGTCTGGCCGCCGCCTTTGTCTTCGTATTCGATGACGGCGTAGGCCTCCATGTCTTTGGTGGCCGGCAATTGCTCTTCGTACTTTTGCGTGGCGGTGGTTTCGCCGGACATGCGGCGCGTGTTGATGCGCTTGGTCATGCTGCCCGCGCCGAATTCCGGTTTGGCCGGCAGCGCCAGCTCGGAGTAGATCACAATATCGCCGGGCGCCACATCATCGTCGCTGTTCGGGAAAAACTGGACCCGCCAGCCGCCATCGGGCGCCACCACTTTAGCCGCGGGCTTGCGCGCCAGCTTCAGGCGCTCGCCCAGCGACGCGCGATTCAGGTCCGCCAGTTCGGCGTCCAGCGCCTGGCGGGTTTCCTCCTGCATGCGCGGGAAGATGCCGCGCAAACGCTCGAAATCGTCGGGATGCAGGTAAACGTGGTAGATCGCGGGCGGAAGGGTGGTGTAATGCAGAGGCTCCAGGCCCTCCCGCATGTTCCGGATGATTTCCAGAATGATGTCCCGCGCGGTGGCGGGGTGGCCGGCTGCCGGGGTACTCATGATTTTGGGGTGGGAGCCGCGCGGCTCTTCATCTGATTTTAGCATTGAACCGGTTTGCTTCCCGCGTGCGGCTGGGGTATAGTCTTTCCAGCCATTAGTGCATACGCAACGGCGCCTCAGGAGGTTCGAATTGGAAATCACAGGCAAGGACCGGATAGCATGACCCGCAACTTTCTGGGTAGCGCGCTTCTCATTGGGGCTCTTACGGTGGGACTCGCCACGCCCGCTCGGGCAGAGACTTTTGAGACATTGGGCCATCAAGTCATCGCCGGAATTGTGGTGGTTTCCGTGGCGATCGCGGTAACCGTAACCCTTCTGATTCTTCACCATAAGCATAGAGAGATCCGCATTACGGGTTGTGTTAGCTCGGGACCCAATGGGATGAGTCTGACCGACGAAAAAGACAAGCGAACTTACACGCTGACAGGCGCCACGGCGGGCGTTAAGGCCGGGGACCGCATGGCGTTGGCGGGGCACAAGAGGAACGGAAGCGGCAAGGCGTTCGTTTTTGAAACCCTGAGGGTGACCGGGGACTTTGGCGCCTGCCAGCGCTAGGGCACTTCGGTTCGACTCGCATCGCAATTCTGCAACGTTGCCTGTGATTTTCCACAAGGCGCTAACGATGCGTGTGGCTGATCGTCAGGTTCCTCCTGAGGATAGCGGGTTGGTGTTCGATTATGGGATTAGGTTCGTTTGGTAATCCTGCCTGGCAGGGGTTCAGGAGGTTTTGGAGCGCGGTTCGGAGATTCTGTTTAAGTGTTTTGTATCTGTCAGATAGCGCCCATCCGGCGGTTGCGGAGCTGGGCAGAAGCTGGGGTCATGCCACGGATGTGGCGCGCGCGGAAGCGAATTCGTAACAGGGAGGAGTTTTCTCACCCTGATCACAGTGTAAAGCCGGAGGTGGGCACCGGAGGTGTTAAGTGCTTCGTTTTCAGATCAGGAAGGCATGTGAACGGTGGGATGAGCGGGCACTGCCAAAATCTAGAAACTCCAGGCGCGGGTCAATAAGGAGGCGGCCTGGGAGGCCGCCGCAGGCTGGGAGCCTGGCCCACACAGCTAGACGTCAGCTAGACGCAATGCGGTTCACTTAAGACGGGCGCCCCACGCTTCCTAGATCCCCGTTTGCGGCCCACTTGCCAGATTGCTGGCGCGGCGGGATCGATCCGAGCTTTGTACGAGTGGCCGACAATCCGGTCCTGGCGGTCCAAGGTTCGTCAGAGGCCTTTCCCGAAGTGCTCTGTTTGATAAGCAGGGAAGGGCATGATGCTTTGTCGCAGCTTCGGACGCGACCGCCGGCTACGTGGGTCGAGGAAGCCTGGCACATCTATCAATCTCCTTCACGACCTTGCTTTCCCTGCTGTTCGTCCACGCGCAGCCTCAGCCAAACGCCCAGTTGCGGTTCTTTGAGTAGTGTAAAATCAAGACTACTGGCGCTAAATGAATACTACAGGTCGGAAGATCGCTCTCTTTCTGAGTGCTTTTCCCGGGAGGTGCCTTGGCTAATGTTGCGATAGTAATCGGCAACACTGACTACCAAACGCTGAGCAGACTTCAGTGTTGTGGCGAGGACGTGCTGGCCATGAAAGAACTCCTAGAGGCTACAGGAAGATTCGAAAATATCGAGCTGATCCTAAACAGCGCTTCCTCCCAACTGAAGGAACGCCTCCGCGCCGTTGTCGACGGCCACGAGTCGATTGGAGTGATATTCTTCTATTTTACCGGACACGGTTTCCAGCGTGAGGCAGAGTTCTTCTTCTGCGCCACGGATTTCAATGCTAAACGACCAAATGAGACGGGACTGTCAAATTCCAAGCTACATGAACTGCTGCGGACTCCTGAAGCCGATCTTGTTGTGAAGGTGATCGATGCGTGCAATTCTGGCGCACTCTTGATCAAATCGGATGGCTCATTTTTGCCCGTGAACAAGCAAGGCTTCAAAAACCTCATCCAGATTTCTTCCTGTTTAGACTCACAGAACTCCTTGAGTGGCAATCCGCTCAGCGTATTCACAGAAAAATTCCGGGCGGCATCGCTGCGCAAAACCGAAGGCATTGTCTACTACACAGACATAATCGACGCTTTGCGGGATGATTTTCTAGACAACAACGACCAAACGCCTCACTTTGTCTCGCAAGGGACTGGGCGAGAGCAGTTCGTCGAGAGTGCGAAGAGGTTTGATGAAATACGAGCAAAGGTTTTGACTCTAAGCCGCAATGCAGAGAACAATCCAAATATTTCAAGTGTAATTGAGCCTGTGTTGAGCCAGCTAGAGATCTTAGGAAGGGCAGAAAGCAGATTTGCTAAGAAAGATTTGGCCCAGAAACTTTATCGGTCGATTCTTCGACACATTATCGGACGAAGTGTCTCGTGGAGAGTTCCTCGGACAATTGTTTACGTCGGAGACAGTCAAACATTCCACTTTTCAGGAACCTACAACTCGCGAGTTTCTCATCCGTGTGCTGTCCGGAGAGAAACGACCTGATAACTTTGTGACCGCAGAAATCCCTCGTGCGAAGCGACGAACCGATCCGTTGGGTTTTAGCTCGCTGGCGGCAACAATGTCGATATTGGGTGGCGAAGACCCTCTAAAGGACTATGAACTGCGACTGAATTGTCAATTGGATAAAGTTCAGATGAAGATAGCCTTCTCGCCAAAAGTTGTCAGTCTGAAGCGCTTTGTCCTCGTAGTTACTTGCGCACCAGGCCTTGAACGCTGTTATGTGATGGAAATGCTTACGGAACACTCGCTTATCGACTGGGGCGTATTCGATTCTGAAGGCGAGCAGGTGGTGCGCCGTTGGTACAAAATGAGTTGGACAGATACCTGCGGAGCTTTGGTCACAAAGATCAGCCAAGCCCTGAAGGATGCCGTAAACCAACGCATTGATGCGACGCTCAAAGCTCTTTCAGGATAGGCGAAGGCGACAATTCTGTGTCATAGAGCGTCCGTGTTTGGGCAGACGATTCCGGTTCCGTATTCCTCTAATTCTCGACCTATCCCGTCCTTGGCCAGGGCTGCTCCGGGGTTTATGTTGCAGATGACATCTAGTGCTGGTTAATTGAATGATGGGTTTGGCACCCGTAGTGTATCGTGTCGCGACACGATATAGGCTGCGACAACCGGGTACTTGGCCTGAAGTCGGGTTCTGGGAGACAAGCCCTGAGCGCCACTCTCACTTCAGCATTTGCAGGCGATAGAAGGCGATAGCCAAAATTCCCCTTCAATGCGCTAAATGAACAGCATTGCAGCTAGACGGGCTAACTTATAAAGATGCCTTTCGATTTCTCCGGTAAGATCGCAGTCGTCACAGGCGGCGCCAACGGGATTGGAGCCGCCACGGCCCGCGTGCTGGCGCAGGGAGGCGCGCGGGTGTCGATTTTCGACCTGGAGCGCGAAGATCCGGCCGCGGCGGGCGCACGCCTCGGCGGCAACGGTTACCCTGTCGACGTCACCGACCGGGCCTCGCTCGAGCGCGCCTTCGACCAGACGGGCGCGTCGGACATCGTAGTAGCTAACGCGGGCATCGGCGACGAGGCTGATTTCGCCGCCACTACCGAGCAGCATTGGCAGCGCACCATCGCGGTGAACCTCACCGGCATCTTCAACACGCTGCAAGTGGCCGCCGCGCGCATGATTCCACGCCGCCGCGGAGCCATGGTGATGACCGCGTCCACGAACTCCTACGATGGCGAAACGCGGCTGACCGCCTATAACGCCAGCAAGGCCGGATTGCTGGGGCTACTCCACACCATCGCCAACGAACTCGGACCTTACGGGATCCGCGTGAATGCCGTCTGCCCGGGGCTGATCCGCACGCGCCTCACCGCGCGCAGTTTCGCGAATCCCGGCGTGCTGAAGGACTATTTCCGACACATTCCGCTGGGGCGCGGAGGCGAGCCGGAAGAAGTCGCCAATGCCAGTGCATTCCTGGCCTCCGACCTGGCGTCGTACATTACGGGAGCCGCGCTGTTCGTGGACGGCGGCCAGATGGCCGCCAAGTTCGGCACGTGGGACGAAGAGCGCGCGGAGTTTTCAGACGGGCGCTGGCGGCTGCGGTGAGTCCAAGCCTTCAAGTGGGGCAGGCCTTGGCCGCTTTTGATCGAAACTCGAGTCTTCGCGAAGAGAAGATGGCGGCCTGGGAGGCCGCCGCAGCGCGAGGCGCTGCCCCACGGACTTACCCTAGCTTAACCGCCAACATGGAGATCGACCCGCCATCCACGCCTTCCACCGGGAAACTGACTGGCTCGGACGCCTGACGCGATGCGATCACATACAGCAAAGGCAAATAGTGGTCCGGCGTGGGAATCGAGAGCAGCGCTTCCCGCCCGAGCCGTTCATAGTTTACCAGCGGCTTGTGCTCGCCCGCCACAATCATCGCGCGCGCTTCCTGCTCGAACCGCACGGCCCAGTCGTACGGCTCGGCGGCGTGCCGCCCCCACGCATACGCGTGCAGGTTGTGCACCAGGTTGCCGCTCCCCACGATGAGCACGCCCTCCTCCCGCAGCGGCGCCAGGCGCGCGCCAATCTCGTAGTGGAAGTTGGCCGGCTGTGTCTCGTCGATGCTGAGCTGCACGATCGGAATATCGGCCTGCGGATACACATGGCACAGCACCGACCACGTGCCGTGATCCAGGCCCCAGCTTTCGTCCAGTTTCACCGGCAAGGGCCGCAGCAAGGCTTGCACGCGCCGCGCCAGGTCCGGATCGCCCGGCGCGGGATACTGCACCTGGTACAGTTCCCGCGGAAAGCCGCCAAAATCGTGGATGGTCCGTGGCGCGGTCGTGATGGTGACGCCCGTCTCCGGCACGAACCAATGCGCCGAGATACTCAGTATGGCCTTGGGCCGCGCCATCTCCCGTCCCATGGCGGCCCACGCTTCGGTGTAGCCGTTATGCAGCACAGCATTCATAGGATTGCCGTGGCCGAAGAAGATCGCGGGTGTCATGGCGCCTGTTCCACAGGCTACCACTGAAGGCTGCGTTGAAGATAAGATGGCGGCCTGGGAGGCCGCCGCAGGCTGGGAGCCTGCCCCACTTTTGGGGTACCATCGTCTACACGTGCCTCCCCTCCCCCTGCAAGTCGATTCCGTCGTGAAGCGCTTCGGCGATTTGACCGCTGTCGCGGGCGTCTCGCTGGAAGTTCAAGAGCGCGCCTGCCTTGGCCTGCTCGGCCCCAATGGCGCGGGCAAATCCACCCTGATTCGCAGCATCGCCGGCCGCGTACGCCCCGATTCCGGCAGCATTCAGGTATTCGGCCAACCGGCCGGCTCCGCCGCCTCCCATGCGGAACTGGGCTGGGTGCCGCAGGAAATGGCGCTATATCCGCTGCTCACCTGCCGCGAGAATCTGGAAGCCTTCGGCCGCTACCAGGGCCTGCGCGGCAAAGCGTTGCGCAGCGGCATCGAGTGGTGCCTCGATTGGGCCGCGCTGGCCGACCGCGCCGGCGACACCGTCAAGACTCTCTCCGGCGGCATGCGGCGGCGCCTGAACATGGCGGCCGGACTGGTGCATCGCCCGCGCCTGGTGCTGCTGGACGAGCCCACCGTAGGCGTCGACCCGCAATCGCGCAATCGCATCTTCGAGATGGTCGAAGGCTTGCGCAAAGACGGCACCACCGTAATCTACACCACCCACTACATGGAAGAAGCCGAGCGCCTGTGCGACTCCATCGCCATCATCGATCACGGGCGCGTTATCGCAAACGGCACCAAGGAAGAGTTGGTGGAGCAGTCCTTCGGCCGCCACAGCGATGTGCTGATGCGCTTCGCCTCCTCGGTGCAGAATGCGGCTGATTGGGCGACGCCGCGCGGGGGCACCCTGCAAGACGGTGTCGCGCACTTCGCCGTGGCGCAGCCCACTGAGATCGCTACCCTGCTGGACGCGGCGGCGCGCGACGGCCTCGAAGTCGTCGACGTGGTTCTGCGCCGCCCCAATCTCGAATCTGTCTTTTTGCACCTTACCGGAAGGGATCTGCGCCAATGATCGCCGCCATCGTCCGCAACGGTTTCAGGCAGCTCCGCCGCGACCGCGGCGCGCTGATTCTCTCGTTCATACTGCCAGTGGCGTTCTTCAGCATCTTCGCCGTGATCTTCGGCGGAATGGGCGGCGGCAACACACCGCGCGTCAGCGTGCTGGTGGTGGACCAGGACCGCAGCCCCGTCTCCCAACGCCTGGTTCAGGGTTTGCTGCACGAGCCATCGCTGGCCGCGCGCACTCACCCGGAAGCCAAGAAAGGCCAGCCTGCCCCGCCGGATTACACCGCGGCCACAGCCGAGACCGCGGTGAAGCAGGGCGACGCGCCCGCCGCGCTGATTATCCCCCAGGGATTCGGCGCGCATCCCATCGCCTTCGGCCCGGCGGCGGATCGCGCCACCATCCGGCTGCTCCACGATAGTTCCGATATGGTAGCCGCCCAGATGGTCGCGGGCATGCTGCAAAAGGTGGTGATGACTAGCCTGCCCGACACCATGGCCAGCATGGGTATGCGCTATTTCGAGCAATCGAGCGGCGGTCTTACACCGCAACAGCGACAGAGCATCGATTCGTCTCTGGCAAGGCTGCGCGCCATGGGTCCTCTGCCGGCCGGCAACGCCAACAGCGGCGGACTGGTGGCCTTGGATGTGCGCGACGTGGTCGGCGAGAAGAAGGGGAATCCCATGATCTCGTTCTACGCCGCCGCCATCGGCGTGATGTTTCTGCTGTTCACCGCCAGCGCCGCGGGAGGCAGCCTGCTGGATGAAGCCGAAAGCGGCGCGCTTGATCGCATCTTGAGCTCGCGCGTCAGCATGACCACGCTGCTGGCGGGCAAGATGGCCTATAGCGCCCTGCTGGCTTCGCTGCAGCTCATGCTGATGTTCCTATGGGGCGCGGCGGTCTTCCATCTGGATCTGTTCACCCATCTGCCCGGCTTCTTCGTGATGACCGCGGCCACAGCGTTCGCCGTGGCCTCTTTCGGCATGCTGCTGGCCAGCGTATCGCACACGCGCGCGCAGGCGGGCGCTATTGCCACGCTGCTCATCCTGACCATGTCCTCCATCGGCGGCAGCATGTTCCCGCGCTACCTGATGCCCGCCACCATGCAGAAGGTGGGGCTGCTCACCATCAATGCCTGGGCCATCGACGGCTTCACCAAGGTTTTCTGGCGCGATGAGCCCGTCTGGGACCTGGCGCCTCAAGTGGCCGTGCTGCTCGGCGCGGGCGTAGTCCTGTTCCTGATCGCGCGCCGCTTCGCGCGCCGCTGGGAATATGCGTAGAACGGCCGCGCTGGGCTTCTGGCTTCTGCCGGCCGCGCTGGCGCAAGCCCCAGCAGGCGCGCCCTATACCGCCTTCCGGAATCCCGAGCGCGTCGCCATCGTCGACTATGCGGGCGACGCCATGGAACCCTTTCTCACCTGTGACGGCCGCTTTCTGCTGTTCAACAACCGCAACGACCCGGCGGTGGACACGAACCTCCACTACGCCGAGCGCATCGACGATCTTCACTTTGTCTATCGGGGCGAAATCAAGGGCGTGAATACCGCCGCGCTTGAGGGCGTGCCATCCGTCAGTTGCGATGGTGTTCTGTATTTCGTTTCGACCCGCAGTTACAAAGAGACGTTATCGACCATCTATCGCGCGCGCTGGTCCGCAGGCGTGGCTACGGGGGTCGAGCTGGTGCCCGGAATCTCTCGCCGCGTGCCCGGATGGGTGAACTTCGATGCCGAAATCAGCGCCGACGGCCAGACCCTTTATGCCGTCGACAGCCAATTCAGCGCCCGCGGAATTCCACAGACCGCGCACCTCTTTATGGCCACCCGGCAGGGCGATTCGTTCGCGCGTGTGGCGGCCAGCGACCGCCTGCTCCAACTCGTCAATACCGATGAATTGGAGTACGCGCCCGCGCTCTCATCCGACGAACTCGAGCTGTTCTTCACGCGCGTCCACGAAATCCGCCCGGACGCCGAGCCGCACATCTGGCGCTCCGTCAGGCCGCGCCGCGATGCTCCGTTTGCCGCGCCGCAACTCGTCGGCGCCATCGCGGGCTTTGCCGAGGGGCCGGCGCTCTCACCCGACGGCCTGTCGCTCTACTACCACGTTCGCGAAAATGGCCGCTTCGTCATCTACCGGGTGACCCGCCCGCCGGATCCAGCCGGCGTGCACCGTCACGATTGCCCCTGACCCTTTCACCGTGGGGCGGCCAATCGTGGCCGCAGCCGCCTGTTAGGCGGCCAGAGCCGGCTGAAAGCCGGCTGCGGGCAGAATTGCCCGCCCCACGGTGCGCTCGCGCAGCCCCTGCCGCGCCTCCTCAATCCGCCCCAGCCACAAAGTCATGTCGTCATACTGCGGGCAACCTCCCGCGAACGCCGCGGCGGTCTCCAGAACCTGGTCCACAATATCGTGCGCTTTGCGGTATCCGCAGGCCTGAATGGTAGCCAGCAGGCGCCGGAACCCCCATTCCTCCCCGCGCGAATTGGTGGTCTCGCACAAGCCGTCCGTATATGCCACCAGCAGATCGCCCGGGGCCAGCGAAACGACGTTTTCTTGAAAGGCCGGCTTGCGCAGCATGCCGATCACCGGGCCGGTTGCCTCCAACGCGACTGGCCGGTACCCCGAAGCGGTCTTGCGCAGGACCACCGGCGGTTCGTGTCCCGCGTTCACGTAATGCAGCAGACCCCGGGCCGCGTCCAGCCTGGCCACGAACATGGTGGCGTACGAACTGTCGGGGCAAACCTCATAGAACAACTCATCGATGGAGGCCGTAAGAGCCGGTAGGCTGCCACGCTGCCACGGGCGCAGCGCGCGTGTCAGGCTGTGCAGAGAGGATGTCAGCAGCGCGGCAGCCATTCCCTTGCCGGCCACGTCGCCGATAGCCAGTCCCAGGTTACCCTCGGGCAGTTCGAAATAATCCAGATAGTCGCCGCTCAAGCCGCGCGCCGGGCGCCAGTCGCTGTAATAGTCCAGGCCTGCGATGCGCGGCCGTGTAGTGGGAAACGTACGGTTCTGCACCTCGCGCGCCAGTTCCATCTCTCCATCTTGATAATCCGCGCCAGTGGGCGGGACAGTTTCGCCGGGTGTTATGAAGTACTTGTGTTGTGGATAAGTGCCGATCGTCATTAGCATTAAGCTCCGTATATATCGATTGACGGCCTGCCGGTCCAAAGCGGGCATGCCTTAACAAAGCTTTATAAAATGCGCGTACCGGCGGGTACCATGTGCCATCGGGCCACACTGGGCCGGCCCGTCCACATGCGCCGGGCCGGCGGCGCCTTCCTCATGAAACGGCATTACTGTCTCTCTCACATAACAGTGACCGGGCAGATACTAAGCCCGAGTCGGAAATGAGGATTAGAATGGCGACACTTAAAGTCAACCTTTCGGCCGTAGCGGACGCCTGCGAGCAGGATACAACCCCCGCGGGCCACTTTCCAGGACCAGGCTGGTATGCGTTTCTCGCGGACTGTCACGGCAACCCGTTTGTTCATGCGGGCAAGGAGTACGGTCCTTTTCCCATAGATCACGGATACGTCGAAATCGCAGATGTCCCGCCGGGGCGATATCTCTTGTTCGCGATCGTCAACCCGTTCTTCGTCGGGGGCCTTCCAGGCATCGACACCGTCTATCAGTCCAATTTTGTCAGCCACTTTGCGATAGTCGAGGTATGTTGCGGCTGCAAGGACTATTGCATCGCGCTCTACAACTCGGGTTGGCACTACTGCGTGCGGGTAATCGTTTACTGGTTCGAGCTACTCGCGAAGCAGAAGCAACTCCCGGCGGATATCGCCAAAAACGCCATCTCCGCATTAACGCGGGCTCTGGATAGCGGCACAACACTTCCAGGCGATGGCGCGATTAATGAATGGATCGGCCGGTTGGTCGCGCAGTTCGGCCAGAAACAGAGCTAACGCTCTCTCCGGACTAAGGCCCCGGTTAGCTCCTGCCGGGGCCTTGAAATCCGATTCGATCGTTATTTCACGCCCACAAACGGCTGCGCGCTGCCGTTCAAGATAACCGTGCAGCTCGCTTTCTCTCCGCACATCTTGATTTGCTGAAGCTGAATATACTGTGCGGCAGTCAGGCCCATGGCATCTTCGTAAGCCTTATCGGCCTGCGCGCGCTTGGTCTCTGCCTCTTTGCGGGCTTCCTCCGCGAGCGCGCGCTGATGTTCCGTCTTAGCACGCTGCTGCTGGACGCCGGTCTCATTGTAGGCGGCGACAATCTCCGGCTGCGGTGAGATACGGCCTAACGTTACATCTGCGTACCAGTCCGTACTGAAATTCTTCACCATCGCGACGGAATCGGAAATTCTCAGACGTACGGCCGCATGAATCGTCCGGAACCGCGCTGTCCAAGGTTAGCTTAGTGTTCCTTTGCGAGCTTTGCGCCTTTGCGTGAGACAATCCGGCCGGCCGCTTCACGGTCACAACGTTCGCCAAAAAGAATTGCTCTTTGTTTCAACAAATTGCGCCATTTTGCGGGCATGTATCGCCAAGCCGCGTGCTTACCCTGAAATCGGGAGTTCACTATGTCACAACCGCAACCAACACAACCCGATCAACCGCAATACCAGATTTCCGTTTTGGACCTGTTTCCGGTCTACACCACGCGCGCCGCATATCAGCAGGCCACCGGACAGCAGGCCCCGCCATTCGATCCGTCGCAGCCGCTGAAGGAATGGGCCGACCCCGCGCCGTCCGGGCAGCCTTACCTCGTCTTCGATTCCACGGCCGTGGCTACCGGCTATGTCGGCCAGTTCACACTGCCCGCCGCGCAGGCGGCCCAGTTGAACCTGCCCGGAGCTTACAATTACACTGCCTATGTCTCTCCTCCAACCGATGCGATGCAGTACGGACCCTTTGGACCCATCGGGCCGGCCAGTCCCGACCAGGTCTGCCTGCAAACCGATGCGCAGGAGATCGCCAACCAACTCGCGCCGTTTTTCCCTGGCGTCACTCCCGTCGTGGCCCAGGAAAACACCGGCCTGTATCACTATGTGTATGGTCAGGACCCTCGCCGCCAGTGGGCCATCACGTTCGGCAACTACATCTTTGTCGCCCAGACCTTGATCGAAGCCAGGAACTACCACGGCGTCGGCTCGCCGGGCCACTGGACTTGGGACGGCCAGGGACATTTGAACTGGGTGTACGATCAACCCGTGATTGCCGCACCACCCAATGCCGCTACCCTGCCTGTACCGATTCGCGCGCTTCTCCCCAACGAGAAGTTTCTTTTCGTTTTGCCTACCTCTCCCTTCCAGCCGAACGGTTGGTGGGTAGTGGAGCGCACCGATCTTCCGCAGCCGGCGCAGCCCGAATCGAGCGATCAACAGTTCGCGGATGTCAAAGCCGCTCTGGCGGCGATTCAGACCTCGCTGGGCTCGCTCTGCACCAAATTGGGGGCATAACATGGCGACAACTTCCGCGGTACCCACTGCAATCCCTAATCCCGGGCCGGCCGTGATCGTGGCCGTTCCCTCCGATCCAGCCAGCGCGGCTTCATTCGCCGCGGGAAATCTATTCGTATTCCTGTGCACGCCAGTCGGTCAAACGATTGCCGCCGATGCGCAGGCTGCCGGCAAGGCCGTGGCCGACGTGGTGAAAGGCCTGGCCCAGGACGTCGTCAATATTTTTCGCGGCATCCATTTGTAGAGCCTTGACCGTGAGGGAGTGGTCCTAAATCCAGCATGAGACCACTCCTTCAGGCGATAATGGAAGTTCTCCGGCATGCCGAAGGTCTTCCCTTGCTACTCCACCTGCGACCGCGAACTTGCGCGCGCGCTCGCCGCGTTTCTGGAACGCGGCACTGGCGTGGAGGTGCTGCTGGAAGAAGGCGAGATGCAGCCCGGCGCGGACCTCATCGCCAAGGTTGAGGAAGGTCTCTCGGCCGACGTCGTGCTGGTGCTGCTCTCGCCGGACTCCGTCCCGCCCCGCTGGATCCTGGAGCGCTGGAAGTCCGTCTTCTGGCAGCAGGCCGCCGGAATGGGCACGGCCCTGGCCACTCTCCTCTGCCGCGACGCGAAGTTTCCCGATCTGCTCCGCCGCAAGAATTTCTTCGATTTCCGCCAAAACCAACTCGCGCAGTTCCGCGCCGTCAAACGATGGCTGATGAGTTTGTCGCCCTTGCCGCAAAAAGCCCCTTTCGCTCCCGCACGCCAGCCGTCATTCACCGGACGCGACGCCGAACTGGAAACCCTCTGCACCATGCTGGCCGATACGCCCGGCATGGCCGTGCTGGAGGCCGGCCCGGGCGCGGGCAAGACCGCGCTGGCCGTGGAATTCGCCCGCCGCCATCAAGAGGATTTCGATGCGGTCTTCTGGCTCACCTGCGGACCCCGCAGTGCCGCGGCGTTGGCCGGCGACCTGGCCGCGCAACTGGGGGTGCGCCTCGATCGCGATCTGGAATCAAACCTCAATGAACTCCGCCGCCTCTGCGCCCGCCACCGTTGCCTGCTGGTCCTGGACGACGCGATAGCCTCGACCGCCGCGGTGCTTGCGCCGCGCGGGCGCACGTCGGTCCTGATAACCACCCGGCGCAACGATTTAGCTGCCGCGCTCGCCACAACAGCCGTTCCCCTGGATGGCTCTTTTCCGCGAGACCCTGCGCAACTGGCCGAGACCATCCGCACCCTGGACGGCGCCGCCCAGCGACTGCTCTCCGCCATGTGCGCTTGCGCCGCAACGGGTTTTCCTCTCGATATGGCCGCGCTCACAGCCGATGCCGAACCGCAGGAAGCGCGCGACCTGGCGGCTTTGTTCGTCTCAAAAGACGTGCTCGCGCCGCTGGACGAAAATGGACCGCGTTGCATCGTGCCCGCCATGGTGCGGGATCGCGCCGCCTTGCGCGGCGACAAGGACCGCTGGGCGCGCCATCATGCCCGCGCGGCCGCGGATCTGTTTGGCGCGCAAACCGCTGACGGACCGGATCTCACGCCCTACTGGCCCGATCTGCAACACGCCTTCGCCTGGGCCGTAGCCGCGGATTGGCCGCTGGCCTGCAAGCTAGCGCGCCGTTGCGTGGCCTGGGCGAAGACCCAGGACCGGCTCGCCGAAGCCTTCGAGACCCTGCAGGATTGGTCGCGCGCCGCCGCACGCTGCGCCGATCGCCGCGTCCTGGAAGACTGCGCCTGGGAGCAGATTTGGATTCTGGAACACTGGGGCCGCAACCATGAAGCCAGCGAAATCCAACGCACCTGCCGCGAAGAGTATGCCGACCAGATGTCTCTCCATTTCGAGTGATATGCCAAAGCTGCGGTTCGCGATCTCGCTGCTCATGCCCCTGGCTGCTTGTGGCGCTGCCTGCGCAATGGATCTGCCGCATTACGACCTCGATTCGTTGATCTACATGAGCACCGACGCCGTCACGGCTAGGATTTGGGTGAGACCCGATCGCAAGTTCGCAGTCACGATTACCGGCGCCCTGTATGGCTCGCTCGTCGCCGGCGATAAACTGGACACCCTTTCCGATTTCTTGGGCTTTTTCCAACCGATGGAAGACGGTCAACAAGTGGTGTTGTTTCTGGACCGGCGGCCGCGGCTTCCGAATTTTCTTTATCCCGAGGCCTCCCAGTCTCCTTTCGCGGTCGTGCCCTCCGGCGTCTATCTGGTCGACATTTACCAACACATTCATGAATATTGGCAGCACGACAATCCCGGTCCTTATGTCGCCGAAGGCTACAGCTTCTTTGTGGAGCGGACGGTGCCTACGAAGCAGCAGGATCTGGCGCTTCCGTCGCTGGACGAAGTGAAAGCCCGCATTCTGGCAAGGTTGAAGTTCGTCGAATCCATCCGTCCGTTGTTGGACAGAACCGCCGGACGCGATGACTCATCTGCATTGACAGACTTGCTGGATGCGAGATTCAAGAATCGCACGAGCTGTTCCGGAAAGGATGCCATCGCCAAACGACCCACCCACCAGATTCGTTCGTTGAACGACCCGGAACTTCTGCTCAAAATCCACCCGATCACAGCCGGCACATTGTTCCCTCTCGACTTCATACAACCCGATACCGGCGAATCGGACAAGTCCTTTACCGCCGCCCGTGTCAACTATCTGATCCGGACGCTTTCCGACACAAAAATGGATCTGCCGCTCAGGGTGGCAGCGGTGGAGATTCTCATCGAACTGAGCAAGTATCACAGCGGCCCCCAGAGTGGCCCCAGCAAGCCGTTGCCCATCGACAACGAGTGGCTGACCAGCTCGGCAGGCGAAATCCGATCTATAGCGAGAACCATCTTCGATGCGGAATCTGAAAACGGCCACCTGCGCGGCCTCTGTTTGCCGTTTCTCGACATGCGCGAGCCGGAAAGCTTAGCCGATGTCCGGCGCGTCTATGCCCGAACAGCATCGCAGGAGCTGCGGTTCGATATCGAAGAAGCGCTCCTGGATGTCGGCGATGCGCTGTATGAGAGCCTGCATCCTCCGGGCGGCCCAGTGGCCAGCCTCGTCGCGCTAGCGCCGGGGGATAGTTGCCGCAGGGCCGCTCCGGGCACGCTCATGTTTGTCGGGGACTATGACACGCGGCAGGATTTTTTTGAACAATCCATGTCGGCGCGCCGGTATTTTGTTCTGGCCAATTCACGGACAGGGCAGCGCTTTATATACGAGATTCACCAGTCATGGAACGCAGGCAGACGCGGCCAGGACTGGATCGAGCTGAGCCAATCGTCCGGCCTGCCCGCCGGCGACTACTCTCTGGCATTTGAATACAGCTACAACGGTAAGATCGTCAGCACCGGATACAAACTGCAACTTACAGTGACGGCAAGAACGCTCTCGGTAAAGCCGTGAACTAATCGTAGACGAAGTGCAGGACCTTTTTCAGGTCCTCCCACGCTTCCCGCTTAGGCCCGACGTTGTACGCGCGCAGCAGGTAGGAAGGGTGATAGGTAACCATCACTGGAATATCGTTCCACTTATACCAATTGCCGCGCATGCGGGTGACGCCTTCTTTGCTCTGCGTCAGGTATTTCGCCGCCGTCGCGCCGAGCGCACAGATAGCCTTTGGCGCAATCGCCAACAACTGCCGCGCGAGAAACTGCCCGCACATCTCCATCTCGTCGGGTTGCGGCGTACGATTCTCCGGCGGACGGCATTTCACCACGTTGCAAATGTACACGTCCTTGCGCAGCAGCGGAATGCCTTCCTTCTTGGCCGTGCCTTCGATCATCTGCGTCAGCAACTGGCCGGCGCGGCCCACGAACGGGATGCCTTGCGCATCTTCATCCGCGCCCGGACCTTCGCCCACGAACACCAGCTTGGATTGCTCGTTGCCCACCCCGAACACGATCTTGGTGCGCTGTTCGTGCAGGCGGCAGCGATGACAATCGCCGATGTCCTCGATAATGCGCAGCAGCGGTTCGACCGAAACCACTCGCGCGGGCTCGAGTGTCACCGGCGATTCCGGCGCAGGTGGCGCGCCGCGGCGATAGAGCGTTTTGATCCCCAAGTCCTGGTAATACTCCAGATACTGCCGCAGCGTGTCAGCGTCCATCGGTAGCGTACAGGTGCAGCCTCAGCTTGAGGATCTCGTCGAAAATGCGGTCCGCCACTTCGCGTTTCGAAGCGCGCGGCACGGCCACGAATTCGCCGCTGCGCAGCGCCAGCAGCACTTCATTTTCATCGGACTCGAAGGCCCCGTCTTCGCCGCCCACCAGGTTGCCCACCACCATGTCGCAGTTCTTGGCCTCCATCTTGCGGCGGGTTTCCTGCTGCAGATTTTCGGTCTCGGCCGCGAAGCCGATCAGCAGCCGGTCGCCCTTCTTGCGGCCCAACTCGGCCAGAATATCCGGCGTGGGATCGAGCTCCAGCGAGAGCCGCGCGGCCGTCTTCTTCATTTTCTGCGCCGGCACCTTCGACAAGTGGAAGTCCGCCACCGCCGCGGCCTTGATGATGACGCTGGCCGGCTGTAAATTCTCGAAGACCTTATCGCGCATTTCGCGCGCCGTATGCACAGCGATCACCGTACATCCGCGCGGCGGAGCGAGATTGACTGGGCCGGAGATCACAATCACCTTGGCGCCGCGCGCGGCCGCCGCCTCAGCCAGCGCGTATCCCATCTTCCCGCTGGAGCGATTGGAAATGTAGCGCACCGGATCGAGCGGCTCTTGCGTCGGCCCGGCCGTGATCAGCACCGTCTCGCCATCCAGGTCGCGCCGCCGCCCAATCTCCGCGTTCACCGCCAGGGCAATGCTCTCGGGAGCGGCCAAACGTCCCGGACCCACCATGCCGCAGGCCAACTCGCCTTCTTCCGGATCCACGATGCGGTGGCCCCGGCGGCGCAGCGTTTCCAGATTGCTCTGGGTCGCCGCGTGCAGCCACATGTTGGTGTTCATGGCGGGCGCCAGCACCACCGGTCCGGTGAACGCCAGGTACATCGTGGTCAGAAAATCGTCCGCCAGGCCGTGCGCGAATTTCGCAAGCAGGTCGGCGGTGGCCGGCGCCACCACCAGCAGATCGCTATCCTGCGCTACGCCAATATGCTCGATGGCGCTCGACAGAGTGGCTTCCGGCTCACCCGATGCGAACAGGCTGGTGATGACTTTGCGTCCGGTGAGCGCCGCGAAAGTCAAAGGCCGCACGAATTCCTGCGCGCCCGCCGTCATGGTCACCTGCACGGCGTGGCCCTGCTGCATCAGCAAGCGGGCCAACTCGGCGGACTTGTAGGCCGCGATGCCGCCGCCCACGCCCAAAACGATGTTCATGAAACCGGCTTAGAGGACGACTTCGGGCACCGGCGCTTCTTCCACCGTTGGCGGGCCCATGATTTCGTATTTCACCAATCCGCGCCGCACTTCCTCCATGGCGATGATGGTGGGCTTCTTCGAAGACGTGGGCAGCACCGGACGAGCCCCACCCTGCAATTGGCGGGCGCGCTTGGCGGCCACGATGATGAAACGGTACGTGCTCTGTTCCGCATCGTCCGGAATAGTGCAGTGCGCGTTGTTGCGCGGAATCTTGTCGCCCATGGTTTTACTCAATCCTTTACGCGTTCGTTCTCGAAGGTTTCCAGAATCGGCTGGATCTGCTCTTCCATGCGGCCCCGCCGCACCCGTTCGCCCCGCACAATACCTGCCAGCGTCTCCTCGGATTCGCTCAGTTCCTTGTTTATCAGCACGTAATCGTAGGCGCTGTAATTGCGAATCTCGTTGGCCGCGTCGCGCAGGCGCCGTTCGATCGCTGCATCGGCGTCCTCGCTGCGCGCGCGCAGCCGTTGCTCTAGGGTATCGCGGGACGGGGCCAGGATGAAAATCGTCACCGCTTCCGGAATCTTACCTTTCAATTGTCGCGCACCTTGCACGTCGATGTCGAGTACCAGATCGAGGCCTTGTTCCCGGGCATGGTCCAGCACCTCGCGGTGGGTCCCATAATAGTTCCCGAAAACCTGGGCGTATTCCAGAAACTCATCCCGGCCGATGCGCGCCTCGAACTCCTCCCGCGAGATGAAACGATAGCTCTCGCCATCCACTTCGTTCCCGCGTGGCAGGCGGGTAGTATACGAGACCGAAAACGTTAGCCGCGGCACTGCGTCCAAAAGCCGCCGGACGAGGGTGGACTTACCCGACCCGGACGGCGCGGAGATGATGAAGACTGTGGTCATAATGAAAACCAAGGTGCTGGGTTCTGGGTGCTAGGTTCTGGCGTACTCATCGAACACTACCGTTTGGGTTTGCCAGCACCCAGCACCCTGAAAACCAGGGTTCTGGGTTCTGGGTTCTGGCCTACTCATCGAAGATCACCGTTGGGCTTGCCAGCACCCAGCACCCAACACCCAGCACCCTTTTCTGTGCTCACGCCGGTCACTCCAGGTTGAGCGACTGTTCCCGCAGCTTGTCGATCTCCGCCTTGGCCGACAGCGCCAGATCTGTGATGGTCAAGCCCAGGTCGCCCAGCCCGCCGGTTTTCGACAGAATCGTATTGGCCTCCCGGTTCATTTCCTGCAACAGAAAATCCAGCCGCTTGCCGACTTCGCCATCCGCCGCCAGCAGCTTCTCCAACTGCGCGGCGTGCGTCTTCAGCCGGACCAACTCCTCGCTGATATCGCTGCGCTCGGCCAGCAGGGCGGCCTCTTGCGCCAGGCGCTGCGGCTCGATGCCCGCGCCGCGCAACAGTTCGCGCAGCCGCTCGTTCAGCCTCTTCTGGAAGGCCGCCGTCGCGCGCGACCGGATCTTCTCCATCTGCGCCGCCAGATCGCAAACCGAGGCGCACCGCTCGCGCATCTCGGCCGCCATGGCCCCGCCCTCGCGCTCGCGGAAACGGTTCAACGCATCCAGCGCTTCCTGCGCGGCATCCAGCAGGGCCTGCTCCAGCCCCGCATCCGGCTCCGCCGATTCGCTGGACTGCAGCATCCCCGGCACCCGCAACGCCGCGTTCAAGTCGGGCTTGCTGTCCGGGCTGAACTCGCTGGCCGCTTCCCGAAAGGCTTGCAGATAGGCCTGCATCAGAGCCCGGTTCAGGCTCGATGCATCCGCCGGCGCCGCCCGATTGAACGCCACGTGGATCTGCAGATGTCCGCGCGCCACCTTGGCCTTCACCGCATTGCGGATGGCCCCTTCGAAGGGGTCCAGCTCCGAGGCCATGTGGAAATGCATGTCCAGCCCGCGATGATTGACGCTCTTGATGCCCACTACGATCTCGCCATCGGGCGCGCTCTTGCGTACCCGCGCGAAACCTGTCATGCTCCGCGCACTCATAGATCCATCACGCTTCCCGCCTCCACAAATTGCAGATCGTGCAGCCTTTGGTAGACGCCGCCGCCATTCACCAGTTCTTCGTGCGTGCCCACTTCGAAGATGCCGCCGCGCTCCAACACCACAATCTTATCGGCCCGCCGGATGGTGGATAGCCGGTGGGCGATCACAATCACCGTGCGGTCCGCCATCAGGTTGGCTAGCGCGCTCTGTACCAGCATCTCCGATTCGGTATCCAAATGCGAGGTGGCCTCGTCCAAAATCAGAATGGGAGCGTTCTTCAGCAGCGCGCGCGCGATGGCGATGCGCTGCCGCTGTCCGCCGCTCAACTTCACGCCGCGCTCCCCGATAATGGTGCCGTAGCCGTCTGGCAGCCGGCTGATGAATTCGTCCGCCAGCGCCGATTGGGCCGCCGCGCGGATCTCGCGCAGAGACGTGTCCGGCCGCCCATACGCAATGTTGTTCGCCGCCGTGTCGTTGAACAGAAACGTGTCCTGCGCCACAATCCCCACCATCGAACGCAGCGATGCCAAATCGAAATCGCGCACGTCGCGTCCATCGATGCGCACCGCCCCGGACGTTACGTCGTAGAAACGCGGCACCAGGTTCACCAGCGTGGTCTTCCCCGCCCCGCTGGGTCCCACCACCGCCACTACTTCGCCGGCCTTGACTTCCAGGTTCAGCGCTTGCAACTGAAATCCGTTGGGTGAAAGCGGATAACGGAAGCCGGCCTTGTCGAATTGGATGGATTGCTTGAAACGCTGCAATTTCACCGCGCCGGGCTTCTCCTGTATCTCCTCGGCGTGCGCCAGGTATTCGAAGACTTTTTGCGACGCGCCGATGGCCTGCTCGAAGATGTTATGGATGCCCGTCAGCCGCTTCACCGGCTCGTACATCATCAACAGCGCGATGATGAAACTGGTGAACTCGCCCGCGGTCAGCGTATGGGTCTTGATCTGGGTGCGCGCATAGGTCAGCAAGGCGACGATGGTGAGCGCGGCAAAAATCTCGATCAGGGGCGAAGCCAGCGCCTGTTGCCGCACGTATCGTAGATTGCTTTTCAGCAGCTGCTGCGCGGTGTGGCGGAAGCGCCGCGATTCGAACTGCTCGGTGCCGAAGGCTTTCACCACCTGGTGGCCGCTGAGCGTTTCCTGCAGAATTTCGTTCAATTCGGCGGCGTGATCCTGGCTGCGGCGGCTGGTGCGGCGGATGCGGCGGCCGATGCGCGCGGTGGGGATCAGCACGAACGGCAGCACCGTCAAACTGACCAGCGCCAGCTTCCAATCCATGTTGAGAATCACGAAAAGCAGGCCCAGCACCACGAACGTCTGGCGCAACAGGTCCGCCAGAATGTGCGAGACGGCCACTTGGATCTTCTCGATATCGTTCATCACCGACGACATCAGCCGACCGGTGGAGTGCGCTTCGAAAAACTGCGCGCCCTGCCTGACCACCTTGTCGAAAACCGTATTGCGCAGGTCGGTGACCGCCGAACAGCCTACATAGTTCACCAGATAATTCGCCAGGTAGTCGCAGATCCCCTTGGTGAGGAACACGGCAATTATGGCGAACGCCACAATGGTCCAGATACTGCGATTATGCATGGCGCCGGGCACGATGTGGCTGAGGTAAACCGGGTGGTGAAAAACGGTAAAAAGCAACACCGGCGTGTCGGCGGCCGCGGGGTTCAGCACGCGATCGAAGACCGGCCGGATCAGCAGCGCGATCATGCCGTGCGCCGCGCCCACGCAAGCCATCAGGAGCACCGAAAGCAGCAGATAGAACCAATACTTCCTGGCGAAACCGAGCAGCCGCAACAGGTCTCTCATGCGTGCACCCGCATGCGCTCCAGAGCGCCGGTTACCAATTCGACCGCCGCGGGACTGTGCAGAACCACAGAGGGCGTGCGCCAGGGATGCCAGGTCGCCGGATCGGACGCGCCGAAGATTACCACTACGGGGAGGCCGAAAGCCGCCGCCATGTGCGCGGGTCCGGAATCGTTGCCTAGAAACAACGAAGCGCCGCGCAACAGGGATTTAATTTCGGCGAGCGGCGCGCCCACCACGGTACGATATTCCTGGAACGCGCGCAGGTCCTCGCCCGCTCCCGCGATGAACACTGGCTCCAGATCCAGCGATTCCCGCAGGAACCGCGCGGCTTGCAGGAATCCGGCCGCATGCCAGGTTTTGTCCGGCTGCGAGGCGATCGGATGAATGATGGCGTACGGCCTGCCGGACGGCTTAGTATCGGCAAACAACTTGGCGCGCGGAATTTCCACCCGTGGCGCGCCCAGATAAAACATCGCCGACGCCAAATGTTCCGCCGTGTGCACGGTGCGCTCTTCGCCCAAAATCTGCTGCGCGCGCGGGATGCGCACGTTGTATAGCGCCTGCCAGCGATAGTGCGCGAATCCGGCGCGCCGCGGCGCGCCCGAAAGCGCCGTCATTCGCGCGCTGGCGTTGCCGCCGTGCAGGTTCAGACAAAGCCAGGGACGCCACGCGCGCACCTCCCGCCAGCTTGGGTCGAGCAGCGTCTCGATATCCGGATTTCGCTCAAACACCGCGCGAAAACGATCCTCCACCACCACGGCGATGCGCACGTCCGGGCGGGCACGCTTCAGGATTTCGAGCGCGGGTGTGGTGAGCACGCAGTCGCCCAGCGAGCGCAGCCGGATCACGGCCACGCGGCAGCCGTGGGGCAAGTCCATCACTCTTCGATCTTCGCCTCGTCCACCAGCATGATCGGGATATCGTCCCGGATCGGATACACCCGGTGGCACTGCACGCACTTCAGGCCGCTACTGTCATCTTTCAGATCCAGGTCCGCCTTGCACAGAGGGCAAACCAGGATCTCCAGCAAATCTTTGCTCAAGGCCATAATTGATTCTACAGTTTAGCAGGCTGACCGATTCAGGCTGGCGGCCGCCGTCGCGAGCGGGCGCACTATTTTCGCCGCTTCAGATAAGTTCCAGCCTGAGTTGACGGCCGATAGCCACCGCGGCTCGTTGAAGAGTGTACAATGTAACACTCGTGTTGGTGGGATCGAGCAAACGATCGAGTGCCCTACGGCTGGTTTGCATACGGATGGCCATGGCCGCCTTGGTGAGGCGCTCCTTCTCCATGGCGGCTTTGATCTGATCGGCGAGGATCTGTTTGATGGCTCGTTCCTCACACTCTTCCAGAATGCCTTGTTCGGCCAGAAAACCATCAAAAGACGAACCAACTTTACCCTTCCTTTTATTCGTCATCCCAGAGCACCTCCTTCATGCGCCTGCGCGCGAGTACAAAGCCGTGCATTTCGCGCCACGCAGAAAATCACCCGCCCGATCTTTTCCATCAGTCAGGTCGCTCCGCACTTCCCATAGGCCGTTGCCGAGATTGCCCTGCTGAATGTCCCGGCCCACCAGTTTGCGATCTTCCAAGGTGAGGCTCAGGACCCACTCCCGATCGCAAAAGTCGCTCGTTACGCCGACTGGCTCCGACATGTGCCCGGTTACAGCAACACGGTGCGGTTTGTGAATACGATATAGACTTTAGGCGAAATCACTTCCTCCAAGCAGGTCAAGGAGATAGGATTACGCCAGCGGAGTCTTGGAGACAGTAATCCAGCCGAGATAAAGATCGCGCGCCCGCAGGATAACGTTCTCAACCTCTGTGTACGACCATACCCTCGAATTATCGTAATCGGCACTGTTCCGATCTTGCTGGAGTGCTACAAAATCTTTTGCAATAGCGGCGAGTATATCGGCGGTCTTCCGGTCGTCTGGTGACGCGCTGTCTCCCAAGCGCTCCTTGAGTCTGCGCGGCAGTTCTAGCGAGGCAGTCCTGAGTTTACCGTGCTCAAACAATCGGGCAAATCGGTGCCTTTCCCTGCCGACCGCCCAAGATTCCGCTGCCGTCATTGTCAAGAGATGGAAGACGGCATAATAGGCGGCCGATACGGCTCGGCGAAAATCGATCTGCTGAGTATCGCTGGGGGGTCCGGGAGCGGCGAGCCTCACTGCATGGCTTAGGAAATCATCAATGAGATCCATTCAACTAGGCGTAGACTTCGTCCTTTAGGATTGCTTGCTCCGATTCGCTGCGAAAATTGAAATACGGGATGAGATCCCAATCGTTTTGAAAATCGATGCGCTCGCAGAGCACCTTCCTGAAGGTCTCGGTTGCTTTCGACAAATTATCTTTCTTGCTCGCCTCATCGGTGAGCGTCACCCAAAAGAAGATCGCCGGATCACCGGTCCAGTCGTTGCCGAAGCTGTGGCGCCATTTCACAACACCGGAACTCGGCTGGAGCATGATGCCGTTGAGCTTTTTCTGTAACTCTGCGGCCTGCGCAACTCCTCGTGCTCGGGGCATAACAGCTCCAGAATACCACTGACAACTGCCTTACGTGTGAGTTCCGGGCTGGCGCTGACGACAATGAGCAAGAAATTGGACGGCAACCCAAACCCACCGATAGGCATCCCACGGCCCACAAGAAAAGTGAACCGGCCGTTTCTGTTGGGATACTGGAATGCGTCCGGCAGAATCTTGCGGCTGTCGCGCCTGAGCGTAACATCCGTGGCGCGCCGGACTTCGACCCATCCCTTGGGCCGAGTCTGGAAGTGATCCTGTAATGCTATTGACGGCTGCGGAGTCGTGGTGCGTGATTGCAGGAACCAGGGCAAAGCCGGGTGGAGGCCGATTCCTGGCGAGAACAGCCACAAGCAACGCGGTAGAAATGCGCCGGCATTGGGCGGCGTCGGCTGCTCAGGGCGGATTAGCCGTATAAGTCGGCGACTCGAAAACTGCCCCAAACGGCGTTCAGGAGATTGCTCCCGTGAGTCCCCATCGCGTCAGCCTGACGCACAACCCGTCACTCTCCCGGGCGCAACCCCATGCTCTCCCGGTCTGCGAGTGCAACGTTTCATAGCTGGGAATTTCGGGGGCCTGGGAGCTCACCACAGCAAACAAGCGGTTTGCCCGCCCCCCCTCACTTCACCGCGACGGTCACCCCCGGCTGGCTGCTCACTCCGTTGATGGAGATGGTGATCGGCACGGCGCCGCCGGGCGTCACCGAATCCGGAATCAGCGCGTTCACCTGCACCAGGCCCGCGGTGGCATCCGGCGCTTCGCCACAATAATTCAACGTGGCGTTTACTCCGCCAATCGTAGCCGTGCAGGGTAAGTTCACCCCAGGCAGCGGCGTCCCCGAGATGCGCCCGTCCATTCCCGGCGGTGTGGTCAATCCTTCGCCAGTGCCATAGATGAATACATACCGTCCGCGCGGCGCTGGATTGGCCGGTCCATTGAGGCTGTAATCCTGATTCAGAATGGCCCCCTGGTGCTGGCCGGACGCGTCAATCGTGAAGATGGCCGGCTGCGTCGCTGTCGCCGGCGCCGAAAACGGCGCCGATGCGTTCCCCTGATACACCACCACCA
>Ga0302324_100003739_pt1 | contig 34249 bp, 24 predicted proteins | sample Palsa_T0_1_FD_201949 | JGI IMG/M metagenome (GOLD analysis project Ga0302324, IMG submission 201949) | Peat permafrost microbial communities from Stordalen Mire near Abisko, Sweden - Palsa_T0_1 | ecosystem: Environmental > Terrestrial > Soil > Palsa > Peat permafrost | place: Sweden: Abisko...
CCTGCGCTCCAAACTCCTGCGCTACATCCGTCATTACAACAAAACAGCCACTCCAATTAAATGGTCTTACTCCAATCCAAAACAAAGAATCCATCCGTAGCCGGTTCATCGGTTACATTGCACTAGTCAGTGATCGGGTGACCTCGTCGTGCATAAGGACCACATTGTGTGAGGGGTATCGTCACGTTCTCGGATCAGAAGATGTGAGTGGAGGAATTAGCAAACGTTCATGATTATGGCTCTTTTACAATTACGTGTGCAAGCGGATGAAGCTCTACCAAGCAGTTCGACTCAGAATTCACAACCAGCACACGGTGAAATGTAGTTACCCCATCGAACGGGTGCTTCGAGTGGGTGGTGAGTATTTGCTCATCGAATGGGGTATGCTTGTCTCGGAATGAAAAGCGACCGATATCGTAATATACGAACAACGCTGTTCTGCTGGGGTAGCCTTTCGTTGCCTTTCGAATAATCTGTTCCTTCAAGGTTTGCCAGGGGTCCGCCAAAGGTGAACCAAAAACCTGCCAGGAGGCTCGAAACTTTAAGTTGGCCCTCTCCTTGTATTCTTTGTGACGACGATAGCCAGGGGGTAGAATTTCCAGAATTTCAACAGGTGCCCAGAGTTCACCATTGTCCTTATATGTCTGGAAGTCAGGTCGCTCGGATTCGTCTGCAAGCGTCGGGGCATCTTTGCGCGCAGATCGCAGCAGATTAACCACGGCTGCCAGAACGTGCCACTCACGATCCTTCTTATTCGATCCCGAAAAGAAAGCGACGCTGTCACATCTTTCCCAAGGTTTGGCCCGCTCAATTTCGTCTCGAATGAATTTTCTGCTCCTCGTATTTGCCATAATGCCAAGTATGCCCTACGTGGAGCGGTTTGGGCAAGGTTTGTGACAGTTTGTTGGGGGTGTGAATCGAGGACATCGGCGGGGAGCGGAAGGGGTCGGGCGGGACTTCTCTGACCCATCAGCCCGATTGCACACTGCTCGCAGGGCTCCAAGGCTTGCCGCCGGGCGGTGTAAGAGCTATCGTTCCCGTCATGAGCGAAATCATCTTTGAAGTGCGTGAAGACGAAACCGACGGAGGCTACGTTGCCTCCGCCCTCGGGTTTGGCATTCACACACAGAGCGAGTCGATTGAAGAGTTGCGGGAGCGTGTGAAAGAAGCGGTGGACTGCTACTTCGACGATGCAATGGATGCGCCGAAAATGATCCGGCTGCATTTCGTGCGCGATGAAGTGCTCGCCCGATGAAGCTCCCGCGCGATGTCTCCGGCGTCGCGTTGGTCAAAGCATTACGCCGGCTCGGCTATGAAGTTACCCGGCAGCGCGGTTCGCATATCCGCGTCACCACGCGACGCAATGGCGAGCATCATGAAGCGATCCCTCATCACGACCCGATCAAGCCGGGCCTGCTCTCCAGCATTTTAAAGAGCGTCGCGGCTCACCATCGGATGAGCGTCGATGAATTGCTCAAAACCCTCGATTTGTAAGCGGTCGAGCAAACAACTGTCGAAGGACGCGTTTTTCGGGTTTTCGTTTTCGTGCGTTTTTGGAGAGTCAGGCGGAAACTGTCCAAGCGGCCTCCATGCCCTCCGTCTCTTCCTTGATCGAATGAAATACAGCTTTGTTCCCGTAGCGACAGGGCTATTCGTATCGCAGCGCTTCCACCGGATCGAGACGGGACGCGACGTAAGCCGGAACCAGGGCGGCGAGCGAGCAGATCGCGAAGGCGCTCAAACAAATGATCGCCACGTCGTGCGGCACGACCTTCGCGGGTATGGCGCTGAACTGGTAGATCTCCGCCGGGAAAATATGGACGTGCAGGACGCGCCCCAGCCATTCCCTGAATTCGTTGCGGTAGCGGATCAAGAGCATGCCGAGCGCCAGGCCGCTCGCGTTTCCAAAAAAGCCGACGATCATTCCCTGCGAGAGGAAGACCCAGATGATCTGCGGGGTGGTCGCGCCAAGCGCTTTCATGATTCCAATCTCCCGCGTCTTTTGCACGGTGACGGTGATGAGCGTGTTCATGATGCCGAAGGCTGCGACGATGACGATAAAGAGCAGGAGGAAAAACATGACGTTACGCTCGGTGCGAATGGCATCGAAGAGCTGCTTGTTCTCGTCGATCCACGTCGAGGCGGCCAGCGGCGGTTGCAGGAAGGCCGCCATCCGGTTTTTCACGGCTTCCGCCTGGTACGGATCGACGGTCTTTACCGTGATGCCGTGGACGTCGTCCTCCATGGCGTAGAGTTCCTGCGCGATGTGCAGCGGGACGAGCACGAATTCGGAATCGTAAATGAAACGGCCCGATTCGAAAATGCCGGTGACGGTGAGGTCGTTCGGGGAGACGAGGCCTTTCAAGTCGGCGAGTCGCTTCGGATCGTTCGGGTGTTTCTCGAGATCGTCAATGAGGGCGCTGACGTCGCTGATGTTGCCGGGAGAATAAACGGTGAGCTTGTCCCCGACGCCGATCCCGAGCGAACGCGCGATCTCGCTGCCGATGATCGCGCTGTCGCCGCGCAAGACGGCGCTCCCCGCGATGATGAGATTCTTGAGCGGAGTGACCTTCTCCTGGTCGTCCATGTTGATGCCGCGAATGAGCGGGGCCAGCCGGCGGTGTTCGAACTCGACGATGACGGGGCCCTGCACGTACGGCGCGGCGGCGACCACTCCCGGCGTGGCGTCGATCTCTTTCACGAGGCCGCGCCAATCCTGGATGACGCCGTCCGCCATATCCTCGTTGGTGACGATGATGTGGGCGTCGAAGCCGAGCACCTTGTCTCGCAACTCTTCGTCAAAGCCCGTCATGACCGAGATGACCAGGATCAACACCGTGATACCCAGCGTCACGCCGAGGACGGAGATGAGTGTGATGATCGAGACGAAAGTCCGCTTCGGTTTCAGGTAACGAAGCGCGAGGAAAAGACTGAATGAAGTTTTCAAAAGGAGGATTATTCCGGCGGCCGCAGCGCCAGCGCCGCGCAGCCGATCATGCCGGCATCGGTGCCGAGCTTTGCGGCGAGCACTTCGAGTCTCTCATGAAAAACGTGCATCGTCCGTTCCCCGATGACGCGCCGGATCGTGGTGAAAAGCAACTCCCCGGCATTGGCGACCCCGCCGCCCAGGATGACGCAGTCCGGGTTCAGCAACCAGACGACATTCGCGCACGCCACGCCGATCTCCGTGCCGATCTCTTCCCATAGTTCGAGCGCCACCGGTTCCCCTTCCCGGGCCGCGGCTGCCAGCGCGGCCGGGCTGGCATCGGGGAGAACCCTTCCCGCAGCCGCGTAACGACGCCGGGCGCGTTCCGTAATCTGCGCGTTGCCCACGTACTTTTCCAGTGCGCCGAGGTTCCCGTAATTACCGGGAACACCGTTGCGGTCGATGCTCATTTGCCCGATCTCCCCGGCGCCCAAACCGCTGCCGCGATAGAGCCTGCCGTCGAGGATCAATCCGCCGCCGACACCGGTGCCGAGAGTCAGGCAGACGACATTCGTAAAGTCGCGGCCCGCGCCGAACTTCCATTCACCGTAAGTCATCGCCTTTGCGTCATTGTCGATGTGCACCCGCAGACCGGTTTTCTCCTTTAAGAGATCGCGCAACGGGGTTTCCGTCCAGCCCTTCACGTTCGTAAGCTGGCGCACGATTCCATTGACACTATCGACAATGCCGGGAAGACCGATCCCGGCGGCGGCGACCGCGGGGAATTGTCCCTTCAGACTCAGAATTTCCCCGACGAGCGCGGCGATCAACTGCGAAGCGCCACGGCTCTGGGTATCGATCGTCGTCCCTCGATGGACGATTTCCGCGCCGCTGACGACCGCCGACTTTATCGTCGTGCCGCCAAAATCGATTCCGATGGCGAGGCTGTCGTTTTCCATCTATTCGTTGAGGGTTCCGATGATTCGCAGCCCTTCCAGCGTGAGGTTCGGATGGACTTTCTCGATTTCCGGCAGCTTCGCGGCGATCAGCTTCGCGTATCCTCCGGTGGCAATCACCCTGGCGGCGGGCGGCCCCATTTCACTCTTGATCTCGACAAGGATCTGTTTCACCAGCCCCCGGTAACCGTACACCGCGCCAGCCAGCATCGCCGCGCGAGTCGATTTGCCGATCGCCCGCACCGGTTCGAGCAGATCGATCTTCGGAAGGAGAGCGGTTCGTTGATACAAATAATCGGTCATGACTTCGAGGCCGGGAGCGATGACACCGCCAACATAGCGCGCATGCCTGGAAATAATATCAAAAGTCACCGCCGTCCCAAAATCGACGACGATGACAGGCGCTCCGCAAGCCGCCACGGCGCTCGCCGCGTTGGCCAGCCTGTCCGCGCCGATCGATTGCGGGCGAGGGTATTCGATTCCCACGCCCAGGTTTAAATCCGGCCCGACCCGGAGCACCCTCTTCTTCGCAAGATGTTTGAGGACAATCTTCTCGCTCTCAGGAACGACGGACGAGAGGACGGCCGTTTTGAAACTTCTGCCGCCAACCGCCCTGGCCAGCGAGCGCGCCGTTAAGTGCCGCGTGGCGATCCTGGTGATGCGGCCGATGCGCCTCCCCGTTGAAAACGCCATTTTTGTAAAGGAGTTGCTGATGTCGATCAAAAGAAAATCAGCCTCCGTTTTTGGCACGGCGGTATTGCACTGCGAAGGAAGCGCGGCGTCAAGCGGAACGCGGCCTCAAGCACGCTGCCGGGGCGGGCCGCGCAGCGTCTCGTAGAATTGGGTGTAGCGGCGGGCCAGCGCGTCCCAATGGAATTGTTGCCACGCCCAATCGGCCAGCGCATCGCGTTGGGCGCGGCCCGGTCTGCCCGTCGAGAAGAAGCGCTCGAGCGCTTCCCGCACGCCGGCAACCGCCGGGCTGGTTATGAACCCGCGTCCGCCTCCGAGGCTGGCGGCCCATGGCGTCGTATTCGTCGTCAGGACGGGCGTCCCGACCTGGCAGGCGTCCAGCACGGCCAGGCCGAAGTTTTCCGAATGCGACGGCAGGCAGAAAAGATCGGCTCCCTGGAAATATTTCCAGCGTTCCTCGCCCCACACCGGGCCGATCCAGTCGATGCGCGGCAGGAGCGCCCTATGCTTCGCGCAGTAGTCGTGGAGCCGGCGGAGGTAGCCCGCTTCGCCGCCGCCGACGACGACGAGGCGCGTCTCCGGCGGGATAACCGCTTTTAATTCGGCAAGCGCTTCCAGAAGGAGATCGAGCCCCTTCTTCGGATGGATCCGGGAGAGGTAGAGCAGCACCCATTCCTCCCGCCAATCCAGCGCGGCGCGGGCTTTCTCATAGTCCGGCCTGGCGTCGCCGGTGAGTCCCAGCGGGATCACCTCGATTTTCTGCTCCGGAAAAAATCGGCGCAGATGAGACGCTTCCTCTTCGCTGGTCGCCAGCAATGCCGAGACACGGGAAAGATGGCCGCGCTCGAACAGCCAAAAATAGGGCCGCTTCTTCCACCCTTTGTGCTTCCACGCCCACGGTTCGAGCATCCCGTGTGGAGAAACGACGGAAGGCAGCCCGCGTTTCACGCATTCGCGCGAGAGGCGGGTATGCGCGAACTGCCACAAGCCGTGAAAATGGACCACCGCGTCCGAACCCGCCGGAGGCAGCGCCGCGTTCGTCTTGACGTTGCAGCCGGATTTTTCAACCGCCCGCCGGAGATCGTGGATCGCCGCATCCAGTCCGCCGGCTCTCTTTTCAGCGGCCGGTTGGTAAAAATAGATTTCCGGCTTCAAGAAATGCAGTGTTCCCGCCCGGCCTACAGAAAAGGTCCCCGGGGTTTTGTCAATACTATCGTCGCAATCCCGCTACTTTGAACTGACGCGCGCAGGTGTTATCTTGCGCGCGATGAAGGACCTTTCCCGGTGCAAGTGAGGAAGACCCCCGCGGCGGATGCGCTGGTTGGCATCTGGGGGGTGGCCTTGACTGGTTTCGTGGTCGCCTTTCTCTATCTCGCGCGCGATCTGCTCATCCCGCTGGCGCTGGCGGGGCTTTTAAGCTTTTTGCTATCACCAATTGTCTGGCGCATTGAACGGTGGATTGGCCGCGTCGCAGCGGTGTTGATCGTCGTTCTTTTCCTTTTTGCAACAGCGGGCGCGGCCAGTTGGATTCTAACAAGGCAGCTCGTCGATCTGGCGGCGAAACTTCCCGACTACCAGGAAAACATAGAAGCCAAAATCCATGCCTTCAAGGTTCCTGGCGGGAGCCGTTTCAAGCGCTTCTCACGCGCGGTCGAGGAGATACAGAAGCAACTTCCGGGGGCAACCGCGCCGACGCCCGCAAAGGCGGGGCCAGACGCAACGGCTGTTCCGCCTAGTCCGAGCACCGCACAGCCGCTGCCCGTGAAGCTCGTGGGTCCGTTCGGCACGAGTCCCGTGGAACTGGCGGAACGCATCGTTCAGCCGCTGCTCGGCCCCCTGGGCACCGCCGCGCTTGTTTTGCTCCTGCTTATTTTCATGCTTCTCAAGCGCGAGGATTTGCGCGGGCGCTTCATCCGGCTGGTGGGGCAAGGCCGGATCAGCGCCACGACCAGCGCGATGGACGATGCGGGCCGCAGGGTTTCTCACTATCTCCTCACCCAGCTTATCGTCAATGTGAGCTATGGAGCCGTGGTTGCGGCCGGGCTTTCCCTTATCGGCGTTCCCAACTCGCTCCTTTGGGGCGTCTTCGCCGCCGTGTTGCGATTCATTCCCTACATAGGCCCGTGGATCGGCGCCGCGATTCCCATCGCTCTCTCGCTCGCCGTATCGAAAAGCTGGACGAGTCCTTTGCTGACCGCGGGCCTTTACTTTGTATTGGAGATGATAGTGGGCAACTTCATCGAGCCGTGGCTTTACGGTTCGAGCACGGGTGTTTCTTCGCTCTCGCTCATCATCGCGGCCTTGTTCTGGACATGGCTTTGGGGACCGCTCGGGCTCGTGCTCTCCACTCCGCTTACTGTTTGCCTCGCCGTCATGGGAAGACATGTCCCGCGACTGGAGTTTCTCAGCGTGCTTCTTAGTGAGGAACAGGCGTTGCAACCTCACGAGGAATGTTACCACCGCATTCTGGCCGTCGGCCCGAACGAGGCAAACGACGTGGTCAATGTTTACCTCAAGGCCAATTCATTGACCGCCCTTTACGACGGTGTGCTGATACCGGTCATCACTGCCGCCGAGGCAGACTACACCCGCGATTCGCTGAACGAAGATCAACGTGCTTCGGTTTTGCAAAGCGTGCGCGATATCGTCGAAGACCTCGGCACGCGGCCGCCTCCAGACTCCCGGCTCGAAGCGGACAATGCGCCGGCGGATACCGCGTTTCCGCTCGCTCCGCCCTGTTGCGTCCTTTGTCTGCCAGCCCGCGCGGAGCGCGATGAACTGGCCGGAGCGATGCTTGCCCATATACTGCGGGATCAAGGCTTTGACGCGAAAAACGTGCCCGCGACCTTTCCTGGCAACGATATAGCTCCATTGCTCGACAAATCCGGGATCGATGCCGTCTGCATTTCTGTCGTCGCGCCTTCGACGATCATCCAAGCGCGCCATCTCAGCCTTAAAGTGCGCGAACATTCCCCTGCATTGAAAATATTGGTCGGACTGTGGGGAGCAACCGAGAATGTGGCGGCGGCTGCCCAACGCCTGCGCGCTTCGGGAGCCGATGAAGTGGTGGTTTCCTTCGCGGAAGCGGTCGTTCAGCTGGTGAAGCTCTCCGCCCCGCTCGGCGAGGAGATGACGGCCGCTCCCATGCCAGCCAACGAAGCGGAACGGCTCGCCGAATTAAACCGGTGGAACTTGCTCGATGGAAGGTCTGATGCCGCTCTCGACCGGCAGACCGCGAGGCTTGCCCGCATCCTGGAGGTGCCGATAGCGCTCGTCACGTTGATTGATGGCGAGAATCAATGGTTCAAATCCCAGGTGGGATTGCCGGAGGATATCGCCAGGCAAGGGCACGTGGCGCGATCCCTGTCCGTGTGCGGGCATGTCATCGCCGCTGATGAGATGCTCGTTATCGACGATATGCGGCGCGACCGCCGCTTCGCAAACAACCCGTTCGTCAAGGAAAAGAATCTGAGGTTCTATGCCGGCGTTCCCCTTCGTTCGGAAAACGGCCGCTCCCTTGGTTCGCTTTGCGTTCTGGATACCAAGCCGCGAAAGATGTCCGAGCGCGAAAAGCGGCTGTTGCAGGAGACCGCCGAGGATGTCATGGAGCATTTCCGCTCTTCGCAAAAGATTGTCGCAGCGGTCGGCTAACGCCGCAATCCGAGTGCGAGAAGAACTCGTAACACGATTGTAACAAGCCCGCGGTTGGCAAAGTAATCCCCTGCTGGTACGGAATAGCGACCTCCAAAAGGAATTCCAATGCCTATCCTCGCTCAAATTCCGTCGATGACTGTCGGCATATTTCTGGTGCTGGCCCTCACGCTGGCTCTCGCTTTCGAATTCGTCAACGGGTTCCACGACACCGCCAACGCCGTAGCCACGGTTATCTATACGCACTCCCTCAAACCCTACATTGCGGTCATCTGGTCAGGCCTGTGGAACCTGACCGGTGTGCTGACTTCAACGGGCGCGGTTGCGTTCGGCATCGTCGCGCTGCTCCCGGTGGAATTGGTCATCAATGTCGGTTCCGGCGCGGGATTCGCGATGGTTTTCGCGCTTCTCATCTCGGCGATGATCTGGAACCTCGGGACGTGGTATCTCGGGTTGCCGGCTTCCAGTTCCCACACGTTGATAGGCGCCATCCTGGGCGTTGGGCTGGCCAATGCTCTCATCTCCGGCCGCTCCTTCGGCGAAGGGATCAATTGGGGACAGGCAAAAGGCGTCGGGCTCTCCCTCCTCATTTCACCCGTCGTCGGTTTCGTTTGCGCGGCGCTTCTCCTTCTGCTGGCCAAGGCGCTGATTCGCCGCCCGGAACTCTACATCGCGCCGGAGAAGGACAAGGCCCCGCCGCTCTGGATTCGCTGCCTGCTCGTCCTCACCTGCACCGGGGTAAGTTTCGCCCACGGCTCCAATGACGGTCAAAAAGGAATGGGCCTTCTGGTGCTCATCCTCGTCGGCATCCTCCCGGGATCCTATGCTTTAAAGATGGACACCGACGCCGATACCATCCACCACGTTGCGGCGGAAGCTCAATCCGTCAGCGCCGCGCTGGAAAAAGAAGCCGGCCACGCCTCCATTTCGGCGAAGATCGCGGGCGCCCAGTTGCAAACGTTTCTCAAGTCCGGGAGCGGCATCAACGGCATGACATTCGCCGCCCTCGCGGAGAAGAACCGCGAGATAGCCGCGAGACTCGCGCCGGTAAAAAGCTTTGGCGATCTGACCGAAACCGAACGCCGCGTCACGCGCACGGATTTCTACATGGTGGCCGGGGCGATCGGCAAGCTTGCGAAATCCGGCGAGATCCCGGACGAAACGGAAGCCGCCACGCTCAAGAAGTACCAGGGAGATCTCGACAAACTGACGAAGTACATCCCGCTCTGGGTGAAAGTCGCCGTGGCTTGCGCGCTCGGTTTTGGAACGATGATCGGCTGGAAGCGCATCGTCGTGACGGTCGGTGAAAAGATCGGCAAAGACCACCTCACGTATGCGCAGGGAGCTTCGGCGGAACTGGTGGCCATGGCGACCATCGGCGCCGCGGATTGGTTCGGGCTGCCCGTGAGCACCACGCACGTCCTTTCCTCCGGTGTGGCCGGGACGATGGCCGCCAACCACTCGGGTCTCCAGATGGGCACGCTCCGAAACCTTATTCTCGCCTGGGTATTGACATTGCCGGTGTGCATCTTCCTTGGAGCGACCCTCTTCGCCGCGGGACTGTACATCGTCCTCCACGTGCTCGGCCTGGGGTAGCGCCGGGGGCAACGCCCCCAGGGAAATTCCTTCTTGCGCTGTGACTAAGCGGAGACGCTGATTTCCTTCAAGTCCGCCCGCGTGGATTCGTAAGTGGTCGCATAAGCCAGGACGCGCGGATCGGGCTGCTCCCCCGCGTTGCGGCAGTAGTCGATGTAGGTGTCGCGCCACCAGTTGCGATGTTGCGTAAGCCCCTCCGCGCGATAAGCATTCCAGTCCGCCAATACCTTTGACCAGCACTTGTTTCCGTAATCGACCGCTTCCGTCGTGCTTGGCATGTCGGTCACATACCAATCCCGCCCGACTCGCGCGTGCAACACTTCGTCGGCCCAGTCGAAGTCCTGAAACGTCCGCGCCAGGGCGTTCTCCGTCAGGATGCTGACATCCCACTCGTAGCGCTTGCCGGTCTTCGGCATCAGCCCTTGTTCGATGTAATAAAGCACGGCATGACGCTCTTTTGGCGTGAGCTGGGTATTCAGACCCAGCGACCAGGTGAAATTGATCATCACCCGCTTTCCCCAGTCGATCCCCAGGCTCGCAAATCCGACTTCTCCCATCATGGCATGGCGCGCCTCATCCCAAAGCTGGCGGGTCATGTCGCGGTAGTAACCCCAGGGCTTGTTTTCCGTTTCGGTTATAATGCTGGCCATCATCTCGGGAACATCCACCTCGCGCAGGCGCTTGTAGAAGAGCATCAGGATTTTCGCGCCAGCCGGCATCGTCTCGTCGTAAAGAAAAACCTCCGCGTTCACTCCCAGGTTGTAGGGATCGGGAAAACGCTCATCGCGGCGCGGCTTCGGATCGTAGCGGAAAGGCTGGGCTGAATAAACGGGCTGGGGCGGTTCCGGCCGTTCGGCCGCGGTTCCGTCGGCGTCGCCGGCGGCCGCGAAGGCTTGTAGCACGCGGACCAGGAACGGTTCCGCCGCGGACCGGGCATTTTCATCCACCAGGCTCGCGATCGCTTGTCTGCCGTAGTCGATCATGTCAGCGCATTCCAACAGGGCAAACCGCAGCAAACGCCGGCTAGGCTGGTCGGCCAGAACATGCGTCTGCTCGCGATGCCGCCGCATCCCCCGTTCCAGCGCCGGCAGCGCGATTTCATAAACGCCCAGCAACAGTTCCTCGATCCTTGGCGCCGCGAGGATTTCGTCCATCGCCAGCTTGAGCGCGGGGTCGGGGACTTTGTCCATTCCCAGCGGGGGATCCCGCATCTCTCCCACGCGGCTGCGCATCGCGGTGACTTGCTCCGCGCACAAATAACTGTGATGACTGAACACCATCTTCAGTTCATAGAGCGGCTCGGCAGTCAGCCGGGCGAGGAAAAGGCCGTGCAACCTTTTAAGGAGATAATGGTGCCGTTTCAGCCGATGCACGCTTTCGTCAACGGAAAGCCCTGGACGGGCCGCCTCCTCGAAGGAAGCGAGCCCCGCCAGCGGCGGAAGGTTCTGAAAGGCGCGATACTTTCGCAGATTCGAGACGGGGTCCGTGGCGGAGTTCATGGGAACATTCTCGCACAAATCGCCACGGACGTCGCGTATCTCCTTTCGGAGGAGGAAATTCCTTCTTGCGCCTTTGCCGCTTTGCGTAAGGCTCTCCATCGATGGTCGTCGGCGTCCCCAAGGAGATAAAGGCACAGGAATATCGCGTCGGGCTGCTCCCGTCAGCCGTCTATCAGTTGAAAAAACGCGGACACACGGTGCTCGTCGAGCGGGACGCCGGGACCGGTTCGGGATACCCCGATGCCGATTACGCCCAGGCCGGCGCGGAGTTGATCCAGGGGCATGAAGAGGTATTCGCGCGCGCGGAACTGATCGTCAAAGTCAAGGAACCGCTTGCGTCCGAGTACGCTCTTTTGCGGAAAGGACATCTCCTTTTCACCTACCTCCACCTCGCGGCGAATCGGCCGCTTGCCGACGCGCTGCTTCAGGCGGGAGTCACGGCGCTTGCCTACGAAACGGTCGAGGTGAACCGCCGTCTGCCGCTGCTGGAGCCGATGAGCGAGCTCGCCGGGCGCATGTCGATCATCGTGGGCGGCTATTTCCTCGCGAAGCACCGCGGCGGCAAGGGGGTGCTGCTTGGCGGGGTTCCCGGCGTCCTGCCGGGGCGCGTGGTCGTCCTGGGAGGAGGGACTTCGGGCGTCAACGCGGCGCGGATGGCCACCGGCGTCAACGCCGACGTGACGATCCTCGAAGTGGACCTCGAGAGGATGCGTTTTCTCGACATCACCATGCACTCCGCGCATACCCTTTACTCGAGCCAGGCGCACATCCTCGAACTCCTGCCCACGGTCGATCTGTTGATAGGCGCCGTGCTGGTCCCGGGCGCAAAAGCGCCGAAGCTCATCAGCCGCGACATGCTGCGCGTGATGCGTCCCGGCAGCGTCCTGGTGGACATCGCCATCGACCAGGGAGGATGCGCCGAAACCTCCCGCCCCACGACGCACGACGACCCCGTCTTTGTCGAAGAAGGCATCACCCACTATTGCGTGGCGAACATGCCGGCGGCCTATGCGCGCACCGCCACGCAGGCGCTTACCAATGTGACCTATCGATTCATCGAAACGCTCGCCGACCACGGGCTCCCGGAGGCTTGCCGGCGCGAGCCCGCCCTCCTCTCGGGCATCAATCTCATGGACGGGCGGATCACTTGCCAGGCCGTGGCCTCCGCCCACGGGCTGCCCCATGGCCAGCCGCGGTTCTAGGCAAAAAGAAAACCGCAAGCCCCCGGTTATTGTCCACGGAAAGATTTGCCTTTTCTTTTCCGGCGAAATAGTTTGGTGAACTTTGCGTTTAACGTGCAGGGCACGGAGGGATTTTGAGACGTGAATACAAACAACCAGGAGACTTTACCGGGACTGTACGATCCATCGATTACGCGCGCCGCCTGCGGTGTGGGCGTTATCGTTGACTTGAATGGAATCAAGAGCCACCAATTGATCGAGGACGGTTTTCGCGTCCTCGTGAATATCGATCACCGCGGAGCGCGCGGGTCGGAAGAAAAGACAGGCGACGGAACCGGGATGCTGCTCCAGAAGCCGCACGACTTTTTCGCGGCGCGGATCCAGGGCCTTGGCGATTTCGACTCCTATGGGGTCGGCCAGATTTTCATGCCCCGGGACTATGGAATGCAGGTCGCGCTCAAGGACTTGATCAAGAAAGCGGCGCGCTCCGAAGGGTTCCGGATCATCGCATGGCGCGACGTGCCGACGGATCATTCCGATCTCGGAAAGAGCGCCTTGCAAACCGAGCCGGTGGTGAGGCAGATGTTCGTCGAGCCGCTCGCCTCCCTGGAACCGGCGCGGCTGGACACGAAGCTTTATGTGCTGCGGCGCGTCATCGAGAATCTCGCGAAAAAGACCGGCGTCCTCAACAACGAATTGTTTTACATCTGTTCACTCGACCGGCGGAAGATCGTTTTCAAGGGCCTGCTTTCCTGCGGCCAGCTCGAGGGGTATTATCCCGATCTCTCGGATCCGGCGGTGAAGACGAGCCTGGTTCTCCTGCACTCCCGCTTTTCCACCAATACGCTCGGCGCATGGCACCTGGCGCATCCCTATCGCAACACGGTCCACAACGGCGAGATCAATACCCTGCGCGGCAACTTGAACCGGATGAAAACGAGGGAAGCGGTGATTTCGAGCGCGTTGTTCGGCGCGGACATCGAAAAGATAAAGCCCGTCACCAGCGAAGGGATAAGCGACACGGCCGTGTTCGACAACGTCCTCGAGCTTCTCCTGGAAGCCGGGCGCGAACTGCCCCATGCGCTGCGGATGTTGATCCCGGAGGCGTGGCATAAAGACCAATTCATGGATCCGCGGCGGCGGCAGTTCTACGACTATTTTTCGACGATCATCGAGCCTTGGGATGGGCCGGCGCTCGTCGCCGTGACCGACGGGTATCGCGTGGCCGCCGTTCTTGACCGGAACGGCCTGCGTCCCTGCCGCTACTGCGTGACGACGGGGAACAAGCTCGTCATGGCCAGTGAAACGGGCGTCCTCGACCTGCCGGCCGGCGAGGTTGTCATGAGGGGCCGCCTCAAGCCGGGTGAAATATTCCTCGCCGACACGCTCCAGAAGCGGATCGTCCCGGAGCGCGAGATATTCGAGATTCTTACGAAGGACCATTACGGGGAGTGGCTCCTCGCGAACAGGGTCAAACTGGGGGAAATGGTGGAGGGGGATGAAGAGCTTGCCTCCCACGTCGAGCCCCGCGATCTCGTGCGCTACCAGAGCGCCTTCGGTTACACGACGGAATATCTCCGGGAACTGATCGACCCGATGGCGGAGGCGGGGAAGGACCCGATCGGATCGATGGGCACGGACACGCCGCTGGCAGTCCTCTCGGCGCTGAACAAGCCGCTCTTCGGCTATTTCCAGCAGCTTTTCGCCCAAGTCTCGAACCCGCCGCTCGACTACCTCCGGGAAGCCCTCGTCACCTCCCTGGAAAGCCACGTGGGAAGACAGCACAATCTCCTGGACGAGACGGCGGAACATTGCCGCCAGGTTTTCATCGATTCCCCCATCCTCACGGCCCCGCAGATCGCGGCAATGCGACGCCTGGACAGGAACGGGATTCGCTCGGCCGCGGTCGATATCACCTACCCGGCCGGCATGCGCCTTCAGGACGCCCTCGAGGAAATGCGGGCCAAAGCGGCGGAGGCTATCGTCGCGGGGGCGGAGATATTGATTCTTTCGGACCGGGCGGCGAGTCCCGAACGGATTCCAGTTCCCAGCCTGCTCGCGGTGGGAGCGCTCCACCATTACCTCATCCGGCGCGGCCTCAGGACGATGGCCGGGCTGGTGCTGGAATCGGGCCAGCCGTGCAGCGTCCATCATTTCTGCACGCTCATCGGTTACGGCGCGGACGCCATTTTCCCGTGGCTCGCCTACCAGAGCATCGTCCGCAGGCTTCAGGATCGCGGCCAGGCCTCCGAGACAGGCAAGGCCCTGGCGCGATATCGCAAGGCGGTGGAAGGAGGCATCCTCAAAGTGATGTCGAAGATGGGGATCTCGACGCTCGAAAGCTACAAGGGCGCCCAGGTTTTCGAGGCGATCGGCCTGAATTTCGATTTCGTGCAGGAGTATTTCCAAGGCACGACGGCGCACATCCCGGCGGTCGGCCTTGAACAGATCGAGCGCGAGTTGATCCAGACGCACGAACTGGCTTTCAGCGAAAAGATCGCGGGAAGCCTCCCGCTTGAACAGGGCGGGGAATTTTACTGGCGCAGGGATGGCGAGCTTCACCAGTGGAACCCGTTTACGGTGGGCAAACTCCAGCACGCGGTCCGCACGAACGACCGGAATTCGTACCGGGAATTCGCCCAATACATCAACGACCAGGAAGAGCGGCTGCAAACCCTGCGCGGGCTCATCGATTTTAACATCGACCCGCAGGAGTCCATCCCCATCGAGGAAGTCGAGCCGTGCGAGAAGATTTTCAAGCGGTTCTCCACCGGCTCGATGTCCTTTGGCGCCCTCAGCCGGGAAGCGCACGAAACCCTCGCCATCGCGATGAACCGGCTCGGCGGCAAGGCCGGCAGCGGTGAAGGCGGCGAACAGGTGGACCGGTTCGGCACGGAACGCGAATGCACGATGAAGCAGGTCGCCAGCGGGCGCTTCGGCGTGACGATGAATTACCTGGTGCACGCCAAACAGATCGAAATAAAAATGGCGCAAGGCTCGAAGCCGGGGGAGGGAGGCGAACTGCCGGGCCCGAAGGTGGACGAGACGATAGCGGAAGTGCGGTTCACCACGCCGGGCGTTGGACTCATTTCACCGCCGCCGCACCACGATATCTACTCGATCGAGGATCTCGCCCAATTGATCCACGACCTCAAGTGCGCCAACCCCGCCGCCGAGATCCATGTGAAACTCGTCTCGGTCGCCAACGTCGGCACCATCGCGGCCGGAGTCGCCAAGGCTCGGGCCGACGCGGTGCTCATCGCGGGCGATACCGGCGGCACCGGCGCTTCGGTGAAGACCTCCATCAAGTCCGCCGGCTCCTCCTGGGAACTCGGTCTGGCGGAGACGCAGCAAGTCCTGCTCGCCAATAACCTGAGGTCGCGCATCAAGGTGCGCGCGGACGGCGGCCTGAAGACCGGCCGCGACGTGATGGTCGCCGCTTTGCTCGGCGCGGAGGAATACGGGTTCGGCACCGCGCCGCTCGTCGCCGTCGGCTGCATCATGCTCCGCAAATGCCATTGCAATACGTGTTCGGTGGGCGTCGCGACGCAGGATCCGGCTTTGCGCGCGAAGTTCCCGGGGAATCCCGAGAACGTCATGAACTACATGCGCTTCGTCGCCGAGGAAGTCAGGGAATGGATGGCCGCGCTCGGCTTTCGCACCATTGAAGAGATGGTGGGCCGGGTCGATAAATTGCGCGCCCGCGACGTGCGCCACCCGAAAGGGTCGAAGGTCGATCTTTCGCAACTCCTCTACCGGCAGCCTTCCGAAGACATGCCGCGCAAGACGGTCGAACAGAACCACAAACTGCAATCGAAGATCGACCATAAGCTGATCGAACTGGCCAATCCGGCGATCGAGCGCGGCGAGGCCGTCCGAATCAAATGGCCGATCAGGAACCGCGACCGCACAGCCGGGACGATGCTCAGTTCCGCCGTCACCAAAAAGTACGGGGCAAAAGGGCTTCCCGACGACACGGTAGTCATCGAGTTTGCCGGATCGGCGGGCCAGAGCTTCGGGGCGTTCCTTTGCCGGGGCATCACCCTTCACCTTGAAGGCGACGCGAATGACTACGTCGGGAAGGGCCTGTCAGGCGGAAAGATCACCGTGCGCGTCCCCAGGGGAGCCCTTTACAAGGCCTCGGCAAACATCATCGTCGGGAACGTCGCCCTCTACGGCGCGACGAGCGGCGAGGCCTACTTTAACGGGATCGGCGGCGAACGTTTCGCGGTTCGCAATTCGGGGGCCGTCGCCGTGGTCGAAGGCATCGGCGACCACGGGTGCGAGTATATGACCGGGGGAGCCATCGTCATCCTTGGGAAGACGGGAAAGAATTTCGGAGCGGGAATGAGCGGGGGCGAGGCGTTCATATTCGACGAAGACCACGATTTCCGGCCAAAGCTCAACCTCGAAATGGCGCGCGCCGAAGAGTTCGCGGGAGAACGGGACGTGGCCCTGGTGAAGCGGATGATCGAGAACCACTACAGCTACACCGGCAGCGCCAAGGCGAAGGAAATCCTGGATTCCTGGGAGGAGAGCGCCGGGAAATTCGTCAAGGTGATCCCCGAAGCCTATGCGAAAGCCGTTGACCGCTACATGCGCGAAGGGAAGGACGTCCGGCTCGGGCCGCCCCCGAAAGCCGAAGAATTGAGGGCGGCATGAGCGAGAACCATCCCGACGGCTATTTGAAGCAAGGGCGTGAAGCGATCTCCTACCGCGATCCGCGGGTGCGAATCGGGGATTACAAGGAAATCTACCAGGAGGAATGGCAGGCGGAACAGCTCTCCAAACAGGGCTCGCGCTGCATGGATTGCGGCGTGCCCACCTGCATGGGCGGCTGCCCCATCGGCAACATCATCCCCGAGTGGAACGACCTCGTCTCGCGCGGCCAATGGCGGGACGCGCTGCGCCGCCTTCACGCGACCAATAACTTCCCGGAGTTCACCGGTTACACCTGTCCCGCGCCGTGCGAACCGGCTTGCGTCCTCGCTTACAACGACAAGCCCGTGACGATCAAGAGCATCGAGCGCGCCATTGTGGATCGCGGCTGGGAGGAAGGGTGGATCGTCCCCGAGCCTCCCGCGTGGCGAACGGGAAAGCGCGTCGCGGTCGTCGGGAGCGGCCCGGCCGGCCTCGCGGCCGCGCAGCAGCTCAATCGCGCCGGGCATGAAGTCACCGTTTTTGAACGGGACGACGTGATCGGCGGCCTCATGACCTACGGCATCCCCGATTTCAAATTCGCGAAGTTCCGCGTCGCCCAGCGTGTCGAGCAGTTGGAGCGGGAAGGCGTGCTGTTCCAAACCAACGCCGAGGTGGGCCGCGGCATTCCGCTGGAAAATCTTCAAAATGAATTTGACGCCGTCTGCCTTGCGATCGGCGCGCAGCAGCCCCGCGATGTCCCGATGCCGGGCCGCGAAATGGGCGGAATCGTCTTTGCCATGGAGTATCTGGTGCAGGAGAACCGGCGGCAGGCGGGCCGCGCGGTCGCGGACAGGATCGATGCCCGGGGAAAAAGCGTCGTGGTCCTCGGCGGGGGCGACACCGGCGCGGATTGCGTGGCGACGGCGCACCGGCAAGGGGCGAAGCAGGTCGTTCAGATCAGCATCAACGTGCAAGCGCCCGCCGAACGCCTCCCGAACAACCCGTGGCCCGAGGATCCGTTCATATACAGAAAGACTTACGCGCAGGAGGAAGGCGGCGTGGAGGAATTCAGCGCGAATACTTGCGCGTTCATCGACACAAACGGCGACGGGCGGGTCGATTATATCAGCGCGGAACGGGTCGAATGGACTTACGACCGCAATGGCCGGCGCACCGACAAAAAAGTGCTCGATCCGGACTTGAAAATCCCCGCCGATCTCGTGCTGATCGCCATCGGATTTCGCGGCGCGCAGATGGGGCCGTTTGCCGGGAGCGGGCTGGAGATAACGCCTCAGGGGACAATCAAAACGAACGCCCACATGATGACGAACCTGCCCGGCGTCTTCGCGGCTGGCGACGCGAACATGGGGCAGTCCATCGTGGTCTGGGCCATCGGCGAAGGCCGCGACGCCGCCCGCTGCATAGACAAGCACCTGATGGGCGCATCGAAACTCCCCGCAAGCCTGCGGACGCCCAACCCGCCCCTGAACATTTAGTCCACTTCCCAGCAAGGCGGCTGTGCCCGGTCAAACAAGAAGTCTTTGACTAACGGGGCGGGCTGCCGATTTACTACCTCCCAATGATCCTCTCCTTTCTGAACAAGTATCGCGAAGGCGGCATCCTCCTTCTGCGGGTGGCTGTCGGGTTGATGCTGGTCTGCGCCGGATTTCCCGTGGTGGCCGAAGGCGCGGGCCGGTGGCATACGGCCGCGCCGGTGGTGACGCAATTGTTTCATGTGACGAGCCATCTCACGTTCTGGGGCGCGGTGGTGGCCTTTTCGGAATTGATCGGCGGCGTGCTGTTGATCATCGGCCTGCTTTCCCGGCTGGCCTGCCTGGTCGTCGCCGTGGGAATAACCTGCGAGAGTATCGCGCATCTCAGGCATCATCCGACATTCAACACAACAACGATGGCGGTCGCGCAAGCTCTCCTTATCTACGCGCTTCTCTTGATCGGCCCCGGAAAATACAGCATCGACAAGGATTAAAACGGCGCGATGAATTGTTGAGCCCGTTAAAAACGGTTGCGGCAACCCGTCGAGCGCTTATCGTGTGTCCGCTTGAAAGTGAACCTCGCTTTCTTTTCGCGACGAAACAGCCCGTCCGCGGGCTCTTTCCCGCACAAGAAGCGGCTCTTGCTCTTCATCTATCTGGCGAGCGTGGCGTTGAGCCTGTTCCTTTGGTGCGTGCTTACCGAAACGCGAACCGCGCGGCCCGGCGGTGAAAACAGGGTCGGAGAGCTAAAGTTTCTCATATTCGGGCTGATCCTCGCCGGCGGCTGCCATTGCGCGGCCACCATCGTCAAGCGGGTGGAGACCGGTGTCCGGGAGCGCGAAAAACTCCTGGAGCAGTTGCGCGACGCGGAGAACAAGTACCGGGTTATCTTCGACAACGCGCTCGAAGGCATTTTCCAGTCCACGCCGGAAGGAAAGTTCATTACCGCGAACGAGTCGCTGGCAAAGATGTGGGGTTACGATACGCCGGCCCAGCTCCTCTCGGAGATGAGCAACGCGGATGAAAAACTGTACGTCGTGCCGGGGCGCTGGTCGCAACTGCTGCAAACCTTTCAACGGCATTATACGGTGTTGGGTTTCGTCTCGGAAGTCTATCGCAAGGATGGGCGGCCGATGTGGATTTCCCAGAACGTCCGCGGTGTGCGCGACGCGCAAGGGCAGCTCGTCTATGTGGAAGGGACCGTCGAAGACATCACCGCGCAATGGCTGGCGGACCGGCGGCGCAGTCTGCTCCACGGCACGACGACGAACCTGGCGGAGGCGGCCACGGTGGCGGAGGCGCGCCCGAAGATCCTGCAAGCGATCTGCGAGATCCTGGAATGGGACATGGGCGCGGTATGGGATGTGGACAAGGGAGAGAATGTCCTCCGTTGCGTCGAGGTTTGGCACCGGCCGAACATAGACATCGAAGAATTCGAGGCCGCCACCTCCCGCATGACGGTGCCTCCGGGCGAAGGGCTCGCGGGGCGGGTCTGGCAAACGGGCGAGTTGGACTGGATACCGGATATCGCCAGGCAGGCTGCCTTTCCCGACGCGGCCATTGCTCTCCACAACGGGATGCGCTCGGCGTTCGGCGTCCCCGTCAAGGTCCGTTCCGAAGTGATCCACGTTTTGGAATTCTTCAGTCCGAAAGTTTCCCACGCCGATCCCGAACTGTTGCAGATGCTGGCCGCCATCGGTGACCAGCTTGGCCAGTTGATCGAACATAAACGGGGCGTCGAGGCGCTGCGTGAAAGCGACGCGAGAAAGGCGGCGATCCTCGATTCCGCGATGGACTGCATCATCACCTTCGATGAGAAGGGACGCATCGGCGAGTTCAATCCCGCCGCGGAACGGGCGTTCGGCTTCCCCAAAGCTTTCGCGCTCGGCAAGGATTTGTTCGAGTTGATCATACCTCCGAGCCTGCGCGAGGGTTATCGCCGGGCGGCGCTCTTGTCCGGCGAAGCGGAGCCCGTCCCGGCGCTCGGGCGGAGGATGGAGCTTGTCGCGCGGCGGGCCGACCAGAGCGAAATCCCGGTCGAGATGGCTCTCAGCCGCATCGAGTTGAACGGGCGCCCGATGTTCACGGCGTACATCCGCGACATCACCGAACGGCGGCGGGCGGAAAGGACGCGTTCGGAACTGGCCGCGGTCGTCGAGTCTTCCAGCGACGCCATTATAGGCAAGACCCTGGATGGCATTATCGTCAGTTGGAACGGCGCGGCGGAGCGGCTTTATGGTCATACGGCGGCGGATGCGATGGGGCGGCACATATACATCGTGGTTCCGGCGGACCGGCTGGATGAGTTGCCCCAGACCCTGGCTGCCGTGCAGCGGGGCGAAAGCCTGGTGAACTTCGAAACCGTCCGGATTCGCAAGGATGGGCAGCGAATCGCGGTCACCGTGACGGAATCGCCGATCCGCAACGAGAGGGGCCATATCACCGGGATTTCTTCCATCGTCAGGGACATCACGGAGCGCAAGAAGCTCGAGAACCAGCTCCTCCAGTCCCAGAAGATGGAAGCCGTCGGCCGCCTCGCGGGCGGCGTTGCGCACGACTTCAATAATATCCTCACGGCGGTGCTCGGGTACAGCGACCTGCTTCTGCGGCAGATCCAACCCGGCCATCCGATGCACCGGCAACTGTCGGAGATCAAGAAGGCCGGTGAATTCGCCGCCTCGCTCACCCATCAACTTTTGGCGTTCAGCCGCAGGCAGGAGTTGCAGCCCAAGGTGTTGAGTCTCAATGACGCGGTGGGCAACATCCAGAAGATGTTGCGGCGTCTGATCGACGAAGACATCCGGATCATGATTCTGCCGGACAAGAACGCGGGGAACGTGAAGGCGGATCCCGCGCAATTGGGCCAGGTCATAATGAACCTCGCCGTCAACGCCCGCGACGCGATGCCGCGCGGGGGAATCCTTACGATCGAGACTTCCAACGCCATCTGCGAAAAGGACGGCGTTCCATGCCAGACGCACGGCATTCCCGCCGGCGAGTATGTGAAACTCACGCTCAGCGACACGGGGACAGGCATGACCGACGAGGTGAAACAGCACCTGTTCGAGCCGTTTTTCACAACCAAGGAGAAAGGGCAGGGAACAGGCCTGGGGCTGGCCACCTGTTACGGCATCGTAAAACAGAGCGGCGGTTGCATCGTCGTGGAGAGCGCCGTCGGGCAAGGCAGTTCCTTCCATGTTTATCTGCCGCGCGTCAATAACCGGGGCGTCCTCTTTCCCGCGAGCGCGGCCGCCGGACGCATGCCTCGCGGCCACGAAACGATCCTGCTGGTGGAAGATGAGGCGGGCGTGCGAACTCTTGCCGCCCAGATCCTGCGCAGACTCGGTTACAGCGTGATCGAGGCGGAGGACGGCGACGAGGCGCACGAGGTCGTGCGAAACATGCACGGCTCCAAGATCGACCTCTTGCTGGCGGACGTCGTCCTGCCGAACAGCGGAGGCCGCGAACTGCTCGATTGGATGGAAGAAACCCAGGATGGGGCGAAGGTTCTGTTCACCTCGGGATACGTGAAAGAAATCGTCTGCAAAAAGTACGATCTGCCGGCGGAGGTGCCCTTCCTACAAAAGCCGTTCACTCCGGCCGATCTCGCCCGGAAAGTGCGCGAGATCATCGAAAGCTGAGTTTCAAAAGGTCCTACATTTCCTTCGCCATTTTCCGCATTTGAGGGTAATGGTGGTCTGGATTCGCTGTCTACCCCCAACCGGATAAGGAATATCCATTGAACGAAGCACCGAAAGAGCAGAGCTCCCGAAGGGAGCCCATCCGTGTCCTGATGGTCGAAGATGACCTCGAAGACGTGCGCCTCCTGAGTGACGCCTTGTCCGAATCCCAGACGGCCTTCCGGCTGGAGAATGTGGACCGGCTTTCCCTGGCCTTGGAACGGTTGAAGGCGGAGGGCGTTGACGTTATTTTGTGCGATCTGTCGCTGCCGGACAGTCACGCCATCGACACGTTTGAGCGCCTCCAAGCCGCGGCGCCCAAGGCGCCCATCATCGTTCTCACCGGCCTGGATGACGAGTCCCTTGCCATCCAGACGGTCGAGGCCGGCGCGCAGGATTATCTGGTAAAGGGAGAAGCGGCGACCTATTTGGTCGTTCGCGCGATTCTGTATGCGATCAAGCGCAATGAGTTGGATACCGCCCTGGCGGAGGAGCGCAACCTGCTGCGAAGCGTCATCGATAATTTACCCGACTCGATCTACGTCAAGGACGTCAACGGGCGCTACGTGCTCGATAACGTTGCGCACGCCCACTCCTTGAAGGTCTCCACCGTGGACGTGGTGGGGAAGACGGTGTTCGACTTCTTTCCCGAACCCGTCGCGCGGTCGTTCGATGCCGACGACCGGACCGTGACGAAGAGCGGCGCTTCCATCATCAACCGGGAGGAACCGACCTTCAACGGGAATGGAGAGAGACACTGGCTTTCCACGAGCAAGGTGCCGATGCGCAACCGGCAGGGGGAGATCATCGGTCTCGTCGGTTTCGGACGCGACATCACGGACCGCAAACGGGCCGAGGAGCAGGCCGCCCTCTATAATGCGGAATTGCAGGAAAAAAACACGCAACTCGAAGATGACCTGCGCATGGCGCGGGAAATCCAGCAGGCATTCCTTCCCCAGCAGTATCCCAGTTTTCCGAGGAAGGCGGAAGCCGAGGAAAGCGCGCTCCACTTTTACGCCCGCTATCTCCCCACGACGGCGGTAGGCGGAGACTTTTTTCATATCCTCCCCGTCTCCGACACGGCTGCCGGGGTCTTTATATGCGACGTCATGGGGCATGGCGTGCGGGCGGCCCTCGTCACGGCGATCCACCGGGCCCTGGTCGAGGAACTCGTGGAAATGGCCGCCGAACCGGGAATTTTCCTCACGCACATCAATCGAGCGCTCGTCTCGATCCTCAAGCGCACGCGCACGCCGATGTTCGCTTCGGCTTTTTACCTGGTGGCGGATGTTGCCACCGGCAAGATGTGGTATGCCAACGCGGGCCATCCGCCGCCGCTCCACCTCCACCGTGAGGCGGGCACGGTGCAATCCCTCGCTGGAACCAACGGCGCGCGGCCCGGCCCCGTCCTGGGCGTCTTCGAGGATTGCTCCTACACGAGCCATGAAACCGATCTCAAGCCGCGCGACCTGGTGATGCTCTTCACGGATGGCCTTTACGAGGTGGAGGGAGTCAATAACGAGTATTACGACCAGCGCTCGTTGATCGCATCGGTGCGGGGAAGGATGCAATTGCCGACGGGAACCCTGTTCGATGAAACGCTCTCCGAAATCCGCCAATTCGCTCTCGACCATTCCTTCGGAGACGATGTTTGCATGGTCGGAATGGAAGTCGCTAGAACAAACGTAATAAATTGATGCGCGTAGCCGCACTTTTTGCTAGCGTGGCGCTTGGTCTCCTCGGTATGAATGGGTGGTCGGCGCGACAATAGGCCGGGCTCCCTGGGATGATTAACCCAATCATGAATGATGGCGCGACGGTTCACGTTCTTCTCATCGAAGACAACCCCCAGCATACCGCGCTCCTTCAACAGATGCTCGGCGAGTCGATGGACGGACGTTTCCTGCTCGTCCATCGTGAGTCGGTCGCCGACGGCCTCGAGCGCCTCGCCCAAGGCGGCATCAGCCTCATCCTGCTCGATCTAAGCCTGCCCGACAGCGAGGGCCTGGACACCTTTCACAGGATCTTTTCGCAGGCGTGCGATACGCCGATCATCGTCCTGAGCGGCATCGGGGACGAGGCGCTGGCCATTCAGACGGTCAGCGAGGGCGCCCAAGACTACCTGGTCAAAGGGCACCTCGACAAGCACTGGCTCGTGCGTTCCATGCAGTACGCGATCGAGCGGCAGCATTCCCAGCAGGAACTGACCGACGCGCATCACGAACTGGAAAGGCGCGTCATAGAGCGCACCGCCGAGCTGCAAAAGGCGAACACCAACCTTCAGCGGGAGATCGGCGAGCGCAAACGAGCCGAAGAGGCCGTGCGGGAGAGCAACCACCAGTTGGCCGAAGCACTGGGCCAGCTTAAGGCAACCCAGCAGCACATCATTCAGCGCGAACGCCTGCACGCTTTGGGCCGGATGGCCAGTGGCATCGCCCACGATTTCAATAACGCCCTGGCGCCCATCCTTGGCTTCAGCGAACTGCTCCTCCTGCGCGCCGAAACCTTGTCGGATCCCGTAAAGGTAAAGAGTTATGTGCGGATGATCCACACCGCCGCAAAGGACAGCGCGAAGGTCGTCAGCCGCCTGCGGGAGTTCTACCGCTACCGCGAAGAGGCGGAGATCTCCGCACCCGTCGCCCTCGGCGACCTCGTCGCGCAAGTGATCTCGCTTACACAACCGAAGTGGAAGGACCAGGCACAGGCCAAGGGAATCAACATCAAGATCGAAACCGACCTTTCCGAGAGTCCCACCGTTTCGGGCAACGAGACCGAACTGCGTGAGATGTTGACCAACGTGGTCTTCAACGCCGTGGACGCTATCTCCGAGGACGGCGCCATCGCCTTCCACACCTTCGCGCGGGACAACCGCGCCTTCATCCAGGTAAGCGATACCGGGATGGGGATGTCCGAGGAAGTGCGGGGGAAATGCCTCGAACCGTTCTTCTCCACAAAGGAGCAGCATGGGACGGGCCTTGGCCTGGGCATCGTCTATGGCATCGTTCGGCGGCACGGCGGGGACATCAAGATCGCCAGTGAGTTGGGAAAGGGGACGACCGTCACCATCTCCATCCCCATGCACGAGGGGGAAAAAGCCCCTCCAAAGCCCATCGTCGTCGAAACCATTCCGCCGCCGTTGCGCGTCCTGGTCGTCGAGGATGAACCGCTCGTGCGCGAAGTCGTTTCGGTTTATCTCAACGAGGATGGGCACGCCGTGGAAACCGCCAATAACGGGCGGGAAGGACTCGAGAAGTTTCGAAACGCGGTCTTTGACATCGTCCTGACCGACCGCGCCATGCCCGAGATGAACGGCGACCAATTGGCCGCCCAGATTAAAAAGCTCAAGCCCGGGATGCCCGTCATCCTGCTTACCGGGTTTGGTGATTTGATGACCGACGTCGGTGAGCGTCCCGCCGGAGTCGATCTGGTCGTAAGCAAGCCTTTCACATTGCACTCGCTGCGGGAAGCCATCTCAAAGACCGTGGATAAGCACAAGCCACCCGCAACGGTCGTCTCCTAGCCCGCCCTCCCAATGTTTGTCCCGGGCTCCGCAAAGAACTTCCGCGTCCTGCTCGTCGAGGAAAATCCGGTGGATGCCAGGCTGCTGGACGCGATGGTGGAAGCCTCGCGGAGCGGCTTCAAAGTCGAATGGAGCGTCCGCACCCTGGCCCAGGGGATGCTTATCATCGATACCAGCGAGGTCGATGTCATCCTGCTCGACCTGACCTTGCCGGACAGCTCCGGCATCGAGACTTTCAAGTCCGCCCGCGCCCATTCCAGGCGTCTGCCGATCATCGTTCTAAGCGGTTCGGATGACGAGGAACTCGCGCTCTACGCCATGCACGAAGGCGCCCAGGACTACCTGGTCAAGGCCCGGATTGACACCCAGCTCCTGTTGCGGGCCATGCGTTACGCCGTCGAACGGCACCGCGTCGAGGAAGCCCTCGCCCACGAGCGCAACCTGCTTCGCAACCTGCTCGATAACCTGCCGGACTACATCTACGCGAAGGATGTCGAGGGCCGCTACGTCATCGACAACCGCGCCCACATGGAGTTTCTGCAAATTAAAAAACCCGAAGACGTCGTCGGCAAGACCGTCTTCGATTTCTTTCCCGAAGAACTGGCCGCCCTGTTCCATGCCGATGACCAGGCCATCATTGCCTCGGGCAACGCGCTTGTTAATCGCGAGGAGCCCAGCATCACCCAGGCCGGGGAGCGCAGGTGGATTTCGACCACCAAGGTGCCCCTGAAGAACCGCCAAAACAGGCCGACGGGCCTGGTATGCATCGGGCGCGACATCACCGAACAGCGGCTCGCCCAGGAACAGTTGAAAGAGGCCAATGCCGAACTTTCCAGGAGCCAGGAAGAACTCTTGAAGACGCTGGCCGAATTGAAGGAGGCGCACGAAGAGTTGCGCTCCGTCCAATTGCAGTTGATCGAGGCCGAAAAAATGAAGTCGATCGGCCGCCTCGCAGCCGGCGTCGCCCACGAGGTCAAAAACCCCCTGGCGATCATCACCATGGGAGTCGAGTACCTCCTGAACCAGGACCTCGCGCAGCAGGAAAATGCCACCTCCGTCCTCAACGACATCCTCGCCGCGGTCAAGCGCGCCGATAACGTCGTGCGCGGTCTCTTGGATTTTTCGGCGCCCAAGAACCTCGAAGTCAGGACCCAGGACCTCAACGCCGTGATCAATCAATCCCTCAGCCTGGTTCGAGGCGAACTCACCGCCGACCTCAAAGTCGTCAGGGAACTCGATCCGAATCTTCCGCCCTTGAAGCTCGACAACATCAAGATCGGCCAGGTCTTCGTCAACGTCTTCACCAACGCCATCCATGCCATGGGAAAGGCCGGCGTCCTCACCGTCCGCACCTACGCGAAGCAACTGACCGGCGTCGGCCAGAACGTCGGTGACAGCCGCTCGGAGAGTTTCCGCGTGGGAGACACCGTCGTCGTCGCGGAAGTCTGCGACACCGGGTCGGGGATCCCGAGTGACAAGCTCACCAAGTTGTACGATCCCTTCTTCACCACGAAGCCGACCGGCAAGGGAACCGGCCTCGGCTTAACCGTGACGAAAACCATCGTGGACTTGCACGCCGGCACGATTGATATTGCAAACAGGCCCGAGGGTGGCGCTAAAGTAACGATCATGTTCAAAGCCTGAGGGAACCGATGGAAAAGACACGAATAATGGTGGTCGACGACGAGTCCGGGTTCACCCGGCTCTTGAAACTGACTCTCGAAAAGACGGGCAACTACAGCGTCATGGAAGAAAACGACCCCATGCGCGCGCTCGACGCCGCGCGCGCTTTTCGCCCGCACCTGATCCTTTTGGACATCGTCATGCCCCAAATGGACGGCGGCGGTGTCGCCTCCCAGATGCAGGCCGACCCCTTCTTAAGAAGGGTGCCCATCGTTTTCCTCACGGCCATCGTCTCCCACCAGGAAGCCACCCCCGGCGCACTCATCGGAGGATTCAAATTCCTCGCAAAGCCGGTAAGCCTTGCGGCGGTCGTCAAATGCATCAGGGAAAACGTCCCTGGCCTCGCCGCATAGCCGGCCTTTGAGGGCTGTAGAGGCGGCTGTGCCAGCCGCCTGGCTTAGGAAGTCGAGACCGCCCCGGTTGAAAACTGCGGAGCATCGCCGGAGACAAGCTCCATGGTCACCTTCATCGAGGTCATCGTCATCGCGCCAAAAATGGTGGCGAAGGAAGTGTCCGCCGCGTCGTGTCCCGTCCCAATGCGAATGAAACTTGTCTGGGGTGAAAGCCGCGTGGCATCGAAAATATACCAGCGCCCGTTCAGATAAGCTTCGAAATAGGCGTGGAAATCGGGAGGAACCAGGCCCAGCGCATAGCCGCTGACGAAACGCGCCGGGATGGCCAGCGCTCGGCAAAAGGCGATCCCAAGGTGCGCGAAGTCGCGGCAGACGCCCGCGCGTTCAGTCGCCGTGTCGTATGCCGAGGTCAGTGGATTGGTGGTGCCGCCCAGGTATTCGACGTTGTCGCGAATCCAATTGCAGATCGCAGTCACCCGCGAGAATCCCGGCTGTAATTTTCCGAACTCATGGTGGGCCAGGCGCGCGAGTTTGTCGGATTCGCAGTATCGGCTCGGATAGAGATACGGCACCACCTCCGCCGGCACCTCGCCCGGCGGAGTCTGCGACACCGCCCCAGGCTCTTCGACGTGGTGCGACAGGTCCACCGTCGCCGCGTACTTCACCTTGAGCTGGCCCGGGGAAGCCAAAAGACGGTGGTGCCGCTTATCTTCCGTCGGCGAGCGCGATTCCTCGACCTGAAGCGGGGGATCGGTGATGAATTGTTCCCCGGCGATCTTCTGGAACGCGTTGCCCACGACGCTGACGTTGAATATATACGCGCACGGGCTCGTCACCTGGTAGGTCAGTTCGCATCCGGTTTGAAAGCGCGCACCGCTCATGAATCCTTGCCGGCGAGTTTGCGCCCGCAAGAACGGCAGAAGCGATCCTCCTCATGGGCGGCCTGCCCGCATTGCGTGCAAAAGCGCTTCGCCGGCTCCGCCCTCACCGCGCCCATGCTCATGTGCATGTCGCCCATGCGCATCTCCATCGGGCGCATCGGTTTCATCGGTTTCATCGGGCGCATCGGTTCCATCGGTTTCATTGGCTCCATCGGTTTCATCGGTTCCATGCCGACCGCTTGATCCGATTTCTTGAACCGCAGTTTCTCCGCCTTTTTCAGATCGGGCTCATCCTTCAAATACTGAATCTGGTTTCCCCGGACGCGGAGAAATTGCGCGCCTTTCCCCGTTTCGAGACGCAGGATGAAATCCTTCCCGAGGTGAAAAAGCGATGGCGGTTTTGTCCATTTTCCCGTATCGAAACCGGTCCCCTGGCTTTGCCGCTGGCTTCCGCCGTCGCTGGCCAGACTGACCATCGTGCTTTCGCCATCGTTTTCCACCAGGAGTTGCTGACCGTTGCCTAATTCACATGCATGACTCATAAGAAAATTCCCTGTTGAACGTTGGTGTATCGGGCGCGGGCATTCAAGTGGTTTCCAAAACCTTGCAAAAATCCATGGGTTGAGAAAACCGCAAAAAAAACGGTTGCCAAAGCGATCCGCTCCGACAGGCTCCAACGAGCCTTTTCGAAATGCACGCGCCCGACCCGCACGCGATCCTCATCAGCCTCACGACGGCCATCGCCGGCGGAATCCTGCTGACCATCGCGGCGCGGCATCTCAACCTGCCTGGCATCGTGCTGCTCCTCTTCGGCGGCATCGCGCTCGGCCCCGAAGGGCTCGGCCTGGTGCAGCCCGACAGCCTCGACGGTTTCTTGACCGTCATCGTTTCGCTGGCGGTCGGGCTCATTCTTTTTGAAGGCGGTCTCACGCTCGACCTGCGCGGCTATGCGGCGGAATCCAGGGCGATCACCCGCCTGCTGACCGTCGGGGTGGTCGTCACCTGGCTCGGCGCCGCATTCGCGGTGTGGGCCATTTTCAACATGGAACCGCCCTTTGCGCTCCTCGCCGGCAGCATGGTGATCGTCACCGGGCCGACCGTGATCGGCCCCCTGCTCAAGCGCATCAAGATTGTATCCCGGCTCCATAACATCCTGCATTGGGAAAGCGTCCTCATCGACGCGATCGGCGTGTTCGTCGCCACGCTCTGTTTCGAATGGCTCGCCGAACGCAGCGGACAGGCCGCCGTCATGAAATTCCTCCTCCGCGCATTCTGCGGCCTCAGCATCGGCGCCGCCGGCGGCTATGCGATCCTACTCGCCCTCCGCCGCCGGTTCGTTCCGCAAAACCTGCTCAACGCGTTCGCCCTCGGCGCGGCGGTGCTGATTTTCGGCGTGACCGACGCGGTCATCTCCGCCGCCGGTCTCCTCGCGGTCACCGTCGCCGGTTTCATCGTCGGTTGGAAACATCCCCCGGGCGAACTCAAATCCCTCCGCGGATTCAAGGCTGAAATAACCGATTTGCTCATCGGCATGCTCTTCATCCTGCTCGCGTCGCGGCTGCGGCTTTCTCATTTTCACGACTTCGGCATGCGCGGAGTTTTGCTCGTCGCCGTCATCATGCTCGTCGTCCGGCCCTTGAATGTGTTCCTCTCCACCGCGGGTTCCAGACTGACCTGGCGCGAAAAGATCTTTCTCTCCTGGGTCGCCCCGCGCGGTATCGTCGCGGCGTCGATGGCGTCCCTTTTCGGCATTGCGCTCGGCGGGCAGAACTCCGCGAACGCGCAGTTTTTGGAAACGTTTGTCTATTCGGTGATCGTCGCAACCGTCGTCCTGCAAGGGTTCAGCGCCGGCGCCCTGGCGCGGCTTCTTGGCGTCAAGCGCCCCGAACCCGATGGCTGGCTGGTCGTGAATGCGGATGCTTTCGGACGCCGGCTGGCGCATTTCATCCAGTCGGAAGCGAAACTCGACGTCCTCGTTCTCGACACCAACGCGCGCCTCATCGGCGAGGCGCGGGCCGAAGGACTTTCCGCGCTGTGCGAAGACGCCTTGAACGTCGAACTCGCCGAGGAGCGCGACGAGTTTCAAAAGATCGGCCACCTGCTTGCGCTCACCGACAACGCGGAACTGAACGAACTCCTCTGCGCGCGCTGGGCCGATCTGTTTGGCCGCGACGATGTCTTCCGCTGGAGCGGCCCAAAGGCCGCCGCCGCCTCCAAGGCGGGCGTCGCGAGCGCATCCACCGAGGGACACGGCCTGATTGCTTTTCCGAAACTCGCCAGGCCCTCGGTCATCGCCTCGGAATTGGCGACTGACGCCGCCCGGATCCGCACCGCGCTCTCCGCCGATGCGATAGGGGATGGCGTGCCGCTGCTGTTTTTCCGCGACGCGCGGGTATTCCCCGCGGGCGAAACCGCCGCCGCCCCAGCCGCCGTCGATGCCGCCGCCGCGTGGAAGGAGGGCGAAATGTGCCTCGTCATCGAACGCGCCGGCGGTTTTCTCGCGCGCAGCCTTGCGGTGGGCGGCGCCGTCGATTTGGCGACGGCGACTCTGACCGACCTCTACAGGCAGCTCGTTGACTTTGTCATCAAGCGCCATCCCGCCATCTCGAAGGAACAGACATTGAGCGGCATCATCGAGAGCGGGGCGCTCGTGCCGGCGTGGCTCGGCCACGGAGTCGGCATCCCGCATACTTACAGCGCGCAAATCAGCCGCCGCGCCTGCGTCCTCGCCCGGCTCCGCGACGGCTTGCGCGTGCCGGACCAGGACGAACCGCTGCGGCTGATCTTTTTCCTCATCAGCCCGGCGGGCGATCCTGAAGGCCACCTCGCCACCCTCGGAGAGATCGCCCGTTTCTGCGCCGACCCCGCCCATCGCAAAGCGCTCCTGGACTTCAGCTCGCCCGAGGAAGCCCAGCGTTTCGTCCAGGTGCGTTCCAATTACTGACTTTCCTTTGCCCCGCACCTGCAATCATGAGATTTCCGTGCGAAGTCCCGCTTCCTGCTCCGGCCTTCGGCCAGCGCGAACGGAATCATCTCGAGCCCAGAACGGAGGCGTCAGCGCTAAAATGACGGCGTAGCACGAAAAGATGATCGTCGCTACCGGTTGGACAATCGCAAACAGGTCCTTGTGCGAGATAAAACTGTTGATTCCGAAGCCGGCGAGAAGAAGAGCCAGTGCGAATACCGCCGGGGCGCGCAGCCATTTTGGCTCGGTTTCCTGGACTGAGGCCAGGACCACGGCGGGCGCCATGAGAGCGTAAGTGGGGGATTCGGTGGCAGGCCCGAGGAGCACCATCCAACAGCACCCGAGCGTGAAGAGGGTTACCAATAACCGATCCATCGGCCAGCGCCTGAGCCGGCCCGCGAGGCAAACCAGGGCGACCGCTGCCGCGGCAAAAAGTTGCACACCCTCGTAGGCGTACTCACCGATGGGAATATGCAGGGTGGACAGCACCAGCCAGAGATCGTGCGGAGCGATCCTTGTCTCGTAGAGATGCCGGTCGTCGCTCGCGCGTGTCGCAATCCAGCTGCCGTATTGGCCCAGCACGTAGGACGGGCGTTGCAGGCAAAACGGGAGAACGCCGAGCAGTGCCAGCGCCGCCGCCAGCCGCCACGCGAACTTAAGCGGAAAGACAAGCGCCAGGAGGAGGCCGACCGCCAGGGGGTATATCTTCAAGTATGTGGCCAGGGCCACGCAGAGCGCCGCCAGATACCAGCGCTCGGTCCTGGCCCCCAGGATTCCGAACAACAACAGACCGATCACCAGCGGATTAGCTTGCCCATTGCTAAGATTGCCGAGCGATAAAGGCAGGAGGAGAAGAAACACCAAACCCCAGCGCTTCTTCGGTATCGGCTGAAGCCCGAGCTGGAGCCACCACCAGACCGCGCCGAGAAGCGCCGCCGCGTTCAGCAGCCGCCAGAAGATGTTGGCGGGCGCCTCCGGCAGCAGCGAGAGGACCGCAAAGAATTCAGCGGCCAGCGGACTGTAAACGAAGCCACGACCACGATCGGTGGTATAAAGACCGCTCCCCTCGGCCCAGTGCCTGCCCGCCTGGAGGTAGGTTGGAAAGATATTGTGCTGATGGGGCGCGAGAGTAAGGCGAACAAAAATACCGGCCAAGGCGATGGCCCAGAGCCCGATCACCACTGAATTCAGGAAGCCCAGCCGCCTCAACCTTTGGGGTAGCGCGGGCGGCAACAAATCAGCCATGAAGGGGCACTCTATACCGATCCCGACCGGACGGCAATGGCGTCCAGAGGGAATGCTCCGGAAATCCGGGCGGCCTTGGGAAAAAGCGGCTACGCCTCTTCTCCGGTCTCTTTGACTTCCTCGACCTCGGCACGGGCAAAGGTGAAATAGAAGAGCTGGCCAAATTCAAACAAATCCAGGAGAAAAGCGACCAGCACGAGCGTCGCGCTGCAATACCGCACCAGGAAAAGGTTCATTTCGGAGAGCTCTTGCCGGGGGTACGTCCAAAGCGCCGCGACGAAGACCGCGCAGGCGAAAGCGTTCAGGCAGAGTTCGAGGGCGGAATAAGGGAGAGCCTGCGAGCGGAAGGCGGCCAGGCGCGGCCGGTACTCGTCAAAAAGCACCTGCAAATGGCCATCGGTTACCTTGCGCGGCAGAAGCTGCGCAAGCCGCCGGACAAAGGCCCCGCGGGCTTGGACGGCGACATAACGAAGAATCCCGGCAGCGATGATAAGCAGGACAAAGGGGAGGTTCATTTTCGGCGCCGGGACGATAATGGCACAGGCTGAGAAATTTCCAAATAAATTTTTTAGCCCCTCAGATTCTATCGCTCCCCCCCCGACTCCAGGTGGCCCCGACACCGTGCCGCGCCGCCGGATTGGCGGCGCCGTTCTCGATGAACCCTCCCGCGAAATCGATGACGCACATCTCGCCGAATCGCGCATGCGGTCCACACGCGATCCCGGCAACGCTAAAGCCTCGATTGAAAATGTTCCCGCGATGGCCCCGCCCCCGCACCCCGTCATCGACAATCAGCGTGGCGACAATCATCTCCGGGTCGGCATAGCCGTAGGAGATATTCTCACCGGCCGAGCCCATCCACTTTCCCGCCCCCGACATCCGGTCCCAAGGCGTGCTACGGTCGCTGCCCGTATGTCCGAAAGTCCCCCGGCTCCCCTGGTCCGCGACGTGACGCGACGCGCCGGACGCCATCCCCTCCGAATACGCAAGCGGCGGCAAGGGAGTCACGCTTCTGAGAAACGCGATCGCTTCATCAACGACCCGTCTGCCTTCGCGCGTCGGAACCCCTTCCATCCGCCGTTCAAGCGTTTCGGCGTATTGCCGCGGAGAGACCCGGGCGAGGTTGATCTGCTCGAGCACCAGCGCCGAGTTATCCATCGCAAAAAGGTGAAACGGCAGGGCACAGAGCGCGATCCAAAGGGGAACCAATGCTTTCATTGTAATTATAAGCAGCATTGTAAGTGCCATAACTTCTATAATATAATCAGAACCTCTGGACATCGGGGCCG
>Ga0302324_100003741_pt1 | contig 34245 bp, 32 predicted proteins | sample Palsa_T0_1_FD_201949 | JGI IMG/M metagenome (GOLD analysis project Ga0302324, IMG submission 201949) | Peat permafrost microbial communities from Stordalen Mire near Abisko, Sweden - Palsa_T0_1 | ecosystem: Environmental > Terrestrial > Soil > Palsa > Peat permafrost | place: Sweden: Abisko...
AATCGGATGCCTGGCATTTGCAGATTGCTGCGGCAAAGGCGTACGGCGTTGAGCCGTTCCAGGTGCTGGTTACGAACGGAGTGACCGAAGCCATCTACCTGGTAGCGCAGGAGTATAAAAAACATGCGCGTACGGCGGTCGTGGCCGGGCCGACCTTCGTCGAATACCGGGATGCCTGCAGCATGCATGGGATAAAGATCATATTTACGGATTGGAAAGATATAAAAGAAGAGAATTATAAGCTGAACGGGTTATTCTTTATCTGCAATCCCAACAATCCCAATGGTGAGGCCATGCCGGTCGAACGGTTGTTACGGCTTTTCGCGAAGAACCCGCGAACCCTATTCGTAGTCGACGAATCCTATATTGAGTTTACCCTGGCGACAGAAAGCCTGATCCCCCATCTGGTCAGGTACGCCAACGTGTTGGTCCTGCGTTCGCTCACAAAGTCCTGTCGCATTCCGGGGCTGCGGGTCGGATTTGTAGTCGGGCATCCTGCGACCATCCTGCTGTTCCGGAATGGTAAAATGCCCTGGTCGGTCAATCAATTGGCGATAGCGGCGGGGTTGTATATCTTTAAGCACCGACAGCAATTCACCGTTCCTGTCCGGCATTTGCTGGCGGCCACTTCGATCTGGCAGGAGCAGTTGCAGAAGGCTTTCAACTGGCGGGTATGCGGGACGGATACGCATTTTTTCCTTATTGAGACCCCGCAGGAGTTTACCGCCGCGGCGCTAAAGGAACATTTGGTATCCGGGTACGGCCTCCTTATTCGCGATGCTGCCAATTTCGGATTGAACCCCCGCTTTTTCCGGGTAGCCTGCCAGTCCCCGGAACATAACCAATTCCTGACTGAAGCTTTAAGCCAATGCGCCCGGACTGGACTATCATAGCGCCCCTTGTCGCCGGTTACGGGATGGACCTTCTGCTGGGCGATCCCCGGCACTGGCCGCATCCCGTGAAAGCATACGGCTCCGCCATCTATTCGGGGACGAAATGGTTGAACAGCGGTGGCTATCGTTTCGTTAAAGGGATGTTGCTGACGATTGTGCTTTGTGCTTTCGCGTACCTGGGGCCTTATGTTGTTTTGAAGCTGTTGCGACAAGGGTGGCTGCCGGGTTTCTACCTACTCAGCAGTGTGGGCGTGTTCTTTGCCCTGGCAGGTAAAAGCCTCCTTGAGGAGGGGCAGGAAGTTTTCCAGGCACTCGAACACGAAGGGCTGGATGCCGGCCGCCGCCGTTTGTCCCGGATCGTAGGCCGTGAGACGGCGCAGCTCACTGCTCAGCAGGTACGCATTGCCGTACTGGAATCGATGTCGGAAAACCTGAGCGACGGAGTTATTGCCCCGCTGTTGTTCTATGCAGTCGGGGGATTGCCCGCGATGCTGTTGTATAAAATGATCAATACGCTGGATTCGATGATTGGGTACAAACGGGAACCCTACCGGCTCTTCGGCCGCTTTGCCGCCCGGTTGGACGATGTTGCCAATTTCATCCCGGCCCGGGTTACTGCGCTGTTAATGGTGCTGGTGGCGGCCAGCCGTCGCGGGGCCCGCTTTATCCTGCGTTACGGACATGCACATGCCAGCCCCAACTCGGGTTACCCCGAAGCAGCCCTTGCCGGTATCCTGGACTGCCGCTTCGGCGGTCCAAACAGCTATCAGGGTGTTGTCGTTGTCAAACCCTATATAGGGACGGTTGATCGCATTATTACGCATAAAGAATTTGTATATGTCAAATACATCAATCATGCTGCTGCCGTGGTCACCGTCATAGCTATTATCCTGGCCTGGTCCTGATTTTTTCCTGATCAACCAAAATCCAGCTATATTCGCCGCCGCCCGCTGCACATTTTTTCACTTTGAATCAGACATTTGCATGGAATCACCGGACGGGAAAAATGACAAGCTGTTCACCTGGCAGGACGTTGAGGTTTTGCGGGAGATCATCCTCCACCGCCGTGATGTCCGCGGCGGCCGTTTTATCGACAAACCTCTTGAACAGCGGGAGATCGACCAATTGCTGACGGCTGCGTTGCATGCGCCTTCCGTCGGGTTCTCTCAACCCTGGGATTTCGTCCTGATCCGGGATAAGGCTGTCCGTCAGCAGGTAAAAGCCAGCTTTGATGAAGTGAATGCCGCGGCGCAGTCTGTTTTTGGCGACCGCCAGGATCAATATGCAAAGTTAAAGCTCGAAGGGATCCTGGAAGCTGCGCTCAATATAGCCGTTTTTTACAAACCGCCCTCCGGACCGGTGCTCGGCCAGACCAGCATGACCGAAGCCGGTCTCTACAGTGTGGTCTGTGCTATACAGAACATGTGGCTCATGGCGCGTGCGCTCAATATCGGACTGGGTTGGGTCAGTATCCTCGATCCGGCAAAAGTCTGCCGGATCCTGAATGCCCCGCCCGGCCACCGGCTGGTAGCTTATCTGTGTATCGGCTATACCGACGGGTTCTTCACGCGACCAGAACTGGAGATCCTGGAGTGGGAACGACGCCGGGAACAGGAGATCGTTGTGCGGTATGAACATTATTAAAACAGCAGCATGAAAATATATACCAGAAAAGGCGATAGAGGGACTACCGGTCTCTTCGGCGGCAAGCGGGTAGACAAAGACGATGTCCGCGTCAACTGTTATGGAACGATCGATGAAGTAAATTCGACGATTGGTCTGCTCCGGGCCAATTTGGGCAACACTCATTCCTGGCAGCCCAATCTCCACCGCATCCAGAAAGATCTTATGGACATGATGTCGCACCTGGCCCGGCCTTCGGATTGTAAAAAAGAAAATACCAATCCAAAGCCTGTCGATGGCGCTGTCTTCTGCGAACAGTGGATCGACGAGTTGGAAGCCGCCCTGACGACGGCCTCCGATTATTTCCTGCTGCCGGGTGGTAATGAGATCTCCGCGCTCTGCCATGTCATCCGGACCCAGATAAGGCGGAGCGAACGGCTGCTGGTGACCCTGATGCGACAGGATGAAGTGGAAGACTGGATCGCCGCCTATATCAACCGCCTCTCCGATCTCTTTTTTGTCCTCGCCCGGGCGGAGATGGATCAGGCTGGGGTGGCGGAAGAAAAATGGCAGCTTTTTCTTTACAAAAGAAAAATGCAATAAGGTTCGTCTTCGCGTTTATAGCGGGTCCGAAGTGCGTCCCCAGCGTCCCCTGCCAATCACCGATACAAGGAACAGTACGATAAAAATGAAAAATAAGACCTTGGCAATAGATGCTGCTCCTGCGGCGATGCCAAAGAAGCCCAATGCACCGGCTATAATAGCTATAATTAAGAAAATCACTGTCCAGCGTAACATAGGTTTCTGTTTTAAGTGAATAATACAGATAACCTAATAAAAAACTATGCCACCCACCGGGTGGGTGGGAGCTTTTGCTATAATTTCGCGGCATGAAATATTCCCAATGGATCGGTATTGCAGCAGCCCTCCTGCTGGTCGCCGCTTGTTTTATGCCCTGGGCTTATTTTCCGAGCCTCGGAGAGAATTTTACGGGTTTTTTTTCGGAGAAGAACAGCTATGGCCGTCCGGGGAAAGTGTTGATTTTTTTCAGCGGTATCATGATCCTGTTTTTTATTATCCCGAAGCTGTGGGCCAAACGGGGCAATATTTTTGTTGCTGCAATAACGATCGCTTTTGCCATCAAGTCCTACATCCTGTATACGTCCTGCTATCAGGGGCTTTGTCCCGAAAAGAGGCCCGGTATTTTCCTGGTGCTGGCTGCATCGTTGATTGCATTTTTCTCAGCCCTTTTGCCGGACCTTCCCGTCAAACAGGAATAGGTGGGCTGAGTGACCGCGTCTACAGTTGGATCAACTTCGCCACTGCAAAAGCGCAGCCTGCCGCCAGCGCACCGATCACCATCACCCGGATGGCTCCGGCCAGCGGACGGACACCCGTCAGTTTGCTCTTGAAAAAGCCGAAAACGAAGAGGCAGCAAAGTGTGATGGCCGCCGAGATCTTCAGACCCGTCAAACCATCCCTGACAAAAAAGTAGGGGCTAAGGGGGACGAGGCCGCCTATAATATAGGAGAAGCCGATATTAAAAGCACTTTTCCTCGCCCGCTCGGGGTCCGGCTTATCCAGGCCCAGCTCGTATTTCATCATGAAGTCCACCCACTTGTCCTTGTCCTTTGTCATTTCCTCTGCCGCCTTGTCCTGTACGTCCTGGCTTAATCCCAGCCCGGAGAAAAATTCTTTTACCTCATCGCGTTCTCTCTCCGGCACCCTTTCCACTTCGTCATATTCGCGCTTCAGTTCAGAATTGTAATGATCGATCTCCGTTTTACCCGCGAGATAGCCCCCCAGCCCCATGGCGATCGAACCCGCGGCGATCTCCGCCAGGCCCGCGATCCAGATCAGGTTGAGGTGATCCTTTCCCACAGCCCCGCTAAGCCCCGCTGCCAGGGCAAAAGGAACGGTCAGCCCGTCCGACATGCCGATCACGATATCCGTCAGGATCTCCGAACTCCGCATATGTTCCTCGACATGTCCGTGCCCGGTGTGTGAAGTGGTATTCATTGGTTAAAACTAGTAATTCAGCCCAGCACGGCCAAACTATCCTTGATGATCTCTACACACTCCTCTATTTCCGTCCTTGTTATCACCAGCGGAGGGGCAAAGCGGATCTTGTCTCCATGCGTGGGCTTTGCCAGCAGTCCATTGTCCATTAGCGCCAGGCATAGTTCCCAGGCGGCGTCGGCCCGCGGATGGCCGATCACGATGGCGTTTAACAGTCCCTTCCCCCGGACCTGCCGGATATGGGGTGACTGCAAGGCGCGCAACTCCTGGCGGAATAATTCTCCCAGCTCCTGCGCATTCGCGGCAAGACGTTCATCTTTCAGGACCTGCAGCGCTTCCATCGCCACTTTACAGGCCAGCGGATTGCCGCCATAGGTCGACCCATGCTCACCCGGTCGGATCGTGAGCATGATCTCGTCATCCGCCAGCACAGCCGACACGGGCAATACGCCGCCGCTCAGCGCCTTCCCCAGGATCAGGATATCCGGCCGCACTTCTTCATGGTCGCAGGCCAGCATCCGGCCTGTCCGTCCCAGCCCTGTCTGGATCTCATCGCCGATAAACAGCACCTGTGCGTCCCGGCAATGCTTTTTTGCCGCATGCAGATAGCCTTCCTCCGGTACCACCACCCCCGCTTCGCCCTGGATCGGTTCCACCAGGAACCCGGCTATATGCGGATCTTCCAGCGCCTTTGCCAGCGCGGGCACATCGTTATAGGGGATCACCACAAATCCTGGCGCATAAGGACCGAACTGCCGGTTGGAATCCGGGTCGGTGCTAAAAGAGATGACGGTGCTGGTCCGGCCATGAAAATTGTCGGCGCACACGATGATCTTCGCTTTGTTATCGGGAATCCCCTTTACCTGGTACCCCCAGCGTCGGCAAAGCTTGATAGCTGTTTCTACCGCTTCTACCCCCGTATTCACGGGCAATACCTTGTCATACCCGAAATAAGTCGTGATATACTGTGCATATTCTCCCAGTAAGTCGCTGTGAAAAGCCCGCGAGGTCAGCGTTAACCGTCCGGCCTGCTCCACGAGGGCGGCAATAATGCGGGGGTGGCAATGCCCCTGGTTGACCGCCGAATATCCGCTGAGACAATCAAAATAGCGTCGTCCATCCACGTCCCAGACATGGACTCCAGCTCCCCTGTTCAGGACGACGGGTAAAGGATGATAGTTATGAGCTCCATGTTTTTCTTCGAGCTCCAGGTAGGTGCGGGTTAGATCCGTCAAAGACGCATGGGTAGATAATACAGACATAAAAGGGGGGTTAAAAGATAAAAAAAGAAGGTCTATCGGGAGAGAAGCTTCTCTCAGCAGAATGGGGCCATATCGTCACGAGTGGTGATCGAGGAAGTCAAGATGCTGACCAAGAAAAGATATGGAATAAAAAGTAAGAATAAGATAACTTGATTTGCTGCAAGATACTCGATTTTTGCGAGAATGGCAATGAGTGTTTCGGCGCTCACGGCACGGCAATTAGCTCGCAGCCTGGCCCCCAGCCGGCAGGATCTGCCCTGCCTTTTTCAAAGATTCCAAAAAGGCCCGAACCGCTGCCTGTGAGGGAGGCATAAAGCGCCCCCCGTTTATATAACTGTTCTTTGATTGGCCTGAGGGCGGGATATTCGCGGAATACCGGATCTTCAAAATCATTTGTCAGTTCCGCGGTCCAGTTGCTGATTGGCCTTGAAATAAGGTCTTTCAGGGAGGGCCCGCTTTCCTTCGGTGTACATAAGGAGAAAGCCTGTGCTGTGCTGATATGGATACCCGGATTTACGATCAGGAAGGAATAATGTGACAGATCCAGCGTCAGGGGTTCCAATTGTTCACCCCGGCCCTTTCCAAGACAGGGTTGCTTGAGCAGAAAAAAAGGACAGTCACTACCCAGCTGTGCCGCATAATCGGATAATTGGGCTGGAGTCAGCCCCAGCTGGAACTGGTGATCGAGCAAGCGCAGCATAAAGGCGCCGTCGGAAGATCCGCCGCCAAATCCGCCGCCGATAGGAATATGTTTGTGCAGGTAGATATGTATAAAGGGCAGCTCCGGGAAGTCCTTTTTTAAGAGGTGGAAGGCGCTGATGCAAAGATTGCCGGAAGGGTCGCGGGGGATGGGTCGTCCCGAGGGGCTGAAATGCAGCTCGTCCCCGCGGACTATTTCCAGTACGTCCCGCACCGGCAACGGATAATATACCGTTTCCAGGTCATGAAACCCGTCTTCGCGCCGGCGAAGGATCTTCAAACCAAGATTGATCTTGCAGTTCGGAAAAGATACCATGTTGTAGATTCTCGGCTCCTGGCATTCCCGGGACTATCTGCCTCTGCGCCGGCTGTTGATTTCGTCGCGGATGGCGATGGCCCGGATATAGTCTTCCTGTTCCAGCACCTCGTTCAACAGCGTATTCAGCTCATCCAGCGACAACGTACTCAGGTTTTCGCGGGTTCCGCTTTCCGTAGTCGATACGGTGGCCGTTACCCCTGCTTTTTTCTTTTTGGCAGAGCTATCTTCCATCAGGATGCCGGCGCTATCGAGAATATGTTCGTATGTATAGATGGGGCAGCCGAACCGCACGGCCAGGGCCAGTGCATCGGAGGTCCGGGAGTCGATTTCAACGGTATCGTGTTCGCTGACACACACCAGCTTGGAGTAGAAAATGCCTTCCTGTAAATCGCAGATGATGATCTCCTGCAGGTCGATGGTAAAGGCGCTCATAAAATTCTTCATCAGATCATGCGTCAGGGGACGGCTGGGATGCATCTTTTCCAGGGCCACGGCGATAGCCTGGGCCTCAAACCCCCCGATCACTATCGGCAGGCGTCGCAATCCATTGACTTCACCCAGTACAACAGCATAGGAATGGGTTTGTGTTATACTGTGTGATAAAGCCACTATTTCCAGTTCGATCTTCTTCATAATTAATGCACGAAACTAAGGGATTTTATCCAAAAAAATAGACCCTGCCCCCAAAGGAAAAAAGTAGGGCCAGGGTCTATTTTAATCTTATGTCCCGGAACGCGAAAGCGTTCCGGGGAGATAGTCCCCCGGGTACTTATTGGGCCATTCCCTTCAATTTCTTTACGGCTTCTATCATTTTGGGTACCACCTCAAAAGCATCCCCGACGATACCATAATCCGCGGCTTTGAAGAAGGGTGCTTCAGGGTCTTTGTTAACAACAACGATGACCTTGCTCCTGTTCACACCCGCCAGGTGCTGAATGGCGCCGGAAATGCCGATGGCTATATAGAGGTTGGGTGCAATGGCGATGCCGGTCTGCCCGACATGCTCGTTATGGGGGCGCCAATGTGCGTCAGCAACCGGCCGGCTACAGGCGGTCGCTGCACCGAGCACTTTTGCCAGTTCTTCGATCATTCCCCAGTTCTCCGGTCCTTTCAACCCCCGCCCGCCGCTTACGACGATCTCTGCTTCCGTCAGGGGAACCTGGCCCGACGCCTGCGTCGCCGAGAGCACCTTTACCCGAGGGGCCGCTGTGACAGCCAAAGACAGCACTTCGGCTGATCCTTCCCCTTCCTTAACCGCATAAGAGTTGGGGTTCAATGCAATAACCCTTACCGGTGTGTTCAGGGCAACATGGGCGAAAGCCTTCCCGGAAAATACGTTCTTTTTGACCACAAAACCATTCGTCGTATCCGGCAGGGCGACCGCACCGGAGACCAGCGCCGCCTTTAGCCGCGCCGCCACCCGGGGGGCGACGGCCTTACCGCTGAGATTGTTGGAAAAGACAAGGATGGTAGCGCCTGATGCCGTTGCGGCTTCGGCAATAATTTTCGCATATACCTGTGCATCGAGGTGGTTCAATCCGTCCTGGGGCGCCTGATGGATCTTTTTCACGCCATACCTGCCCAGGGAGCTCAGATCCGTCGTCACCGTTCCCAGCAGAATTCCTTCTGCCGCAACGCCCAGCTGCCCGGCAAGGGCTGCACCGTAGCTTAATGCCTCCAGCGAGGCCTTCTTTACCTGTCCTTCCGAATGATCGATAAATATTAATACTGACATACGATTCTTTTAAATGTGGTTAAAAAACTTTTGCCTCCTCATGCAGCAGCCGGATCAACTCGGCCGGGTTATCGGCCGGTACCAGTTTGACTCCTGCCTTGGCCGGCGGCAGTTCGAACGAAACGATGCTGGTCAGCGCCTCCGCGGCTACGGGTTCGACCACCTTTAATGGCTTGGTCCTGGCGCTCATAATACCTTTCATATTGGGAATCCGCTGCTCGGCTACCCCTTTCTGGCAGCTAACCACCACGGGCAGGCTCACTTCGTCCGTTTCCTCGCCGCCTTCTATCTCCCGGATAACGGTGGCGGTGTCACCGCTCAGGTCGAATTTTACGGCCAGGGAGATATAGGGCAGGTCCAGCAATTCCGCGAGCATTCCACCGATGGACGAGCCATTGTAGTCGATTGTCTCCTTACCGGTAAAGATGAGGTCATATGCTCCCTGCCGGGCTACTTCCGCCAATTGGGCGGCGATATAAAAAGAATCGGCGCTATCGGCATTCACCCGGATCGCCTCATCACCCCCGATTGCCAGGGCCTTGCGGATAATCGGTTCGGTATCTGCAAGACCAATGGTGGCCAGGTGGATGACCGCGGATGGATCTTTTTCTTTTAATTCGATCGCCCGGACGAGGGCGTACCATTCATCATAGGGATTGATGATCCATTGTACTCCGTCGCTGGCAAACTTTGTATTATTCTGGGTGAAACTTATCTTCGCCGTTGTATCCGGCGTCTTGCTGATGCAAACTAAGATCTTCATGGCTCGCATTTAAAAGTGAGAAAATAAGGAACGACCTCCGGCCGTCGAAGGTTGTTTATGCAACTAAAACAAAGATAAGTTTTGTCGGGATAATTCGGCAATAATTTTTTTAAAATTTTAAGCGTGTATGGATCGGATAGAGAAATTGAAGGAATTCCTGGCCGTCGATCCACACGACGTCTTTGTAAAGCATGCGCTGGCGATGGAATACATCGCCCTTGGAAACGAGGTAGTTGCCCGTCGTCTTCTGGAAGAGGTGCTGGGCAGCGATCCCGGCGCGGTCGGGTCTTATTATCAATTGGGAAAGTTGCTGGAGCGTACAGGAGAAACATCGCTGGCACTGCAATGGTATGAAAAAGGTATGGCAGCAGCCCGCACGGCAGGAGAGAAGCGGGCTTATAATGAATTGCGGACCGCGTACGACGATCTGGCCGATGTATGAGGGGCTTATAATAGCCTGTACTTCCCCTCGTCGAGACCCTCCCGGATCTGTCCGGCGGTCACTCCTGCATCGCCTTTGTCATTACAGACGATATGCCGCCGCCCGGCTTCATCGAAAGCTGAATACAACTCCCGGTATGGCGTATAGTCGGTAATAATGCCTTCTGAACGTTCTGCGGCGCGGGCCGCACACAAGGTTTCGCCTGGACGTAAAACCACATAATCCATTGGGACTTCCCTGGTCCGGGCTATTTTGTCGGCGGTTTCGAGGAACCAGGGGGGCATGGAAAAGTCGAGGATGGTCTCATAGCCGTATAATGCATAGGGCATGGCAGCGGCCACCATTGCGGTCATGATCATTTTAAAGTTCTTGTTACGGGGCAGCCGTTCCGATCCCCGGGCAATGAAAGACCAGAAAATATCCCCTTCAATATAAGCCATCGGGCCCGGTGAACAGGCGATGAGCTCTCGGGCGACGGTTGTTTTACCCGCGCCCACCGGTCCGGAAAGTAGAATAATCGGTGACATCCTCCCGAAATTTACGAACTTTGTCGATTCGATGGATCTTCTTTATGCTTTCAAGGATTTTATAGCGAAAGAGCAACTCTTTTTCCCGGGAGACCGCCTGCTATTGGCTGTAAGCGGTGGTCTGGACTCAACGGTCCTGTGCGCACTTTTCCGGCAGGCAGGGCTGGATTTCACCATTGCGCATTGCAATTTTCAATTGCGCGGCGCCGAGAGTAACCGCGATGAGGCGTTTGTCCGGCAGTTGGGTGAGCGATACGGGCGGCCGGTACTCGTCAGGCATTTTGATACGGCGGCGCATGCGGCAGCGGGTAAGCTGTCCATCCAGGTAGCCGCCCGCGAACTCCGCTATGCCTGGTTCCATGAGATCGTGGAGGGCTGGCGGAAGGGCCCTGGCGATCATCCCGGAGCTGTCATCGTCACCGCCCATCATCTCGATGACAATATCGAAACGCTCCTGATGAATTTTTTTAAGGGTACCGGTATTGACGGCCTTCGCGGCATGCTGCCCCGTCAGGGCAAAATCGTGCGTCCGCTGCTCTTTGCCAACCGTGCCGGCCTGCGGCATTTTGCCGACGAACAGGGGCTTAGCTGGGTAGAAGACAGCTCTAACGAGTCGGATAAATACACCAGGAATTTTTTTCGTCATCAGCTCATTCCTCTTGTACAGCAGGCTTATCCTTCCGTTCTTCATAACCTGGCGAACAACCTGGGTCGCTTCCGCGAGATCGGGCTCCTTTATCACCAGGCCGTCGAACAGCAAAAAAAGAAGCTGCTGGAGTATAAGGGAAGCGAAATCCATGTGCCGGTACTGAAGCTAAAGAAATCGGCGCCCCTGCGCACCTTGGTCTATGAGATCCTTGCTCCCTATGGTTTTTCCCCGCAACAAGCCGAAGCCGTGACTGCTCTGCTGGACAGCCCCTCTGGTAAATTCGTCTGCTCTGCTACTCACCGTATCCTGAAGAATCGCCATTGGCTGATCCTTTCTCCTCTTCGTAGCGTCGAGGCAGCCAATATCCTGGTGGAAGCCGCTGGTGCGCCGGTTCTTTACGAGCAAGGTATTCTTCAGCTGGAAATGCTTCCTTCCGCTGCTGTGCCCCCGTCGCTCCCATCGGCATCGGTTGCCTGGCTGGACGCTGCACAGATCAGCTTTCCCCTGCTCCTGCGCAAATGGCAGCCGGGCGATTATTTTTATCCGCTCGGGATGCGCAAAAAGAAAAAGCTGGCCCGCTTTTTTATCGACAACAGGCTTTCCCTGGCCGACAAAGAAAAGATCTGGGTGGTGGAGATGAACAAAAAAATTATCTGGGTCGTCGGCTGGCGCATCGACGACCGTTTCCGCATCACTCCTTCAACCCGGCAGGTGCTGAAAATCAGCAGTGCCGGCTAGTTTAAAAATGAAACCGGGGTTGGCTTAATTCGTTGAGGAAGCTGCTGACTATGCCCGGATGGACCGCGATCGTAAAAAGAACCCCATATGCCGCTCCCCAGAGGTGGGCATCATGGTTGACATTATCCCCGCCCCGCCTGGACATGTAGATAGAGTAAACGAGGAATAACACGGCATAGAGAATAGCGGGCATCGGGATACGAAAAAAGATATACAAGGTGGCCCAGGGATCGATCATGATAAAGGCAAACATAACGGCGCACACGGCGCCGGATGCCCCCAGGCTGCGGTAGTCATAATTATCGCGCTGTTTGATATAGGATGGAATATTGGCTGCAATCAACGCCGTGATATACAGGATCGTAAAATAATAATGCTGTAAGCCCAGGATACCCATGTAATAACTTTCCAGTACCCTGCCGAAAAAATACAGGGTGAACATATTGAACGCCAAATGCATAAAATCGGCATGGATAAACCCGCAGGTGACAAAGCGATAATACTGATGGCGCATACTGATCGCCGGGGGCCAGAAAATAAGGCTGTCCATCAACCCGGAATTGTTAAATGACAGGACGGATAGAATAGCGGTAAGGACAATGATGATCGTCGTGATCGAATACATCGATTTTTTTCTAAAGATAGGTGAAATTATGCATGATGATACTTCTCATTCCGCAGGATCGTGCATGCCCGATACAATTGCTCGGCGAGTACTAACCGCACCAGCTGATGCGGGAGAGTCAATGATGATAAGGACCAGCGATGATCGGCTCTTTTCAGGACCGCCTCGTCCAAACCATAAATTCCGCCGATCAGAAAAACCAGATTTTTAGCACTATCGTTTGCACGCGCCTGGATAAATTGCGCCAAACCTTCCGATCTCATTTGCCTGCCGTGTTCGTCCAGTGCTACCAGGTAGTCGTCTTTCGACAAACCTTCCAGCATAATCTCTGCTTCTTTTTTTTTAAGGTTCGGCTGGGACAAGGCCCCCCCCCGCGCGTTTTTCGGCGGGGCTATGATCTTCCATTCCACCGGATAATACCGTGAGATCCGTTTTGTAAAGTCGTCTGTTCCCGTTTTCACGTAGGACTCATGCTCCTTGCCGATGGACCACAATTGTATTTTCATAATGCTTTTAGAATTTGGCCACTCACCGGAAGGGGGCTTCCATGCTCACTCACCCGCCGGCAGCTTCACCGTAAAAAAGCTGCCTTCCCCCGGCTGGCTTTCAATCTGCAAATCCCCGCCATTGCGGATAGCGAATTCTCTGCAGAGCATCAACCCCAATCCCGTGCCGGACTCACCCGACGTTCCCTTGGTCGTATAAAAGCTGTTGCTTTGGATCTTCTTCAGTTCTTCCGCCCCGATGCCCATGCCCGTATCCCGTACAAAGAGCTCCACGCCCACCTGCTTCTTACGTGCCCCCATTTCGATATCGCCGTGTTCCGGCGTGTATTTAATAGCATTGGACAACAGGTTGCGCAAGATCAGATTCACCATGTCTTTGTCGGCAAAAGCGATCACCGACGGGTCTCCTGACAGCGTCACCCTGATTTTTTTGGCGTCCGCCTGCAATCGCAGCAGCCTGCTGACTTCTGTGATCAGTTCGGACAGGTCAATCACCTGCGGCTTGACGGTATCCGCCCGCATCTGGCTCCGGGCCCATTGCAGCAGGTTCTCCATCAGACTTGTCGTATAGGTCAGCTCGTTCACCACCTCCGGTACCATACCCTTTATATCCTCGGCCGGCAGATCATACTGCAGCATATTGCGAAACAGGTTCCGCAAAGCATAGATCGGCGATTTCAGGTCATGGGCAATAATCGAGAAGAGGCGGCCTTTGAATGCATTCAGCTGCATCAACTCTTCTGTTTGCAGCTTCAGCAACTGTTCATTCTGCGCGATCTCCTCCTTTTGTTGCAGAATGCTGTACTGGTACCCGGTGTTTTCCTTCTTGATCAGAAAGAGCCCGTAAAAGATAAAGGCCAGCGCCAGCAGCTGGTTGAAAAGATAAAAGAACAGATTGGCCGTGGCCAGTTGGTAGGTGTAATTCTTGCAGAGTACCGCCAGTACGAAATAGCTGACCATCGACCAGCACAGCGCGAACAACATCCTGCTGATCTCCTGGATAAAAAATACCGACAGGATGCCAAACAGGATAAAAGACAATTCCACCCCCAGGTTGAATCCCCAGAAATAAACAATGCTGGTGGCAAAAGGGTAGAGGCCAAAATAGGCCAGCTGTGCCAGGTAATATTCGCGGCGGGCATTCAGGACGAGTACCAGCACGCTGACGAGCGCCGGCATGCAGGCCACCGCCCAGGCCAGGGCGGGAAATCGGTGGTTGCCGATCATTCCGGCGATGGGAATGAGGATGCCCGTGAGCAACTGGAAAAAATTAAGCTGGTTGAAAATGCCGAGTTTCCTTTTCTCATAGTCATCCATCGTAGCGGTGAAACCGGTTCTTTTGACCTTTTCGAAGAAGTTAAGACTTGCGAGGCCGGCAGTTCTGAACTTGTGCTGCCATTCGATATCTACGCCAAATGCCCAGGGGCGGCCCGGGAATAGAAGAGGTTTTTGAGGTAGGAACTTCATTGGGGACTTAATGGACGGGAAAAATAGAAATTATAATCCATATCGTCAAGCACTCCCGGGAAAATACGTCCTTTCATTCCCCTTGTCATTAGAATGTCATTAGAAATCAGCAAGATGGCCCTAATCTTCCCGGCGGCATTATCTTTGCTGCGTTTTCTTTCAATTCAACAATATGGCAATTACGGAAAGGATTCGTCGCCTGGGAAAATTAGCGTTTGACAGGGTCCGGAATGATCGGTTCAAGTACAATCTGCTCCAGGCCATCCCTTTTTGGATCGCTTCCCTTCTCACCGGATTGATAGCTGTCGCTTACACCCGTCTTTTTGCCTTTGCCGAAAAAGGTACGGCTTATATCATTCATCTTCATCTCTGGCTGCTTTTTATCGTCAGTCCGATTTGTTTTGTAGCTGCCTGGTGGCTTGTCCGGCAATTCGCGCCCTATTCCCGTGGCAGCGGAATCCCGCAGGTGATGGCCTCCATCGAACTGGCGACGCCGAAATACAATGGCAAGGTCAACCAGCTCCTGAGTCTTCGCATTCTTTTTATAAAAATATTGTCCAGCCTCGTCATGGCTTTTGGCGGCGGGGTCATCGGCAGGGAAGGTCCGACTATCCAGGTGGCCGGTTCCATTTTCCGAAAGGTCAACGAATGGCTGCCGAAATGGTGGCCGAAGGTCTCCAAACGAAATATGATCATGACGGGCGCCGCCGCCGGTCTTGCCGCCGCTTTCAATACGCCGCTCGGCGGGATCGTTTTTGCCGTAGAGGAGCTTACCCGGACACATATCAGCTATTTTAAGACCGCCCTGTTTACGGCGGTCATCATTTCCGGGCTGACGGCGCAAGCCCTCCTCGGGCCCTATCTCTATCTTGGGTATCCCGATGTGAGCAAGCTGTCCGGTTCCATTTTTTTTGGGGTAATGCTGGTAGCTATACCCGCCGGTCTGGGCGGCGCCTTTATGGCGAAGTGCATGCTTCGGCTTTTTAAATGGAAGGCAGGATTCCGCCTGACCCGTCAACATGTATTTTATGTCGCCGGCTGCGCGCTGATCATCGCCGGCCTTGCGTTTTTTATCGACGAAAGAGTATTGGGCTCCGGGAAAGAGCTGATGACGACGGTACTTTTCACAAACAATAAATACAACAGTTGGTATATGCCGCTGCTGCGGATGGTCGGTCCTGTCTTTTCCTTTACCACCGGCGCTTCCGGCGGGGTATTCGCGCCGGCGCTCAGCGCCGGGGCCAGTATTGGCGCAACCATCTCGGGCTGGCTCCACCTTTCTGCTTCCAATACGAACCTGCTGATACTGTCCGGCATGGTGGGCTTCCTGACAGGCGTCACCCGCACGCCCTTCACTTCGGCCATCCTGGTACTGGAAATGACCGACCGGCACAACGTGATCTTTCACCTGATGCTGGCCGGCATGGTCGCCAGCCTCGTGGCCATGATCGTCGACCGGCATTCCTTTTACGACCACCTCAAATATCAATACCTCCGCGAAATAGTGGGGGAAAATGACCCGGAACTTTCTCATCCCCACCCTGAGGCGGTGGATCCCGATGAATGACCGCGATTCCCTATCTTTAGGTATCTAACGATAAAATTCTGCTAAAATGAAAAAAGATACCCGTCCGACCATCGATCGCCGCAAATTCGTCCAGGTAACCGCCGCCACCGCCCTGGGCTTTACTATTCTGCCAAGACATGTGCTGGGAGGAAAGAATTATGTCGCCCCCAGCGATATCATCAACTTCGCTTACATCGGCACCGGCACCGAAGGGATTCGCGAAATGTTCCCCTTCCTGGCCACACCCAATGTCCGCGTCGTAGCCATCTGCGACCCCCAAAAAGACGCCATCGGTTATAAAGACTGGTCCCCCAATGGCATCAAGAACGAGATCCGGACCCTGACAAAAAATGCCAACTGGGAACCCGGTGGCGACGGCACCATACCCGGCGGCCGCGAATGCGGCAAATCCATCGTCGAGACCTACTACGCCAATAACAATCCCGAATACAAATACAAGGAATGTAAAGCCTATGCCGATTTCCGGCAGCTCCTCGATAAAGAAAAGAATATCGACGCCGTCAAGATCATGACCCCCGATCACCTCCATGGCGTCCTCTGCATGGCCGCCATGAAAAGAGGCAAACACGTGATGGTCCATAAACCACTCTCTAACCGCCTCCTCGAAGGAAAAAAGGTTATCGAATATGCCCGCAATTCCAACGTCATTACCCATCTCACACCCTGGGATGCCAATGGCTCGATGGACCAGGTGATGTCCTGGATCAACAGCGGCGTCATCGGCAACCTCCAGGAGATACATAACTGGACCAACCGCCCCGTATGGCCGCAATACGATACCCTGCCCACCGACACCCCACCTATCCCTCCGGGATTCGACTGGGACCTCTGGCTCGGCCCCGAAGCTCAACGCGCCTACAGCCCTAACTATACGAACATGGTCTTCCGTAGCTGGTATGATTTCGGCGGCGGTTCGATGGCAGACATGGGTCATTATAGTCTCTGGGTCGTCTTCAAAGCGCTGCAGCTGGAAAAACCCACCTACATCGTACCAAACCTCACGCATGTCACCGCCTTCAATGGCGTCACCCCCTTCCAGATCAAAAACGACTTCTCCTTCCCAACAGCCTGCTCGGTCCGCTTCAAATATCCGGCAAACGGCTCTCGCCCTCCGGTAGACCTTATCTGGTACGATGGCGGTATCCGCCCGGCCATCCCAGATGAGCTGCTGGCACAAAATAAAGAGCTGCAACCCGAAGGGATGATGTTCGTTGGAGACAAAGGCAAGATTCTCTGCGGCTTCTGGGTCGACAATCCTCAAATCCTCTCCGGCACCCGTATGGAAACCGCTCCGCCCACACCCCGGCGGAACGAGGTGGAACGATACACTGCCGCCATCCAGACCTTTATCAATGCCATAAAAACCGGTCAGCAATACACGGGCTCCTTCCGCGAAGCCGAAGACATCACCGAAGCGATCAACCTCTATGCGGTCTCCCTTCGTGCCCGCTCCTCGCTGCGATACGATGCCGCCAGCCGAACAATTACCAACAACGCGGACGCCAATAAATATCTTTCGCGGGAATACCGGCAAGGATGGGATCTCGACACGATCTAAAACAACCACATGAATCGCAGACAATTCACAAAAACCGCCTTAAGCGCCACCGCCGCGCTCGCCTTCTATCGAACCACAGCCCTTGCAGCTTCCAGCTACAAAAACATCCCGCTCGGCTTCCAGTCCTGGCCTATAAAGGACCGCCTTGGCAAAGATTTTCCCGGCACACTAAAGATCATGTCGGGTATGGACTACAAGCTCATCGAGCTCTGCTCCCCCGCCGGCTATAAAGACATCGGCTTCGGCTTTCTCAGCAATATGCCAACCGCCGATATCCGCAAGACCATCGAAGATGCCGGCTTGCATTGCCCCAGCTGCCACTTCGGCTTCGCCGAGCTTACCGATCATATCGACCAAAGCATCGATTTCGCCAAAGCCATGGGCCTGACCCAGATGATCTGCAGCACCTTTGGGCTGCCAAAGACCGCCCAACTCAGCGACTACCAGGCGGCGGCAGATAAACTCAATACAGCAGCGGAGAAAATAAATACAGCCGGCATGGTCACCGGCTTTCACAACCATGAAATGGAATTCGGCCAACTCGACGGTCAGCTCATCTACGACGCCCTGATGGCCCGGTTCGACGCGAAACTCGTCCGGATGCAGTTCCAAACCGAAGTCATCAACCTCGGTTATAAAGCAGCGACCTATTTCGAAAAATATCCGGGGCGGTTTATCTCGTCGCACCTGAGCGACTGGACCGCCGACAAAAAACAGGTCCCCGTCGGCCAGGGTATCATCGACTGGAAGGAATTTTTCAATGCCGCGAAAACCGGCGGGGTAAAAAACTTTTTTGTAGAAATGCCCTTCGATACCTTCAAGGATAGCGCTGTCTATATTCATGGGCTAATATAATAACCATACATTTGGGATATGATGCGATATATCCTGTCGTTGTGTATATTTTCTTCTGTCTGTCTTCCAACCCGGGCACAAACTATCGACTCCGTTCGCTGTAAAGCGGACCCTGCCCAGTCTTATGCGTTGTATATTCCGGCAAAGGATAGTAAGGAGGCTATGCCCATCGTCTATTTCTTCGATCCCCATGGCGCCGGCTCCCTTCCGGTAAAAAAATACAGAGCGCTGGCTGATGCCTATGGCTTTATCCTGGTTGGCAGCAACAACTCGAAGAATGGGAATGATTGGACCGCTACCGAAAATAGCTGGACGCATCTCTATGATGATACGCGTAGCCGGCTTAAGCTGGATGGTCGTCGGATGTATACGGTCGGATTCTCGGGTGGGGCGAAAGTGGCCAGCTATATTGCGATACAGCATCCCGGCATAGCGGCTGTGATCGCGGGCGGCGCCGGCCTGCCCGATGGCGTCCAGGCGGGGGATTTCCCTTTTAGCTTTACCGCCATTGTCGGCCAGGGGGATATGAACCTGACCGAGCTGGTCGCCGTTATCGGCGATCTTGACAAAACCCGGACCAGGCATCGTATCGTGTTTTTCGACGGCAAGCACGAATGGGCGACCGTCAACAGCATGGGCCTCGCTTTTGCCGGTTTGCAGTTCGATGCCATGAATGCAGGGATTATCCCGAAAGACAAATTTTTTATCAGCAATTATATTGCCGGCAGCAGGAAAAGACTGAAAGCCTACAATCTGACCAGCCAGTTGATCAAGGCCGCACAGGAATGCACCCTTTCCATAGCCTTCCTTGACGGGGTCAGCCCTCAGGCCGCCTGGTTCAAAAAACAGGCTGCCGCGCTTGCCGGCAATCCGCAATATCAGGCTCAGCGTGAGGCACAGCAAAGTCTTCTGGCGACGGAACAGAGCACCAAGGCGGAATACATGCAACACTTTCAGCAGGGCGATGATCAATACTGGACGTCGGTTATCCATGACCTGCAGGCAAAGGCAGGCGGCCATGCGGCTCTGGATCAAATGTATCAGCGACTGCTGGCCTATCTGTCCCTTGCTTTTTATTCCATCAGCAATCAACTGATCACCGGCAATGACAACGTTGGTGCCCGGCGTTTTGTCGAACTGTATAAGCTGGCCGATCCCACTAATAGCGAAGCCTGGTATTTTTCTGCTGTCCTTTACGCCCGGGACGGTCATACCCGGGAGGTGGAAAGCGATCTGCTCAAAGCAACCGCCTATGGTTTCCGGGACAAGGGGCGTATTTATCAACAGGCAGAATTTCAACGACTTACCCCAAAGCTGGATTTTGAACGGATCGAAAAAAGCATGCATCCGTAAAGGCAAAAAAATATTTTTGACCCGGCGAATCCTTTATAAGTGGAATTTCGTACCTTTCCTATATTATCTCTCCTGCCACATTTGAACTTCCTTCAAAATTCTTACCTGATAAAGTCCGATAGCGCTTTGTAAAGCCTGATGCAGTTGCTGATCTGTATTATTAACCTTTAAACGAATGAAATGAAAAGGATTTCGCGCTTTACGCTTTTGACTTTATTTTCCCTGCTGGTGCTTGGCGGCACCCGTTCTTTTGCCGGCCCGCAGCCGCCCCTCAACGGTGTTATTGTAAAGGAGGAAGGATTTATCCAGCAATTACTAAATGACATTTATGACTTTTTCGGCGGCCCGAAAACGGGTACCGGCGGTTCCGGAGGCACGTCCTATGGCAATTCCGGCGGTCCCACAGCGCCGATCGATGGTGGCATCAGTCTTTTGCTGGCAGCGGGTATCGGCCTGGGGATGAAAAAGATGGCCAATCGGAACGGCAATCCGGCCAAAGAATAGTCTCTCACCGGCGCCTGGCAGCACTTTATTTCTCCAGGTATAGATCGAAGGTATCCCCGCGCAGGCCAAGACGCATCGCTTCCAAAGCGACCACCTCCGACGGGGTGATATTGCCCAGGTTCGCGTTGGCGCCGATAAGGGTGAGGAAATATAATTGCTGATCTTTCTGCGGAGCTTCCCAAAGGATCTTTTCGGCGGGTATCCTGGTAAGGATCTCCTGCACCAACCCCTCCCGCACTTCGCCGGAATTGCGATATAACCCTACAGTGCCCGCCTCGCGTGCTTCGGCCACAATATACCCGGCGCCGGCGCCAAGTTCAGTCTGCATGAGTTTAATCCATTGATATGGTGGGGTGATATGCTCCCGGTCCTTGTCTTTCGAACCGACCTCGCTCAGCACCGTTCCGTATTTAGCCAGCGTTTCGATATACCTGCATTTTTCCGTGTGCGGAATATTGATCGAACCATCCGATACCTCTATATGGGAGATATTGTATTCCTTTACCAGGTCGATATAATCAGCGAACTGCCCGCGGATCACATACGCTTCGAATAAAAGGCCGCCAAAAAATACAGGTATACCTGCATCCTGGAAGATCCTGATCTTCTCCTGGAGACCGCCCGAGAACAGGGCCGTACCAAAAGCAAGCTTCACCAGGTCGACATGCGGGCCAGCCCCGGATACCAAATGCCTTGCTTCCATGACGCTCAACCCCTTATCGTAGATCATCGTAAGCCCGTAGGTCCTTGGGCTTGCCGTTCTTTCCGGTATTTGCTTCAGCTTAAAGTTCATGCTTGCAAGTTAACAAGCCAGACCTTGATTACCAAAGTGAAATCAACCCGGAAACCATAACTTTATCTTAACTTGCATATAAATACTTGTCATATGGCGCAGATGGACCCCAAAACGGCGGAAAAGATCTCCAAGGCTCTTTCCGACCCCACCCGGTTAAAAATCCTCAGCGAGATCAAAAAAAAGAACGATTGGCTCTACTGTGTAGACCTTTACGATAATATCAATCTCGCCCAGCCTTCCATCTGCCACCACCTCAAGCAACTAACGGAGACGGCCATCATCCTCCCCGAAAAAGAAGGCCGTAATATTAAATACATGATGAACAATGAAGTCATCGACGATTTTATCGGGTTCCTCCAGGGGCTGAAAAAAATAAATTAATTTACCCATTGAAATGTTTCAATCTTTTCTTATCTTTGGGTTGTTAATCTATTCCACCCGGCCGAAAGGCCTTTTTATAGATTAAACACATTGATACATTAGAATGGATAAATTTAAAAATGATTGTTATGAACAGCAACTGTCTCCCCCGGCAAGAATCTTTTGACTCGCCACTGCTCAATGAAAGGACCAAGGGTCTTGGGCGTAATTTTTTCTACACCGTACTTGTATTCGCGGCTCTTTGTGCTTTGTCTTTTGCACTACACGGGTTTTAATTCGCGTATTAATTATTTCATAATCTTCGGCATTGGCATTCTTGTTAGATTTGATCAGGATCTCAATAACATTTTATGCCCGATACCAGAAGAGAGTTTCTTAAAAAGACCGCCCTGTTAACCGGCGCCGCCGGTGTCGCCCAGCTCCTGCCTGAATCTATCCGCCGTGCCCTTGCCATCGCCCCGCCTGAGGGCAGCACCTGGCATGATGCGGAACATATCGTTATCCTGATGCAGGAGAATCGTTCCTTCGACCACACGCTTGGCACCCTCCGCGGTGTCCGGGGGTTTAACGATCCGCGGGTGATCGATCTGCCAAACCACAATCTTGTCTGGCTTCAATCCAATACGGAAGGACAGACCTACGCTCCCTTCCGCCTGGATATAAAAAATACCAAGGCCACCTGGATGCATTCGTTACCGCATTCCTGGGCCAACCAGGTCAATGCGCGCAACGACGGTAAATATGACCAATGGCTGAATGTAAAACAAAACAGTGTTCCCGAGTATGCTCATATGCCTCTGACCATGGGCTATCATACCCGTGAAGACCTGCCGTTCTACTATTCCCTGGCCGATGCCTTCACCGTTTGCGACCAGAATTTCTGTTCCTCTCTTACCGGGACCAACCCAAACCGGCTCCATTTCTGGACCGGTACCGTCCGTGCGGAGCAGCATGAAAATTCGCGGGCGCATGTCTGGAACGACGATATGGACTACGGCACCTTAAAATGGTCCACTTTTCCTGAACGTCTCGAGGCAATGGGCATCTCCTGGAAGTGCTATCAGAACGAAATTGCCATCGATACGGGGTTCCGCGGCGAAGAAGATCCCTGGCTATCTAATTTCCAGGACAATCCCCTGGAATTTTTCGCACAGTATAACATTCAACTGCACCCGCTGCATATCGAATTTCTTAAGAGCGAAAAGGACCGGCTGACAAAAGATATTCCCTTACTGCAGCAACAGATCGCTGCGCTTCCCGCGGGTGATACGACAGTCGATCACCTGAAGAAAAACCTCCACCGGCAGCAGCAGGAGCTGGACAAGATCAACGCACACCCCGCACTGACCGCTGGAATGACGCTCGATCAGCTCACCCCGCAGCAGCAGGCGCTGCACCGGAAAGCCTTTGACAGCAATGCGGGCGATCCGCACTACCGCACACTGGAGACCCTTACCTATCAGGATCAGGGCACCGAACGGACAATGAAGGCGCCAAAAGGCGATGTGCTTCATCAGTTCCGCCGCGATGTACAGTCGGGACAGCTGCCTACCGTCTCCTGGCTTAGCGCCCCCGAGAATTACTCCGATCACCCCACTGCTCCCTGGTATGGCGCCTGGTATGTCTCGGAAGTAATGGACATCCTCACCCATAATCCGGAGGTGTGGAAAAAGACCATCTTTATCCTGGCTTATGATGAGAACGATGGCTATTTCGATCATGTCCCGCCCTTCACCGCTCCCCATCCGCATAAGGACGGCACCGGCAAGGTCTCTGCCGGTATCGATACCAGCGTGGATTTTGTAACGCACGCTCAGGAGCAGGAACGAAATGGCTTTCCCGAACCGTTCGACCGCGAATGCTCGATCGGGCTGGGGTTCCGCGTACCCCTTATCATTGCCAGCCCCTGGAGTCGCGGCGGCTGGGTCAACTCCCAGGTCTTTGACCACACGTCAACGCTGCAGTTCCTGGAAAAATTCCTTTCGCATAAAACAGGTCAGCCTGTTCGGGAAACCAATATCTCCGACTGGCGCCGCACCGTCTGCGGCGACCTTAGCTCTGTCTTCAGGCCTTACCATGGCGGCGTAATGGCCGAACAGGACTTTTTGGCCAAAGACAGTTTCCTCGAAAGTATCCACAAAGCCAGGTTCAAGCCCCTGCCTGAAGATTTCAAAGCCCTGAGTGCCGGCGAAATTGCCGTCTTCAATAGGGCCCCGCATCTTTCGCCATACGCTGCCCGTCAGGAGCCTGGCACGCGGCCTTCCTGCGCCCTGCCCTATTGTTTGCATGCAGAGGGTGGCTTTAATGCGGACAGATCGGCGTTTGAAATAGTCTTTAGCAATAATAACGACGTCTTTGGTGAAAAGACGGCCGGCGCTCCCTTTAATGTCTATGCACCCGGCAGCTATGCCCACCCCGATCAGCCGGGGGTATTTGAAACAGCCCGCACCTGGGCCTATGCAGCAAAAGCCGGTGATACCCTCACCGATTCCTGGCCTCTTCGTGAATTTGGCGATAATCGCTACCACCTGCGGGTATATGGGCCCAATGGCTTTTTTAGGGAGTTCAAGGGGGATGCCGGTGATCCGGCCATAGACATCCGCTTCGGCTATGAACCTTCCGGCCGCAGCACAGGGGACTCCCTTTCAGGGAATGGGGTAGTGCATTTGAAGAATCATGGCGGAGAAGCGCGCAGCATAGAATTTATCGATCACTCCTATAAGGCCGTATATCCTGTCCGGCGCCTGGCCGCGGGAGAAGAGGTATCGGTGACGCTGCCGTTTGTAAAAAACAGGGGCTGGTATGATTTCAGCGCACGGGTCAAGGGGCTGGAAGGTTTTGAGAAAAGATATGCCGGTCGCATTGAAACCGGGCGTGACAGCATCAGCGATCCGCATATGGGCCGTACCGACCTGACCTGACCGGTGTCTGCGGCCTGACCGGCGCCCGGGACCGGATCGTCGCGTGCGGCCGGATTTTTGTAGGAAGAAAAATATGAAATCAATACTTTCTACCATCGGCCTGCTGATCCTTTCCAATACTTTTATGACGATGGCCTGGTACGGCCACCTGCGCTTTTTTGGGAAAAACGGGAACTGGAACCCGCCGTTGTTTACCATCATCCTTATCAGCTGGGGAGTAGCTTTTTTTGAATACTGCTTCCAGGTCCCGGCAAACCGGATCGGTTTCCAGGAAGAGGGAGGTCCCTTCAACCTCGTTCAGCTAAAGGTTATCCAGGAAGTGGTCACCCTGATCGTGTTCACTATTTTCTCGCTTATCTTTTTTAAGAATCTCGCGTTTAAATGGAACCATGTGGCAGCTTTTGCCCTGTTGATCGGCGCTGTTTACCTGGTCTTTAAGAAATAAGGGCCCGTCATTGCTGCGCCTTTTTTTGATCTACCGAATCTTCGGCTCTCTTCTTTGCCTCTTCTTCTTCCTTCTTTTTCTTTTCTTTATCTTTCTTTTTGAAGAAGCCGCGGAGCAGGAAGTTATGCTGCGCAGCTTCCATATTCTCGTCCAGCTTTTGACTGCTGGCCTTGAGGTTATTCATGGTTGAACTGATATTGGACGAAAGGGTGGTGTCGCGGAGCAGCCTGCCCAGCGCGCCTTTGCCATGCGAGATCCGGTAAGAAATGTCCGCCAGGTTGGTTGTGATGATCGCCGCATTATCCGCCGAAGTTTTGAGGCTGGCGAAGATCTGGTCGGTTTCGATCGGCGGCAGCGAGCTTAGCGTATCCCCATTTTTCACGGCCGGCTGCATCGGCGTCCCCGGCGCCAGTACGACCACCTTATCGCCCATCAGCCCCTCGGAACCGATGCTGGCCTTTGCGTCGCGGTTAATGAATTTCTCCACCCCTTTCTGGATGATCATATCCACCTGCACCGTTGTATCCGTTACCAAAGAGATATCGTCGACCGTTCCTACGTCGATCCCACCAAGACGGACATTGCTACCGGTCTTCAGCCCGGCGACGGATCTGAACTGCGTGCTGATGCGCACGACCGAGCCGAATTTGTTCTTTTGCTTGCCGATATAATAGATGGCGCAGACGGCCAGCACCAGCGTCGCAACCGCAAAAAACCCCAGCTTCCACTTATAATTTTTTTCTTTTGGCATAACCCGTGATTTAATAAAAGAAAGATTTTATCCATTCGTCATCCGATTTCTCCAGCTCCTCATATGTTCCCCGTGCTACTACGACGCCTTCCCGCAGCATAATGATCCGGTCGGCCGTCATCCTCGCGCAAGTCATGTCGTGCGTGATGGTGATTGAAGAAATATTATATTTTTTTTTCATCTTGATCATCAGCTCGCTGATCTCCTTTCCGGTGCCGGTATCCAGTCCCGTCGTGGGTTCATCGTACAGCATCAGCTCCGGTCGCAGGATCAGTGTTCTTGCCAGGCCGATCCGTTTGTTTTGTCCGCCGGATAGCTTTGACGGCAGCTGATCGATCGCTTCCGCCAGCCCGACATTGTCCAGCATCTCCATGATCAGCGACTCTTTCTTTTCTTTCGTCATATCTTTTTTAAGCTGCCGCAGCGGGAAAAGCAGGTTTTCCCGCACCGTCATGGAATCGTATAGCGCCGCGTTCTGGAAAAGGAACCCGGTTCTCTTCCTTGATTCATTCAGTTCCCTGTAATTGAGCGACGGAAGATTTTTTCCAAATACCGTTATTTCTCCCTCGTCCGGCCACTCCAGTCCCACCAGGCATTTGATAAGCACCGACTTTCCCGTTCCGGACTTCCCGAGGATCACCAGGTTCTCGCCTTTGTTTACATGCAGGTCGACCCCTCTTAATACTTCATGCTCGCCAAATGCTTTTTTCAGACCTTTGATGACAATGACCGGCTCTTCACCTTGTTTGGCGAATTCGAGCTGTCGTTCTTCCTCCGCCTTCCGCAGCGCGTCCGCCTGCTCATCGGCCTCCTCCTGCCGCTCCTGCCGCTCCGCGATCACCTCTTCTTCGGATTTCTCGATAAAAGGTACTCGATCATCATCATCTTCATCGACATCGGGAATGGCAGGATCCCCCGTGCTCCCGCCGGTAATGGCCTGCGCTTCATCCGCGGCGCACTCTTCTGCCGGGTTGCCTTCGTCGTATGTTTTCGCGTTGGGTTCTTCCGGTTGATCTTTTTGTGTATACTTCATATGGGTATTATAATAAGTCCGTAACCTGCGCTGCTATCAGATCGATGATGAACACTGCCAGCGAAGCAGCCACCACCGAGGAATTCGCTGCTATACCGACGCTTTCTGTTCCCCTTCGGGCATTGTATCCTTTGTAACAGCCGATGATGCCTACCACATAGCCGAAAAAGACGGTCTTGACAAGGGCAGGGAAAACATCGATGAATTCCAGATGTGCCATGGCGACCAGGAAAAAATGCCGCAGCGTCGTAGCATCGTGGATATTCATTGCCACATAGCTCCCGAACAGCGCGATCACGTCGGCAAAGATGGCCAGCAAGGGGATCATCAGCGTGGTTGCCAGCGTCCGCGTGACGACGAGGTAGCGGTAAGGATTGATAGCCGAGACCTCCATGGCGTCGATCTGTTCGCTGACCTTCATCGACCCCAGCTCAGCACCTATCCGCGATCCGACCTTACCCGCACAGATGATAGCGGTGATCACCGGTCCGATCTCCCGGATCACGGAAACGGACACCATCCCCGGGATCAGGGAAATGGCGCCAAATGCCGCCATCGAAGGCCGGGTCTGGATGGTCAGCACCACCCCCATGATAAAGCCGGTAAGGCCGATCAGAAAAGTAGACTTATATCCGACGAGATAACACTGGTAAAGGACTTCGCGCCATTCATACGGAGGCTTCCATACCTCTTTGAAGAACCGGCCCATAAAAGCTACCAGGTCCCCCGCATTATAGAAGAATCCTTTCCACTGGCTCTTTTTTTCCCGGACACGGATCCTGGCGCGCTGATATCGGTTAAGGACGGGTTCCATATAGCTGAATTGAGTTAGGTGACTGTTATAGAAATCCAATTATCAATCCAAATCGCAACGGACCTCACGGCTGCTGCGCCAATTAGGGTAAAAAGGCTTATTTAAAGGCGACAGGACTATTCATTAAAAAACTGGCACGTGGTTGGCGGCTAAAAATTGTAGAAATAGTTCCACATCCTTTCCTGCTATCGGTATACATTATCACTTATTTTTGTTCACTATGATACTTATCGTGGATGACAAGCCCGAGAATATCTTTTCACTCAAGACCATCCTGGAATTACATTCCTTTCCGACCGATACGGCCCTGAGCGGAGAAGAAGCCCTGAAGAAGATCCTCAGGCAATCCTATGCGCTCATCATCCTCGATGTGCAGATGCCCGGCATGGATGGCTTCGAAGTGGCGGAAGCCATTGGCGGCTATAGTAAGGCCCGCGACATCCCCATCATCTTTTTGTCCGCCGCCAATACCGATAAGAAATTTATCACTAAGGGCTATACCTCCGGTGGCAGCGACTATATCACCAAACCCATCGACCCGGAAATACTCCTGCTCAAGGTCAAGACTTTATACCGGCTCTATGAACAGAACAGCGAGCTCAACCGTATCCAGGCCAGCCTCCGGTCCGAGATCGACTTCCGGAAAAAGGTGGAAGACGAGCTGCAGGAAAGGGCCGGTGAGCTGCATTCCATCCTGGAGTCGATTCCACAGATCGCCTTCACCACCGGTGCTGACGGCAAGGTCGAATTCGTCAACGAGCATTGGCTCCGGTATTCCCCTTCCAAACAGGAATTCCCGCATACTCACCCGGATGATACCGATCTGGAGCGACAGTGGGAAAAGACCGTGGCTTCCGGCCAAGCCCTGGAAATGGAAGTGCGCGTCCGTGCGATCGGAAAGGAGGAATACCGTTTCCATCTCCTGCGGGCCATCCCTATCCGGGAAGGAGATACCATCAGCAAATGGGTGGGCACCTTCACCGATATCGAGGACCAGAAACAGGCTGTCAAGAAAAAGGATGAATTTATCAGTATCGCCAGCCATGAGCTCAAGACCCCGCTGACAACGATCAAGGCATATGTGCAGCTGCTCGATCGCGCGATCGGCCCGGAAGATCCGACAAAATTATATGTTGAGCGGGCCCTCGTCCAGATCCGCAAGCTGGACAACCTTATCATCGACCTGCTCGACCTGTCCAAGATCGAAAGCGGAAAGCTCAAGTTTAATAAAAAAGCATTTCCTTTCGAAGCCACCCTTTCCAATGCGGTCGAAATGATCCGGCAGACCTATCCGGACTATCGCATCATCCGGACGGGCGAAGCCGATATCCAGTTGTATGGCGATGAAACCCGGATCGAACAGGTCATCATCAACTACCTGACCAACGCCGTCAAATATTCGCCGGAAAATAAAGAGATCCGGATCGAAGCCTCTATCAGCGCGAACGGCCGGCTCTTCGTTAGGGTGCAGGATTTTGGTATCGGGATCCGTAAGGATCACCAATCCAATGTCTTTAGCAAGTTCTACCGGGTCGAAGAGACCGCCAACCGGTTTCAGGGTCTTGGCATCGGCCTGTATATCTGCGCGGAGATCATCCGCCGGCATGAAGGGGAATATGGTGTGGAGAGCGAGCCCGGCCAGGGATCCGTTTTTTATTTTTCGGTGCCCGTGCTCGAGGATCCGGGCTTACAGGCGGCTACGGCCTGATGGAATCAGTTTGAGTTTTCGTTCAGTATAATCATAAAAGTCAACAACCCCACCATGAACATCGTTTCTCGACCCGGACTACTGCGCAATCTCCAGATCGGGTTTGGTCTCTCCCTGCTGATCCTTATTATCACCTCCGTCGCTTCCTACAGCAGCATCAACAACCTGATGGATGGATCTCAATGGGTAGACCACACCGATTCGGTGATCATCAAGCTGGACAATACCCTGTCTGCTCTCCGTGATGCGGAGTCGGGTCCGCGGGGCTTCCTGCTGACCGGGGACACGAGTTTTCTCCGGTCCTACAGTACGGCTACGGACCGGATTCATATCCTGCTCGACAGTATCCAGGACATGACTTCGGATAATCCCAACCAGCAAAAGAATATGCAGGATCTGCGCGCGGTGATCTTTAAGCCGCTCGTCCTTATCGGCGAGATCATCGATCAGAAAATGACAACCAATATTTTCAGCCTGGGAGACCTTCAAAAAGCCAGGGAATATATGCGCGACGCGCGGCAGATCCTCCAGCGGATGCAGGTGGAAGAGCGCCGGCTGATGGTGCTCCGCGTTGCAAGAGTCAGGAAGTATTCCGGCTATACGCCCGTTCTCATCGTCATCGCGGCCCTGCTTTCCATCCTCATCACCCTCGTCTTTTACTGGCGGGTACACAACGATTTCCTCGAAAGGGCTGCCCTCTATGCGGTGCTGCAGCAGAAAGATGCGGATATCTCCCGGCGTATCAATATTATCGGCGATATCGCGGACAAGATCTCGGCAGGTAATTACCGGACCCGTGTCTCGGACGAAGAGAAGGACAGCCTCGGCGTCCTCTCCGGCTCCCTGAATAAAATGGCCGAATCCCTGGAATATTCCTTCGGCCTGCTGTCCGATAAGGAATGGCTGCAAACCGGCATCGCCCGTCTCAACGATATGATGGCAGGAGAGACCCATATGCAGACCCTTGTGACCAATATCATCGAATTTGTCGCAGAATACAGCCGCAGCACGGTCGGCGCCTTCTACCTGCTGGACGCCACCCATGATTTGCTCACCCTCCGGGGGCAGTATGCCCTGCGGTCCGGTGGCAGCCGGCGGACCCTCCGGACCGGTGAAGGCATTGTCGGCCAGGTCGCGCTCAAAGGGAAAAAGATGCAGATCGGGGATATCTATCCCGGTGATTGGGTAGTCAGCTTCGGCAGCGGCGAGATCCGGCCCCGCAGCATCATCGCCATCCCTTTCTTCCACGAAAAGAAGGTCAAAGGGGTCATCGAGCTGGGCAGCCTGGAAGAGTATACGCTGCGCGACCAGGAATTTTTCACCAGCATCGCCGACAATATCGGCACTGCTGTACACAGCATCGAGTCAAGGGTCAAATTGCAGGAGTTGCTGGAAGAGACACAGGCGCAGACCGAAGAGCTGCAGTCACAACACAGCGAGCTGGAAAGTCTCAACCTCGAGCTGGAAGTGCAGGCTGAAAAGCTCCAGGTCTCCGAAGAAGAGCTGAAGGTACAGCAGGAAGAATTGATGCAAACCAACCAGGAGCTGGAAGAAAGAAGCCGCTCGCTTGAAGAAAAGAACCAGCTCGTCCTGCTCCGCAATTTAGACATCCAGAAAAAGGCGGAAGAGTTGACCCTCAGCACTAAATACAAGTCCGAGTTTATGGCCAATATGTCGCATGAGCTGCGGACACCGCTCAACTCCATTCTTCTGTTGTCAAGGCTTCTCTCAGAGAACGGCGGCCATAATCTCTCCGCCGAGGAGATCGAATACGCCCGTGTCATCCGGAATTCCGGCCAGGGCCTGCTGCAGCTGATCGATGAGATCCTGGACCTTTCCCGGATCGAATCCGGCAAGCTGCCGCTCGAACATACCATCGTGCCTGTAACGGAGATCATCGATGATATGCGGATGCTCTTCGGCCCTATCGCAAAAGACAAGAACCTCGACCTGAATATCGTCACGGGCGAAGGCACGCCGGCCCAGCTGGAGACCGACAAACTGCGACTGGAACAGATCCTGAAGAACCTGCTGTCCAATGCTTTTAAATTCACTTCCAAGGGATCCGTCACCCTGCACGCAGGCCCCGCCACCCAGCCGAATTTTATCGAATTCTCCGTTGCGGATACCGGTATCGGTATTTCTGCCGACAAACACGAGCTCATCTTCGAAGCCTTCCAGCAGGCCGACGGATCCACCCGGCGGAAATACGGCGGTACCGGTCTCGGGCTTTCTATCAGCCGCGAGCTGAGCAAACTGCTTGGCGGTGAGATTGGTCTTATCAGCCATCCCGGCGACGGTTCCGAATTTAAAGTCGTCATCCCGCAATTCAGGATGGAAGCGGTCGCCCCTCCGGCCGGCACCCCCGGGTCATCGATGGAGACGCCCTCCCCGGCCCGTATTGGCCACGGCCAGGGCGCTGTCCTTACCCTGACCGATATACCCGCTGAAATACCGGACGACCGGAATGGACTGAGCGCCGGCGACAAGTTATTGCTCATCGTGGAAGACGATACTTTTTTTGCGGGCTCGCTGCTGGAATTCAGCCGGAAAAAAGGATACAAGGGCATCGTGGCGGTCAGCGGGGACGCCGCCATCCGCATGGCAAGGCGCTATCGGCCAATGGGCATCCTGCTGGACATCCAGCTCCCGGTAAAGAACGGCTGGGAGGTCATGGAAGAACTGAAGAAAGACCCTCACACCCGGTCTATCCCCGTGCATATTATTTCTTCCTTTGAAGTGAGGAACGAGAGCATTCAGAAAGGAGCCGTCGATTTTCTGTCAAAGCCTATGGCCTTCGAGAACATGGACAATGTCTTTGAACGGATCGAATATGTCCTCAACCGCAGCGCCAAAAAAGTGCTGATCGTGGAAGACAACGGCCGTCATGCCCAGGCGCTGGCCTATTTTCTGGGTACCCATGATGTTTATATGGAGATCGCAGGCACTATCGCCGACAGTATCGGCCTTCTTAAAAAAGACACTGTTCACGGTGTCATTCTCAGCCGTGAAGCCGGAAAGGAGGAACTGGAAACGCTCGAAATGGTCCGGAAAAACCCCGACCTGGCGGACATCCCCCTCATCGTCTTTACCGGGATGAATATTACCAAAGGTGAGGAAGCCCGGCTCCGGCAATACGCCGATTCCATCGTGGTAAAGACGGCTCATTCCTATCAGCGGGTACTTGACGAAGTCTCGCTATTCCTGCATGTCGTCGGAGAAGGCGGCGACAAGGACCTCTCCGGCACTTTCGGCAGGCATGGCGCCCTGGGAGAAGTGCTAAACAACAAAACGGTGCTCGTCGCCGATGACGACGTCCGCAATATCTTTTCCCTGACGAAGGCGCTGGAGCAGCACAAGATGAAAGTTCTTACCGCCATGGATGGAAAAGAAGCCCTTGCCATAGCGGAGGATAACCCGGTCGATATCGTGCTGATGGATATGATGATGCCGGAGATGGACGGATTTGAAGCCATTTCCAGTATCCGCAGGAACCACCTCCTTCGTCACCTGCCGATCATCGCCGTCACCGCCAAAGCCATGGCCGGCGATCGTGAAAAATGTATCCAGGCCGGAGCTTCCGATTATATTTCCAAACCGGTGGACATCGACCAGCTTTTATCGCTGTTAAGAATATGGTTATACGAAAAGTAACGATGGACAAAAGCCCGATACAATATGAGGAGGTAGAGCTGCTGCTGAACGACCTTTACGCAAGGTATGGCTACGATTTTACCGAATACTCCAAAGCCTCCCTGCTCCGCCGGGTGCAGCGGCTGTTCACCCTGGATAAATTTCCCAGCTTTGCGGAATTCCGGTACCGTCTGCAAACGGACAGCCAATATTTCCGGCGGTTTGTGGAAGAGATAACCGTCAACGTAACGGAAATGCTGCGGGACCCTTCTTTCTATCGCATCCTGCGCACCACCATCCTGCCCGTGCTCGCGACCTATCCCTTTATCCGGATCTGGCATGCCGGATGCTCTACCGGGGAAGAAGTATATTCCATGGCCATTCTGCTGAAAGAAGCCGGTCTGTTGCACAAGGCCCTGCTCTATGGCACGGATATCAACCCGCAGGTCATCGACAAGGCGCGGAAAGGCATTTTTCCGGTCACCCAGATGCAGAAATATTCGGAGAATTATATTCAGTCCGGCGGCGTCCACGATTTTTCTTCCTACTATACGGCCAATTATCACCTGGCCAAATTCGATTCTTCGCTGACGGGGAAAATGATCTTTTCCACCCATAACCTCGTATCCGATTTCTCCTTCAACGAATTTCAGCTGATCCTTTGCCGCAATACGCTTATCTATTTCGAGCGGGCCCTTCAGTCCAAGGTATTTCAGCTGTTCGACTATAGCCTGGAGAACTTCGGCTACCTGGCCCTGGGGTCCAAAGAATCCCTGCGTTTCTCACCCATTGCCGGCCGCTACCGCCAGGTTGGTAAAGAAAAAATCTGGAGGAAGGTCCATGAAGCCTGATAGACTGCTGGTGATCGGCGGCAGTGCAGGCAGTCTGCACGTGATCCTGTCCCTGCTGGCGGCGATCGGGGATAGTTTTCCCATGCCGGTGCTCGTCGTCCTGCACCGCAATGGTGTCTTCGACTCCAGCCTGGAAGACCTTTTTTCTTCCCGCACCAATATGTCCATCAAAGAAGTGGAAGAGAAAGAGCCGCTGCTGAATGGAACCGTTTACCTCTGCCCGGCCGATTACCATGTCCTGCTCGAGACCGATCGCAGCTTCTCCCTGGATTATTCTGAAAGGGTTCATTTCAGCCGTCCAAGCATCGACGTTACCTTCCGCTCCGCCGCCGACGTATATGGCTCCGGCCTCATCTGCTTATTACTATCCGGTGGCAATGCCGACGGCGCCGACGGTATGCAGTATGTGCAGGAGCGGGGAGGGCTTACGCTCGTCCAGGATCCCGCAACGGCCGAAGTGCCGTATATGCCGCAGCAGGCGATCACCCGGATGAAACCCGACGTTATCCTCCCGACCGGCGAGATCCCCGGCTTTATCAGGGGGCTGGGCTATAAATAACTCAGCCATTTTTGTTGCGCCGAATGGTTTCTTTTATAGCTATCGAACCATTTACACAAGGGATACAGCAGCAAAACAGACCCGATCCAAACCGCGTACACTACTCCCAGGCTAAATCCATATCCTTTCAATTGGGGATTTGCCGTTACCCAATTGGTCAGAAAAGTCATATCCGAAGCGTGATGGCCCGATAAGGCTGCCCCGATAACGGCCAGCCCATGCAGCAGG